>OLSX01000165.1_pt1 | contig 64053 bp, 92 predicted proteins | sample 1673141 | NCBI WGS metagenome assembly OLSX01 (sample SAMEA3136759, study PRJEB25190) | human gut metagenome | biome: human gut; feature: human-associated habitat; material: faeces | place: Austria | collected 2013 | reverse complement strand
GTTATGGGTGCCGTCCCCGTTTACAGATAAAGTATAACATATTGTTTTCATAATAGAAACAACTCAACCCTTAACCACATCTAAAAGCCTGTAAATACACGGTTTTTAAAGTGATTAGACGTGGTTAAAAGCAAAGAAATGTAGGTAATTCGTATATTGTTCCTATATTATTCATACACCTACATTTCTATACAAAGTTAGCCTCCTCATAGCAGTGTGTACCTTTGTGGTGCTCCCTGTTTTGGGGAGGCTTTTTCTTTGTTTAGGCATAAATTACAATCTATTTTATTTTTTCTATTTCTTCTCTAAGCCATTGAAATTCCCGTTCGGTATACACTTTTTCAGTAATGTCCGAAATCTTATGTCCAACCATATACTTGATAGCATACTCGTCAACACCGTATTTCTTAGCCATTGTGACAAAGTGTTTTCGTCCATCATGAGGTCGATGATCCGGATTTAGGTTTAATTCAATCCTGATTCTTTCGAATGCTTTTTGGTAACGGTTATAGTTCAGCGTTATATTTTTACTTCGTAAAGTTGGATCAACATAATTGAACAAATATGGGCTTCCAAGTTCTTGAGCCTCTTTATATTTTCGTGCTACAAGATGCCGGATACGGGAATGAATTGGTACTGCCCGATCTTCACCGGCTTCCGTTTTCATACCGCCTCTAAAAATCCAGTTATTCAAATCCACATCTTCAAGTTTAATTAAACCCAATTCTTGTGGTCTCCATCCAGAATAACATTGTACAAGAAGAACGTCAACGCATCGTTTATCATCTACATGTTCCCAAAGTAGTTGCATCTCTTCGTCAGTAAAGGGTATATGCTCTTTCTTCACGTTTCGGATTTCCTTGATGGTTTCGTCCGTAAGATTGAATGTTCTGGAATAATTTCTGTCCACCAATTCATATTCAACCGCATAATCGAGCATTTGGTTGAATAGAGTTTTAATTTTGTTTTTCATAGTGGCGCTGGGAGTCTGCTTTCTTCCTCGTACAGTAGCAACGCCTTCTTCCATGCAGCCTTTGATATGTCTAGCTCGGATTTCAACTACCCGCATTTTATAGACAGCGGAACAGTATTTCCAAGCATCTTCCGTTCCTCTCTGAGCTGATTCACTTACTGTCTTGAAATACTCAGAAGTCCATTTCTCATAAAGCTCCTGAGCGGTTATGGACGGCTCCAGGTCATAGGGATTCCTGTTATATTCTACAAGAGCTGCATAGGCATCATTGTAAGTAGGAAAATATGATTCAGGCTTCAGCGGTTTACAAATAGGCCGTCCGGATTCTGTCTTGCCAACTGTTATCATTGCTCGGAATGGGTTGCGAAGATTACGATTTTTAATTTCGCTTATCTGTCCGAATCCGTTTGGTAATCTGCGGCGTTTATTATTTTTATTGCGAGGTTTTCTTGGTTTTATATTTGGCTGCAATGGATACCCGCAATGCGGACAGTAGACAGCCTTATCGCTTACCTGTAATTCACATTCGGGGCATTTTACAAGCATAGTTATCACCTTCTCATTGATTTGCTATTAGTAATCATATATCATTAGTGTAGGAATGTCAACTCCTATACTTAACTTTTCTTATTCAGTTTTGGAGAGATGTATATGATTAACAATAATGAATCAACTTGTCCAAAATGCGGCGGACAGCTTAAATATTACGATAGCGTTAAAAGAATTGTTCGGACGAAATACGGACATAAAAAGAAAGTAGATATCAAGAGATTTCGCTGTTGCAAATGCCATTCTATACATCGGGAATTGCCCGATTTTATATTTCCTTACAAACAATACGAAGCGGATATTATTATCGGTGTTATCGAAGGTCTTATTACTTGCGATACACTGGGATTTGAGGATTACCCTTGCGAGATGACGATGATTCGCTGGCGCTTACTTTCACCGAGGTTGTTTTTACTAAAAGCAGTTTCTAACCTAGAATAGCGGTTGAAAGGAGGCAAACGCCAATGAATGAAATTGTATTTGCACCGGGCTCTGTTCCAGTCGCTGTTGCAGCAAGGGTCTATGGAAAAGACGCATCCTGGATTCGAGCCGGCATTGTATCTGGATGGCTACCTATCGGTAAAGCAACCAGGAACGGAAAACTTATCACCAATCTGGAAGAGATGAATTCAAAGTACGGACGTATCAACTTTTACATTTCCCCGAAGCTTCTCTGGCAGGAAACAGGTTATGTGTGGAAGGGGGAACGGACATGAGTACAACAATTCGTCCGGAGCTGTCTGAGAAAAATCAGTATTGGATTGAGAAGCATCGGTATTATGAGCTGAAGCATTTTTGTTTGCAGTATCCCATATGGCGAAGATATTATGCGATGTTGGATGGGTATCCAAGCAATTGGCCGAAAGCGATTCCGCCGTGTAAAACGAATAATGTTAGTGATCCTGTTGCCAAATGTGCAATGGCAAGAGTGTTCTATTCAAATCGCATGAATATGGTAGAACAGGCGGCCAAAGAAGCAGACGAAAAGCTTTTCTGTTATATTTTGAAAGGCGTAACAGAAGGGGTGTCTTATGACTATATGAGAGTTAATTTTTCTATTCCATGCTGCAAGGATACTTATTATGACTTGTATAGACGTTTTTTCTGGTTATTGAGTAAGGAGAGACAGTGATGAAGATAGTAGATTTAGCAGTCAAAAAAGTCTATCGCTTCAACTGCCCGAATTGTCAGAGCAGACTGGAAGCAGATAGCAATGAGCTTATAGACATTGGAGGCAAGGTCAATAAGTTTTATTGTCCGGTGTGCCGCAAAGATCGTTATATTTCGTGGTCGGATTTGAGAAAGAAGATCGTTTATGAAGGCGAGGGTTCGCAGAAATAACAGGCTCCTTTATGAAAGGAGTGCATGAACATGAAAATATTTATATTAGCTATTTTGGCAGGAGTTGGATATAAAGCAGGAGAATTCTTATTGGATTTTTTACTTAGTTTAATTCCGCACAAAAAGCGTAAAAACAGGATTTCATACAGAAGTTACTACGATCAATGAAGAGATTGAGCCGCTAACAACGGCTCTTTCTTTTTATCCTAGATTAGAATTCAGTACGCAGGTGACGGAAAAACATGCTAAATTAGTATCTGAAAAATTCCCCGGGTTGAAAATTTGGAAAAACATTTTAAGGAGGGCGCTTATGGATATGGCAATCAGTCTCGGCATCGGTATTGTGATCGGAATAATCTTTTCAAGAATTGTCTTTCGCTTCATTTCGATTGGTAATTTACGAGTTGACCATTCTGATCCGGATGGTCCTTTTTTATTTTTGGAGCTGTCCAAACGAATTGAATCAGTTGTCAGAAAAAAATATGTCGTTATGCGAGTTAAAGAAAAAGACTTTATTCCGCACGAATAACAATTCCTTTTATGGAACCCTATTAAACTGAAAGGAGAGATTGAACATGGGTGAAGAAAACAGAAGCTTGTTGGAAGAAGAGATTAGAACGGAGATTAAACGCTTGTCTACTCTCGACTCCGGAACACAAGAGCACACTACGGCAGTAGATAGCTTGACGAAGCTGTACAAGCTGAAGCTCGAGGAAGACAAAAACGCCATTGAGCACATGGAGAAAATCGAAAATCGTGAAAGCGATAAAGATTTCAAATATGCGCAAATGGACGAAGCTGTCAGAGATCGATATGTCAGAATTGGTATAGCTGCCGCTGAGCTGATAATACCGTTAGTGTTCTACGGAATCTGGATGCGGAGAGGATTCAAGTTCGAAGAGAACGGGACATTCACTTCCACAACATTCAGAGGCTTATTCAATCGGTTCAAACCGACGAAGAAGTAAACTGGGTTCAAAGAACGGAGAGTTCGTGTGTAATACATGGCCTCTTCGTTTTTCTCCTGCACGATATTTACAAAGCCTATTGTGAGAGATGTAAAAGTGCTTTTTATCTCTTGATAAAACGAATGTGGCGGGTATACTTAAATTGCCACGCAATATCAAGGAGGTAATTTGCAATGAGCTTTTTTAACGATGCGCAGAGAGACGCTCTGTTCACTGGAAGATATATTTGCAGTGAATGCGGAGGGCTTATGGAATTTGAAGATGAATATGAGGACATTCTGGTTTGTCCTGCATGTGGTCATTCAGTCGAATTGGAGCATTATGGATTCGAGAATGACGAGGAATACGAAGCCCTTTATCCCACAAAGGAAGAGATTTGCGACGATTAATTAAGATTATTAGCAAGGGAGAAGGAGTCCTGACGAGGACTCTTTTTCTTTTGTTTTTAAGGTGGTTATATATTATGCGGTACCATTTTGATAAGCCAGAGATTTATCTGTCTATGTACGGTTCTCGTTATATTTGCGAACATCCCGTTTACAACAGTTGCACGCTATATCAAATTGAGGATAAGGGTTTAGCAGTGATTCAGCAGCGGTTTGATGTTGAGACCAAGAGCACCTGGTGGAGCGAGGTTGACCCGTGGATTACAGACGCTTTATATTTACATCCGGGATTCAGAGAGTATTTTGACAATCGTGCCGGAGCTTGTACGAACGGCCTCTACCCTACCGTTACAGTCAGGCAGATTATGTGGGCGCTTAAGATGAAGCCTATCAAGAGAGAACGATGGGAGACAGTCTTTGACCGGAGAGAGATTTAAACGCAAAAATCGCATTTCCCTTTATGAAAAGCCAACGAAAAATTTGAAGGGAGATACGGTTATGAAGACTTTAAAGAACAAATTATATGCAATAGCATTACTTGCCTGTGGGTATGTACCTGTACTTATAGACAATGATGGAACGGCATTAGTGTTCTTTGGAATGATTGCTATTCCGTTATTCTTTGCAAAAGAGAATTGGATTATCTGAGATAAGGGCCGTCGACAACGGCTCTTTTCTTTTTCGCAAAAAATACAGCTCCTGTTATGGAATCAATGAAGATTTGAAAGGAGAAAAAGGAGCATGGATGAGATGAAAATCGGATCTAAATTCACGACGGGTATTATCTCGAAATTGGCAGCTTTTGCTATCCGGAAAAAATTTGGTTACGATATTAAGCTGAATTTGAATAAGGTAGATGCTACAGTTGTTGATGGAAAGACCCATATCCATCTGGATGTAGATGCGGAACTCGAAAAAGAGGAGCTTATGAAAATTCTCAAGAGCATTGGTTTATAAAGACTAGGGCCGCCGACAACGGCTCTTTTCTTTTACCACGCGAAAATTACAAGGCTTATTATGAGGGACGGCTGAGCTGTCTCTTTTACTTTTTTAATTTTACATGAAAGGAGAAGCCATGAGCATCGATCAGCTTGAACTAATTTTGTATGACATGTACCACATGGATGCATGGATGCCGCCGTTGTTTGGAAAATGGACGGCGGAATTCAAAAAAGCGAGTTACTCACAATGGGCTGTCGACGAGCTCAAAGATTTTATCGCCGAAAGAATATATCCGAGAACATCGGGATCAATCGATGAATTCTGCCAACTCGCTCACGAATTCATGATGAAAATGTCCCGTTATTCGAGGATAAATCCCAGAACCAGCCAAATATTTCAGTCGGCATCAGCTATGGCTGCTGATATTTTGGATCTTTTGAGAGCGATGAAATAATCATTGAAAGGAGGAACGCATTTGTCAGAGGATTGCTATACGGCTATCGATATAGTAAAAGACTATGAAGGATATCTTGAAGATCTCTTTTTCTCACTGCCGATGGAATATTCGTTAGAAGAAATAAGTTATTCAATGTGGGCTATATCAGAACTCTTAGAACAACTCGAACGTTGTCCTCTGGGTGATGAATTGTCGACTATGGAAAATTTGAGTAATAAGTTAGACGAATACAGCCGCCTAAATACGAGAAATAGCCGTATGTTTCTAATTGCACATGAAACTATAAACAATACAATTGACTTGTTTTATTCATACTGAACGAAAGGAGAAAAATATGAGCAAAAGCCAAATCATTCAAAAGATGCTGCATAAGTCAGGGCTGTATATCAGGAAGTATTCTCCTGTTGCACTGTCTTGTGTAGCATCGATAGGCGTAATTGTAACCGCTGTAGTTGCTGTGAAAGTTACTCCGAAAGCTTTAGTGCTGATTCACACGGATAGCAAAAAGAACCACGGTGGTGATCCATACGCTTATACCAAGAAAGAAGCTGTTCTATCTGCTTGGAAATGTTATATTCCTGCGGTAGCCTTTGGAGCTTCTACGATTGCCTGTATTATGGGAGCAAATGCTTTAAATAGGCGCCAGCAGGCTGCTCTTACCAGTGCTTATGCACTTGTTCAGAATTCGTATAAAGAATACAAGGACAAGTTAAAAGAACTGTATGGAGAAGAGACGCACAACGCTATTGTAAATTCGATTGTGGCGGAGAAGTGCAAGGAGGTTTCTATTTCATCCCCGAGCTTTATTTCCAATTCCAGCCTTGATTTCGGCGAAGGTATGGAGCCTGAAATAACCCGTACATTTTATGACAGTTTTTCTCAAAGATATTTCGAGTCTACCATCGAGAAGGTCATTCAAGCTGAATACCATTTGAACCGGAACTTTATGTTTGCCGGTGTCATTCCGCTTAACGATTTCTATGAGTTTCTCGGACTGGAACGGACGGATTTTGGCGATAAGGTTGGCTGGTCTTCCGTAAACGGTGATATTTACTGGATTGACTTCAACCATCACCGACTCACTTTAGAAGACGGTATGGAAATCTACATTATCGATATGGTTTTTGAGCCAACGGCAGACTGGATGGAAGATCTGTGATACGCAAAAATTACATAGTGCTTTATGAAAACAAAAAGGAGGTTTCGCTTTATGAATAACAGTAAATTGATTAAAATCCTCGGAATGGTCGCTACCATAGGAGGCGTAGCAGCAACACTGCTTACCGATTGGGTGAACGAAAAGAAGATGGATGAAAAAATCGATGAGGCTATTAACGCAAAGCTTGCCGCACTTGATGATGAAGAAGACGAAGAGTCCTAACAAGGGCTCTTTTTCTTTGTCATAGAGGTGTTGGTATGTGTGATGTCGATACGGCTGTATCCATTATTCAGCAATACATCGATGAACATTTATTTAGTCCATCGTTTTCGTGGGATAAGTATGAGTTTAAAAAACGATCTTATCAGCAATGGGCTGCTTATGAAATCTGTAACAGTATCCTGGATCACCCTTTTGACGATCCGATAGATACAATTGACAGGTTTATGTTTGATATGTATATGTATGGCTGTTTTGGCGGCGAGGACGAGCAACGTACATTTATATTTCAAACGGCAGTCGAAATCGCAGAAGAACTAGTACTTCTGTTTGTTTAATCACTGAAAGGAGAAAAAGAAATGCCTAAACACAACTTAAGCAGCATTGCCAAAAGTGTACGGACGGCAATGAAAAAACATAGTCCGGAGATACTTACCGGTATCGGCATTGCAGGTATGATTACAACTACTGTAATGGCGGTGCGGGCGACGCCTAAAGCGCTTGTTCTTATTGAAGATAAGAAGACTGAATTGAAAACAGATATTCTAAGCGGAAAGGAAATCGTTAAGACTGCATGGCCCTGTTATATTCCGGCAGCCGTTGTAGGAACCGTATCTATTTTCTGCCTTATAGGGGCAAGCTCTACCAATCTTCGCCGGAACGCAGCGCTTGCCACTGCTTATACGCTCTCCGAGTCTACTTTGAAAGAATACCAGGAAAAAGTAGTGGAGACTATCGGCGAGAAAAAAGAACAGTCAATCCGTGATTCTGTATCCAAAGATAAAATGATGCGGAATCCTGTCCGCGAGGTTATTCTTACGGAAAAGGGTGGCAACACGATTTGTTATGATGTGATTTCTGGAAGATATTTCAAATCCGACAGAGACAAGATTTCACGAGTCGTAAATGAACTGAACCGCAGGATGCGTGATGAGATGTATATTACGCTGAATGATTTTTACTACGAACTTGGCCTCGATGGTACAAAAATGGGAGACATGCTTGGATGGAATATTGATAAAGGATATATCGAACTTGCTTTCTCATCACACTTAGATGCCAACGACACCCCATGCCTGGTAATCGATTATCAAGTAGCGCCTGTATACGATTATCAATAAACTTTACCGCGCGAAAATTACAAGTTATTTAATGGAAGAACATTCCGTAATTCTGTATATTTTGAAAGGAGATTTCACAATGAACAACACTGAGATTATGAACAATGAGGTTATTGAGACCGCTGAAGAGGTTATCGAGAAAACTGGTATGAGCAAGGGTGTAAAGATTGCCGCTGGTATCGGATTGAGCGTAGTTGTAGGCGTAGTCGTCTACAAATATGTAGCAAAGCCGGTAATCGCAAATATCAAGGCCCAGATCGAACAGAAAAAGATGGCTGCTGAAGAGCGGACGGTTATCTCGGACGAATCTGAGATTGTTACTGAAGACAACTGAAAATCAGAATTTGAAAAGTTCGGATAAGGGAGAGTGCCTGTAACAAGGTGCTTTCCCTTTTTTCTTTTATCCAGAAAGGAGGCTTTTTATGAAGCAGTATAAATACGATGGTCCTGTTATGCGGTTTAACGATTGTATCCAGCACCGTTGGACTGCAACTACAATTGCCGCTACTGAGGCAAAGGCGCGAAGTAATCTTGCTTACCGATATAAAAAGGAAAACGGCTTTACGCCAAACAGCAAAATTACATTGCCCGGTAAGCTGATTCCGGCGTGAGAAAGGAGATAAATAGGTGGAAGAATACAAATCCAATTCTGATAAATCTCGGCAGGAACAAAAGTCAGAAAAGAAAGTGGAAGCAGTTATTACTGGGACTGCAAAAACACGCAAAAAGGGCGAAATGCAGAAATTTGCAGATGTATTTATTGCCGAGGATGCAAACAATGTCAAATCTTATATTTTAATGGAGGTTATCATACCTGCTGTTAAAAAGGCGATTTCCGATATTGTTACTACCGGTATTGATATGATTTTGTATGGCGAAGCTGGACGAAGCAGAAAAAACGGAACGGCATCCAAAGTATCTTATCGGAACTATTACGAACGAGATTCCGACCGTATTCGTGCGGGGTCTGCCGCAAACAGACGAGGAGGGCTTGAATATGACGATATTCTCTTCGACACTCGCGGTGATGCGGAGGCTGTTCTGGATGCTATGAACGATATTATCAGCCAGTATGGAACAGTCAGTGTATCCGATTTCTATGATCTTGCCCGTGTTCCAAACGATAACTTTACCATGAATCGCTATGGTTGGACAAATATTGCGGGAGCTACTGCGGTTAGAGTTCGAGACGGTTATATTTTGAAGCTGCCGAGGGCAATCCCGCTGAATTGAAAGGAGAAAAACGATGCTTGAATGTAAAATTTGTGGCTGTAAATTTAACGCCATTGAGGAAAGACATTATATTTCCCGTGATAACGGAAAAACCGGTCTTGCTGTCGCTTTTGGTTCTACCAATGAAGAGACGCTGTATGATTCATTTGATTGTCCGATGTGCGGATGCCAAGTAGTGGCCAAAGAACGGAAACGCATTTATATTCCGAACGAATATTGTGTCGAGGAGGAAACCGATGATGAACAGAGCTAACACTCTTGAAAAAGCAAAAGAAATTGTATGCGGCCATCGGGAGAACGAATACGGTTCCCCTGAAGACAACTTTAAGACAATTGCCGATTTTTGGTCCGTGTATAAGGGCGTAGAATTTACAGCGAATGATGTTGCTATGATGATGGCGCTGCTCAAGATTGCACGAATCAGAACGGGAACTGCTACGGACGACAGTTATGTTGATCTGGCGGGATATGCTGCCTGTGGTTCTGAAATCAATTCTAAAACTGATAAAGGAGAAATTTAAATATGAAAAACAAGACTGAAATCATGAAGAGTGTTAGCGGCATTGCCAATAAGACCGTTATGAAGCTCAAGAAGCACAGCCCTGAGATTCTCATGGTGGCTGGCATTGCAGGAACTGTTGTAAGCGCCGTTATTGCTTGCAAGGCTACCACTAAAGTAAATAAAATCGTTGAGGACACGAAGAACGATATCGAAAAGGTTCACACTGCTACTGAAAAAGGTGTAACTGAAGCCGGCGAGCCGTATTCTGCTGAAGATTCTAAGAAAGACCTCACCATTATCTATGCTCAGACCGGTATTCAATTTATTAAACTGTATGCTCCGGCTGTAATTCTTGGCACGCTGTCTATCACCAGTATCCTTGCCTCCAACAATATCCTGCGTAAGCGCAATGTTGCTCTTGGAGTTGCCTACGCCACTATTGATAAGAGCTTCAAGGAATACAGAGGGCGTGTCATCGAGCGTTTCGGCGAGCAGGTGGACAACGAGCTTAAGTATGGCATCAAGGCAAAGAAGTTTGAGGAAATTGAGGTTGATCCTGAAACTGGCAAAGAGAAAAAGGTTAAAAAGACGGTAATGGTCGCCGACCCGAATCTTAAGAGCGACTATGCAGTTTACTTCGATAATAAAAGCCGTAATTATGAGACCAATCTTGACTACAACCGTATGTTCCTGAAAGCTCAGCAGGCGTTTGCAAATGATAAACTCCAGACAAGGGGTCATCTGTTCCTGAATGAAGTTCTGGATGATTTGGATCTGCCGCGTACTCCTGCCGGTCAGATTGTTGGTTGGACTGTGGATGGTCCGGACGGATATGTAAACTTCCGCATTCTCGAGGTTGAACGTGAGACAGAGGATGGCCGTCATGAACCGGTGCTGCTTCTCGACTTCAATGTGGAGGGCAATATTTGGGAAAAGATGTAGTAAGGAAGCCTTCAGAGAAATCTGGAGGTGATATTTTTTATAAAGGAGTTTTATAAATGCATACAATTGTAAGAGCCATCGAGGTGATTCTTGCCGTGATATTTTTAGTTATCATTGGCTTTATGCTTATCGGTGGCTCGTTTACCGATAAACCGGAAGAAAAGCCGGCAGTAACAAGCAATGAATTCATTGATACTGCTGAGCCAATTGTATCTCAGACTTTATCTACGGAAAGACCCACGTCTAATACAGCGCCAAGTGAAGAATTCGAATTATGGACAGAGGAAGAAGTAACCGTATTAGCTAAAATGCTTTGGGGCGAAGCGAGGGGCGTTCCTTCTGATACGGAAAAGGCAGCTTGCGTATGGTGTGTGTTAAACCGTGTCGATCAAGGTATGGGAACGATTGTCGAGGTCGTAACGGCTCCATATCAATTTGTTGGCTATCAGGAAGATCATCCGGTTGACCCCGATCTTAAAGAACTATGCGAAGATGTATTAGAAAGATGGTATAGAGAAAAAAGCGGAGAAACCGATGTTGGCCGTGTACTGCCATCCGATTATCTTTTCTTCACCGGAGACGGGGAACATAATTATTTTCGTAATGCTTATAAAAACGGCGAAATATGGACGTGGGATTATGAATCCCCTTATGAAAATTGAAAGGAGAATGGAAATGAGATCTTTGTTTTATATTCTTTCCACAATGGCTGGACTTTGTCTTGTAGGAGGCATTGCCGTTCTTTCTGGTGGAAAGGAGTATTGAGATGGAATTTTTGGATGACTTTATTTCTACAATTGACGCTATATTGGACAGCAAAAGAAAACGGCATATTACTGGCGGGATTCTTCTAAGCGCAGCGCTGCTTTTCGGGGGTCTCGCCATTACTGTCGTTACGATTGCATCTGACGAGGAGGTTTATGATGAGTAAAACTTGTTTTGTCATGTTTGTGGTAGGCGCCGCTGCCGGCTCTGCCGCTACATGGCTATATGCTAAGAAATACTATGAACGGATTGCCCAAGAAGAAATCGATTCGGTGAAAGCCGTATTCTCTGAGCGCAAGCCAGATACAGTTGTAAAAAACAATAATGTTCAGGAAGAAAATCAGCATAAAGCAGATATTGCTAAGCTGAAACCTGACCTTGTGAACTATGCCGCTAAGCTTCAGGAAGAGGGATATACCAATTACACGAAGCATAGCGAAAAAATCATTGAAGAAAAGGATGTACCTATGCCTAATAAACCGTATATCATTTCTCCAGAGGAATTTGGAGAATCCGGCAATTATATGCAAATCAGTCTGACTTATTACTCTGATGGAGTTTTGGCAGATGACGAAGATGAGATCATTGAAGATATTGACGACACTGTTGGTGAAGACTTCGCAGACCATTTTGGCGATTATGAAGACGATTCCGTATTTGTCCGTAATGACCGGCTGAGATGTGATTATGAGATTCTTAAAGATAATCGGTCTTACCATGATGTCGCGGGAATTGGTCTCGGTCAGGAGGACTAAATGACGGAAAAAGAGCTGAACAACGAATATTTTGAATGGATGTGTCAGCTCGTATATGACGAACGGTATACACGGAGGCTATCTTATCAAAAGCTCTTGAATCATCTCCACAATATTGATTTTCAATATTCGCTGCCGATGGACGGAAATAGGGCTGAAGACGGGATAGACCTCCGTTATCGTTTTGGTTATGAAAAAAAATACGAGGGTCCAATGATTGCTAGTTATTTGGATAATCGCCCTTGTAGCGTTTTAGAAATGCTTATCGCCCTGGCGGTTCGTTGCGAGGAACACATCATGGATGATCCCGATGTTGGCAATCGGATGGGACAATGGTTTTGGAATATGATTGTCAGCCTCGGGTTAGGTTCTATGAATGACGCTCGTTTTGATTCGGAGTATACGGATGATGTGATATTTCGATTTATGGATAGAAAATACAAACGAAACGGAGAAGGCGGTTTGTTCACTATAGAGCACTGCAAGTACGATTTGCGTTCTGTTGAAATTTGGTGGCAGATGAACTGGTATCTGGACAGCATCCTATAGTGGAGGTTTACAATCATGGTCCACAGCCAAGTGTACGAGTTTTTCAAAAAGTGTTTACCTGAACAGGCAAGTAAAGTGATTGAATATTTTCCGAACGGACGGGACAGTATCCGAGTTCGCAAGGAAAATAAACAGGAATTTATATTTTCATTGACTTCTCCAAAGGAGTGGAAATACGAAACCATCGACCAATTTTTGAACGATATGAAAGGAGAAAAGAAGTATGGATGAGATGATCCGTTATATTTTCGGAAGCCTTCGGAATACCGAAACGATGCACCGTGTCATTTGCAAATCTATGAAACGGCAGCAGTCTATCAATTTCCGTGTAACTTTCTGGATGACGATGGCAACGACTTATATGGTTCTTAATGAAATTGAGAATCGAAAAATGCGCTGCCAGCTTGAATCTTTAAAAAATGAAATCAAGGAGTTAAAACACACGGAAGGAGACTAAAGAACCTCGATGATTGACTTTTTAATGATTTCAACCCGTAGTACAAAGCGTGGTGTAATAGAAATCTATCCGAAGTTTATCATTAAGAAAAGCTCCGACCTGATGATTAGAGGGGGCGACTTCTATGCCATTTGGCTGGAAGACCGAGGTTTATGGTCTACAGATGAGCAGGATGCACTTCAGCTTATTGACCGGGAACTAGATCGATATGCCGAAGAGAACAGCAAGCATTTTGACGCAAGCATTAAAGTCCTGCATATGTGGGACTCCGAATCTGGGATGATAGATTCGTGGCATAAATACTGTCAGAAGCAGATGAGAGATTCGTTCCATATGCTGGATGAGAAATTGATATTCTCGAATACCCCTACGAATAAAAAAGACTATGCAAGCAAGAGATTGAATTATCCGCTTGAACAAGGGAGCACCGATGCCTGGGACAAACTAATGTCTACGATATATGCCGAGGAAGAACGGGCAAAAATCGAATGGGCTATCGGGTCTATTGTGTGCGGTGAGTCAAAGAAATTGCAGAAGTTTATGGTTTTGTATGGTGCAGCAGGTACGGGCAAATCGACTGTTCTGAACATTGTGCAGCAGCTATTCGACGGCTATTATTCAGTGTTCGATGCCAAAGCCCTCGGTTCGTCCAGCAATTCATTTGCATTGGAAGCCTTTAAGACAAATCCGCTGGTAGCCATCCAGCATGACGGAGACTTGTCTCGAATTGAGGATAATACAAGGCTGAACAGTTTGGTTTCTCACGAGTTGATGACGGTGAATGAAAAGTTCAAATCGACTTATGCAAACCGCTTTAAGTGTTTTCTGTTTATGGGTACGAACAAGCCGGTAAAGATTACGGATGCAAAATCGGGTCTTATCAGGCGATTGATCGATGTGTCCCCCTCCGGCAATAAATTGAGCCCGAAGGAATACAAGGCGGTTATCAAGCAGATCGAGTTTGAACTTGGAGCCATTGCTTATCATTGCCAGGAAGTATACTTGAGCGATCCGGGTAAGTATGACGATTATATTCCCGTGACTATGCTTGGTGCATCTAATGATTTCTACAACTTCATCATTGATTCTTACCATGTTTTCAAAAAAGAAGACGGGACGACTCTCAAAGCCTCATGGGAGATGTATAAAACCTATTGCGACGAGGCGAAAGTGACATTTCCATTTTCACAGAGAATTTTTAAGGAGGAGTTGAAAAATTATTTCCGGGATTACAAGGAGCGTTTTAATCTTGAGGATGGAACCCGTGTCCGCAGTTATTATGTAGGATTCCGAACAGAGAAATTTGAGGACGCGACTCTGTCTGAAAAAGAGGAGCCTGGGCACAGGACGATTGAATTTCTGAAGCAAACTTCAGTGTTTGACCGTGAATGTTCCGATTGCCTGGCGCAGTACGCTACATCAAAAGAAACGCCCATATCCAAATGGGACAAGGTTACGACAACGCTGAACAGCCTCGATACCTCAAAGCTTCATTATGTAAAACTCCCGGAGAATCATATTGTTATTGACTTTGATATTCAGGATAGAGACGGTAAAAAGTCTTTTGAAGAGAATCTCAAGGAAGCAAGCAAATGGCCGCCTACTTATGCTGAATTAAGCAAAAGCGGTCAGGGAATCCATCTTCATTATATTTATACCGGCGATGTGTCAAGGCTCAGCCGTGTTTATGACGACCACATTGAGGTCAAGGTCTTTACAGGTAAAAGCTCTTTGAGACGAATGCTGACAAAATGTAATGATTTGCCTATCGCAACAATCAACTCTGGTTTACCACTGAAAGGAGAAAAACAAGTGATAAATTTTGAAGGAGTGAAGAGCGAGAAAGGTCTTAGAACACTAATCAAACGAAATTTGAATAAGGAGTATCATGCATATACAAAACCAAGTATCGACTTCATTTATAAAAACCTTGAAGACGCTTATGCAAGCGGCATGAATTATGATGTTACGGATATGCGTAACGCAGTTCTTGCTTTTGCAGCAAGCAGTACAAATCAAGCGGATTACTGTATCAAACTGGTTAATAAGATGCAGTTTAAATCCGCAGACCAGTCCGCCGGAGTAAAGAATGACGATGCCAAACTCGTGTTTTACGATGTTGAGGTGTTTCCAAATCTATTCTTGGTGAACTGGAAAATAGAGGGCGAAGGAAAACCCGTTGTCCGAATGATTAACCCCTCGCCAGCCGAGATTGAAGAACTCATGCGTTTTCGTCTTGTAGGTTTTAACTGCCGTAGGTACGACAATCATATTCTCTATGCCCGTCTCATGGGGTATACGAACGAACAACTCTTTTCTCTCTCGAACAGAATCATCAACGGTAGCGCCAACTGTTTCTTTGGGGAAGCCTACAATGTCTCATATACGGATGTGTACGACTTCTGCTCTAAAAAGCAATCTCTGAAGAAATGGGAAATCGAACTCGGAATTCATCATCAGGAACTTGGTCTTCCATGGGATCAACCGGTGCCTGAGGAACTCTGGACAAAGGTAGCTGAATACTGCGACAACGACGTAATTGCAACGGAAGCGGTATTCAACAATCGACAGGCGGATTTTATAGCACGACAAATTCTGGCAGATGTAGCCGGTATGACTGTCAACGACACTACAAACTCTCTGACAACCAAAATTATATTTGGGAATAACAGAAAGCCGCAAGACCAGTTTAATTATAGGTTTATGGGTGATGAAAGCCAGATATTTGACCCGAATGCCGATCTGCCCTTCAGAGTAGACGACTATGACGAGTTCACGGCATTTGACAAAAACAATCGTCCTATTTTCCCTGGTTATACTTTTGAAGGCGGCAAGTCTATCTATAGAGGCGAAGAAGTCGGAGAAGGCGGTTATGTCTATGCGGAACCGGGTATGTACAGCAACATCGCCCTGTTGGATATTGCCTCTATGCATCCAAGCAGCATTGTAGCGGAAGAGCTCTTTGGGCCGGAATACACAAAGCGATTCAATGATATTCTTCAAGCCCGTATTGCTATCAAGCATAAAGAGTTTGATAAAGCTAAGAAAATGCTGAATGGGTCGTTGGCAAAGTATCTTACGGACGAATCTGCTGCCGATAATTTGGCTCAGGCTCTGAAAATCGCAATCAATTCAGTTTACGGATTGACTTCGGCGAGCTTTGAACATCCGTTCCACGATAACCGTAACAAAGATAATATCGTAGCCAAACGCGGCGCCCTGTTTATGGTAAACCTCAAACACGAGGTCCAGAAACGGGGCTTTACTGTTGCTCATATCAAGACGGATTCCATTAAAATTCCTGATGCAACACCGGAAATTATCAAGTTTGTAGCGGAGTACGGTAAATTATACGGCTACAACTTTGAGCATGAGGCTACATACGACCGTATGTGTTTGGTAAACGACGCAGTTTATATTGCCCGTTATGCCACTGTTGAAAAATGCTGCGACCTGTATGGAAAGGAGTATGTTAAGGCAGCAAAAGATATTTGTAAGGATAACAAAAAGCATCCTTACGATTGGACTGCAACAGGCACCCAATTCCAGATTCCATATGTGTTTAAGACTCTATTCAGCAAAGAAAATATCGAGTTTGAAGACATGTGTGAAACCAAGTCGGTAACTTCGGCACTGTATCTCGATATGAACGAAGGTTTGCCGGATGTAAGCGAATTGGAAGCTGAAAAAGAACGGCTTGCTAAAAAAGACCCCCCTATGGTGAGAGAAGGTCTTGATGAAGAGATTGCTAAAGGACATAGCTATCACTTTGTCGGAAAAGTCGGTCAATTCTGTCCAATCAAACCTGGTTGCGGCGGCGGTATTCTGCTTCGTGAGACAGAGAACAAGAAGACCAAGGAAAAGGGTTATGCTGCTGCGACTGGTTCAAAAGGATACAGATGGCTGGAATCCGAAATGGTTCGGCAGCTTGAGAAACAGAATGATATTGACCGTAGTTACTACAACAATATGGTTGATGAAGCGGTTAAGTCACTGTCCAAATATGGCGATTTTGAACGCTTTGTTGCAGATGAGCCCTATGTTTCAGACAACACCCCGCCCTGGTTCGGAGCCGGAGAACCATATGAAGAAGACTCAATTCCATTTGATGTGAGGTGAGAATATGCTGTTGCTTTTACTTATCACGGCAATGGCGATTTATATTTATCGCTTTGCCGACATTGACGAATGTTCCTGTATTCCGAGTGAGGATTGCAGGACTTGTCCGTTTCCATGCGACCAACATAAAAACTGAAAGGAGATTTTATCATGGCTTACAAAGCTGTAGACAACATCATTATTGAAAATGCCCGTATTATTTTTAGGAATTTTAAAGGCGAGGAGCAAAAGTACAATCGTGCGGGCGCTCGCAATTTCTGCGTAGTTATTGACGATCCTGACATGGCGCAGAAACTGATTGAGGATGGCTGGAATGTCCGTGTTCTTGCTGCCCGTGATGAAGACGAGGCTCCACGCCATTATATTCAGGTGGCTGTCAGCTTTGACAATATCCCGCCTAAGGTTGTTATGATTACTAGAAAGGCGCAGACAAAACTCGACGAGGAATCTATCGCTACTCTGGACTATGCGGAAATTCGCAATGTCGATCTGGTTATTCGTCCCTATAATTGGGAAGTCAGTGGAAAGACCGGCGTGAAAGCTTATCTGAAGACAATGTATGTAACCATTGAAGAAGATGAGTTTGCTGAGAAATACGCTGAAAACGAGGGGCCGGACGAGGCTCCCTGGGATTAAAAGTTGGTGAAAATGGGGGTGCCGGCTTAGTACATGTCCGGTTAAATGTCCAGTAAGGTCCGAATTAGATGTGCACGTCTATGATGGTAAGAGGAAACAGCCCTTTTTAACAATCACCGAAAGGAGAAAGGAAACATGAATAAGGAGGTTGATATTTGTGTTTTGGAAGAAGAAAAAACATAAAAAATCGGCTAGACCGAAACCAAAAGCAACGGTACAGCCTCAAAAACAGATTGAAGAGATACCGGAAACGGTTGAACCTGATAAAAAAGAGGAAACACCAAAGCAAAAAAAATCCCGCCGGGAAAAATCTGAAAAAGTTTTGGATTCTCAAAAAGAATTTCTTAATGTGTTCAAACAGTTTTCAAGCCGGCATCGTTCTTGGGATATTTGGCGTGACTTTATTACGATGTTCGCCTGTTCGTTATCGAATCCTACAGATAAAGAGCACTATGATGAACGGGAAGCGTTATATTTAAGGACAATCAAAAAATACAACAAGAAAGAACAGGAATTATTTCCTGAGTTAGCTGCCCATACAGTCATGGCTTTGGAGAAAAATCCAGAGCAGGACTTTTTGGGCAGTATTTTTATGTCTCTAAATCTGGGCAATGAGCATAATGGTCAATTTTTCACACCATATCATGTTTGTGAGTTAATGGCTGAAGTTACAATGGAAGATCTGGTTCAGAAAGTAGAAAAAGACGGTTATATTTCTATCCATGATCCTTGCTGCGGGGCAGGCGCTACTTTAATTGCTGGTATTCATGCTGCAAGGAAGCGATTGGAAAAAGAAAAACTGAATTATCAAAACCATATACTTGTAGCTGCTCAGGATATTGACATGATAGTTGCTTTAATGTGCTATATTCAGATTTCCCTTCTTGGAGTTGCCGGATATGTAAAGATCGGCAATTCGTTGACAGAGCCGATAACGGATATGGATTCAAAGGAGAACTGCTGGTTTACACCAATGTATTTCTCTTCTATTTGGACAATGCGCCGGCTCTTTGGGAGGTGCTGATGGCAGGTATATCATTAAGAGACTATCAAACAGACGCCGTTAAACGGATGAAAAACGGCTGCATCCTTTGTGGAGGCGTCGGCAGCGGTAAATCAAGAACAGCGCTGGCCTATTATTACAAACAGAATGGCGGTGAACTCGATACAAAAAATTATGTAAGGATGAAAAGCCCAAAAGACTTGTATATCATCACAACGGCCAGAAAAAGGGACACTTTGGAATGGGAGGGTGAGCTTTCGCCCTTCCTTCTTTCTGTCCATCCGGAGGTTAGCGCTTATTCTAATAAGGTGGTTGTGGATTCATGGAACAACATAGGCAAATATGCAACTGTTACGGATGCCTTCTTTATATTTGATGAACAGAGGGTCGTGGGTTCCGGAGCTTGGGTAAAAGCATTTCTGAAAATAGCCAAGCTTAACGAGTGGATTCTGCTTTCCGCCACACCAGGAGACACTTGGGAGGATTATATTCCAGTGTTTGTAGCCAATGGGTTCTATAAAAACAGAACAGCTTTCAAAGAAGAACACATGGTCATGACCTGGGTAAACGGCAAGTATCCAAAAGTGGACCGGTATTTGGGCGTCGGGCGTTTGATCCGTCTTCGCAATCGAATTCTTGTGGAGATGGATTTCAAACGGGAGACTATCTCTCATCACGAAGATGTTTACGTGAAGTACGATGTCGCCAAGTATAAGGACGCTTCAAAGCTTCGATGGAATCCTTATAAAAACGAACCGATTATGAATGCCAGCGAATTGTGCTATGTATGGCGCAGGATCGTGAATTCGGACGATTCCAGGCAAGTCGCTTTGATGGAACTGTTTGAGAAACATCCGAAAATGATTGTTTTCTATAACTTCGACTACGAACTGGATATTCTTAAGAATCTATATTACGGAGACGATGTTGAGGTTGCAGAATGGAACGGTCATAAGCATCAGCCAATTCCTAATTCAGACAGTTGGGTCTATCTAGTGCAGTATACAGCCGGAGCCGAAGGATGGAACTGCATAAGCACCGATACCGTCGTGTTCTACTCGCAAAACTACTCTTACAAAATTATGAAGCAGTCTGCCGGAAGAACTGATAGGCTAAATACGCCTTTCAAAGAACTGTACTACTATCACTTGAAGTCCAGATCTGCCATCGATTTAGCGATCAGCCGGGCGTTGAGTGAGAAACGAAATTTCAATGAAACCAAGTATGTAAACAGTTATTCCAAAAGAACTGCTTAGTTAGGAGGATAGCAATGATTAAACTGGATGTCCAAGAATACTGTCATGGATGTGCCAATTTTACGGCTGACGTAAAGGAACCGGAAAAATATTATGCCGGCTTCGATATTATTGAAATAACAGATACTCTTGTTCGCTGTGAACATCGCAAATTATGCGAAAACCTAGTTCGATATTTGAGAAAGCAGGTGGATCTTGATGAAAAATCCGAGAATCAATGAAAGCTTGATTATTGGTGTTGATTTTGCCAAACGAGACGACGGTGTGCTTATTGTTGGCCGCCAAAAGAACGGAGAAGTCACAATCATCAACGCTTTTCAGGGCAAAGAAGCCTTTGATATTTACGAAAAACTGATTACGGTCAAGAAAGGAGGCGGCAACGATGGGACTGTCAAGACTAGCGGAGCAATGCCGAAAATGCCCGTTCAAAGATGATTGTGAAAATAAACGAATGGAAGCACTCGGATATTTGCCGGAGCCGATTATAACTGAAGCAGGTGCATCGTCTGCTGCTGAATTGACTCAACCGATTCTTCGAGAGACTGTAAATACGATTATTGACGGTAAAGTTGTCAAAGTGTATAAGGACGAGATTGAAAAAGAGTTGTATAAATCGTTATATTCTCATCTCGGTTTAAATTATGGAGGTTAAACATGGATAAGAACAATAAAAATACGCTGGCTTATAAAATTGGTCAGGCTATCGCACTAGTTTTAAGCGCATGTGTGGCAGCAGTTATTATTGCGCTGACTATAAAATGTATTATGTGGATGTTCTGAGGAGGAAAAATCATGGAAAACAATAAAGAAGTTTACTTTAATAAGTATTGCCAGTCTTGTAAGTACAACAATACAAAAGAATATAAGGACCCTTGTAACGATTGCCTTGCGGAACCGAACAATATTAATTCGCATAAGCCTGTTCGATATGAAAACAAGAACAAAAAGTGATATTTTTGAAAGGAGAAAGGAGACATGGCAACTCGAATTAACTCGAACTATCGTGATGCATTGATTCAGCAAATTAAGGATGCTGGTCAGGAATTAATCAACAGGGCTGAAACGTTGGTTCATCCTGATCTGGAGCTTATTACCGACTTTTATATTTATCTCAACTTTAGACAGGACGAATTCCCTGAAATTTCTTGTACAACTTCAGTTGTAAATAAGACATATATTGATCGTTTTCTTGGAAAGGAGAAGAACGATGCTGAAAATTAGTAATTTTGAAGTTATGGGATGGGAGCACGCCATTCGTGGAATGCGTAACCCGATGAATAGTTGGGAGAAGAGCGATAGTTGTACGCAAGGATATGTATGGTGTAATGAATTCTGCGGACACCCCGTTTTAGGCTGTGATAAAGAAAGTGGTTTATATTTGGGTCCCAACGACCTCGGCCTTATGAAACGTCTTCGCAATGCCGGCACTGACCACCGGAAGTTCATGCGGATGATTACTGTATATGTTGATATTACGGCTCCACTATATTGGTGGAAAGAATTCGATACATATAAAATCGGAACCGTGGCTAATTCCTGCTCCACTATGCATAAGATTGCGGAGAAGGAGTTCACGATGGAGGATTTCTCGTATGACAAGCTAAGTGAGCACAGCAAAAGACATCTTCAAGATACAATTAATCTTCTCAACTGTTATCGTGCTGACTACAATAATCCTGAGGCTGATGGTCAATCCGAATATAAGAAATTCTATTGGTGGCAGATGATCCAACTGCTTCCGAGTTCTTACAACCAGAAACGGACGATTATGCTGAACTATGAGGTGCTGGCTAACATCTACAAGAGCCGGCGTAACCACAAACTCGATGAGTGGCATATATTCTGTGATTGGATTGAAGAGCTGCCGTATAGTGAGGTTATTACTGGCTATGAGGAGGACTAAGCTTTTGGATATTCTAAAGATACTTTTTCCAGCTCTAATGGTTGTTGGTGCTCTTGGAAGTCTTATCGTAAATCTAATAGATAAAGGAGAACACGCAATCAGTATCCAATGGCTTGGAGCAACATTACTATATACTGCATTGATGATGCGAAATATCAAATAAAGGAGGAAGCATTAAATGACAAACTTAGTGATATTTTCAGTTGAGGAGTTGTACAAGCTGATTCATGATGAGCCGGTTTTCGATAACAAATCTCAATCACTTTATATGAGCCAAGATTGTTACGAAAACGGTAATTACGATAATGAATTATATATGGGTATAGACTTGGCGAATGGAACTGATTTTACCGGAAGTGATTCTCGGTTAAGTAAACTTAGCAAAACAAATCTATAAAATTGCACGAAAAATACATCTCCTATTATGAAAGGAGGTCACGCTTATGAAATATTTTCTGGCAGTGAACGACAGACAGCTCGGTACTTGTTTGAGAATGCTGTTTGCTGAAGGAATTCAAGGAATAGTTCAAGTCGTGTTGAACGACAAGAACAAAATTGAATTTCATATTAGTATTGCAGCAGATGAAGGCTTGCTTGAGAGTCTGAAGGAACGCTACACGATTCTAATTTCTTAAGTTCAACTCATTTCAAAGGTAAAGGGGCCGTAACAAGCCCTTTTACTTTTGTTATATTTTGTGGTAAAATATGCTTGGGTAAGGAGGCGATGCCTGTGAAAGTCAAATCTAAGATGGTGTGCCCCGTTCGTCAAAAAGATGGAACTTGGACCACGATCATCAAAGAATTTGAAGAAGATATACCTGATCTCGGACGAGAAGAACTCATCTGCAATAAGTGCGGACGACCTGATTATCCGAAGTGTAAAGAAACAGTCTGCAAAGCTTGGATATATCATAAAGCCAAGAAAAAATAATACTTAAGTAGGAGCTGAGGAATAAACCTTGGCTCTTATTTTTTTGCTCGGAAGGAGAATGAAAATGGATATTTACGGTGTTAAAGAAACACAATGTACACGCTGTGGACATAGAGACGTATGCTCCCTTAAAGAAGAATTTCTTGAAGCACAAAAAGCAGTCGATGAAGTATATGTAAGCAGACCATGTGAAGACGGTAAAAAAGTAGGCATAATTCACATTCGCGATATCAAATATATTGAACCGATTGAACTTCATTGTAAACATTATATTCCCAACATAGGAGTGACCAACAAATGACAATCAATGAGTATCAGAAAAATGCACTGCGTACTGCCAATAAATCTTTATCTCCAATCCAGCAACTTGAAAACGGATTGATGGGATTGAACGGTGAAGCTGGCGAAAGTATTGATATTTTAAAAAAACATCTGTTTCAAGGTCATGAGTTAGATCGTGAGCATATAGCAAAGGAGCTTGGAGATGTCGCTTGGTATCTCGCAGTAAGTGCCGAGGCAATCGGATATGATCTGGAAACGATTATGCAAATGAATGTAGATAAATTGAGATCCCGATATCCGGAAGGATTTGATACGGAGCATAGTTTGCACCGCCAAAAGAATGATATTTAAGGAGGATCAGCTATGAATGAACGATTTGGAGACAAAGTAAAAGCTATTTTTGATAGCATTACTGTTCTTCAGGCAAAAGACAGTGATTTAAAAAGAGATAACGCCAACATTAATGGTGATTCTCCTATGGGAGCTATGCTGCAATACGGAGCAAACACTGCTAAAGAATACAATCTTGAATATTTAGTAAGACCTGAGATTGCAGATCTTCACCGTGATGGCTGGATTCATATACATGACCTTGATTTTTATGCATGGACAACCACCTGTACACAAATCGAGCTAAGGAAACTGTTTAAAAACGGTTTTAATACCGGTCATGGTCATCTCAGAAGACCTAAAAGCATTGGTTCTTATGCTGCATTGGCTGCAATTGCCATTCAATCGAATCAAAACGACCAGCACGGAGGTCAAAGTGTTGTAGATTTCGATTATGCTATGGCAGAAGGCGTCCGATATACATACGAAAAGTATATAAAAGAAGGTTATGATATTTGCGAGCAGCTCAATGACCTTAAAAACAAAGAGTGGATCTTGAAATATGCTATGGAAAAGACTACCCGTGACACTTATCAGGCTATGGAGGGCTTTATTCATAATCTAAACACCATGCATTCTCGTGCCGGAGCTCAGGTTCCGTTTAGTTCAATCAATTATGGAATTGATACTTCCTGGGAAGGACGATTAGCAATTGAACAGCTTTTGTTGGCCACGGAGGCTGGTCTTGGACATGGAGAGACCCCTATCTTTCCAATTCAGATATTCCGCGTAAAAGAAGGAGTCAACTATAATCCGGAAGACACGAACTACGATTTATTTGAATTGGCAATGAAAGTAAGCGCTAAACGGCTTTTTCCGAATTTTGCATTCATAGATGCGCCATTTAATCTCCAATACTACAAGCCAGATCATCCTGAAACAGAAGTAGCTTATATGGGCTGCCGTACTCGTGTTATGGGTAATGTCTATGATTCCACTCGTGAAGTTGCACCGGGAAGAGGCAATTTGAGTTTCACTTCAATTAATTTACCTCGACTCGGCATTATGGCAAAAGGTGATATTTCCAAATTCTTTACCATGCTGGATGAAATGCTTAATGCAGCTATGCAGCAGCTTCTTGACCGATATGATATTCAGTCGTCGAGAATTGCCCGAAACTTTCCATTTCTTATGGGTGAAGGTATCTGGATGGACTCGGAAATCCTCGGTCCGGACGATAAAGTCGGTGAAGTGCTGAAACATGGAACGCTGTCAATTGGCTTCTGCGGTCTTGCAGAGTGTCTTGTAGCATTGATTGGCAAGCATCATGGAGAAAGCGAAAAGGCTCAGGAACTCGGCTTAAAAATTGTGGGGCATATCCGTAAATACTGCGATGAAAAAAGCCGGCAGTTTACCATGAATGTAACTTGTCTTGCTACGCCTGCTGAAAGCTTAGCCGGACGGTTATTGAGAGCTGATAGAGAGAAATTCGGTGTTATTGACAGGATTACAGACCGTGAATATTACTCCAATAGCTTTCATGTACCTGTTTATTACCATTTGCCCGCCCTAAGGAAAATCGATATTGAGGCGCCCTATCATGCTCTTACGAATGCCGGCCACATCTCATATGTTGAATTAGACGGAGATCCAACAAAGAACTTAGCTGCATTCGAGCGGGTTGTCCGTCATATGAAAGAAGCTGGTATCGGTTATGGGAGCATTAATCACCCTGTAGACAGAGATCCGCTTTGTGGCTACAACGGAATTATTAATGATGTTTGTCCCTGCTGCGGACGAACTGAGAATGTCGAAATCAAAGAAACGATTAGGAGGATCAAATAATGAATATTAAAGTTGAAAATGGTATCCTGGGACAAAAGGAAATTGATGCCTATGCAGAAATGGCTCAAGAGAAATACGGCGACAAGCTTATCAGTCTGAAAATCAAGATTGAAAATGATGAGGAAGTTACCCTGACTTATATTCTGCATAATGACGTTCCCTTCGAACGAATCAGACGCATTACCGGTTATCTTGTTGGTACTCTGGACAAGTGGAATAATGCTAAGAGAGCGGAGGAACGGGATCGTGTCAAACACCAGGTTACTCAGAATATCGGGAATTGAAATGGAATCGATTGTAGATGGTGAAGGAATCCGGTATGTGATATTTACGCAAGGATGTCCACATCACTGTCCAGGCTGCCACAATCCTCAGACTCATTCATTTGACGAAGGCAAACTCGTTGATGTAAATGAATTGGTTGACGATATTGGGAGAAATAAAAATTATATAGACGGTATTACGCTTTCAGGCGGAGAACCGTTTTGTCAGATTGACCAGTGTAGCATCATTGCTGAGAAGTCTCGTGAGATGGGGCTCACAGTTTGGTGTTACACTGGTTATCTTTTTGAAGACTTGTACGGATGGGCTAATAAACTGTTGAAAGAAATTGATGTGTTGGTTGACGGCTTGTTCGTACAAGAAGAGCGTTCTCTGAATTTACAATTTAGAGGAAGCAAAAATCAAAGACTGATCGATGTTCCGGCAAGTTTGAGAGCGGGGGTAGCAGTCTTGAAACATATTTAATAAGAAGGAGACATAATTATGGGTGATCGCAATAATCCTCGCTGCAATGCTGAGGGATATTCAGACCCTACTGCTTTCGAGGCTCTTAGAAACCTTGAAAGAGAGGATGAAAGATTTCATAGACTGCTGCATACTCTGTTTTATTTGTGTGAGTTGGCGGACTTTGAGATTGAGGGACGGATAGTATTGATTGATAAAAAGACTGGCCGGATTTGGAGGTAGCAAAGATACGTCCGTATAAGCTGAAAAATGGAGTGAATTTTGCCCAGTTTTGTTTTGGCGAAAGTGGGCTTTGACCATTTTTTGAAGAATTTTCGGGACTTGTACGGACAAATTTTCCGATTTTTGGCCAAAAAAAGTGGGCTTTTGCCCGTTTTTGAAAACCAAAAGTGGGCAGAAAAATTCGGATGCATTTTCTGAAAATGGCACTTTTTTGGCATTTTTTACCCCAAAATGGCCGATTTGCGCAAATCAAGTGTTAAAAAAGTACTGTTTTGCCCACTTGCCCACTTTTATTTCTTATTAATTGCGATAAAAAAAATTCAATATTTATATAAATAAGGGCAAGTAAAGTGGGCTTTTGGCCATAAGCCGGTTTTATAGCACAAATCAATCAAAAAGTCAAGTCTTTTTTACAGGTAAGTCCTTTTCTTTTTCAAAGAATCGTGCTATACTGTAATAGCCACACAATCGAATATTTTTCGAGTCGTTAAGGGAAAATTGCTTTGGTAAAAAGTGTTTTCTCTCTTTACTCATTTCATTTGTCCCTTTGCGACTTGATTGAGATTGTGTGGCAACAATGAGAGTTAGCACTTTTTCAGTGCGTCTCTCATGTAGGGGCGCACTTTTTTATTGCCCCTGGAAAGAAGGGGTGATAATGAGTCGTCCGTATACGGAACTTCAAGTGCTTAAGAAATTAGATATTCCAGATTTTCGTCATCTTACAAAGGATAAGGTAATTGCTTTTGCTTCAATGATTCCTAAGATGGACCCTGAGGTTGCTAAGAAGGCTTTAGAGCAATTTCCAAATTTTGCATCTGCTTCTCTCGATATTATGAAAGAGTATCGAGGTATTTTAGAAGAGGCAATGCAGGATGACCGAGAGAGCACGCAAGTCTGTTACGACATGTACAATCGAGTGATGGATTCCCTTGAAAAAATTCTTCACGAAGAAGATCTCACTTTTGAGGAAAAAACTTATATACTCGACCAAATGAAAGCAGTTGCTGATGAAGTATCCAGAAAAGATTATGAGAAAGCCAATAATCGTTTAAAAGTGCTTGGGATTGCAGGAGGTGTGGCGGCAAGCATTGTAGCAGTTCTTGGCTCTATTATAGGCTCTAATTTTATAGCGAGTAAAAATGAAGACCCAAATGATAATGAGTGATTTAATAAAGGAGAAAATAAATGAGTAAGAATGGTAAAAAGCGAAGCTTTGGTGGTCTGCTGTTAGACTTCGTACTTGTACTATGTACAGGTGGTTTATGGTTGATATGGATTTTGATTCGTTATCTTAGAAACAACAGTTAAATTAAATATTCATACTTTGACCGAGATGCTTAAAAGAGTGTCTCGGTCTTTTTTTATGCTTTTTATGCCGCGCGAAAAAAACATGGCCTTTTATGAAGAGAGGAGTAAAAAAGCTAATTTTTAAAGATATGCATCCTCTCTTACGTTTGGCAAAATCACATGAAAGGAGGTCCGTTTATCTCATGCTTGAAAGTCAATTTCAATCCAAGCTTATTAAGAAGCTCAAAAAACTCTTTCCCGGATGCATCGTTGTAAAAAATGATCCGGGCTATCTTCAGGGTTTTCCCGATCTCACCGTTTATTACGGAGATAAATGGGCCACCCTGGAATGCAAGCAAAGCGCTGGCGCAAAAAAGCAGCCGAACCAAGAATACTATGTAGGCAAAATGAATGAGATGTCTTTCTCCAGATTCATTTGCCCTGAGAACGAGGAGGAAGTGCTGAATGATCTTCAACAAACATTCCAATCTTGAAGGGCAACACGCTTTTCTTGGTGCCAGCAAATATCATTGGATAAATTATGATGAATCCAAAGTTGCGGACGCCTATTCAAAATTTCTGGCTACGCAGCGAGGTACAGTGCTTCATGATTTTGCATGTCAATGTATTCGGCTTGGACAGAAATTGCCGAAGTCTCAAAAAACATTGAACATGTACGTTAATGATGCTATTAGTTTTCGGATGATTCCTGAACAGATTTTATTCTATTCAGAAAATTGTTTTGGCACAGCGGATACGATTGTTTATCGAAATAATATGCTTCGTATCCATGATTTAAAAACCGGTGTTGTACCGGCTCACATGGAGCAGCTTGAAATATATGCTGCTCTTTTTTGTTTGGAGTATAAGATGAAGCCTTCAAACATCGATATTGAACTTCGTTTATACCAAAATAACGAAATTCTCTATCACACGCCAACTGCTGAAGATATTGTTCCAATAATGGACAAGATCATCACTTTTGATAAGGTAATACGAAAAATTCAAGAACAGGAGGGTTAAATCCATGAGTCTCACGGATGATATTTTAATGCATTACGGTATGCCCAGACGATCTGGACGTTATCCATGGGGTTCTGGAGATAACCCTTATCAGCATAGCGGAGATTTTCTGTCCAGAGTTGAAGAAATGAAGAAATCCGGTTTTACTTTCACCGATAAGGATGGAAAGACCTACACTGGAGAAGTTGCTATTGCAAAGTCGATGGGATTGAGCACAACACAGTTTCGAACTCAAATGAGCTTAGCAAAAGATGAACGCAGATCTGCTGACGTATCAGCAGCTAAAGCTCTTCGTGAAAAAGGCTATAGCTTAAACGAAATTGCTGAGAAGATGGGATTTGCGAATGATTCGTCTGTCCGTTCCCTTCTAAATGAGAGTTCGGAAGCCCGTATGAATCAGGCCAAAACAACTGCCGAATTTCTGAAAAAGCAAGTCGATGAAAAAGGTATGATTGATATTGGTACAGGAGTTGAAAGAGAACTTGGAATCTCTAAAGAGAAGATGAATCAGGCTCTTTATATTTTACAAATGGAGGGTTATCCGGTTTACGGTGGAGGCGTTCCGCAAGTGACAAATCCCGGTAAGCAGACTAACATCAAAGTTCTCTGTCCTCCCGGAACAGAACACAAAGAGATTTACAATTTCAAAAATGTTCATTCGGTTCGAGATTATGTTTCTCATGATGGCGGAGATACCTTTGATAAATTTGTATATCCTAAGAGCATGGATTCCAGTAGGTTAAAAATTCGTTATGCCGAAGATGGCGGAATGCATAAGGATGGTGTAATTGAACTTCGCCGTGGTGTTGAAGACCTTTCTTTAGGTAATTCGCATTATGCGCAGGTTAGGATTCTTGTGGATGGAAACAGATATCTCAAAGGGATGGCTGTTTACTCTGATGATCTGCCGGATGGTGTTGATGTTCTGTTTAATACCAATAAAAAAAGAGGAACGCCAACTGAAGATGTCTTGAAAAAGATTAAGGATGATCCAGATAATCCTTTCGGCTCTCTTATTAAAGCTGGTGGACAAAGTTATTACACCGATGCCAATGGTCAGCGACAGCTTTCGCTTATCAATAAGCGTGCTGAAGAAGGCGATTGGGGAGAATGGGCAGATAAGCTCCCCTCTCAGTTTCTTTCGAAGCAGAGTTTAACTTTAGTCAATAAACAGCTTAATTTGGCAGCATCTGATAAGATGGCAGAATTTGATGAAATTTGTTCATTGACAAATCCAACAGTCAAGAAATCGCTATTACGATCTTTTGCCGATGACTGTGACTCGGCTGCTGTACATCTTCAGGCTGCCGCATTGCCTCGACAGAAGTACCAGGTTATTCTGCCGATTACTTCAATGAAAGATAACGAGGTTTATGCGCCGAACTATAAAAACGGTGAGACGGTCGCTCTGATTCGTTACCCACATGGCGGTACTTTTGAGATCCCGATTCTCACCGTTAATAATAAACAGGCTGAAGCTCGTCGTGTTCTGGGCAATACTCCAAAAGATGCAATAGGTATCAATAGTAAGGTTGCTGAACGTTTGTCGGGGGCTGACTTTGACGGCGACACAGTTATGGTAATACCATGTAATTCCAGAAACAGCAAGATAAAGATTACATCAACGCCTCCCTTAAAGGGTCTTGAAGGATTTGATCCTAAGCTGGAATATGGCGGCAAACCGGAAGGCACTTTCAAACAGATGAGAAATACGCAGAAAGAAATGGGTGTTATCTCTAACCTAATTACGGATATGACTTTGAAAGGTGCCACTCAGGATGAACTTGCCAGAGCTGTTCGTCACAGTATGGTTGTTATTGACGCAGAAAAACACAAACTGGATTATAAGCAAAGTGAAATCGACAATGGCATTAGTTCGCTGAAAAAGAAATATCAAGGTGCTGTTGATGAGGATGGCAAATATCATGAAGGCGCCTCTACCTTGATTTCCAGAGCTAAATCCGAAGTATCTGTTGTTAAGCGTCAAGGCAGTCCTAGAATTGATGAAGAAACTGGTGAATTGGTATGGAAGACGGTTGATGATCCTATTTATACCGATAAAAGAACCGGTAAAACTAAGGTCCGAACTCAGCCGAGCACGAAGATGGCGGAAGCAAAAGATGCCTATACTTTGGTTTCAGAAGCTGATACACCTATAGAGCGTGCATATGCGAACTATGCTAATAAAATGAAAGCCCTAGGTAATCAAGCACGTCTAGAAATTCTTGCTACTGGTAAAGTTCCATATTCGTCTACTGCCAAAGAGACCTACCAGGCAGAAGTTGATTCTTTAAACGCTAAGCTCAATGTGGCACTTAAGAATGCCCCAAGAGAGCGACAAGCCCAGACTATGGCTAATGCTGTGGTGGCTGCCAAAAAACAAGATAACCCGGATATGACAAAAGCTGAAATTAAAAAAGCAAGTCAGCAAGCTCTTACTCAAGCCCGGGCTATTGTTGGTGCAAAAAGAGAAACTATCCAAATCACAGATCGTGAATGGGAAGCTATTCAGGCTGGCGCTATTAGTGAAAGTAAGCTTACCCAGATTATTAATAATGTGGATATGGATAGTCTCAGACAAAGAGCTACCCCAAGAGCTACCACTACACTCAGCACTGCTAAACAGAATAAGATAGCATCTATGAATGCTTCTGGTTACAGTACATCTGAAATAGCGGAAGCTCTTGGAATTTCATCAACCACTGTATCTAAATACTTGAATTGAAAGGGGTGACTGGTATGAATGGTAATTGTGCTCTTACTACATTTGACAATCCTTACAATCCATTTGAACAGTTCTCCGATTGGTTCTTGTTTGATGTGGAAAAAGGATACAATTCTTGCGCTTATCTTGCTCGAATCGCTCGAACTTCTGAACAGTTTTCAGATGAAGAAAACAATCGAGAAATTGAAAGAGCAATTGATGAAATTATTCAATACGATTTCATGAACATTTATAAGAAAGTGAAAAGAACAGTTTAAGTGAGTAAGGCGAGACAAGGCTTAGTGGTCTATCTCGCCTTATTTTCTTTTAGTTCTTTGACTTTAAAACTTTTTATGTTCATGTGGTTCATTTCTGCACTTGCAATGATTGCTATAGGCTTACTGTAGATACTCAAAAAGGTATAGGGGGAGGTCTTTAAAATCACACCCCCTCCCTCATCGCGGCGGTTCTAAAAAAATCTCCGGAGGGATATTTTGGGGAGGGTTTTACCTCTTATAAGGCGGTGCAGTATTTGAACGAGCTTACAGGGTCGAAAGTATTTCCATATAGTGAACATCTCCTTTCATGTTTCTTTTCTCCTTTCGGTGATAGGTGGAAATCGGCTCTGTAAGTTCTTTCAAATACTGTGCTGAATCTTATGAGGAAGGCTGTTAAATCAAAGCGAGAGTGCAGTTTATCTATAGAGATAGTTTAACGGATGTTGGATTATCTATAAGAAAAATTTAGAGAGGAGGCAGTAGGTATGCCAAGAGGCAAAGCTGCAAGCTCTTCCGAATCGCAGAGCCCATTGAGACCGCCGGTTTCGCTTGAAGCGCAAGAGAATCTTATGATTTCTCTGGCTGTCCAATGCGCTGAAAAGCAGCTCAGAGACGGAACTGCTTCTTCTCAGGTTATAACGCATTATCTAAAACTCGGTTCTAGTAAGGAACGAATAGAAAAAGAAATTTTGGAGAAGCAGAAAGAGCTTATCGAAGCAAAAACAAAAAATATTATCTCTAATAGTGAAGCAAAAGAACTTTATGCCAATGCGCTTGCTGCTTTCAGAAGGTATTCCGGTGCAGGGGGTGATGATGAAGAGGATGAATAGGACTTATTCGGAACTTATCACTTTCTCGACTTTTGAAGAACGCTTTTTGTATCTGAAGCTTGACGGCGTAATTGGCAAAGAGACTTTTGGATTCAACCGTTGGCTCAATCAGGAATTATATCATTCCGATAAGTGGCTTCGTTTTAGAGATGAAGTCATCATTCGTGATTGCGGATGCGATTTAGGTGTTCCGGGGTATGAGATTTATGGTTCGGTCTTAATTCACCATCTGAATCCGATCACTTATGAAGACATCCTGTATCAAAATCCTTGCGTGTTTGATTTGGAAAATGCGATCACAACAAAATTGAAAACACACAACGCTATTCACTATGGAGATGAAAGTCTTTTGATGCTCACGCCAGTTGAACGAAAATTAAATGATACCTGTCCCTGGCGAAAATGATGAAAGGAGTATTTTCAAATGTCTAACGATAAGTATGAGGAAGTCGTGCTGGATGTTGATTCTAATGATTTAATCTATTCCGTTGAGGATACCGAAGCGGAAACGGAAGAGGTCGAGATGTTCGGTGTTGTTACGGATTGCTTGAAGCTAAACATTCGTGAGAAGCCGGATAAGAATTCCGGTATCGTAACAGTTGTGACCTGTCTAACTGAACTTAAAATCGATCCGACCATGTCCACTGGTGATTGGTATGCTGTTTGCACTGCTTCCGGTATTGAGGGTTTCTGCATGAAGAAATTTGTTGCCGTCAGGCAGTAAGGAGGAAACAATTTGGACAGTGTACTGACATCAATTAAAAAGCTGCTCGGAATTGCCGAAGAGTATGAGCACTTCGATTCGGATATAGTGATGTACATAAATTCGGCTTTCTCGGTTCTTACACAGCTTGGTGTCGGTCCCGAAGAAGGTTTCCGTATCGAAGACGCAAGCACTACCTGGTCAGAATTCCTGTACGATGATCCTCGTCTTGAATTCGTAAAAACATACATTCATCTCAAGGTAAAACTTGGCTTTGACCCGCCGCTTAGTTCCGCTGCTATTGAAGCAATCAATCGGCAGATTAGCGAACTTGAATGGCGAATCAATGTAGCAGCCGAAACCGATTGATGAAAGAGAGGAGGATTTCAAAATGGATTATAGTGAACTTTTCCATCATGGCATTAAGGGAATGCGTTGGGGCGTTCGAAGATACCAGAATAAAGACGGTACCCGAACTGCCGCCGGAAAAAGGCGAGAACGGGCGTCGCAGTCAGAAAGCTCTGCTCATGAGGACTATAAAAAAGCCCATAGCGGAAAAAGTGTTAAAGATATGAGCGATGCCGAACTGCGTTCTAAATTAAACCGCCTTCAGATGGAAAAACAATACAATCAACTTTCCGGTAAAGATACCAAACGCGGCAAAGAGTTTGTTGATAAGACCATTAAAGCTGCTGGTACTGTCGCTACCGTTACTACAACTGCTCTCACCATTTACAACAACTACGATAAGATTAAAAAAATCATTGGCAGTATGGCCAATAAGGGTTAAGGAGAATCGATATGGCATTATCTAACACTGCCGTCCCCAAATATTACGGCATGTTTCGTGATGCCGTAATTCGAGGAGAGATTCCGGTATGCAAGGAAATTTCGATGGAGATGAACCGCATCGACGATCTGATTGCCAATCCCGGCGTTTACTATGACGACCAGGCGGTTGAAGGATGGATTGCTTATTGTGAATCGGAATTGACTTTGACCGATGGTTCAGATCTTAAACTCCTTGACAGCTTCAAGTTGTGGGGCGAGCAAATCTTTGGATGGTATTATTTTGTGGAGCGCAGCGTTTACCGTCCGAATCCTGACGGACACGGCGGTCACTATGTGAGAAAAACGGTAAAGAAACGGCTTATTAATAAGCAGTATCTTATCGTTGCTCGAGGTGCAGCCAAATCCATGTATGGTTCAACACTTCAGGGCTACTTCCTGAATGTCGATACTTCAACAACGCACCAAATCACTACAGCTCCAACAATGAAGCAGGCCGAAGAGGTTATGTCTCCGCTTCGAACTGCTATTACACGATCACGAGGCCCTCTGTTTCAATTTCTGACAGAAGGTTCTTTGCAGAATACAACCGGATCGAAAGCAAATCGGACAAAACTGGCGTCTACGAAAAAGGGCGTTGAAAATTTCTTAACCGGTTCCTTGCTGGAAATCAGGCCTATGAGCATTAATAAGCTCCAGGGTTTACAGATTAAGGTTGCGACCGTAGACGAGTGGCTTTCCGGCGACATCCGAGAGGATGTAATCGGCGCTATTGAACAGGGTGCATCTAAGGTAAACGACTATATCATTGTTGCGATCAGCTCTGAGGGTACTGTTCGTAATGGAAGCGGCGATACAATCAAAATGGAGTTGATGGACATACTTAAGGGGGGTTACATCAATCCCCATGTGTCCATTTGGTGGTACAAGCTGGATTCCATTGACGAAGTTGGCGATCCGGAAATGTGGCTCAAGGCAAACCCGAATCTTGGGAAGACCGTAAGTTATGAAACCTATCAATTGGATGTAGAAAGAGCAGAAAAAGCTCCCGCTGCAAGAAATGACATTCTTGCTAAACGATTTGGTCTTCCTATGGAGGGTTATACTTATTATTTTACTTACGAGGAAACGCTGCCGCATCGCAAACGAGATTTCTGGCAGATGCCTTGTTCTCTTGGCGCAGATTTGTCGCAGGGCGACGACTTCTGTGCCTTTACTTTTTTGTTTCCATTATCGAATGGCGCATTTGGCGTTAAAACACGAAATTACATAACTTCTACAACTTTAATGAAGCTTCCTTCCGCTATGCGAATCAAGTATGAGCAATTTATAGCTGAGGGAAGTTTAATTGTTTTAGAGGGAACGGTACTTGATATTATGGAGGTCTATGAGGATTTGGACAATCATATTTCCGAGTGCGGCTATGATGTTCGCTGTCTTGGATTTGACCCGTATAACGCCAAAGAATTTGTAGCCAGATGGGAACAGGAAAACGGTCCTTTCGGAATTGAAAAGGTTATTCAGGGAGCAAAGACAGAATCGGTTCCGTTGGGTGAACTGAAGAAGCTGTCCGAGGAAAGAATGCTTATTTTCGACGAGGACCTTATGACTTTCGCAATGGGTAACTGTATTACCCTGGAAGATACCAATGGAAACCGCAAGCTTTTAAAAAAGCGATATGAGCAGAAGATCGATGCCGTTGCTGCTATGATGGATGCTTATGTTGCTTTTAAACTTAACAGGGATGCTTTTGAATAAGGAGGTGGTCAAAGTGGATGACATTTATCATCACGGCATTAAAGGCCAGCGTTGGGGCGTTCGCCGTTATCAGAATAAAGACGGTTCTTTGACCCCGGCCGGTCAAAAGCGTCTGGAAAAGAAAGATGCAAAATGGGCGCATAAAAATTACGACAAAATTGCGTCAAAAGCGCGGAAAGATGTTTCCAAAGAACTCGATCGATATGCCAGTCAACTTTTAAGCAATCCTTCTTCCGTTACTTCCAGAGGAAAAGTAAGCGCATCAGCTATCAATGCTTATAACAGGAAGATGGCTGAGCTGATGAATGAATCTGTTAAAAATGTCACTGCGCCTTCCGGCCGTGTTGTACAGTTTGTCGCGAAGCGAGGAGAGGTCGGCGTACATATGGCTCTAGCTGACAGAGGCTATGACATGGATCAGCTTAAAAACGGAATTTGGGCATCAGGCAGAGTTGCGTATAAGAAGAAAAATGTTGACATGGTATGAGGAGGTGATGATTCAAAATGGAGATGTCTTTTGGCTCCAGACTAAAACATGCTTGGAATGCCTTTACCGGAAATGTTCAGATGAACTACCGGGATTTGGGAATGAGCTACTCTTACAGAGCTGACAGGCCGAGGCTTACCAGAGGTAACGAGCGTTCTATTGTCACATCGGTATATAACCGGATCGCTCTTGATGTGGCGGCTCTTAATTTCCAGCATATTAGACTGGACGAAAATGGGCGTTTTCTATCAGTCATCGAAGACGGATTGAATAATTGCCTCACTTTGGAAGCCAATATCGACCAGACAGCCCGTTCTTTTATTCAGGATGTTGTAATTTCCATGTTTGATGAAGGAAGTGTGGCGATCGTTCCAGTCGATACAACTACAGACCCCAACGTCTCCGGCTCGTATGACATTCAAACCATGCGTGTCGGTCAAATTTTAGATTGGTATCCGCAGTATATAAGAGTCCGTCTGTATAATGAACAGACGGGAAAAAAAGAAGATATTGTGGTGCCAAAAAGCGCAACGGCTATTATCGAAAATCCGTTGTACGCCGTCATCAATGAGCCGAACTCTACAATGCAGAGGCTCATTCGCAAACTTAACCTACTTGATGTTATTGATGAACAAAGCGGTTCTGGAAAACTCGATTTGATTATTCAGCTTCCCTATGTCATCAAGACGGAAGCAAGGCGCCAACAAGCCGAAAATAGGCGTAAAGATATAGAAAATCAATTGTCCGGTACGAAATATGGCATCGCTTATACAGATGGTACCGAGCGTATCACGCAGTTGAATCGTTCCGTAAACAACAACCTTATGTCTCAGATTGAGTATTTGACGAGTATGCTATACAGCCAGTTAGGTATCACTCAGAGCATATTGGATGGAACAGCGGACGAAAAAACCATGCTGAATTACAACAACCGAACGATTGAACCTATAGCTTCGGCGATTGTTGGCGAGATGAAACGAAAGTTTCTGACAAAAACTGCCCGATCACAACTCCAGTCGATTTCATTCTTTAGAGATCCGTTCAAGCTAGTGCCGGTAAACGAAATTGCTGAAATTGCTGATAAGTTTACTCGAAACGAAATTATGACCTCGAATGAAATCCGTCAGGTTATTGGTATGAAGCCTTTCGATGACCCGAGAGCTGACGAGCTTAGAAACAAGAATCTCAGTGCTCCGTCCGAGGACAAAGTACCGAATAGCGAGGTTCAGTTAAACGACGAAAATGAGGAGGCAAGTGATTTGGACGGCAAAATCTCTAAGCAAAATCGAAGAAGTAAGGAGGAAATTCAAAATGAGTAAACCTTTCTCGGTTGAAGCTTGTGATTTCAGCGGCTGGGCAACCCGAAATGACCTTAAGTGTTCAGACGGAAGAGTAATTCGTCGAGATGCTTTTAAGAATAATGACGGTATTAAAGTTCCGCTGGTATGGAATCATCAGCACAACAGCCCTCGAGATGTTCTCGGCCATGCATGGCTTGAAAATCGTGAAGAGGGTGTATATACCTATGGCTTTTTCAATAATACTGCCGATGGAGAAATTGCAAAGGTGTTGATTAAGCATGGCGATATTTGCGCTCTGTCCATCTATGCAAATCAGCTTCAGCAAGCCGGTTCTGATGTAATTCACGGTTGCATCTGCGAGGTAAGCCTTGTACATAAAGGTGCAAATCCGGGAGCATTTATCGATTCCATGCTGAAACACGGCGAAATGTCTGATGATGAAGCCATCATTTACACTGGTATGCCTCTATACCTTTCTCATTCTGCCGAAGATACACCGGAAGATGAGAAGAAAGAGGATAAGTCTGATGAAAACTCTGATGAAAAGAAAGACGATAATGAGGAGACCATTGCCGATGTTATCGCTACCATGTCTGAGAAGCAGCAAAACGCTATGTACTATATGGTGACAAAAGCTCTCGAGGGCGAATCTGACGAGGAATCTGAGGACGACACTGAAAATGAATCTGAGTCCAACAAGGAGGAGAAAACTACTATGAAACATAATGTCTTTGACAACGACCAGCAGAACCAGAAGAATGTTCTGTCTCATGCGGATCAGGCCAGCATTATTAGTATGGCTAAGACCAACAGCGTAGGCAGCCTTCAGACCGCTATGAACATTTTCGCTGAGCAGAATCCTGACAGCGCTCTGGCTCATGGCATCAACAATATTGAAACGCTGTTCCCTGAGTACCAGGATGTGCGTCCTGGCGCTCCCGAACTGCTTACTACCGACCAGGGGTGGGTCAACGAGGTTCTGAAGAAGGTTCACAAGAGCCCTATTTCCCGTATCCGTACCCGCCAGGCCGATATTCGCAACATTGAGAATCTTCGTGCAAGAGGTTATAAGAAGGGCACTGAGAAAGCGTACATTGGCAACTTCGATCTGCTTCACAGAACTACCGATCCTCAGACTGTGTATGTGAAGAGCAAAATCGACCGCGACGATATTATTGATATCACCGATTTCGATGTTGTGCAGTACCTGTATGCCATTGACCGTATGAATCTGAATGAGGAGCTGGCAACCGCTATCATGATCGGTGATGGTCGCGACGTCGGTGCTGACGGCAAAATCGCTCCTGATAAGATTCGTCCGATTTGGCTGGACGATGAGCTTTATACCATCCACGCCGATGTTGACATTGCTGGTATGAAGGCTACGCTTCAGGGCACCAATACTTCTGTCAACTTTGGAGAGAACTATATTTACGCTGAGGCCGTTATCCAGTCTCTTCTGTATGCTCGTGAGAAGTATAAGGGCTCTGGCACCCCTGACTTCTACTGCACTCCGCATCTTGTCAATGTAATGTTGCTTGCCCGTGATCTGAACGGCCGCCGCATTTACGACAAGGTCAGCGATTTGGCTGCGGCTCTTAATGTTGGTAAGATTATCACCGCCGAGCAGTTTGAGGGTAAGACTCGTACTACTACAGACAGAAAGACCAAGAAGCTTCTGGGCCTTATGGTCAATCTGGCCGATTATTCTCTGGGCGCTACTAAGGGCGGCGAAATTACGCATTTCACTGATTTCGATATCGATTTCAACCAGGAGAAGAGCCTGCTTGAGACCCGCTGCTCTGGCGCCAATACTCGTGTTCTTTCCGCTATCGCTCTGGAAGAGGATGTCACTGACCGCCCTTAACGAGTCTCACGGTTGAACCTGCGGACAGTGAGACGGAATTGCTCGGCAAAACCGCAGCAGATTTGCAGGAAAATGTTGCGATCTCCGGTAGAGAAATTACCGGTACGCTGAAGCTGGTCACCGATTATACGGGATTCAGCAGTGCGACCGATGAGCAGAGTGGCAACTACCTCGCTCTGCATGTAATTCAGGAACCGGAAGATGCAACGGTTACAGTGGAACTGATTGGCGGCAAGAATGGAGCAGTCGAACTGGACGATGATGGTTTGATTGTGCTGAAGATCGCCGATACAGCAAAGCAGTCTGTAAAGGTCACCGCCATTAACGGTGAAGAAACCGCTACAAAGACCTATAGTCTTAAGGGGCTGACCTTAGCGACTGAGTAAGGAGTGAAAATTCAAAATGGCTAAATTTTATGGAGTAATTGGCTACGCTGTAACGGAAGAGACTAAGCCTGGTGTTTGGACGGAGAAAATCATCGAGCGTATGTACTATGGTGATTTAACCCGTAACACCCGTAGGCTTCAGTCTGCGGAACAACTCAACGACAACATTAATGTTGCGAATGAGATCAGTATCGTAGCCGATCCATTTGCCAATGAGAATTTTCATTCAATGAGGTACGTTGAGTTTATGGGTGCTAAATGGAAAGTGTCAAGCGTTGAAGTTCAGTACCCAAGACTTATACTGACTGTGGGAGGTGTATACAATGGCGAGCAGGCTTGATCTGCAAACTTTCCTGGAAGAAATCCTTGAAAGCAGAAATGTGTATTTTCAACCTCCCGAGTCGGTAAAAATGAAATACCCCGCTATCGTTTATGCACTTGACGACATCGAGAATGTGCATGCCGATAACGGGGTTTATTCATCTCACAGACATTATTCGGTCACCGTCATTGACTCTGATCCGGATAGTGAGTTTGTCGGTAAGGTGGTTTCTATACCTACCTGCCGATTTGAACGATATTATACAAGCGAGAATCTGAATCACTGGAATTTTTCGCTCTATTTCTAAGGAGGAATAAATATGTCCAAAATTGTTTGGGATAAAACTGGCGAACGTTTGTACGAAACTGGCTGTGACCACGGCGTTCTCTACCCTATCCAGACCGGCGGCGTTTATACCAAAGGCGTTGCGTGGAATGGTCTTACCGCTGTAACTGAAAGCCCTTCCGGAGCCGAAGCTTCTCCTCTTTATGCCGATAACATCAAGTATGTGAATCTGGTTTCTAATGAGGAGTTTGGTGCTACCATTGAGGCATATATGTATCCGGATGAGTTTGCTGAATGCGACGGTTCTGTAGAAATTATGCCGGGTATGTTTGCGGGACAGCAGTCTCGTAAAACCTTTGGCCTTGCCTACAGAACGATTCTAGGTAATGACACCGAGTTGAATGAGTATGGCTATAAACTGCATCTGGTGTATGGCTGTCTGGCAGCTCCTTCTGAGAAAGGTTATGCTACTATCAACGATTCTCCTGAAGCTGCTACGCTGTCTTGGGAGATCAGCACCACTCCTGTCGCCATTAATAAGCTTGTCAACGGTAAGAAGCTTAAGAATACTGCTACCCTGACTTTTGATTCTACAAAGTTCAGTCCGGAGTTTATGGCACAGCTTGAGGAAATCCTTTATGGTAAAGATCCGACTACTGAAGATGGCAATGATGGGGTTGATCCTCGTCTTCCTCTTCCGGATGAAATCATTGAATTGTTCGATGAGTCTCTTGATGCAGAAGGTTAATTGAAAAATAGTTGTGGAGCCGTATTCAGGTAAGCTGGCGGCTCCTATTTTTTTATCTTGAAAGGAGAAAATTTTAATGCATAAGGAAGTTATTACCTACACCGATCTGAATGGTGTTCAGAGAACTGAAGACTTTTATTTCGATTTATCCAAGCCTGAAATTGTAAAGATGCAGGCAAGCGCAAAGGGCGGCTATGATGTTCAGCTCAAGAGCATTGCCGCAAGCCCGAATGGCGCGCTGATTATGGAGTTCTTCGAGAATTTTATCAAGACTGCTTATGGCGAGAAGACCGATGATGGCAGACGCTTCAAGAAATCTGAAGAAATTTCCCGTTCCTTTATGGAAACTCCGGCTTATGAAGTTCTGTTTGAAAAACTTGTGACAGATGCAAACGCCGCATCCGAGTTTGTGAACAGGGTTATGCGTGTTGACGGAAATAAACCGTCGATTGCGCCAGTCGCAACAAATTAAGAAAACTTGGAGGGCTAAAGAATGCTTAGAATCACTGTTCCGGCTGCCGAGTTTTGGGATGAGATTCATGAAGAATTCATCTATAAGAAGGAGCAGACCTTGCAGTTGGAGCATTCTTTGGTCTCTCTTTCAAAATGGGAAAGCAAATGGAATAAAGCCTTTCTTGGTAAACAAGAAAAAACGGATGAAGAAATTCTTGATTATGTCCGTTGTATGACTTTAACCCAAAATGTTGACCCAGAGGTATATACTCGGTTGTCTGCTGCCAATTACCTCGAGATTAACGCATATATAGAGGCTCCGATGACTGCTACCTATTTTTCCGAGGATAAACAAACCAAAGGAAATCGGGAAGTTGTTACATCGGAGCTTATCTATTATTGGATGATTTCTTATAACATTCCCGTCGAGTTTCAAAAGTGGCATCTAAACCGTCTTTTAACTTTGATTCGGGTGTGCAATATTAAGAATTCTCCTCCAAAGAAAAGAAGTAAACGTGAATTGATGAGACGGAATGCGGCGTTGAATGCTGCACGTAGAAGCCGTCTGGGATCGAAGGGGTGATGGATATGAGCAGACGATGCAGAAAATGTATGCTTAGGAAAGTTTGCCATAGGAAACGGTCTTATAATAACTGGCTGAAAACATATACGAAGAAAGTAGTAACCGTTATCCTGGCTGTTTCGCTGATTGATTTGCAGTTGTCCTACATTCTTGCATTTATGGGCGAAGTACAAATTGCAGAATCTCTCTCCAGCACAATTGCTTCAACCGTTGTCGGCGTAATGCTTGGCTATTTTCTTAAAGCTCTTTTCGAAACATTCTTTGAAAAGCGTGAGGAACGGTTAAACAGAAGCGAGCCTACGGAAGAAATAAATTATGAGGAGGAGATTTGAGTATGCCTATTAGTTTTTTAACTACAGCGCTAATGATCGTAGCGGTGATTACAAACTTGACAGTGGAGGGTATTAAAAAGCTGTTAAATGAAACTTCTATTAAATATTCCTCCAATGTCTTAGCGGCGGTTATTTCGGTTATTATTGCCGGCGCTGTCTGCGTCATTTACCTTATCATGAATGACACAGTCTTTACGCTGAAAATCGGCGTTGAAATTGTTGTGCTGATGTATCTTGGCTTTTTGATATCTACTGTCGGATATGACAAGGTTATTCAGATGCTAAAGCAAATCCAGGAAGCAAAGGAGGATATAGACAATGAGTAATAGTCCGCTTGTGTCGTATACCAAGCTTAGTCCAAATCATTCAGGCCAGAGAACACATGCCATTGACCGTATTACTCCTCACTGCGTAGTTGGTCAATGCTCCGTTGAGACTCTTGGAAATATATTCGCTCCAACATCACGTCAGGCTTCTTGTCAGTATGGTATCGGGGTAGATGGCAGAGTTGGAATGTATGTTGAAGAGAAAAACCGTTCTTGGTGTTCTTCCAGCAATGCCAACGACCAAAGAGCCGTAACCATTGAGTGTGCAAGCGACACGCAGGAACCGTATGCGTTTAAGGATGTGGTCTATAACAAGCTCATTGAGCTATGTGTGGATATTTGTAAACGCAATGGAAAAAAGAAGCTTCTTTGGCTTGGAGATAAAACAAAGACTCTCAATTACGAACCAGCCTCCGATGAAATGGTTCTGACTGTTCATCGATGGTTTGCAAATAAAAGCTGTCCTGGTGATTGGATGTATGCCCGCATGGGTGATTTAGCTTCCAAGGTTACAGCTAAGCTTGGGGGAACTACAGTTCCATCCGAAAATGCTTCCGATACCTCTGTATTATACAGAGTTCAAACCGGCGCGTTCAGCAATAAGGCTTATGCCGACGCTATGCTGAAGAAAGTCCAGGCTGCTGGTTTTGATACCTATATGGTAAAGGTGGACAATCTTTACAAGATTCAGGTTGGAGCATACAGCAAAAAAGCTAATGCCGACGCAATGGCTGCAAAATTGAAAGCTGCTGGATTTGATACTTACATAACTACAAAGAGCGGTACGGCCGTTTCCTCTTCTACTGTTAAGAAAACCGTAGACGAACTTGCTCAAGAGGTAATTCGTGGTTTATGGGGCAACGGTCAGGATCGAGTGAATCGGCTGAAAGCGGCTGGCTATGATCCTACTGCTGTTCAGAATAAGGTGAATCAACTTATGAAGTAAGGGAGGTCCGTGAATGATTCGGTTCAGTCACAAGGGAGACTTCTCAAAGGTCACACGATTTTTAGAGAGGGCTAAAGAGGTGGTTCGACTCGGAGATTTAGATAAGTATGGCCGAGAAGGGGTCGCTGCCCTTGCGTCTGCAACACCTGTCGATTCCGGTCTTACTGCAAGTTCCTGGTACTATGAAATTATAAACCGAAACGGAACGGCACAGATCACCTTTTACAATTCCAATATTCAAAATGGAGTTCCAATAGCAATTATCCTGCAATATGGTCATGGAACTCGCAACGGCGGCTGGGTACAGGGTCGAGATTACATCAATCCTGCTATCCAGCCTATTTTTGACCGGATTGCAAATGATGCATGGAAGGAGGTTACGAAGCTATGAGCAAGACTATCGACGAAAGAGTCGTAGAAATGCGATTTGACAATAAACAGTTTGAATCCGGAGTTCAGACAAGCTTATCTTCTATTGAAAAATTAAAGAAAAGTTTGGATATGAACGGCGCTGCTAAAGGATTTGAGCAGGTCGATAATGCGGCTAAAAAGATTAATCTGAGCGGTCTTGGAAATGCGGTAGAATCTGTACGTTTGAAATTCTCCGCATTGGAGGTCATGGCTGTAACCGCACTTTCCAATATCACAAATTCCGCGCTCAATGCCGGAAAACAGATTTTATCTGCTTTTACAATCGATCCTATTAAAACGGGATTTGCAGAATATGAAACGCAGATAGGCGCTGTTCAGACAATATTGGCAAATACTTCGCATCAAGGCACGAATTTGCAGCAGGTTAATCGAGCATTAGATGAATTAAATACCTATGCGGATAAGACGATATATAACTTTACTGAAATGACCAAAAACATAGGTACATTTACTGCTGCGGGCGTCGATCTGCAAACTTCTGTAGATTCTATTAAGGGTATAGCCAATCTTGCCGCTGTATCGGGATCAACTTCTCAGCAGGCTTCCACGGCAATGTATCAGCTTTCTCAAGCATTGGCTGCCGGTAAAGTTTCTCTTATGGACTGGAACTCGGTGGTCAATGCCGGTATGGGTGGTAAAGTATTTCAAGATGCTTTGGTACGAACCTCTGAATTGCTTGGAACCGGAGCGAAAAACGCTATCGATATGTATGGTTCGTTCAGAGAATCTCTCACCAAAGGCGAGTGGCTGACCACAGAAGTTCTTACCGAAACCCTAAAGCAATTTGCCGGTGCCTATACCGAAGCGGATTTAATTCAGCAAGGTTTTACAGCAGAACAAGCCCGTTCTATCATGGACATGGCCAAAACGGCTGAAGACGCAGCTACGAAAGTAAAGACTTTTACGCAATTGTTCGATACCTTAAAAGAAAGCGCACAATCTGGATGGACTCAAACATGGGAAATTTTGATCGGCGACTTTGATGAAGCAAAAGAATTATTGACGGAAGTTTCCAATATTGTCGGCGATGTTATTTCTAAATCAGCAGAAGCCAGAAACGAGCTGTTAAGCGGTGGATTGAGTTCAGGCTGGAAACAATTGCTTGATGCTGGCATCGCTGATGAAGCCGGTTATATTGAGTCTATTCAAGAGGTTGCCCGAGTACATGGCGACGCTTTCGATAAAATGGTTGCGGATTCTGACAGCTTTAGCGATGCTTTAAAAAAAGGATTGCAGGAAGGCGTTATTTCTTCTGAGACACTTTCGGAAGCAGTGTTTCATCTGCAAGGAAAAATGTCTGGCATGACAGAGGAAGAAAGAAAAGCTGCTGGTTATACTTCTGAAATGGTTTCTCAAATCGAAGCGCTGGCGTCCGGCCTTAAAGATGGTTCCGTTTCCATGGATGAATTTACAGAAAAAATACTTCGTCCGTCTGGAAGAGAAAACATCATTCAAGCCTTATGGAATGCTGCTAAGGGGTTAATGAGCGTATTGTCCCCGATAAAAGAGGCGTTTAGAGATATCTTTCCTCCAATGACAGCCGATCAGCTTTATAACATTACAGAAAATTTAAGAAAGCTGACAGAACGGTTTGTATTAAGCGAAACCGCATCTAATAATCTTAAAAACACTTTTAAGGGATTGTTTGCTGTTGTAGACATCATTGGCAGTGCCTTTATGGCAGTGGTCAGAGCTGTTGGTTCGCTTCTTGGAGGGGTCGGAGAACTTGGAAGCGGTCTTCTCGGTATTACTGGTTCTTTTGGAGAATGGCTCGTTAAACTTAACGAAGTAATTGAACGAACAGATATCTTTAATAAAGTTCTCGGTGGAATCGCCTCCTTTATCCGAACTATAGCAAGCGCCATTAAAACATTTATTACGACGATAGCTGAAAACTTTAAGCTTCCCGGCTTTGAAATATTTCATTCTCTGCTTGAGCGCATTCAGGAAAGAATGTCTCAGGTAGGCGAGGCTACCGGAGAAATGAAATCTTCTGTGGTTGCGGCTTTCGAGGTAATGGGCGAGGCTTTGGCTAATTGCCAATTTGTACAATTGCTCAGTGCTGTATGGAATGCGGTAAAAACGATCGGAAGCGGCATTGTCAATATTTTGGGCGAACTCGGAAGTTCTCTGGCGTCTAATCTCGGCGAAGCTAATTTCAGCGGGATTATTGACTTGCTCAATGGTATTTCTTTTGGCGCTATTGCGCTTGGAATTACTAAATTTGTCGGTGCGTTTAAAAGCGCTATTGATGATATTGGCAGTATCAAAGAATCGTTTATTGGTATTCTTGACAGTGTCAGGGGATGCTTCGAAGCTTATCAGAAACAGCTACAGGCCGGGACGCTTCTCAAGATTGCATCTGCCATTGCAATCCTTACGGCGTCCATTGTTGCTATTAGCCTTATCGACAGTAAAAAGCTAAATGCTTCTCTTGGCGCTATTACAGTGCTCTTTGCCGATTTGATGGCTTCAATGGCAATATTCAATAAGATAAGCGGAGAAGTAACCGGCGTTGTCAAAAGCGTAACCGCGATGCTGGGCATTGCCACTGCGGTGCTTATTCTCGCTGGAGCTTTAAAAAAGATCGGCGATTTGGACTCTAAACAGCTTACAACCGGTCTCATCGGCGTAGCCGGCCTGTCTGCTATGATGGTTGCCGCTGCTAAGGTAATGAGCAGTGGAGGCGGCACGATTGTAAAAGGCGCTACGCAGATGGTTATATTTGCGGCGGCAATCAAGATATTGGCCTCTGCCTGCGAAGATCTTTCCGCTCTGGATTGGGATGAGCTGGCAAAAGGTCTGATTGGCGTCGGCGTGCTTTTAACGGAAGTGTCGCTATTTATGCGTACTGCCCAATTTAGCGGTAAAGCCATTACAACAGCTACAGGAATTGTTATTCTTGCCGCTGCTATAAAGGTGCTGGCCTCCGCCTGTGAAGACTTTGGCGGTATGAAGTGGGAAGAAATCGGAAAAGGGCTTGTATCTATTGGCGTTCTTCTTGCTGAAATTACTGCCTTTACAAATTTGACTGGCAATGCTAAACATGTTCTTTCTACTGGCGTCTCCTTAATTGCTATTGCTGCGGCTATGAAGGTATTCGCCTCGGCTATGGTTGATTTTGGCGGTATGAAGTGGGAAGAAATCGCAAAGGGCTTGATTGCTATAGCGGGAGCTTTGGCAGCGGTAACGATTGCAGTCAAGCTTATGCCTAAAAACATGATTGCAATTGGAACTGGTCTTATTGCAGTTTCTGCGGCTCTTGTTATCATAGCGGATGCTTTAGAAAAGATGGGCGCCCTTACATGGGAAGAGATTGCAAAAGGTCTTGTAACGCTTGGCGGCGCTATGGCCATTTTAGCGGTCGGTTTAAACGCTATGAGAGGAACCTTAGCCGGTTCTGCGGCGATGCTTGTTGCAGCAGCGGCACTTCTTGTTATGACTCCGGTGCTTAGTATTTTAGGGGCTATGAGCTGGGAATCGATTGCTAAGGGCTTGGTTTCGCTGGCCGGAGCCTTTACTGTTATCGGCGTTGCCGGTCTTGTGCTGACCCCATTGGTTCCTACTATTCTTGGACTAAGCGGAGCGTTTGCACTTATTGGCGTATCTGTGCTTGGAATTGGTGCAGGACTTGCCCTTGCAGGGGCTGGTTTGGCTGCTTTAGCAACTGGTCTAACTGCGCTTGCGGCAGCCGGTACGGCCGGAGCCACTGCTATCGTTGCTTCTCTTACAGTTATTATTACTGGCGTTGCCGGATTAATACCTGCCATCGTCGCTAAGATCGGCGAGGCCATTGTGGAGTTCTGCAAGGTTATTGCTAATAGTGCACACGCAATTGGCGAAGCGGTCAAAGCGGTTGTCCTTATGCTGGTTGATGTTCTCGTAGAATGCGTTCCGGCAATTGCGGACGGAGCGCTGAAGCTTGTCGCTGGAGTTTTGGAGGCGTTGGTAGCATATACCCCATCTATTGTAGATTCCATCTTCCAATTCCTTATTGCCGTTCTGGAAGGTGTCGCAAATAATCTTCCCGGTCTGATTCAGGCCGCAGTTGATGTGTTGATGGCATTTTTCTCAGGGATTGTAGACGCGCTTAAAGGAATCGATACGGAAACATTGCTGCAAGGTATCGTTGGTATTGGTTTGCTGGCTGCAATTATGGCGGCTCTTAGCGCGATCGCTGGATTGGTTCCTGGAGCTATGGTCGGCGTGCTTGGCATGGGCTTAGTTATTGCAGAGCTTGCTCTTGTTCTCGCTGCTGTCGGTGCTTTGGCTCAAATCCCAGGCCTTGATTGGCTTATCAATGAAGGTGGAAATCTACTTCAGGGAATTGGTACTGCTATCGGCAAGTTTATCGGCGGCATTGTCGGCGGATTTATGAGCGGCGTATCCAGCCAGTTCCCACAGATCGCAACAGATCTGTCTGGATTTATGACCAATATTCAGCCGTTTATTCAAGGCGCTGCTGCTATTGATCCATCTATGATGGATGGCGTTAAGGCCCTGGCGGAAACTATCCTTATTCTTACCGCTGCAAATATTCTGGAAGGATTGACTTCCTGGCTGACAGGCGGTTCTTCTCTTACTGGATTTGCTGAAGAGCTGGTACCATTTGGTACGGCTATGAAGCAATTTTCAGATGAAATTGCAGGTATCGATGGAGAGGTTGTTGCTAACGCTGCGGTTGCTGGCAAAACATTGGCTGAAATGGCCGCTACGCTTCCGAATAGCGGAGGCGTTCTCGGTTTCTTTGCCGGCGAGAATGATATGGAAACTTTTGGCGAGCAACTCATTCCGTTCGGTAAGGCTATGAAGGGCTTTGCTGATGTGGTTGCCGGATTGGATGCCAGCGTAATAACAGAAGCTGCTACAGCAGGAAAAGCTATGGCCGAAATGGCAAGCACGATACCAAACAGCGGCGGTGTTGTCGGATTCTTTGCCGGTGAAAACGATATGGAGGACTTCGGAGAGCAACTTGTTCCATTTGGTAAAGCTATGAAAGACTTTTCCGATGCGGTGGCTGGATTGAAAGCTGATGTAATTCAAAATAGCGTAACAGCAGGTCAAGCACTGGTTGAGCTTGCAAAAACAGTTCCCAATACAGGCGGCGTTGTGGCGTTCTTTACGGGCGATAACGACCTTGCCACCTTCGGAGAACAGTTAGTTCCTTTTGGCACTGCCATGAAGAACTATTCTCTTGCGGTGACTGGACTGGATGCCAATATTGTTACTAATTCCGCTAACGCTGCAAAAGCATTGGTAGAGCTTTCAAACAACCTTCCGAACAGCGGCGGTATTGTAAGCTGGTTTACCGGCGACAACGATATAGCCACATTTGGTGAACAGCTTGTATCCTTTGGTCAATCCTTTGCAAATTACTACAACAGTGTAAGCAGTGTGGACACTTCTAAGCTTAGCAGTATTGTTGTTGAATTTCGTAACCTTGTGGACTTGGCAAATGGTATTAAAGATGTTGATACGAGCGGTATGTCCAGATTTGCTCAGAACCTTACAGCTCTTGGCAACGCAGGTATCGACGGATTTATCAATGCGTTTACCAATGCGAATTCCCGTGTCACGACGGCGGCAAATACTATGATTACTACCTTCATCAATGCCGCTAACGCTCAAAAGGGGAATTTGACCAGTGTGTTTACTTCCCTTATAAACAGTGTTGTCACGGCATTTACAAATCAGTATCCTCAGTTTACAACAATTGGAAGAACCATGATGACCAACTTCATATCCGGTGTACGAAACAGCGATTCTACAGCTCGTTCCGCCTTTGTGGTGATTATATCTGGATGCCTGACTGCCCTTCGAAATAAATTTCAAGATTTCAACTCGGTTGGGCAAGCTACCATGACCAATTTAATTGCTGGAATCCGTGCGAAGAACCAGTTTGCGAAGGAAGCGTTCGTATCTATTGTCAACGGTTGCTTAACGGCGATTCGTGATAAATATACGGATTTCTATAATGCTGGCGTATATCTGGTGGAAGGCTTTGCAAATGGTATTGATGAATATACCTGGTATGCTGAGGCAAGAGCAAGAGCCATGGCTCGCGCTGCTGCAAGGGCTGCTGAAGCAGAGCTGGATATTAATTCGCCTTCCAAGGTGGGTTATCGGATTGGCAGCTTTTTTGGGTTGGGCTTTGTCAATTCCTTGATTGACTATACTGATAAATCCTATAAGGCTGGTACCTCGATGGCTGCGTCTGCAAAAGAAGGGCTTCGGAATGCAGTTGCTAAAATCGGAGAATTTATTGACGACGGCATTGACGCTCAGCCGACGATTCGTCCTGTACTCGATTTGTCTCAGGTGCAGGAGGGAGCAGGAAGACTATCTTCACTGTTAAGCAGAAGCCAGGCAATGAGCATCAGTTCCGGAATGGAGCGTGCTGCTGCCGCTGCCGTTCAAAATGGGGATTCTGTGCCTGTAGCCGGAAACAATTACACGTTCACACAAAACAACTATTCACCTAAGGCGCTGTCGAGGATTGAAATCTACCGTCAGACGAAGAATCAGTTCTCGGCACTGAAAGGATTGGTGGAAACATGATCTATTCATTCGCTATCACCAATTACTTGGGTGATAGGGTTAAGCTTGAGTTGGGGAAGCCTGAGGTTTCGGGCTTCCTCATCAAGTCTGTTACTGGTTTAGGCCCAGTCAAGGCAAATGTAAACACGACCGAAGTTGTTACCAATGACGGTTCCATGTTTAACTCTGCCAGACTGAGCCAGAGAAATATCGTGTTTCAATTGGCGTTCGTAGACACCGTTTACGGGGAGACCATCGAGGATATCCGACAGAAGTCCTACAAATATTTCCCTGCAAAAAAGAGCGTTGAGATTGTAATTGAAACAGACAACCGTTATGTGAAAATCAAAGGCTATGTGGAATCTAATGAGCCTGACATTTTCAGTTCTCAGGAAGGTACGCAAATTTCCATTATCTGTCCAGATCCATATTTTTATTCGGCTGGCGAGGATGGAAACAATGTGACCGACTTTTATACAATCGACCCCATGTTTGAGTTTCCGTTTTCAAACGAATCTTTAACAGATCCGCTGCTTATATTTGGCGAAATCCAAATTAAGACGGAGGGTGTTATTACCTATTACGGTGATTCCGAAATCGGTGTGGTTATTTATATCCATGCAATAGGTCCCGCCACCAATATCAATATTTATAATACCGAAACCAGAGAGGTTATGATGATTAATACGACAAAGCTCGAAAAACTAACCGGCAAAGGGTTGGTTGCAAGCGATGATATCGTCATCAACACCACAAAGGGCGAAAAGAGTATTACATTGATACGGGAAGGCGCATCGTACAACATTCTCAATTGCCTGGATAAGAATACCGATTGGTTTACATTGTCAAAGGGAGATAACATCTTCGCATTTACAGCGGAGACAGGGGTCACGAATCTTCAGTTCAGAATTGAAAATCAAGTTATCTATGAAGGGGTGTAAACTATGGAGTTATTCGTATTAAACGCAGATTTTGAATCCATAGCCGTCATCGATACTTATGAATCAATGATCTGGACTGACCGATACAATGCATACGGAGATTTCGAGATATACTTTGCGATGGATGAAAACTTGCTGGAATACATCAAAGAGGATTATTATCTATGGCTAAAGGACTCCGAGCACAGCATGATTATTGAAGATATCAAGATCGATGCCGATACAGAGGAAGGAAATCGGCTTATTGTTACCGGGAGATCTTTGGAAAGCATTCTTGAAAGGCGGATTATTTGGGGGCAACGCATTTTCAGCGGAAATCTTCAAAATGCCATTCAGACGATGCTCAATGAAAACATTATTTCCCCTTCAGTTGCTGACCGCAAGATAGCAAATTTTATATTTGTACCGTCTACGGACAGCAAAATCACAAGTCTTACCATCGATAATCAGTATACCGGAGACGATCTCTATACAGTTATCAAAGGATTGTGTGAGGAAAATAATATCGGTTTCAAGATTGTGCTGACAGACGATAACCAGTTTGCGTTCAGCCTTTATGCCGGCGCTGACCGCTCCTATGACCAGACGGAAAATCCGTATGTAGTATTTTCTCCCAACTTTGAGAACATCATCAACAGCAACTACTTCTCGTCCAAAGCCGGTTATCGGAATGTGACGCTGGTTGCTGGAGAAGGCGAAGGCGCATCGAGAAAGACAACGGTGGTCGGTTCTGCTTCAGGACTTGACCGCCGTGAACTTTTTACGGATGCTCGAGATATTTCGTCTGATACGGAGGATGGGACGCTTTCTGACGCTGAGTATATTGCACAGCTTCGGACAAAAGGTTTAAAAAACCTTGCCGACCACATGATTACTACCGCATTTGAAGGCGAGGTCGAGGTTACAAGGCTTTTTAAATATGGCGAGGACTTTTTCATTGGCGATATTGTTCAGATTGCTAATGAATATGGAAACGAGAATTCCGCTTATATTTCGGAGCTGATTATTTCGAACAGCGATGAAGGATTGTCCATTTATCCGACATTTAAAACGATTTCAAAGGAGGGATAAGTTAAATGAGCGTAACCTATGGATTCTATAACTCATTGAACGGCGATCGCAAATACGAGTCTGCTCAGATATCGAGCATTTTTGACGGTTTGATTGTTGATGGGATATTTGCTTCTATCGGAACGGCGTTTGCTGTAAGGGCTGCCGGCGGATTGACTGTAAATGTTGGCATTGGACGGGCGTGGTTTGACCATACCTGGACGCTTAACGACAGTATTTTGCCGTTGGAAGCTCCTGAGGCAGAAGTTCTGCTGGACCGGATTGACGCTGTTGTGCTTGAAGTAAATGCTATGGAGTCTGTGCGAGCAAACAGCATTAAATTTGTAACAGGCACTCCATCTAGCATACCAGTGCGGCCGACCCTTGAGAACGAAGGAGGCGTACATCAGTATGCTCTTTGTTATATTTACAGGAAGTTTGGTACGACAGTCATCAATCAAGCTGACATCACTAATATGGTTGGAACGGAGGAAACGCCGTTTGTCACCGGTATTCTTCAAACGATCAGTTTAGATGAATTGCTCGGACAGTGGCAGGATGAACTGGATCAGTTTGTCAGCCGTGAAGAGAAAGACTTTACTGAATGGAGCAACAATAAGAGAACGGAGTTTAATAATTGGCAGGCGTTGCAGGAGCAGGATTATGAGAACTGGTCCGATGAACGCAAGCAGGAGTATTTAACTTGGATTTCAGAACAGGAAACCACTTTTACAAATTGGGCTACAACGCAAATGTCCGATGAGGAAGAGTGGATTCAATCGATGCAGCAGACATTTCTCAGTTGGTTTGAATCTTTGAAGACCGAACTCAGCGGAGATGTTGCGGCGAACCTTCAGCTTCAAATCGATCAGGAAGAAATGGAACGGATTCTGCTGACCGGTTTCGTTGATGGCTCAAAAGAATTCAATGAGGACGGTACGGTGATTGTTTCTATGGACAGCACCAACAGGACGCTGACCAAGACATTTACCAATAACTTTCTCACTGTGACTACAGTTTTGCGAAGTTCCGAAGGCGGAGAGCTTGCCAGAATGGTCAAGGAGTTTAACGACGAAGGGACTTTGATTAACTCAACTGTAACCTACGCATAATGAAAGGAGAAAAATCAAAATGGCAGAAGAAGATTTGATCTTTGGTAAAAACCGACACTTTTTTGGAGGAATCGAGCCCTCCAATATGCTGGAATTTACTGCAAGCTATGATGCGACAGGAACGGTAAGTCGTGCTAAGGTAGTAGCTAAGCTCCCTGCTGATACGGTTATTGACGGACAGACGCTGTGCAGTGTTGCCGGCGCTGTTATTCGAAGAAGTACCGGTACTTATCCTAAAGATGAGTTTGACGGCGTTCTGGTCAAGAACATTACCAATGATGAGACGTTCTTTGACGAGGATGTGGAGATTGACCAGACTTATTACTACGCTGCATTTCCTTATACAACGCAGGGCGTTTACAACCGCAATACGGCGAACCGTTCCACCTGTACAATCATTGCCGGTTATGAGCCGGATAATATGAAGGTCTTTACTGCAACATCGGCGTATTCCTCCGGACAGGCTCGCGTTCGAATTAACGCTACGCTTCCGGACAATGGAACGGAAGAGCGTCCTTATACGATTTCCGGCGCTATTATCCGCAAAAGTACGACTGGTTATCCGACAAATGAAAATGAGGGTGTTCTTGTAACTGACCTTAAGGAAAGCAGCGAGTTTTATGACACCAATGTATCTCTGAACCAGATTTATTACTATGCTGCATTCCCCTACACTACTCAGGGCGTTTACAACCGCAATGCGGCAAATAGGGCATCCTGTACGCCTGTCGCAATTATTCCGGGCAACATGCAGAAATTTACGGCAGAATCGGTTCATGTCAGCGGACAACCTCAGGTAAAGCTTACAGCTACGCTTCCTGCCAGCGTTGCCGGCTGTACAATTGCCGGTGCTGTAATTCGCAGAAGTACGACTGGTTATCCGGTTAATGAATCAGACGGTTCTCAAGTTGCAAACATTACTAGCAGCGGCACCTACTATGATACCAATGTAGAGGCTGGCATCATCTATTACTATGCAGCTTTCCCGTATTCTACGGACGGCGTTTACAACACCAACAATGTCAGCGCAAACCAGGCAAGTTGTGAAGTGAGCAGCTACGAATATCTATTTGGATATGATCTTGTAAAATCCACTTCCAATCCTTCAGGGCGTGTTACCTATCCATCTGACGTTGACAATGTCAATTTTACTCCTGCAAAGATGAACTTTGGAGGTTCCTTTAATTACGGCAGTTGGAATTTTGAGCCTGGAGAAATGTTTATGCCTCGTCCCTGTATGCTGACTTATGCAGGTGTGGTGGATCATTATCTCAATCCCAACGATTATACCAAAAAAATCGACGGCACTGCATCCAGTGTTGCCAATACCTCTTTCGGCGGCAATGCGATGATGGAATGGCCGAAGATTTATACCAAGCGTTGGGAAGAGAATGGCGTCTATCATTTCCGTTGTTCCGATATTCCGCAGGATGATACTTGGGATTGCTGGTGTAACTATGACCGCAATAATAATGAAATTGATCACTTCTACACCCCTATTTATTTCGGTTCCAATGTATCGAGCAAGCTTCGCTCTATTAGTGGACAGGCTAATATGGTTTCTCAGAATGCTACTACAGAAATTAATTATGCAAAAGCTAACGGCAGCGACTGGTATACTGAGGTTCTTGCAGATAGATTGCTTATTCAGGATTTGCTTGTCATGATGGGCAAAAGCACTGATTGTCAAACTGTTTTTGGTTCCGGTAGAAGTGATACCAATTCGGCTGTAAACACCGGTACAATGAACAGCAGAGGTATGTTCTGGGGCTCAAATAACGGTACAGATGGTGTTAAGGTGTTTGGTATGGAGCATTTATGGGGTAATCTGTGGAGGCGTACTGCTGGTTGGATGAATGTAAACGGTACGCAGAAAGTTAAGCTAACACGCGGTACGCACGATGGAAGCACTGCTACAGATTACAACACCAATGGCAATGGTTATATTTCTGTATCTGGAGCCACTCCTTCCGGCACTTCCGGCGGCTATATCAGCAGCATGAAGACAGAAGCTTACGGACGGATTCCTGTTACGGCAAGCGGTTCAAGCAGCACTTACGAAGCGGATGGACTTTGGTACAACAACTCCGGTACAATGTATGCGCTTGTCGGTGGCGGCTGGGCCGATGACCTTCGTTGCGGTCCGTTCTCCGCTCCTCTGTACGCTGCGGCGTCCGCTTCGGGCTCGTACATTGGCGCGGCTCTCTCTTGTAAACCACTTGCTGATGCGTAAGCATCGAGGAGAGGACGGGAGAACCTTAGGTTCGCCGTGAGCTAAATCTGTTATAAAACTAATAGGGGTATACACTGCGACCAGTGCGATTGTCGGTGGCAACTGGAACAATGACCTTCAATGCGGTCCGTTCTACGCTAATCTGAACAATACGGCGTCCAATTCGAACTCGAACAATGGCGCGGCTCTATCTTATCCATTAAGAATGATTCTCTTAATGCAGTGTATATCGCTGCGAAAGCAGCAAGGGGCATAGAGCCTTTTCCTCACCGCTTGGTGAAAATTAACTCGGTGCAAGCATCTGCTAGTAGCTGAGAATATGTCGAACGCGGATGAGAGGATAAGAGAGAATATGAAATCCTATAACCACCTGTATGAAGCAACCATTTCCGAATTTAACCGGCAATATGCTTTATCACAAGCAAAACACAGCAAGCGATTCCGGCGGATACTGAAACACCGGCACATGTCAGACGATGAAGCAGTTGATAAGTCGCTTCAATGGATTATCAACTACAAAAACGCCGAGCATGTGCCGGTTTACATATATGACGGTATTACTCGAAAAGAGCGATCCATTATTGTTCCGACTATGGAAGAGCTGCTTGTACAGCACTGCATTGTCAGCGCATTAAAACCGATGTTCAGCAAGGGCATGTATGAACACACCTATGCGAGCTTACCAGGACGAGGCGCCCATAAAGGGAAGCAGGTAATAGAAAAATGGATTCATACTGATCCTAAGAATTGCAAGTATATTCTCAAAATGGATATCCGGCATTTCTTTGATTCTATTCCACACGATCTATTGAAAGCCAAGCTGAGAAAAACCGTTCATGACGAGAAGATGCTGGATTTGTTATTCCGCATTATCGATGTTACTGAAATTGGGATTCCACTTGGCTTTTATACTTCCCAATGGCTTTCCAACTGGTATCTGCAAGGACTGGATCACTACATTAAGGAAAAATTGCACGCAGTTCACTATATGCGCTACATGGATGATATGGTTATATTCGGAAGCAACAAACAGGTTTTGCACCAGATGAAACAAGCGATTTCTGATTATTTGAAAACGGAGCTTGGCTTAGAGCTCAAAGCGAATTGGCAAGTGTTCCGTTTTTCTTATATTGACCGTGAAGGTAATGAAAGAGGCCGTGATTTGGATTTTATGGGGTTTCGTTTTTACAGAACTCGAACGATTCTTCGAAAGACCATTATGTACAAGGCGGCAAGAAAAGCTCGGAAAATCTCCAAAAAGGAGAAGGCCACTATACTCGATGCCCGTCAGATGCTGTCTTATCTCGGTTGGATTGACTGTACAGATACCTACAATATGTACAGAAAATGGATCAAGCCTTATATCAATTTTCAGCAATTGAAACGGAAGGTTTCGAGATATGACAAGCATGACGATAAACGGGTATATCATAAGCTCGCAAGCATTTACACTGCGAAAGGAGGAAAGTCGCATGGAGCTAAATTACAAGTATGCCGAAAGCACAATCAAGCCCGCTGCACTTGAGGTTGCTGAAGGTTCGGTGTATTTCCGAAAAGAAATTAACAGTATCACAAGATCGTCTGAACAAGGCGATGACACCGTTTACTGGACGTATCAGGAGGCGGAACTAACCCCCCAGGAGTTTAATGACTATACCAATCTTCTTATGGCGGAGTACACCATAAAGGGCAAAAACGACTCTGAAAATATTGTTCAGCTCATGATTGAACAGGAAAACAGCGATGATAATCAGCTTACCATTATGGAAGCGATTGCCGATCTGTATGAACTGATTGCAATGATGCTTGAGCCGTCATAAAGGAGGAAAAAGACATGGTAGAAATCTATACAAAGCTTGTTATAAATAAGCGGAGAACCTTTGACCAGGTGCCGGATAAATTCCAAGCCGATGTCAAAGCAAGATTGATGGAATATGGTTATGACACCAATGGCGATGTAATCGCTTTGGAGGGGTAATCATGTTTTATATTTTAATCCAAATTCTAATAGGAGGTAACAACATGGTAGCATTGTATGTAGCGCTCATTATCAACAGCAGGAGGACATTTAGTCAGGTTCCGGCAAAGTTTAAAGAGGCGGTAAAAGAAGATCTTGCAGCGTTGGGCCTTGATGAAAATGGCAATCCGGTCTAAGTCTCAGCCTGACTTGATTTGAGCGGGAGGTGAGACAAATGGACACGCCTATTACACGAGCGGAGCATGAGGAATTTCGCCGTAGACTCGAAGAAGAACGCAAACGTCAAGACAAGCGTCTTGAACTTTTGGAAGAAAGTATGCGACGGTTTGAAACTCTCAATACCTCGATTGAGAAGCTCGCTACCAACATGGAAAATATGTTGAAAGAGCAGATCCGTCAGGGCGACCGTTTGGACGAACTGGAATCCAGAGACGGGCAGATGTGGCGTAAAGTTGTAAGTTATGCTGTAACAGTTATGATCGGCATCGTCATTGGATTTGTTTTCAAGCATTTTGGGATGTAAAAACTGAATAAGGAGGTGTCATTACATGCACGTTCTCGATTTCATAAAATGGGGTTTAACGCATGTCAAAAAGTCGTCTGTCCCAGTTGGAGCAATTCTTCCCATTCCCGTGTCAGAGGTTGGTTCTGCCGGAGAGTGGGAATATTTATTTGGAACGACTGGAGAGAAAGTTACTCAATCCCTTCTGAACAATAAGTTTAACAGCTATTATTCTAAGAACGGATGGACAAGAACACAATTTGATAAGGCTACAGCCGGTTGGGTCAAAGCAGGTAAAACCGTTTGCGATTGCCAGGGCGTGGAAGATTATTACAGCAAATCTCAAACAAACGCCAATGGCAATTATGTACGGTACTGCGATGATAAAGGACTTTGCACGACTATTACCCGCCCTTATGTGTTGGGTGAAGCTCTGTTTAATGGATCGAGTTCAAAGAAAACGCATGTCGGATGGGTATGCGGATTTATGCCAAACGGAGATGTTCTCGTAATGGAAGAACGCGGACTATCTTATGGTTTTGTCATTACCCAAATGAGTAAGCGTGCATGGAAATATCGTGGTCTTATGACCAAACGATATCAGTATGACACCGGAGAAAAGCAACCAGAAAGCAGTGGCTCTGCATTTGTGTTTACGCGTATGCTTAAACACGGATGTATTGGTGAAGATGTTAAAGAACTGAAAAAAGCTTTGGCAAAACATGGTTATGACAACCTGACTTTGACCAATGGAAACTTCTATTCTTTGACTCGAAATACAGTAAAAGCCTTTCAACGCGACAAAGGACTAACTGTTGATGGAATTGTAGGCCCTAAAACCTTTGAAAAACTGGGAGTACAGTTCAAATTGTAGAAAGTTGAAATTGGAGGTGAGATTATGAGTTACAGCATTACAGGCACAACGATCACTTTGACCCGAGGTGATACATTTGAGGCTCTAGTCTCTGCCACTAAGAAAGACGGGACGCCATATATTCCTGTTGAGGGCGATGTTATCCGATTTGCTATGAAGGAAAATTATGACGATGCCCGTCCCCTTCTTGTCAAAGAAATCCCGATTGACACCATGATGCTTATGCTCGAACCGAGCGATACGGCTGATCTCAATTTTGGGAAATATGTCTATGACATTCAGCTCACCAAAGCAAATGGTAAAGTCGATACCTTCATCACGAAAGCCACTCTTAAGCTTTCGGAAGAGGTTGACTGATTATGGGTGGAGTGTGCGGAATCGGGTCTATTAAAGGATGCCTTTCGCCTATAGAAAGTTTATCGGGAACTCTTTCTATTCCTGTTGGCGGGATTTTGGATTGTGATATTTATGATGGCAAATATACGGTTATTCCATCTGATACAGTTCAAATTCTGCCGACAGCCAACAAATTATTAAAGCAAGACATCGTGATTGAAGCATCCAGCGGTATTCCGGAAGGGAGTGAGATGGCTACGGACGAGGATATTGATAATTTGATTGATGATATTTTCGGACCGGATATAGAGCCAAGTCCGGACGAGCCTGTTTATGATTCGGACGATATCGCTACCGATGAAGAATTGGATGATGTTCTCACAGATGTCTTTGGCTAACAACTTCTCATAGTCATAGCAGCATTTATGCTGTGACAAATAAAAATATTCCAATAGGAGAAATGTGTAATGCCTAGCACTGTAAAAATTACAACCCTGGAACAGTTGAAGGTTGCCCTTCAGGCAGCCAAGACCTACATCGATAATGAGATCGGTGGACTGGGCGGTCTTGCAGGAAAGAGCGAGGTTGCTTATGAAGATCTTGCCGCTGCCCTCAAGACGCTGATTGACGGTAAGGCTGAGCAGACTACCGTTAATACCATGATTGGAAATGACACGGGTAAATCCATCCGTGCTATTTCCGCTGAAGAAGTCGCTAAGATTGTGGCCGGCGCTGATGAGAACTACAATACTCTGAAGGAAATCGCCGACTGGATTATGAGCGACACCACTGGCGCCGCTAAGATGGCGAATGACATTACCCGTCTGGATACCATTCTGGATGGTATCGGCGACACGACCGATGACGAGCAGGCCACCGTTGTTGCTTATGTTCAGGCCATGATCGATGCTCTTGGCATTGGCGATTATGTCAAGACTACGGTTATGAATACTGAGCTGGCGAAGAAGGTTGACAAGGTTGATGGTTCCCGTCTCATGACCACTGCTGAGGGCACCAAGCTTGCGGGTATTGCAGAAGGGGCTCAGGTCAATGTAATCGAAAAGATTAAGGTCAATGGAGTAGAGCAGACTGTTACTGAAAAAGCAGTTGATGTTTCTGTTCCTACAGGCGCTCTCGCTTCGCTGGATAAAGTAACCGAAGAGAATCTGGATTCTGCTCTGAAGGCAAAGGTTAATGCTGCTGCCGAGGGCAACCACAGCCATGCCAATAAGACTGTCCTAGATGGCATTACCTCTGAGAAAGTTGCTGCTTGGGATGCTGCTGAACAGAATGCCAAGAATTATGTCGACGGGCTGGTTGCTTCTAACAATGAAGTTACAGCTATTTGCACTGAGGTCTTTGGCACTGCATCTGCCTAATCTGTTTAAAAGGGGGAGGGTGTAATAGCTCTCCTCCATTTTTAAAAGGAGCGTGAGTCGAATGCCTGAAAGCAAGCTGGTAACTTTAGGAAGCATCAGGTTGCTTGCTCAACAGACCAAGTCGTATGTAGACGGTAAAGTAGGCTCCACTGGTGATATTCAGTCGGGTGATACTGTCAAGACTTTCTCGGAGGACTATAAGACCGTTACCACGGTTTATGATAATGGGAACCAGCTTGTGAAGACTTTTTCGGACGATATGAAAACCATCACATCGGTTCTTAAGGATGCGGACGGGACGGTCATTGTTACAGAAACAAAGACCTTTTCAGAAGATGGCCTCACTATCTCTACGGACGTGGTTTACGGTTAATTAAATGTAAAACAAAGTGATTCAGTGTAGGTTATTTCTCTATTATTCCTACACTTTGGCTGAAAAAGCCTTATATTTCTGGATTTTTAGTTTCCATAATATAGTATTTTTTGTTTCTTTAGACTCTTTGTTATGTGATCTTAATAAATCTATAGTAAGGCAGTCTCCTTTCGGTTCGAATAATAATTTTCTGTATTTATATTTATGATTTTTTTCTAATTTATCCTCCGTTTCTTGTTCGGGTAAGGAGGGAAATCTAAAATGTACGCAGCAGCCTTTATGCTTATCAGCATAATGTCCCCACATGGGTGGCGAAGTGTATTTTCCTGTAAAACTTAGAAATCCATAAGAATAACGTAAGCCATCTATTTTATTGGAATAACAAGGGGAGTTCTGAAATAAGAATTCAAATGGATCGTTGCATTCTTCAGGAAAAATTATTTTAAGACAGTTATTTTCGAAAACCTTAAGCATGTTTTCATAGGTCATGAAGATGTAAGCATCAACGAATTCTTTATTCTCTTCCGTCATGGGAATATATGGAAAGATATGTGGGGAAGGAAGTCAATGACTTTTGGGGCGGGAGGCAGATGAAGGTGAATTTTGAAAAAGCACCTAAAAGGTATGAATCCCATTGTGCAAGCTTACGTGGAAAGCTATGACTTGCCGGACCTGCGGGAAATGCTGGTTATCCTTGAAGAACGTAAAGAGATAACCAACCAAGGCTTCTACGGGTGGCGGAACGTCCTATACCGCGCAGGAGCCTATGAATTTGAAGGAACATATTGTCTTCTTGCAGGAGGCAGTCACGGTCAAGAAGATGGAAGAAGGGGATTTTTCCGGATTGGCCGCTGCGGATAACGGAATGCGGTTTGATCATATTATAACACGCTTTCGATCATGGGCGGGAAGGGTGTTCGGCCTTGAACGGGCATTTCCCGCAAACCGCGGAAGGGAGCGGCGTTTTTTCCGGTATTTCAACGGATACAGCGCGGCAAGGCAGATTTTATTGCAGTTTTTCCCTGCGCATGATTTCAGAGAGCACCAGGTAGAGGTCCGTCTTGTTGACTACGCCCAGCAGCAGATCGTTGTTCGGGTTTACAAGGGCCAGGGATTCCGCGCAGTGGGGGCGGGAGAAAATACCCAGGGCTTCCGGGAGGTGCATGTCCGCGGGAAGCGTAGGCATGTCGCTGCGCAGCACATCCATGGCCAGTACGGCCTGGGCCAGCTCCTTGTTGCGGGCAAAGGCCGCCACGTCTTCCGCCACCACGCTTCCCAGGTATTTGCCGGCCGGGGAAGTGACGAAGATGGGCTGGGCCGGGTTTTTAATGAGCATGGCGGCAATGGTGCCGAATTTGTCCAGGGGATGCACCACGGGCGGATCCTTGCGCGCTACATCCTGAAGCTGTACCTGGGCCAGGGGTTTGTCAAAGGTGCTTCTGGGGCCGAAGGCCAGGGAATCATGGTACATGGACTGGGCTTTGGTGAGCCTGGCCATTCCATAGGAGACCAGCACGCCGATGATCAGGGGGAACATCATTTGCCCGGCCATGGTGAATTCCACCACCAGCACCAGGGAGGTGATCGGGGCGTTCGCAGCTGTAGTGAAAAAGGCGGCCATGCCCACCAGGGAATAGGCGATGGCATGGTCCCCGGGCACCCCCAGCTGGGTAAGAGCCGCGCTGAACAGGAAGCCGCAGACGCTCCCGATAGTCAGGCTGGGGGTCAGGGCGCCCCCCACGGTTCCCACGCCGAAGACGATGGCGACGGTGAATATTTTCAGGAACAGCAGGACGGCGGCTCTCGTGGCGTCGAATTCATAATGAATGAGGGAGGTGATGATATTTTTGCCGTTCCCTACGATTTCCGGGTAAAAGATGGCGATGGCTCCCACCAGCACGCCTGCCGCCGTCAGGCGCACGGGCAGCCATTGGCGCTTGCCGTTCAGGTACCGGCGCGATTTTTTGAGGATGAGGAGCCAGAAACTGGCGACCAGGGAGGCCAGGGCTCCCAGCAGCACGCACCAGAGCACATGCTGGTTGCCCGCCAGAGAAACTTCCTGCTGGAGCTGGTAGATGGGGGCGGGTTCATGGAACAGGCCCATGGTAAAGTACCCCGCGCAGCTGGCAACCAGCAGGGGAGCCAGGAAATCAATAGTCAGCGCGCCCAGAACGATTTCACTTACGAACAGACCGCCCGCCAGGGGCGTATGGAAGGCGGAGGACATGCCGGAGGCGGCGGCGCAGGCCACTACCAGGCGCAGGCGAGGAGCTGAGAGGTGGAAGAAACGCCCCAGGGCGGAGCCC
>OLSX01000162.1_pt1 | contig 64236 bp, 54 predicted proteins | sample 1673141 | NCBI WGS metagenome assembly OLSX01 (sample SAMEA3136759, study PRJEB25190) | human gut metagenome | biome: human gut; feature: human-associated habitat; material: faeces | place: Austria | collected 2013 | reverse complement strand
TAGCGTGCTTCGCCCGCAACCCTGGGCTGGGAAATCGCAACTCCTACAGAGTTGCTGCTGGAATGGACCTGCTATGCCTTGGGGATGATGCCCATACAATCAGGCCAATCGCCCAACCCCACATCCATCACAATTATCAACCCCAAACCAATCGGAAACCCCACATCCATCACAAGCATCATTCTCAGACCAATCGGAAACCTCGCATCCATCACAAGCATCAACCACAAACCAATCACCCGCCCCCGCATCCATCACAAGTATCAACCCTAAACCAATCGCCGCATCTATATCTGCTCCTACAAAACGAATACGGATATCGCTGATTTGTCTGATATTCTTGGCAAGTGCTATCAGGCAAATCAGCGATATCCGTATTTCCATCAGTATCGGCCTCGGGGCAATCGGGCAAACCCGTATGCTACGCCCGAGGCTCTGTATCGGGGCGCTCCGCCGTGGCGGAGATAGTGGCGCTCTCCTACTCTACCGCCATGACAAATCCACCGCCGGGGGCGAGGTGCACCTTGAGCTTGCCGTCCTCGGGGATGGTAATCTGGCAGCGCTTGTAGTCTTCTGCCGAACGGTCGGCATTGATGCCGTCGTAGAACGCGTCGGCCTGGCGACCGGCGATGTTGAGCGGCGAGAGGTCGAGGGTGAGGTCGCGCGCGGTCCAGTTGGTGAGCGCACCCACAAACCATTTGCCGTCCTTGCGGCGTGCCACTGCCACATACTCACCTATCTCGCTCTTGAGCGGGATGGTCTCGTCCCAGACGGTGGGCACCGACACGATAAATCGGGTGCACTCCTCTTCCTGGTTGTAGTGGGTGGGCGAGTCGCAGAGCATATTGAGGGGCGAGAGGAAGACCACATACTGCGCCAGCTGGTGGGTGCGGGTGCCCTGGCTCATAGGCCGTGAGTTGTTGGGGGCATAGGTGGTCTGGGTGCCGTTGATCATGGCTCCCTGGGTGTAGTCCATAGGTCCGGCGAGCATGCGGGCAAAGGGTACGGTGACATCGTAGAGAGGCTGGTTGTACTCCTTGATGGTGCACCACTTGGTCTGCTCCTGTCCGTTGACGCCCTCAAAGTTGATGACATTGGGATAGGTGCGGTTGAGTCCGGTGGGCTTGTAGGTGCCGTGGAAGTCGATGAGCAGGTGGTACTTGGCGGTCATCTCGGCGGCACGGTAGTGGAAGTCTACGATGCGTGCGTCGTCGCTGTTGATGAAGTCGACCTTGAAGCCCTTGACTCCCATCTCCGAGTAGTACTTGCACACGCGCTCCATGTCCTTGTCGAAGGGATAGTAGCCGGCCCAAAGGATCACGCCGACGCCCTTGGCCTTGCCATAGTCTACGATAGCCTTGATGTCTATGCCCGGCACGATGGCGAAGAGGTCGTTGCGGCGGCGCTTGGCCCATCCCTCGTCGAGGAGGATGTACTCTATGCCGTGGCGGTGGGCAAAGTCGATGTAGTACTTATAGGTCTCGGTGTTGATACCGGCCCGGAAGTCTACCTTGTATACTCCCCAGTCGTTCCACCAGTCCCAAGCCACCTTGCCGGGGCGTATCCATGAGGTGTCGGCGAGGCGAGAGGGTGAGGCGAGGCGGTATACCATGTCGTTGTCGAGCAACTGCTCGTCGGCAGTGGCATAGCAGATGATGCGCCAGGGGAACTGCTGCTGTGCATGGGCCTTGACGAGATAGTTCTCGCGACCTGTGGGCAGCTGCTCGAGCAGTCGGTAGCCTCCAATCTTGATGCCGCTGGGATAGGGGGCACACACGCCGGTGAGCTCGGGCGTCTTGCCGTTGCCCAGCCAGAAGAGTCCGGGATAGTGCTCGACATCGCTCTCTGCCACGCAGAGCCGCACGCCCTTGTCGGCCTCGACGATGAGCGGGGTGAAGATGAGGCGGGTGTCCATGAGCTGTGACAGCGCGGTGTGGGTATAGTTGTTCTCAAACGAGTTGTGGAGCTGGTCTTCGCGGTCGCCACTGTCGCGCACATAGGGTATCTGCGCTTTCCAGTCGCGGGCAAAACGCATCTGCGCCTGCTCGTCGTTGATGGTAACCTCGCTCTTGAGGGTCGAGGCGAAACGGTAGGCCATGCCCTCGTCGTAGAGGCGGAAGATGAGGTCAAATCCCTCCTTGAACTGGAGGCGCAACTGGTTGTAGCAGTCGCTCACCTCGTTGCGCTTGTAGGCAAAGGCGGCTATCTGGCCACGGTGGGTTGTCTTCACGGCACGGCGCAGATGGGAGTTCTCGCCCCATGTGCCTCTGTCGGTCTTGAGGGCTATGGCCGAGGGCAGCACGAGCTGCTGGCTGGCGTCCTTGAGACTGTACTTGATGACTGTGCCTACCTCTACCTGGGCGGTAAGCTGCCCGTTGGGCGATGTGACGGTATAGCTCTTGGCCATCATGACCAGCGCCACCATCAGAAGCCACAATGTGGTAATTCCTCTTTTTTTCATGAATTAGTTGTGCTCTGTAAAAGTGGTTATAAATATTCGTATGGGACAAAGTTAGATAAAAAACTTGAATTGCGCGATGCTTTCTGCCAAGAAATTGACTGAGGGAGTGACGATTATGTGCATTTTCCTGATTTCGGCGCGCGTCGGGGGGCTGGCGACGCCATCAGAGGGGCTTGCCGCCACCGTAGGGGCAAGGGCAAGGGGCAAGGAGACGGTCTACACCTTATTAATATATATGGCGGAGGGCGGCATCGTCGTCGCCATAACACCGGGGCTGACGAGGGTGTAACCGAAATTTATCAACTTTTTCTTCGTTATATCATTTTTTTTCCCTTAATTTGCAATATAATTCTAAAACACTACCATTATGGGAAAAGCAAAGAAAGGCGGGAAGCGCATCACCAAACGGCAGCTGTCCGAGATGCTGGTTAATTTCTTCTCCGCAAATCCGGAACGAGTCTATACATTCAAAGAGATATTCAGAGCCCTACACCTGGACACCCATCCTGCCAAGATGCTGGCAGTAGACACGATGGAAGAGATGGCGTGGGACGACTTCCTCGTGCGCACGTCCATCAACTCGTATCAACTCAACACCAAGGGTCAGGTACAGGAAGGCGTATTCAGACGGAAGTCTAACGGCAAGAACTCATTCGTACCCTCCGACGGCGAGCAGCCCATCTTCGTGTCGGAGCGCAACTCCATGGGCGCGCTCGACGGCGACAAGGTGAGGGTATCGGTGATGGCGCGTCGCCAGAACCATATCAAGGAAGCCAAGGTGATAGAGATACTGGAGCGCAAGAAAGACACCTTCGTGGGCAAGCTGGTGGTAGGCAAGGACATCGCCTTCCTGAAGACCAACGACAATCTGGCGCGCGACATACTCATCCCCAAGAAGAGGCTGAAGAAAGGTCAGACCGACGACAAGGCGGTGGTAAAGATTGTGAGCTGGCCCGATGAGGAGCACACCAACATGATAGGCGAAGTGGTGGACATCCTGGGCAAGTGTGGCGACAACGATGTGGAGATGAACACCATCCTCGCCCAGTACGGACTGCCCTACCGCTACCCCAAGGCTGTGGAAGACGCCGCCGACAAGATCACGGGCGAAATCACGAAGCAGGACGAGGCCGAGCGCGAGGACTTCCGCAACACCTGGACCTGTACCATAGACCCCAAGGACGCCAAGGACTTTGACGACGCGCTGTCTATCAAGCGCCTCGACAACGGACTCTGGGAGGTAGGCGTGCATATCGCCGACGTGTCTCACTATGTGCACGAGGGCGACATCATAGACCGCGAGGCCGAGCGTCGCGCCACGTCTATCTATCTGGTAGACCGCACCATCCCCATGCTGCCCGAGCGGTTGTGCAACTTCGTCTGCTCGCTGCGCCCCGACGAAGACAAGCTCTGCTACAGCGTGATCTTCAACCTCGACGAAGACGCCATGGTAAGAGACTACCGCATCGTGCATACCATCATCCGGTCTAACCGCAGATACGCTTATGAAGACGCGCAGAAGATACTGGAAGACAACGGAGTGGTGGATGGTACCGGCGAACCGGCTCCCAAGCCCAAGGACGGCAAATACCGTGGCGAGAACGCCGAACAGATAGTGACTCTCGACAGACTGGCCAAGAGGCTGCGCGCTGCCCGGTTCAAAAACGGTGCCGTGAAATTTGACTCAGAGGAACTGCGCTTCGACATCGACGAAAAGGGCAAACCCATACGTTGCTACTTCAAGCGCTCAAAGGACGCCAACAAGCTGATAGAGGAATTCATGCTGCTCGCCAACAGGACTGTGGCTGAGAGCGTGGGCAAGACTGCTAAAGGCAGGAAGGCCAAAACGCTGCCTTACCGCGTACACGACAACCCCGACCCACAAAAGATGGAGACGCTGCGTGAGTTTATAGCCAAGTTCGGATACAGGGTAAAGACCGACGGAACCAAGAAAGCCATGGCAAAGAGCATCAACCGGCTCATGGAAGAGTGTGAGGGACATCCCGAGCAGAACCTGATACAGAAGGTGGCGCTGAGAGCCATGATGAAGGCCAAATACACCACCAAGAACATAGGCCACTTCGGTCTGGCGTTTGACTACTACACCCACTTCACCAGTCCCATCCGCCGCTATCCCGACACCATGGTCCACCGCCTGCTCACCCGCTACGCCGAGGGCGGCAGGTCGGCCAACGCCAAGCACTATGAGGAGCTCTGCGAGCACTGCTCTGACATGGAACTGGTGGCGCAGAACGCCGAGCGCGACTCCATCAAGTACAAGATGGTGGAATTTATGGGCGACCACCTGGGCGAGCAGTTCGACGCCCACATCAGCGGCATCACAGCCTATGGCATCTATGCCGAGATAGACGAGAACCACTGCGAAGGCATGATACCCATGCGCGACCTGGACGACGACTACTACGAGTTTGACGAGCGCAACTTCTGCCTCGTGGGCCGTCGTCGCCACCACAAGTACCAGCTGGGCGACGCCGTGCGCATCCAGGTGGCCAAGACCAATCTCGAAAAGAAACAACTCGACTTCACGCTTGTCGGCAATGACAAGCCCGTGGTCAAGATGCGCCATAGGAGATGAAGATAAAGTACACGCACACAGAGGAACTCTGGAACTCGTGGAGCCACGCCGGCGGCATCATGCTCGGCGTGGTGATAGGCACCATCTTTCTGGTATGGTGCGCCCAGGCCCACAACGGCTGGGCCACGGCGGGCGTGATACTCTACCTCTTTGGCATGCTCTGCTCCTATACGGCATCCACCGTCTACCACGCCCTCAGCGCCAAGTCTGTATGGAAAGAGCGGCTGCGCCGATGGGACCATGCCGCCATCTACTGGCACATAGCCGGTTCCTATTCGCCCATCACCCTCGTGGCTCTGCGCGATGAGGGCTACTGGGGATGGGGATTGTTTGTCTTCGTGTGGCTCTGCGCCATCACCGGCACCGTCATGGCGTTTCGCAAGCTCAAGGCCCACAGCAACCTCGAAACCCTGTGCTTCGTGCTGATGGGCTTGTCGGTGCTGGCAGCCTTCAAGCCGCTGATGGACGCCGTGAGTACATCGGCAGTGGTATGGCTTATCGCCGAGGGAGTGGCCTATATCACCGGCGCGCTTTTCTATACGCTGCACAAGCGGCAGTACAACCATACCATCTTCCACTTCTTCGTGCTCCTCGGTTCGGTGTGCCATATCATCTGTGTATGGGATGTGCTGATGCAGTATATCTAACCCTGTAAAATATAGCTTATGCCCACAATCTCCATTCGACGCAGCCTGCTCATTGCCCTCCTGGGCCTGTCGACAGTAGTCTCCAGCGCACAGTCGCGGTTCGACAAGTGGAAGTTACCTACCTGCACCACCAAGAAAGGCCCCAATGGCCTGCAGGGTATCGTCGACAGCTCTGGCCAATGGGTTGTCCAGCCTTACTTCGATTTCCTCTTCTTCCCCTATCGATGCTATTTAGGCGAGGCACGGTACAAGGGGAGCAACGACTATTATATTATAGACCAAAACTTCAACATTGTGGGAAACGGACCTTATCCCTTTGCCGATATCACGCCCTACTACGTTACCATCAATGACCACCCCAACTGCTATATCATCAATGCCCAGGGCCAACGTATCAGCGACTATTATACAGAGATAAAAATGTGGGATTATGGCACCGACTGGAAGGGCGAACTGCTCTTCTGCCGACGCAAGGACAATGGCAAATGGGACATACTGGGTGCCGACATGCAGCGCATAGGCAACGGCCCTGTAGATGGAGACCGACAGTATGGTGACCGTATGTACGATGTATGGCCATACCCTCTGCGCAACAACGCTGACGGTCACAACGAGAATATAATAGGGCTGATACGCTTTGTAAAGGACCGCCACTACGGCCTAATGAACATGGCTGGCGAGGTCATAGTACCTCCCATATACGCCGATATAGACAACCTGTATCTGGATGATGACATCTACACCCAAACCAAGTACAAGGGCACTCAGTGTACACCCGAACAGATTGAGCGGACGGCTCTCTTCACCTGCAAGACCGACCGGGGCACCATCGTGGTAATCGATGCCATGGGGCAGACGGTCATCCCGGAGCAGAAGAGGCCCTCGCACATGGTCAAGCACATGACTAAGAACATGGTGAAGTACCTGGGACCCTATCTGGCACGTGCCAACGACAACGACAAGCTGTGGAAGACTCGGATAACGATTCCCTTCTACGAGTTCATCGCCCGTGTAGACAAGTGTTTTATCACCGAGATACCCAAGACTGCCAAGACGCAGAACCTGCTCGCTATGGCACAGGCCGACCAAGCCCAGAAAGAGCAGCTGCTGGCTCGGCAACAGCGCAAGGAGACTGCCAATAGGCAACGGCAGCAGGCACAGGCGCGGAATGGGAATCGCTCTACTTCCACGCGGGCTCCACGCAGTTCGACCACGCAGCCGCAGGCTAAACGTCACGTGGCGCAGACATCGGCAGGCATCGTCCATCCCGCCTACGGAACCTTACCCGCTTCCAACACCACTTACTTCTATGCCAAATCGGGCGGCAAGGCTGGCGAGGTGAGCCTCAACATCACGGGCCACGCCAATGGTGGCTGCTGGATACAGCTCCGAGCCTACAACATGGGTATCCTTGCCCGCGATTTCGGCCCCGACAACGTGAAGTATGAGAGCGACTACATCGTCGTGGGTGGCCGTTTCTACCAACCGGGATTCCTTAGTTATAGCCAGGGCACCTACATCGATGCGCCGACCATAAAGATAGCCAAAGACTGGAGCCACATTATCTATATCCCGCTCAAAGGGCAGCAACAACTGTACGACCGCCCCATTGCCGAGTCGGTATACAGGCAACATGAAGCCAACATCAACCGATACAATGCCCAGCATGGTCTGTTCGAGTACGACGCCAACTACCAGCGACAGGAAGCTGAGTACAATAACCGCCGCGCCCAGGAGATGCGAAGCAACAGCCCGTCAAGCAGTGGGCAGCAGCGGAAAAATACCCGCAAGCCGGCTGGAAAGAAGATGGACGTGCGCGTGGACGAGCCCAACTATACCGGCAATACCGAGCGCGCCTGGTGCGAGCAGTGCCAGAAGTGGGACATTCCCCATCGTCATATCAAGAAGTAGCCGCTATCGCCGCCACCACCAAGACGCCACCCACAGGCATGGAAGACAGGGGGCGCAAGCCCCCAAATGTGGTGGCGAATGGGGCAAAAACCAACAAAATGGTGCAATTATTTTGTAATACGCTTATTTTCATGTAATTTTGCATACTGATTACATAATTCACCATTAATGAACATACTTATAACGGGTGCGAGCGGCTTTATAGGCAGCTTTATCGTTGAGGAGGCATTGCGCCAAGGCATGGAGACCTGGGCAGCCGTGCGCCCATCGAGTTCGCGTAAGTATCTCGCCGACCCACGTATCCACTTTATCGAGCTGGACTTCTCGTCGCAAGAGCGATTGGAAGAGGCGTTAAGCACCCATTCCTTCGACTATATCATCCATGCCGCCGGAGCCACGAAGTGCCTCAACGAGGACACGTTCTATGAGGTCAACACCGAGGGAACCAAGCGGCTGGTCAAGGCGATACTCAACCTGCAGATGCCCATCCACCGCTTTGTTTATCTCAGTTCGCTCAGCGTGATGGGAGCCATCCGCGAAGAGCAGCCCTATCAGGAGATAACCGAGCACGACTACCCCCGCCCAAATACTGCTTACGGCAAGAGCAAGCTCAAGGCCGAAAGGTTCCTCGAGTCCGTAGGCAACAATTTTCCATACGTCATTCTCCGACCCACGGGCGTCTATGGCCCTCGGGAGAAAGACTACTTCATGATGGCGAAATCCATCAGCAACCACATCGACTTCGCCGTAGGCTTCCAGCGTCAGGACATCACCTTTGTTTATGTCAAAGACGTGGTGCAAGCCATATTCCTCACCCTCGACCACGGCATGAACGGTCGCAAATACTTCCTCAGCGACGGCAATGTCTATCGTTCGTCCGATTTCAGCAACCTTATCCGTAAGGCATTGGGCAACCCCTGGTGGATACGCATCACTGCGCCGGTTTGGGTGCTGAGGATTGTGACATCCATAGGCGAACTCGTGGCGCGTTCTACCGGACGCATCTCAGCCCTCAACCACGACAAGTTCAACATCATGCGCCAGCGCAACTGGCGTTGTGACATCGAGCCCACTATGGACGAACTGGGCTACCACCCCCACTACGACCTCGCCCGCGGCGTGGCCGAAACCATCGACTGGTACAAGAATGCGGGATGGCTCTGATGCCATCGGCTTGCATATCATAATACATACAAGAAGTGAAAAAACTGTTAGATTATTTCCGCATAGAGAAACAGCCGCGCCGCGGACTCCTGGCGATGGAGTGGGTGGTGCTGGGCTATCTGGTGTTCACCCTGCTCTTTATCCTGTTTACCTATACCAAGCTCGCCAACCCCGACTCGATGATTTGGGGCCGCATGCGCGTGGTGGCGATGATGGCTGCCCTGTGGGTAGTCTATCGCATCGTGCCCTGCCGTGCCACTATGTTTGCCCGAGTTGTGGGACAGATGGCGCTGCTGGCATGGTGGTATCCCGATACCTATGAGCTCAACCGCGTGCTGCCCAACCTCGACCACGTCTTTGCCCAGTGGGAGCAGGCGCTGTTTGGTTTTCAGCCCGCGCTGGTGTTTGCCGAGAAGTTCTCCTCACCCGTCATCTCCGAGCTGATGAGCATGGGCTACGCCGCCTACTACCCCATGATAGCCTGCGTGGCTCTGGTCTATTTCCTCCGCCACTATGCCGAGTTCCAGCGCTGCATATTCGTCATCATGGCATCGTTTATGGCCTTTTATGTCATCTTCGACCTGGTGCCGGTCGTGGGCCCCACCTTTTATTATAAGGCGGCAGGTCTGCGCCATATCGCCGAAGGCGTGTTCCCCAACCTGGGCCACTACTTCAGCACCCACACCGACTGCCTCGCCACTCCGGGCTATACCGACGGCATCTTCTACCAGATGGTCGAAGACGCCAAAGCCGCCGGAGAACGCCCCACGGCAGCCTTCCCCAGCTCCCATGTGGGCATATCCACCGTGTGCATGCTCCTGTTGTGGCATGTGCGCAGCCGCAAGCTCCTGATATCCCTGCTGCCGCTCTACGTGTTCCTCTGCATGGCCACGGTCTACATCCAGGCCCACTACGCCATCGACGCACTGGCAGGTCTGGCCACGGGAGCCCTCTTCTTCGCCCTGTTCATGGCCGTTTCGCGCGGCATGATTGAACGCAGACACAGATAGAAATCCTATAGAAAACTCAAGATAATGAAACAACTGTATATAGAGACCTACGGATGCCAGATGAACGTGGCAGACTCTGAGGTGGTGGCTTCCATCATGAAGATGGCGGGTTACGACCTGTGTGACAATGAGGCCGACGCCGACGCCATTTTCCTCAACACCTGTAGCATACGCGAGAACGCCGAGAACAAGATATACAACCGCCTCGAGACCCTGCATGCCGAGCAGAAGAAAGGCCGCAGCCTCATCCTGGGTGTACTGGGATGTATGGCAGAGCGCGTCAAGGACGAACTCATTGACCACCACCACGCCAATCTGGTATGCGGGCCCGACAGCTATCTCAATCTGCCCGACATGATGGCGCAGTGCGAGACCGGCCACAATGCCATCGACATCGCCCTGAGCAAGACCGAGACCTACCGGGATGTAATCCCGCAGCGTATAGGCCTTGCCCACATCAGCGGATTTGTCAGCATCATGCGCGGATGCAACAACTTCTGCCACTACTGCATCGTGCCCTACACCCGAGGCCGCGAGCGCTCACGCGATGTCGACAGCATCCTGCGCGAGGTTGCCGACCTGCGCGACCGGGGCTTCCGCGAGGTGACGCTGCTTGGCCAGAATGTCAATTCCTATGGACTCTCGCCCGCCGGCAAGCGCGAGGAGGGCTCCACATCCTTCGCCCAGCTGCTGCGGCTTGTGGCGCGCTCGGTGCCCGATATGCGCGTGCGCTTTACCACCTCCAACCCCGAGGATATGACCGACGACATACTCTACGCCATCGCCGAGGAGCCCAATCTCTGCCACCACATACACTTCCCGGCACAGAGCGGCTCCAACAAGATACTCCATCTGATGAACCGCAAGTACACCCGCGAGGACTATCTGGAGCGCATAGCCGCCATACGACGCATCATACCCGACTGCGGCATATCTACCGACCTCTTTGTGGGCTACCACGACGAGACCGAGGAAGACCATGAGCTCACCCTCTCGCTCGTGCGCGAGGTGGGTTTCGACAGCGCCTTCATGTTCAAGTACTCCGAGCGCCCCGGCACCTACGCCTCCAAGCATCTGCCCGACAATGTGCCCGAGGAGGTCAAGATTGCCCGACTCAACCAGCTCATACAGCTCCAGACCGAGGTCAGCGCCGAACAGAACCGCAAGGATGTAGGCCGCGAGTTCGACGTGCTGCTCGAGAGCGTGAGCAAGCGCAGCCGGGAGCAGCTCATGGGACGCACCCCGCAAAACAAGGCGGTAGTTGTGGACAAAGGTACCCACCACGTGGGCGAAACCATACGCGTGCGCATCACCGGCAGCACCAGCGCCACCCTCTTCGGCGAAGAAATACACGCCGAGGCGTAAAAAACATTACCCCTTTTGTTGTTTTATATTCATAAATGACATACCTTTGTAATTATGAAAGAGTTTTTACAAATTATCAGACGGTTCGTACCGCCCTATAAGCGTTATCTGGTAGGCTCGGTGATATTCAATATCCTGGCAGCCATACTCAACATCTTCTCATTTGCAGCCATCATCCCCATCCTGCAGATACTCTTCGACGTCAAGGGACATGCCACAGCCACCCACCTCATGGATTGGGGTAGCGGCAACATCAAGGACGTGCTGTCCAACAATGCCGACTACTACGTGCGCGAACTGATCAGCATCACCAACCCCGTGACCACCCTGCTGCTGATAGGTCTGATACTCACCTTCATGACCTTCCTCAAGACGGCAGCCTACTTCCTGTCTTCGGCAGCCATCATCCCTATGCGTACAGGCGTGGTGCGCGACATCCGCAACTCGCTGTACAAGAAGATTACCTCGCTGTCGCTCGGCTTCTTCAGCGAAGAGCGCAAGGGCGACATCATCGCCCGCATGAGCGGCGACGTGCAGGAGATTGAGAACAGCATCATGGCATGGATAGACATGCTCATCAAGAACCCCATCCTTATACTCTTCTACTTCTGCGCCCTGCTCTTCATCTCGTGGAAGCTCACCCTCTTCACCCTCTGCTTCGTGCCCCTCTTCGGATGGTTCATGGGCGTGGTGGGACGCAAGCTCAAGGCCAGCAGCATCAAGGTCCAGGCGCTATGGAGTGACACCATGAGCCAGGTCGAGGAGACCCTCGGCGGACTGCGCATCATCAAGGCCTTCTGCGCCGAGGAGAAGATGAACCAGCGTTTCGACCGCACCAACTCCAGCTACCGTGACAACCTCGCCCGCGTGCAGGTGCGCCAGCAGGCCGCCCACCCCATGAGCGAGTTCCTGGGCACGCTGATGATAGTCATCGTGCTGTGGTTTGGCGGCATCATGGTACTGCGCAGCCACGTCATGACGGGCCCCACATTCATCTACTATCTCGTCATCCTCTACTCCATCATCAACCCGCTCAAGGAGTTCTCGCGCGCCAGCTACAACATCCCCAAGGGTCTGGCCAGCATGGAGCGCATCGACCGCATACTCAATGCCGAGATAGACATCCGCGAGAAGCAGAACCCCGTACACATCAGTGGGCTGGAGCACCAGATTGAGTTCCGCCACGTGTCCTTCCGCTACGACCAGCAGTGGGTGCTGCGCGACATCAACCTCGTCATACCCAAGGGCAAGACCATCGCGATCGTGGGACAGAGCGGCTCGGGCAAGTCTACCCTGCTCGACCTCATCCCCCGTTACTACGATGTGCAGGAGGGCGAGGTGCTCATCGACGGCATCAATGTCAAGGACCTCGGCATACACGACCTGCGACAGCTCATCGGCAATGTCAACCAGGAGGCCATCCTCTTCAACGACTCGTTCTACAACAACATCACCTTCGGTGTGAGCAACGCCACCAAAGAAGAGGTAGAGCGCGCCGCACGCATAGCCAATGCCTATGAGTTCATCACCGAGTCGGAACACGGCTTCGATACCAACATCGGCGACCGCGGCGGACGACTCAGCGGCGGACAGCGACAGCGCGTCAGCATAGCCCGCGCCATACTCAAGAACCCGCCCATACTCATCCTCGACGAGGCCACCTCGGCGCTCGACACCGAGAGCGAGCGACTGGTTCAGGAGGCGCTGGAGCGACTCATGAAGACGCGCACCACCATCGCCGTAGCCCACCGACTCTCTACCATCAAGAGCAGCGACGAAATCTGCGTGCTCCACGAGGGCCGTATCGTAGAGCGGGGTACCCACGACGAGCTGCTCCAGATAGACGGCTATTACAAGAAGCTGCACGACATGCAGCAGGTTTAACCCCACGACCACCACTATGATGCGTATCTTATACAAGTTCATCTTCGGACTGCTCTACCTGCTCTCGCTGCTCCCGCTACGGGTACTCTACATCGTGTCAGATTTCTTCTATCTGCTCGTCTACCACGTTGTGGGCTACCGCAAGCGACTCGTGCGCCGCCATCTGGCAGAGTCGTTCCCCGAGAAGTCTGAGACACAGCGCCGCGCCATAGAGAGAGGCTTCTACTCATGGTTCTGCGACTATTTGGTAGAGACCATCAAGCTCCTCTCCATCAGCAAGAGGCAGATGATGCGCCACATGCGCTTCACCGGAGTCGACAAGGTCAACGAGGCCATCGAGCGCGGACAGTCCGTGGGCTGCTATCTCGGCCATTTCTGCAACTGGGAGTGGATTACCTCACTACCCTTGTGGGTGACACAGACAGCCCACTGCACCCAGATATACCATGTACTGGAGAATAAGGAGTTCGACCGCCTCTTCCTGCATCTGCGCTCGCGCTTCGGGTCTGAGAGCATACCTATGGCAGAGACCCTGAGACGCATCGCACGCTACCGTGCCGAGCACCAGCCTATCATCATGGGATATATATCCGACCAGATACCCTTCTGGAACAACATCCACCACTGGCTCGACTTCCTCCACCACGATACGCCTGTGCTCACGGGCACCGAGAAGATTATGCGAGGCACCCGGCAGGCAGTCTTCTACATCGACGTGCGCCGCATACGACGCGGATACTACGAGGCCCACTTCGTGCCCATCACCGACCATCCCGAGCAGACCACCGAGTGGCAGCTCACCGACCGCTACTTCCAGCTGCTTGAGGCGTCGATACGCCGGCAGCCCGAGTGCTATCTCTGGACCCACAACCGCTGGAAGCGCAGCCACGAGGAATACAATCTGAGGCTCGACCCCGTCACGGGCATCGTCAACCTTACCGACTCGGTCGAAGAGCTCAGACGCAAGCGCAACGCTGCAGCAGCGCAAGACAACAACCCGCAATAATTCACCCAAGCCCATGCCCTCCCACAGAGCATGGGCTTTCTGTTTGCCGTCGGCACCACCCGCAGAGACTTCATCCCCACTGGCGCCCAGCAGCTTCACAGCCGCCGAGGGCCATCTGGCTGGCTCGTACCTGTTGACACGAGCCCTCGTAACGGAAGGCACGAGCCCACGTATCTTATGTCACGAGCTCACGTTCCTTCCGATACGAGCCACCAAAGTCGCCCCCGGCGGCGCCGGATGGCATGACGGCAGTGACGGATGCGGCTGCAGCGCGCTCCGCGTGGCGGCTGCCATAGCCCGGCGCAGGCGCAGCCAGAGCCTCTGCCCTCATATACTTTTTACGTTCATAGTTATCGCTTCAGAGGTGTATAGACCCAAGCTGCACCAGGCGTTCTTTCCCCACCATTAACTCTTATTGCTACTATTGCCAGTTTATCCTTACTTAATTCAACTATCTTAAAACTGGTAAATGCACCATACGGATTCATAGCCATATAGTAGCTACCATTTACTCGTTTTCCTATTTTTGATTTATCGAATGTATATTCCTCCTTGTTGGTCAAGTAATATCGCCAAGTAAGAGTTTTCATTTCGTCATCAGCGTTTTTATAGAGCAGTGTAACTATGCTATCCGTATAAGAGATTTGACAATAGTCGCCATATATAGGCTTGCCATGCTCCCATACTGTATGCGTGAGCAAATCCATGGTCGTTTCCTTCGGTTGCTGTGAATAGGCTGTCACAGATACCAGCAAACCTATTACTACAATAATAATACTTTTTACGTTCATAGTTATTTCCTCCCTTTTATTTGGTTCTTCCGTTAAATGCATAGATGGAGACATAAAGGAGCGAACTAAAAGTCACCAGCGCAAAGCGGAAAGGTAAAGCCCTGTAAGCCTATAGCCCAGGGCAACGTCCTGGGATTGAAAAGTGTGTAAGCAGAACGCCGCAAAAATTTATGGCCTCATCGGTGTATAATTCCAAGCTGCACCAGACGTCCGTCGTTTTCCATTAACCCTCATTGGAATTATCACAAGTGAGTCCCTACTTAACTCCATTATTTTGACGCAGGAAAAAGTACCATGTTCATTAACACGCATATAGTAGCCGCCATTTATCGCTTTTCCTATCTTTGTCTTGTCAAAGGAAAATTCCTCTTTATCGGTCAGATAATACTTCCAAGTAACTACACCCATTTCGCCATTAGGCTCTGGGTATCGCATTGTAACAATACTATCCGTATAAATCAACTGGCAATAATCACCATATATAGGCTTTCCATGCTCCCATACTGTATGCGTGAGCAAATCCATGGTCGTTTCCTTCGGTTGCTGTGAATAGGCTGTCACAGATACCAGCAAGCCTATTACTACAATAATAATACTTTTTACTTTCATAGTTATTTCCTCCCTTTTATTTCGTATATATAACTTATTCGGTTATTCAAATCATTGGCATCCCACACCAAACGGCGGCTCAACCCATACCGAAAATCGGTAAATCGCAAAGCACGGTCTTGCATAAAAGGCAGGCGCTTCTCGTTTTGCTTGAAATAACTGCGTGCCTTGCGCACCACCCGATAGGCTTCACCCTCGGCTGATACGGCAGATGGCCTGCTGCCGATGTCGGTGAAGTCATCGGAGCAGGCCATCGTAAGGAGGACACAAAAGAGTATGGGGAGCAGTCTCTTCATATCATTAGGCTGTCTATATGGGGATTAGCTGTGTATATACATTCTCTACTGGCTCGGAGACAGTAGCCGTAGCCATCCGTGTCATCTGTATGGCATACATAGGTCTTAGTCGGTTCATCTTCTTAATCTACTTCTGCTGACAAAGTTACGCAAACTATCGTATGCGACAAAATAAGTTGGGAATTTTTATCATACGCCCTACACATCTACCTCCCAAATCCCACCTCACCGCACTTGGGCGGTCACCTCATAGGTGCCCGAACCGTAGTGCTGGATGACGTAGCCTCCGCCCTGCTGTGGGATGCACACTTCGGCAGTAGTATTGGCTGGGATAGTAAACTGCCAGTGCAGCATATTGCCGTCTCTACGCCAGCGGCTCTCTATGAGACCATAGGGCGAGCGGTGGGTGGCATTGACATGAGTGAGACCCTCTGGGATGCGGGGCTGCAGACGTATGTGACTGTAGCCGCGGCTGTCGCTGGTCTGACCGATGCCCGCCAGATACTGGTAGTACCAGATGACGAGGTCGCCCAGGAGCATGATATGGTTGCCGGAGTTCATGCGCGGGTTGGCGGTGTCGCCGTTCCACAACTCCCAGATGGTGGTGGCGCCGTGGTCGGTCATGAATCCCCAGCTGGGATAGGTGCGGTTGGTGGCGAGGGTGTAGGCTATGTCGCCACGCCCGTAGTCGGTGAGTCCGCGCATAATCTCCTGTGTGCCCAGCACACCGGTAGAGATATGGGGAGTGCCGGCGGCGGTCATCTTGGCTACCACCTGGCCGAACACTCTATCGGCCTCGCCCTCGGGCACCAGCCCCCAGCGCAGCGCCAGGATGTTGGCGGTCACCGTGTTGTTGTCATACCAGCCCTTGTCGGCATGGTAGAAGCGGCGGTTGAACGCCTCGCGCGTCTCCCTACCCATCTCCTGCCACAGCGCCACATCGGCGGTCTTGCCCGCTATCCCGGCAAAGCGCTCCATGAGCCGGCACAGCCGGTAGTAGGCTGCCGTGGCGAGCACGGGTCCACGCGTGATGCGTGTAGAGTCCTTGGAGTGTATGAGTTCGGGGCTTTCGGGCGGCAGACACCAATCTCCGTAGACATCGCGGGTGATGATGCCGTGGTCATCGTAACGGTTTTTGAGATGCAGCATGAACTTCTTCATCGGCTCATAGGCCTCGCGGATGGGCTGCGAGTCACCATACTGCTCGTCGAGCATCGCTGCCACGGTGTACCACGCCATGGGCCAGGTCACATTGTCACTGTATACGCTCCAGTAGCGCGGTGCGATGTCGCTCACCACACTGTCGGCACGCTGCGTAAGCGTGATGTCGCGCACCCATTTGGCGTAGAGCTGGTGGGCGTCGTAGATATAACTGGCGCCATAAGCCCCTGTGGCGTGGTCGCCGAGCCATCCCAGCCGCTCGTCGCGCTGCGGACAGTCGGTGGGTATGCCGCGGTAGTTGCTGCGTATGCCCCAGACAGCGCAGTGGTACACAGCGTTGATGGTGGGGTCAGAGGTGTCGAAGGTGCCGGTGGTGGCCATGCGGTCATAGACCACCCGCCCCTGGATGTCGGCAAGCGAGGGCTGGCGCTTGAAGCCGCTCAGCTCGACAAACCTGAAGCCGTGGAGGGTAAACCTCGGCTCCCAGGTAGCAGCCTTGTGGGCGCTCACGTAGGTGTCGGTGACGAGTGCCGTGCGCAGATTGAGTATGAAGAGCGAGTCGCTGTCCTTCATGCGCTCGGCAAATCGCAGCCGCAGCGTGTCGCCCTCGTCGCCGCGCAGTCTGATGCGCAGCCATCCCACCATGTTCTGGCCCATGTCCATGATATATCGGCCGTCGGCAGTGCGGTAGATGGAGCGTGGCGCCACGCTGTCCATCACCTCGATGTTGGGGTTGATCTGTGCGCGCACCACGGGCGCCGGAGTCTTGACGCGCTCGGCTTGCCGCCAGCGACTGTCGTCATATCCGGCGAGGCTCCAGCCCGGCATCTCGCGGGTGGCGTCGTAGTGCTCGCCATCAAACTCGTTGTTGGTCTGTATGGGGCCGTCGGCCATCATGCGCCATGAGGTGTCGGTAGCCACCACCGTCTGGCGGCCGTCGGTGGTGGTCACTACGAGCTGGGCCAGGAGCCGTGGCAGTCCAAATCCGCGCATGCCGGGGTTGCGCATAGCCATGAAGCGGCCGTTGCCCAGCACCACGCCTATGGCGTTGGCTCCGCGCCTGACCTCGCGGGTCACATCAAAGGTATTGTATATCACCTCGCGGTCGTAGTTGGTGGGTCCGGGCGCCAGCACCTGCGTGCCTATGCGGTGCCCGTTGATGTAGGCTTCGTAGAGTCCCAGTCCGCTGATGTAGAGTACGGCGCTCCTTACGCGCCCCGCGATGCTGAAGTCGCGGCGCAGATAGCGTGCGTTGATGCGGGTGCGTCGGTCCTTGGGCGCCTCAACGTCGGAGTCGAAGCTGCCACCTATCCACTGGGCACGCCACTCGGTGCGGTCCATCAGGCCAGTGAGCCAGTTGCCCACGCGGCTCACGGCGCTGCCGGCTGTGGTCTCGCTCTCTATCTGGTAGTAGTAGCGGGTGCCACTGGCGAGCGGCTGTCCTGCATATTCGATGTAGAGCTGGCGGCCAGACGGCTGGCAGCCGGAGTCCCAAAGGTCGGCTTTACCCTTGCGCAGCAACTGGGGCGACGATGCCACGCGTATGCGGTAAGCCGTCTGCTTGACATTGGGCACGGCGGCATCTATCTGCCAGCTGAAGCGGGGCTTGGGGCAGTCTATGCCCTCGGCGTGGTCGAGCCCCTCGACGCGGGTGGCTGTCACCGCCACAGCGGGCTTGCCCTTGGCGGGGGCAGCAACGGCATTGGTGGCTCCGGTTATCGCCGTAGCCACCAATAGGGTCAATGATAGGAATGTGTATTTCATTTCTTCTTGTTTTTGTCCATCAACACTTTCATCCAGTAGCCACCGATAACCGAGCGGGCCTTAAATCCCTGCTGGCGTCCGGTCTTGGTGTTGTGCCAGTCACTGATGGGCACGCGTGTGGGAGTCTCGTTGACATAGGTATAGACAGGCTCCATGAGCGCCTCGAAGGTCTTGGCGTTGGGGGCCATACCCGCGAGCCACATAATCCAGTCGCTCTTGGTGTAGTCCTTACGACAATCGAGCGGCAAGCCATACTTGTTCTGCTTGGTGAGATAGTACTTGAACTCACGGTCCATCACCTTGTCCGAGAAGATATGGGTGCCCCACATCTTGTCCCACACGATGTTGTACTTCTGGCTCCAGGTGCCTTCGCGGTCATAGGCGAGCCGGTAGTGGTCGCCCTCGCGCGCCATCTGCTCCCACTGCTTGCCCATCTCGCGGGCCTTGTCCATGTAGCGCTTGGCCACGTCGGCATTGCCGCGTATCTCTGCCATCTTGGCATAACCGGCCAAACCCATGATGGCCTTGAGCGCCAGATTGGCGTTGTGTGCCCAGTGTCCGGCGAAGTCGTCGGTGCAGAGCTGGTTGGCTGGGTCGAGTCCGTGTTCTACCAGATAGTCGGCCCAGGTGGTGATGATGTCCCAGTAGCGGTCGGCGTAGGCTGTGTTGCCCTCGATGCGCGAGATTTCGGCGGCAAGGGTGAGCATATTTCCAGCCTCCTCGAGCGGCATGTCGCCTCCGTATACCTGGCCGTTGGCTATGGGATAGGTGCCCAGGTCGTGGGCGGCAAAGGGCTTGTCCCACCGGCCGCTGCGGCTATACTCGAAGATGCTGGTCATCATGGCCTTGAGCAGGTCGGGATTGTATATCAGGAAGAGGGGGGCTGAGGGATAGGTGAGGTCGACGGTGTTGACACAGCCGTTGGACGCGTTCTCCTTGGAGAAAAAGAGCAGGTTGCCGTCGTTGTCTTCAAAGAGCTTGTGGGCTGCCATGACATGGCGGTAGGAGGCAGAGAGCAGCTCGGCGTAGTGCACGTTGCCTGCGGCGAGGGCGTCGTCGTAGATGCGCTTGTCGAGCAGGCGGCTGCGCTCCATGATATTCTGATAGTCTCTATGATAACGGTCGAAGGCGTCAAAGATAGTGGTGCGGCCGTCACGTGCCCAGTAGCCCTTGTAACGGTGGAACATATACTCGATGTCGAAAATCTCGTCGTAGCCTATCATCATGTAGCTCTCGGCAGTAGAGACCTGACCCAGGTTGCGCATATAGGCGAGGGTGGGCACATCGTAGCTCTTGCGGCTTATCATCTCGGTCTGGGTCGCGAGCAGGGCACCTTTGCGTATGAAGGCGGTCATCATGGCGGTGCTCTCGCCCAGGCTCACGGTACCGTTGACGGCAGGCATGTAGAAGTAGCCCCAGTCGATGCACACTCCGTCGCCCTTGGTGGCAAGGATGGCTTGGTTTATGGTGCCTGTCTTGACATAGTTCACGCCATTGTGGGTCTCAAAGGTAGACCGCGTGGGCTGGGGTTTCTTGAACTTGGCCACCATGGGGTCGGCGCCCATAAAGAACTGCACATCGTGGGTCTTGCCGTCGGTGGCTGCCACGCGGTAGGAGATGTAGCCCACTGGAGTGGAAAGCAGCTCGAGGTCGTCGTAGAGCATGGGCGAGGTGAAGACCACGTCGAGCTTGACGGGGCCGCACTCGAAGGTGTAGTAGGTGCTGGTGGCGAGCACGCTGACAGAGGTCTGGCGCGCCTGGCGTATCTCCTTGAGCACGGGGGCAGCGTCGCAGTAGAGACCGAAGTCGGCCAGTGCGCCCTTGGTACCATTGTGTCCGTGCATGGCAATGAGGTTTTCGCCCTCGTGCAGCAGCCGCTTCATGTCGGCAGTGAGCGCGATGCGGGCGCCGTCTCTATAGCCCTTCTCGCTGCGCACCTGGGTGCCGTTGATGAAGAGGGTGCCATCGTCGTCGTGCGACCAGATGACATAGAGGTCGCGGGCGAGCTGGTCGGCAGTGAGCGTGACGGTGCGGCGTATGTAGATATTGCTGTCGTCGCCAGTCCAGAGCGTGCGCATGGTGAGGTTTTCCTTGGTGCCAAAGGCGGCCTTGCCCTGCTTCCATGCGGTGTCGTCAAATCCGGGCTTCTGCCATCCGTCGGCAGGAGTGTCGGTGGTGTAGCGGCCCTCCCATTCGGCGTCTTCGGCATTGGGCGCCACCACGTCGAGCAGCTTCTTGGCAGGGGCTCCCATGAAGCGGTATACCTGTCCGTCTACGCGCAACAGACCCTCGAGGGGCTTCTGTCGGGGCGACCAGTGGGTGATATTACCGTCGTTGAGGTGGTCGTAGGGCGACCAGAGGGTGAAGTAAGGGTCATTGGTGATGAGCGGAACGGCAGGCAGGCGCAGCGCAGTCTGGCGATAGGGCTCATAGAAGTTGTCGGCCTTGGCGTAAACCAAGAATGTGGCAAGAAGCGCCACCAATAGCATTGATTTCTGTTTCATGATAATGGTATAGAGATAACGTGTAGTAATGATAAAGTCTGTAGAAATTGCCCTGATGCAGGTGCCGGTTTCTACAGACTTCGTGATAAGTTTCTTATTTGAGGTTGAAGACCAGGTGGCGGCCACGAGTCAGCTCGTCATGAGAGATGCGGTAGCGGCTGAGCTTCTTGCCACCGAGCGACATGCTGCTGATAAATTTCTGGCCGTCAAGGTCGCGGTTGGCTTCGATAACTATGTCGCCCTGGGGATAGTAACGCTTGTCGAGATGCAGCGTCACACGGTCGAAAACGGGCGTAGTGAGGGTGTAGTAGGGCTGGCCGGGGCAGTCGGGGTAGAGACCAATCATCGAGAAGATGGCCCACGACGACATGGTGCCGCAATCCTCGTTGCCAGGAATACCGTCGGGCGTGTCCTTGTAATACTTGTCGAGCAGGCGGGCCACCTCTTTCTGCGTGCGCCACTCCTGGCCTTTGAAGTAGCTGAACAGGTAGGGATAGGCGATGTCGGGCTCGTTGGCAGGGTCATAGAGATTCTCGTCAAACACCCGCTGCAGCTTATTGACAAAAGCCTTCTCGCCACCCATGAGGCGTGCCAGTCCCTTCACATCGTGGGGCACGTAGAAGGTGTAGTTCCAGGCCGAGCCCTCGTGGAATCCGGGAGCGTTGGAGAAGTCGGCGCCGTCCTTGGGGTCAAACGGGGTGAGCCAGGAGCCGTCGGCGTGGCGTGGGCGCAGGGTTCCAAACTTCTTGTCGTAATAGTTCTTGTAGCCGAGTGAACGCTTGTAGAACAGGGCGGCATCGTCCTTCTTGCCCAAGGCTGTCGCCAGATTGCTCAAGGCATAGTCGGCGATATAGTATTCGAGGGCGTGCGACACGGAGTTGTCTCCCGAGTTGTCTTGGGCAAATGCGCCAAGAGGCACGTAGCCTTTGGCGATATAGTCGTCGATATCGGGACGCATGCGGTTGTCCTTGCCGGGCAGCGTGGCACTGGCGCGGAACGCCTTGTAGGCCGTCTCGATGTCGAAGTCGCGCAAACCTTTGAGCCAGGTATCGGTAATGACCGGTATCGACGGGTCGCCTTCCATGGTCCATGTCTCCCGTCCGAACAACTCCCACTTCGGCATCCATCCCCACTCCTTATACATGTCTATCATCGAGCGCACCATGTCGGTCTGTCGCTCGGGATAGAGCAGAGTCTCCAGCTGGTGCAGGTTGCGATACGTATCCCAGAGCGAGAAGACCGTGTAGCGGGTGCGGTCGGTACGTCCTATGCGTCCGTTCTCCATCTCAGGGTATTCGCCGTTGACATCCTGGAGGATATTGGGATGTATCTGGGTGTGGTAGAGAGCGGTATAGAACACGCGGCGCTGTGCCTCGGTTCCGCCCTCGACGGTAATGGTGTTGAGGGTTTCAGCCCAACGCTTGCGTGCCTCGGCGCGAACCTTGTCAAACTGGAAACCTTGCTGCTCGTGGTCCAGATTTTCGCGGGCGTTGGCAATAGACACGAAGCTGACGCCTATCTGAACCTCAACCTGCTCGCCCTCTTCGGCGTCGTAGCTGAAATAGTAGCCCACCTCATTGCCGGCGAGCTCACGCTTATAGTTACGGTATATCTTGTACTTTCCGTTGTCTGGGTCCCACTGTGCCTCGACGCCGGTCATAGGCGGCTGCTTCTTCCAGAAGCCTGCCTCGCGCGGCGCCTTGTTCACGCGCATCACGAAGTACATGGGGAACACGGCTTGAGGGTTGTAGCAGAATGTTCCCAACAGTCGCATGCCTTCTATCTCGGTATCCGAAACCCGGCGTATACTTCCTCCCACCTCGTTGGTCAGTCCGTCGCCGACGTTCATGAGCAGGTGGGCCTCGCCCTTCTTGAAGGTAAAGCGCTCAATGGAAGAGCGGTCGGTGGCAGTGACCTCGCACTTGATGCCATACTTGGTGAGCTCGTTGGAGTAGTAGCCCGGCGTAGCCTTCTCGTTGCGGTACTCGGAGCCATAGTGGCGGTAGTCTACATCCAGCTTTCCCTGCGTGGGCATCAGCAGCAGAGAACCCATCTCGGGGCAGCCCACACCGCTCAGGGTGACATGGGCAAAACCGGTGAAGTACTTGTTCTCATGCACATAGGGCGTAGACCACCAGCGGGCGTCCTTGTCGTAGACGTTGAGGTCGGACCCCATCACATTGAACGGAACTACAGACATCAAGCCGTGAGGCCGGATGGCGCCAGGGTTACACACACTGAAATTGGTCGTTCCGATAAACGGATCGACATAATCTACCGGCTGCTTCTGCGCCTGTGCCGAGATCACCGACATGGCAAGCAGCGCCATAGCTAATATCGTCTTCTTATACATATTATATATCTTTGCTACAAAGGTAATGCAAACCGCAGAGAATACAAAACAATCTGCTCCATTTTTTCCCCCACGGACCGTGTCCTTCTCGATTTCACGCCTGGGGGCAATCCCCATCGCGCCAACCATCATGACGACGACAGCGCAACAAGAGAGAAAATAAACGGGTTTTATTTTGTATTTCTCTGCGGTTTACACTAACTTTGCACTTATAATCATAAGGTATATGGCAAAGAATGTATCTTGGTCGGACGACTACTGGTTGCTGCTGATGCAGCTCTACCTGCGCAAGCCCGTAGGTGTAAAGGCGCTATATTCACGTGGATTGGTGCAGTTGGCCCTCGAGCTGCATATCGAGCCACGCGTGCTGCGCGCCCAGATGTTCCGCCTGCGCCAGATTGACACCCCGGTCATCCAGCAGCTTTGGGACAAGTACGCAACCCACCCCGCTCGGTTGCGCAAGGAGGTCAACCTGCTGCGGGGCATGAATGGATTCGGACAAGCCAGCGAGTTCTATCAGGGCGTCGAGGTGAGCGGCATGTCGTGGGAGAACGACTTCAAGCCCATCGACGGCACTACCCTTATCCCCCTCGCGCTGGTGCTGGTGCTCGACCTCTACTTCAGGCTGGTGCCCATCACCATGGTGCCCGAGACGCCCGAGATAATCGAGTTGGCACAGCTCATCGGCATCACCCCAGCCGAGGTATGCCAGGTGATGGATATATTCCAGGGATTTGACCCCTACCTTAATAGAACTACCGATACCGAAGGCGCGCTCTACGAGGCGTGCAAGGCGATATGGAACCGCTTCGGCAACGACGACCCCAACCCTCTCGCGTCCTTTGCCGCACAGGTGAAGGACTATTTCAAGTAAGTCAGACTTCAGGTTATGAACGAGCAACGTTTAATACAGGAACAGCAGCAGCGCCTCATCCAGCAGCAGCGTCTCACCCAACAGCAGATGATGCTGGTCAAAATGCTTGAGATGCCCGCTGCCGAAATGGCAGAGCACGTCAACACCGAGCTCAACGACAACCCCGCCCTCGAGCGTGTCGACGACGCCGACGATCTGACCCATAGCGACAACCAGCTCGACAACGACGACACCGCAGAGACCTTTGACGAGCAGAACGAGCGCCAGGAGCGCAAAGACGCCCTCGACAGCGCCCTCGAGCAGTTGGGCGACAACGACGACGAGGTCTCGCCCGCCGACGGATATCACCAGGGCACAGCCTCTGCCGAACCTGCACAGTACGAAGCCGACATCCCCTCGTTCTACGACCAGCTCAAGGAGCAGATGATGGAGCTACAGCTCACCGACACCGAGCGCGCCATACTCGAATACCTCATCGGCTCGCTCGAGTCCGACGGACTGCTCCACAAGGACATCAGCACCATCTGCGACGAGCTCGCCATCTACAACAACATTGACGTTGCCGAGAGCGAGATTGAACGTATGCTCGCCATTCTGCAGACTTTCGACCCTGCCGGCGTAGGCGCACGCTCGCTGCAGGAGTGTCTGCTCATCCAGATCAACCGCCGCGAAGAGTCGCAGACCAAGCAGCTCATGCGGCGCGTCATCACACAGTACTACAGAGCCTTCACCCACAACCAGTGGGACAAGATACAGCAGAGTCTGCAGCTCAGCGACGTCCAGGCCGAAGCCCTACGCGCCCAGTTGTCCAAGCTCAACCCCAAGCCCGGCGTGGCCTACGACGGCACTGCCAACGGCAAGTGGCAGCAGATAACCCCCGACATCATCGTCGAAACCTCTGACGACGGACACATCAGCTTCACCTTCAACGACGGCGACATCCCGCAGCTCTGCGTGAGCCGAGAGTTTCTCGACATGGTCGACACCTACAAGCGCAACAAGGACGGACTCAACCGCAACGCCAAAGAGGCCATTCTCTTTGCCAAAGAGAAGATAGACAAGGCACGCGGATTTATCCGCGCAGTAGAGCAGCGGCGACAGACGCTCACTCTGGTGACCCAAGCCATCATCGACTGGCAGCGACAGTATTTCCTCGACGGCGACGAGAGCGACCTGCGACCCATGATACTCAAGGATATCGCCACCGTCACCGGTCTCGACATCTCTACCGTCTCCCGCGTGGCCAACGCCAAGTACATGCAGACCCAGTGGGGCATCCACCCGCTCAAGTTCTTCTTCTCCGACGGCTATGTGGGCAGCAATGGCAAGAAGACATCCACCCGCCGGCTGCTCGTGGCGCTCCAGGAGCTCATCGACAAGGAAGACAAGCGCGCCCCGCTGAGCGACGATACACTGGCAGAGAAGATGAAGGAACTGGGATTTCCCGTGGCGCGGCGTACCATAGCCAAATACAGAGACCGACTGGGCATTCCCGTAGCACGACTTAGACGATGAACACGAAAAAGATAATCATTGCGGCGCGCGTGATGAGCGCCATCTTCACTCCTTTTTACCTTCCCATCGTGGGATTGGTAGCCCTGTTTGTTTTCAGTTATCTCGGGCTACTCCCCTGGGCATACAAACTGCTGGTACTTGGCATGGTCTATCTGTTTACCATCCTCGTGCCCACGCTGCTCATCCATCTCTACCACCGTTATCAGGGCTGGACGCCGCTGCAGATAGGCGTCAAGGAGCGCCGCATGGTGCCCTACGCCGTTTCCATCTTCTGCTACTTCGCCTGCTATTACCTCATGACGCGGCTGCGCATCCCCAGCTTTATGGCGCGCATCCTCATGGCGGCACTGCTCATCCAGATAGTGTGCGCCATCGTCAACGTGTGGTGGAAGATTTCCACCCATACCGCCGCCATCGGTGGCGTCACGGGAGCGCTCATGGCGTTCTCGATGCTCTTTGCCTTCAACCCCGTGTGGTGGCTCTGCTTCACCCTGCTCGTCTCGGGCATGGTGGGCTCCAGCCGCATCATCCTCCACCAGCACACCCTCGGACAGGTGCTTGCCGGCTATGGCATCGGAATGTTAATCGGCTTTATTGTTATCATCTGAACTGCATATCATAAACATACATATTATGAAACCAATCATTAGCATTATCATGGGCAGCACCAGCGACCTGCCCGTAATGGAGAAAGCCTGCAAGTGGCTCAACGACCATGAGATTCCCTTTGAGGTCAACGCACTCTCGGCACACCGCACCCCCGACGCCGTAGAGACATTCGCACGCGGAGCCAAGGAGCGGGGCATACGCGTCATCATCGCCGCAGCGGGCATGGCGGCAGCCCTGCCCGGAGTGATTGCCGCCTCGACCACTCTGCCCGTCATCGGAGTGCCCATCAAGGGCATGCTCGACGGACTCGATGCCATGCTGAGCATTATCCAGATGCCCCCAGGCATACCCGTGGCCACAGTAGGAGTCAATGCCGCACAGAACGCTGCCATACTTGCCGCCGAGATGATTGCTCTCAGCGACGAGCGCGTGGCACAGGTCGTGGCCGACTGGAAAGCCGGACTCGGCGCCAAGATAGAGAAGGCCAATAAGGAACTGGCAGAAATCAAGGACTATGAGTACAAGTGCAACTGATTTGTTCAACTACCGCCGACGCCAGTCGTCAGTGGTACACATAGGTTCCATCGACATGGGAGGCGACAACCCTATCCGCATCCAGTCGATGACCACCACCAACACCAATGACACCGCTTCCAGCGTAGCCCAGGCTGAGCGCATCATCGAGGCAGGCGGAGAACTGGTGCGTCTTACCACACAGGGCTCGCGCGAAGCCGAGAACCTCAAGAACATCAATGCCGGCATACGCGCCGACGGCTACAAGACGCCGCTCGTGGCCGACATCCACTTCAACCCGCATGTAGCCGACGTCGCCGCGCTCTATGCCGAGAAGGTGCGCATCAACCCGGGCAACTACGTCGACCCTGCCCGCAAGTTTGTGCATCAGGAGTACACCGACGAGGAGTACGCCCAGGAGCTGCAGAAGATAGAAGACCGCTTCGTGCCCTTCCTCAACATCTGCCGGGAGCACCACACAGCCATACGCATCGGCGTCAACCACGGTTCGTTGAGCGACCGCATCCGCAACCGCTACGGCGACACGCCCGAGGGTATCGTCGAGAGTTGTATGGAGTTCCTGCGCATCTGCAAGAGGGAGCACTTCGACGACGTGGTCATCTCCATCAAGGCGTCCAACACCGTGGTGATGGTCCAGTCTGTGCGACTGCTCGTGGCACAGCTCGACCGCGAAGACATGCACTACCCTCTCCACCTCGGAGTGACCGAGGCGGGTGAGGGCGAGGACGGCCGCATCAAGAGTGCCGTGGGCATCGGAGCCCTCCTTGCCGACGGCATCGGCGACACCATCCGCGTGTCACTCTCCGAGGAGCCCGAGGCTGAGATACCCGTGGCCCGAGAGCTGGTCGACCACTTCACCGCCCGCGCCGGCCACCGCCTCATCCCCGCTGCCGAGGCCCCTGGCTTCGACTGGCTCCACCCGTCGCGCCGCACCACCGTGGCTGCTGCCAATGTCGGCGCCGCCCATGTGCCCGTGGTCATCACCAGCGTGGTGCCCCAGTCTGCCGACGCCGACCAGCGCCCCGACTACATCTACATCGGCAGCACCATGCCCGGGCAGATAGACCCCGAGCAGATGTACACTGCCGACTTCAACGCCCTGCCCGCCCTGCGCGAGGCGGGTCTGGAGCGCGTCTGCCCCATATACCCCACCCACGCCATGCCCTTCATCGGCATGGACACGAGCCGGGTCAAGTTTCTCGTGCTCCAGTATGGCACCCCCGCCGACGAGTATATCGCCTGCCTCAAGGCCCATCCCGAGGTGGTCGTCGTGGCTATGACCCACCATGCCAACCCCACCGGCGACCAGCGTGCACTGGTGCATGAGATGATGGCTGCCGGAGTCACCAATCCTGTAGTCTTCGCCCAGATGTACCACACCGACGACAAGGCTGCCTTCCAGCTCGCCGCCGCTGCCGACATGGGCGCGCTCATGATTGACGGACTCACCGACGGACTCTGGCTCATGAACGAAGGCACCATCGCCGCCGACGACATTGCCGCCACCGCCTTTGCCATACTCCAGGCTGCGCGTCTGCGCGTCAGCAAGACCGAGTATATCTCCTGCCCGGGCTGCGGGCGCACCCTCTACGACCTGCGCGCCACCATAGCCCGCATCAAGGAGGCCACCCGCGACATGAAGGGGCTCAAGATTGGCATCATGGGCTGCATCGTCAACGGACCCGGAGAGATGGCCGATGCCGACTACGGATATGTAGGAGCCGGCGTCAACCGCGTGTCGCTCTACCGACGCCAGGAGTGTGTCGAGAAAAACATACCCGAGGAGCAGGCTGTCGACCATCTGCTCGCTCTCATTCGTAAAGACCAACTTAACAACCAAAATCAAGAATAGCATGAAACGTCTGATGTGGGCCATCCTTCTGTTGATGGCCGTAGTCTCTGCCGACGCAGCCCGAGTGATTAAGGTGCTCGCCATCGGCAACAGTTTTTCCGAGGACGCCGTTGAGCAGTACCTCTACGAGTTGGCTGCCGCCCAGGGCGACAGTCTGCTCATCGGCAACGCCTATATCGGTGGCTGCTCAATAGACCGCCACTGGAGCAACGCACAGACCGGCAAGCCCGAATATAGTTACCGCAAGATTGTCGGAGGCAAGACCGCGACACGCAACAACGTGGCGCTCGACAACATCATCGCCGACGAACAGTGGGACATCATCTCGCTCCAGCAGGCCAGCCACTTCGCGGGGCTGCCCTACACCTTCGCCAATCTGCAGCGGCTCAAGGACCACGTGCTCTCCATCTGCCCCAACAAGCAGGTCGAGATAGTATGGCACATGACCTGGGCCTACGCCAAGGGCAGCGACCACTGGGCATTCCGGTTCTACCGCCACGACCAGCAGCTGATGTACAACAACATCTGCCTTACCATGGCCGACCAGCTGCCTCGCGTGGGCATAAGCCGCATCATCCCTGTGGGCATGGCGGTGCAGAAGGCGCGCGGCAAGATGGGCGAAGTGCTCTGCCGCGACGGCTACCACCTCAACAAGGCTTATGGACGCTACACCGCAGCCTGCACCTGGTGCGAATTTCTTACCGGCCGCAAGGTGGTAGGCAACACTTATCATCCTGAGAGCGTCGATGCCCAGACGGCTCTGCTCTGCCAGAAGATGGCTCATCAGGCTATGCGCGACATCAAGCGCTGATACCGACCATTTTACCTTTGGTTCCATAGGTGGAGACAGTGTCCCTGACAGCAGGGCCTGTTTCCACCGCTTTTTTATCCGCCACAGCCACCGCCGCGCCTGCCTTCCCTACCGCTGCAGAAAGAAACCCACACCTTATTATAATATATAGCCTCATCCGGCGTTATTATAGAAAGACAACATTTAGGATCATAACCCGTATGATGCAGCATCGCTCTCTGGTCCTCCGTCTGAGGACTCTTGTTGTACTCGTGGCACTCATGGCAGCTGCCCAAGCCTCTGCCCAGACCGTCCCCGACACCATCGCCGCCACCCCGGTTCTCGCCCTCACCGCCCCCGACTCCACCGCGCAGCCCATGCCACGCATAGACCGCCTCACCTCGACCCGACTCTACCAGATGACCTACATCGGAGTGCCCCTCGTGGCAGCCGGACTGCTGGTCAAGGGTCAGGATGCCCACTTCCGCGGACTGCGCCATGGCTATCTGCCCGAGTATCGCGACCATGTAGACGACGGCATGCAGCTTCTGCCGGGTCTGGTGATGATAGGCCTCAAGACCGCCGGCGTAGAGAGCCGCAGTTCGTGGGGACGCATGATGGCGTCGGGCGCACTCTCGGCGGTCATCATGGGCAGCGTGGTCGAGAGCATCAAACTCACGTCCAAGGTAGAGCGCCCCGACGGCAGCGACAACCACTCCTTCCCCTCGGGCCACACCGCCACAGCCTTCATGACCGCCACCATGCTCAGCAAGGAGTACGGCCATCTGAGCCCGTGGGTGGGCATCGGAGCCTACTCGGTGGCTACCACCACCGGACTCATGCGCGTGGTCCACAACAAGCACTGGCTGAGCGACGTGCTCACTGGCGCTGGCATCGGCATCATCTCTACCGAACTGGGCTACTGGGTGGCCGACCGTCTCTTCCGCGACCGCGGCATCACCCACCACTCCACAGCCTATACCCTCGACATGATGCGCCGCCCATCGTTCCTCGGCATCTACGTGGGCATGAACATACCGCTGAGCAAGTACGACATCGACGAGCAGCACGAGTTCCGCACCTCGGCAGGCTCGACCGCAGGCGTCGAGGGTGCCTACTTCTTCACACCCTATGTGGGCGTGGGCGGACGCGTCACCGTGACCAACACCCAGATTATCACCGACGGCAACGTGGCAGAAGACCACACCTTCGATGCCGTCTCGGGCTATGCCGGAGCCTACTTCTCGCTGCCCCTCACCCCGCGCTGGCAGATAGGCACCAAGGCGCTGGCAGGCTATGTACACTATCCGCGGCTCAGACTCAAGAGCATGGACATAGGCACCCGCGACAGCGCCACCTTCGGTACCGGCGTCTCTGCCACCTACCGCGCCACCGACCATTACAACGCCCGTTTCTTCGTCGACTACAACCTGCTGCCCTCCCACAGCCGCGGTTCGCGCGAGTGGATGAGCACCCTGGCTGCCGGACTGTCGTTTGCCGTAGCCATCTAAGCACCGTCGCCACAGCCACAACGCCCTGCGCGACAACCCACGCGCCCTGCACGGCGACACCAACGCCCTCCGTCACAGCCCCAGCGACCGTCACCACTGCCCACGCGCCCTTTGCGACGCCACCAGCCCCATCCCCTGCACCGGCAGCCGATGGGGCAAAAATTATTCGCAACTTTTTACCCAAAGACGAGGGCTGTATCGTTTTTTCTTCTTATTTTTGCAAAAGAAGCCGATATGTTTGGTCTGCTCGGCACTATTAACCCTAAAGAAGAAAGGAAACTGCCCTATGATGAACCAACTTATAGACAGACTGCATGCCGACCACCTGTCGCTTGTCATCCTTCATGAGGGTCGCATGGCGACCTATGAGGGTCACGGCGTGCGCACACTGTATCACATTCTTGACAATGAGCCCGAGCTGCTGCTCGACGCCAAAGTGGCTGTAGCCGCTGCCGGACACACCGCCGCCCAAGCCATGAAGGAGGGCGGAGTGGTAGAGGTCTATGCCGACTACATCAGCGAGCAGGCTTACGACACGCTCCACGCCGCCGGCATCAAGGTCACGGCGCTACACAAGGTGAGCCACCACGACTTTCTCAAGATATGGGAGCGTATGGGCGAGACGCTCGACGACAATCGCTGACCCGACGCCACCACCCCCGCGCAGCCCGCAGCCACCCCCGCAAGTCTGCTGACCACCTCTGCAAGTCTGCTGACCACCTCTGGCGAGTTGCTGATGACCCCTGTAAAGCTGCTGATGACCTCTGCCGGTTCGTATCATAAGTCACGAGCCTTCGTACCTTACGGCACGAGCCCGCGTATCATAAGTCACGAGCCCACGTATCTTCCGTTACGAGCCAGCCAAGTGCCCCAGCGCGACCGCCAAGGGGGTCTCCAACCGGCTGCGGTTCATCGCCTTGGACAGGCGAGTGGTCACCCTGCCCGCCGCTGCCCATCCGGCGCCTCCCGGCCTCACCGTTGCAAGCAGCGGAGACACTGCCCACGGTCGGCAAAATGTAAGGAAAAATTAAAAAAACAGCCTCAAAATTTGGCTATTGCCAATTAATTTGGTAATTTTGCATCCCAGATTGTTCTATGGTGTAATGGTAGCACAACAGGTTTTGGTTCTGTTTGTGGTGGTTCGAATCCGCCTAGAACAACTTGCATGAAGCGTCGGATATCGAGAGATTCCGACGCTTCTGCCATTATAGACAGCGACACCGCGCTACAAAGCGGAATTATGGTAATTTTCTCTGATTTCAGGGTATGGCCTTCTGTGCCTATAGTGCGTAACTTTGCACCGTAGACCATCAACACGTTTTTTACAATTATGTACATAGAGAAGATAAAGTCGCCAGCCGACTTGAAACAGCTGGACCTGGAGGCCCTCAAGACCGTGGCCTCGGAAACCCGCGAAGCAGTATTGAACCGTGTGAGCAAGCACGGCGGACACATAGGCCCCAACCTCGGATTTGTCGAGGCCACCGTGGCGCTGCACTATGTGTTTGACGCACCCGCAGACAAGTTTGTCTTCGACGTGAGCCACCAGTGCTATCCCCACAAGGTGCTCACGGGCCGCGCCGCCGGCTTCCTGGGCGACCTCGACGACATGAACGCCATCAGCGGCTACTCCTCGCCCACCGAGTGCCCCGAGTACGACAACTTCGAGGTGGGCCACACCTCTACATCCATCAGTCTGGCCACCGGACTGCAGAAGGCGCGCGACATACGTGGCTCCCACGAAAACATCATAGCCATCATCGGCGACGGGTCGCTCTCGGGCGGCGAAGCCTTTGAAGGCCTCGACGAAGCCTCCGAACTCGGCACCGGCATCATCATCGTGGTCAACGACAACGAGATGTCGATAGCCGAAAACCATGGTGGTATCTACAAGAATCTGCGTGCCCTGCGCGAGAGCCACGGCGAGTGCCAGCACAACTGGTTCAAGGCATGGGGCTTCGACTATCACTATCTGGAGGAAGGCAATGACGTGGAGCAGCTCATCAAGGTCTTTGCCAGCGTCAAGGGCACCGACCGCCCCACCGTGGTACACATACACACCGAGAAGGGTCACGGCTTCGCCCCCGCCGTCGAGAACAAGGAGGCATGGCACTGGGGCGCTCCCTTCAACCGTGAAGACGGAAGCCGGCCGGCTGCTCCCGCCGTGGAAACCTATGAAGCGCTCTTCAGCGACTGGATGTTGCGCGAGATGAAGCGCGACAGCACGCTCATCGCCGTGACTGCGGGCACCCCGACAGCAGCAGGCTTCACGCCCGAGAAGCGCCGCGAGGCTGGCAAGCAGCACATAGACATGGGCATAGCCGAAGAACAGGCTGCGGCGATGATTTCGGGCATGGCTAAGGGCGGTCTGCACCCCGTGTGGACGGTCTACAGCACCTTCATCCAGCGCACCTACGACCAGATAGCCCAAGACCTCTGCATCAACGCCAACCCCGCCGTCATCAATGTGATGGGCGGCGGCATAAGGTCGATGAACGACATCACCCACATCTGCCTCTTCGACATCCCGATGCTCTGCAGCATACCGGGGCTCATCTATCTCGCTCCCACCACCTGCGAGGAATACTTTGCCATGCTCGCCTGGGCCATCCGTCAGGACCGCAAGCCCATCGCCCTGCGTGTGCCCACAGGCGGAGTGGTGCATAGCGACGCTCCGATCGATGAAGACTATGGCTACAGGGCGTCGTACCGCGTGGCACATCGCGGCTCGACGGTGGCCATCATAGCCGCGGGCTCGTTCTACCAGAAGGGCGAGGCGGTGAGAGCGCTGCTGGCAGAGCAGGGCATCGACGCCACGCTCATCAACCCGCGCTACCTGAACGAGGTAGACGCCGAGACGCTCGACAACCTGAAACCCGACCATCGTCTGGTGGTCACCCTCGAAGACGGATGCCGTGACGGCGGTTTCGGAGAGCGCATCGCCGCATACTACGGCACCTCAGACATGAAGGTGATGGTGGGCGGTGTGAAGAAAGGGCTCTACGACCGCTACGATGCGCAACAGCTCATGGCCGACAACCGTCTGCTCGACACGCAGATAGTGGAAGACATCGTCAGAGTGATCGAATAATGGAAGAGATAAGGTTCAGTACAGTTCAGGAGTTCAACGACCACTACGGCGTGCCGACTCTGCATCCGCTGGTGACGGTGGTGAGATTTGACCGCGAGGTGAAACTCGAAGAGCACATGTGTCACTACGGTCTCTACGCGCTCTTCCTGAAGGAGAACAAGGGCTGCCGGCTGTCCTACGGCCGTACGGAGTACGACTTCGACGAAATGACGGTAACCAGTTTTGCCCCCGGCCAGTCTATCCATGTGGAGCCCAACCCCGAGGTGCCCGTGCCCAAGTGGACAGCGCTGCTCTTCCACCCCGACCTGCTCAACCGCACTCAGCTCGGCAAGAATATCGGGCGCTACGAGTTCTTCGACTACACCAGCAACGAAGCCCTGCATCTCTCGTGTGGTGAAATAGAAATCTACCGAGGTGTCCTCGCGATGATACAGCAAGAACTGGAGCGTGGCATCGACAAGCACTCGCGCGAACTGATAGTGAGCAACATCGAACTGCTGCTCAACTATTGTCTGCGCTTCTACGACCGCCAGTTTGTCACCCGCGAGGAAATCAACCATACCGTGGTGAAGAGGTTTACCGACCTGCTGGACCGCTATATAGCCGACAAGGCACGACGGGAGGGGCTGCCCTCTGTGGCATACTTCGCCGACAAGTGCTGCTACTCGACCAAATACTTCGGCGAACTGGTCAAGACCGAGACCGGACGCACTGCCCGCGACTTCATCAACGACCGGCTGCTGCGCGCCGCCAAACAACTGCTCGCCGACGAGGAACTCAGCATCGGCCAGGTGAGCCAGGAACTGGGCTTTGAGTACCCCCAGCACTTCGTGAGGTTCTTCAAGTCGCAGACGGGCAAGACTCCGTCGGAATACCGACGGTCGGCATAAGCGCAGAGGACAACAGCCGGGCGACGGGTTAAACTATGTTAATGCCATCGGCGTAACCGGCTCATACAGCCATTGGTAACCTTGGCGTAACCAGCCCACCGAGAGGTGCCTACTTGCATGATGACGAGACTGTTAGTAACTTTGCAGCATCAAAGATACAATAACAGTAATCATTCATCAAAACAAGTAAAATTATGGCAAATTACGCAATCAAGAACCTCAATGGTTGGAACAATGTAGAAGGCAAGATATTCCTGGGCGACGAACTCGGGCTGACCGGAGCCCAGTGCTCACTGCAGCGACTGGCTGCCGGCGAGGATGCACCCTTCTTCCATTCACACAAGACCCACGAAGAGCTCTATGTCATCATCTCGGGCGAAGGCGAATACGAGGTCGACGGCGAGAAGAACCAGGTGGGCGAAGGCAGCATCATCCGCGTGTCGCCCGCAGGTGTAAGAGCCTTGCGCAACAACAGCGACAAAGACATGGTCATGATGTGCATCCAGTATGAAGCCAAGCCTATCACCAGCTTCATGGACGATGCCAACATCATCGATACGAAACAATAACATAATGGCAAACGAACAGGAAATCTTACAAGACACAAGAGACGCCCTATTCCCCGACTGCCCCATCCGCAACGTACTCGCGCGTGTGGGCGACAAGTGGTCACTCCTTGTGCTGTATACTCTACAGCACAAGGGGTCGTTGCGTTTTAAGCAGCTACAGCGTATGCTGCCCGACATCTCACAGAAATCGCTCACCCAGACGCTTCGCATACTCGAAGAAGACGGCTTCGTGAGCCGTGAAGTGTATGCCGAGGTGCCGCCGAGGGTAGAGTACAGTCTCACGGAGCGCAGTATGTCGTTTCTGCCCGTGGTCAACAGCCTCATCGACTGGGCCAAGGAGAATATGGCTGACATCATCAGCGACCGCACACGCCACAGAGAGGGCAAGGAGACAGCCATGGCATAATTTGAGAAAAATCTGGGCGTGCTGTTGACGATTGCGTATTTTTTTGCGTAATTTTGTAGCACATTACTTATAAACATAACCTGGTGGAAGAGCCGGGCGGCAAGGGCTGTGTCCATGCCTGCCACGGCAGCCATAAAGGAAGACAACGATGAAGGTATTACTAATCAACGGAAGCCCCCGCCGGGAGGGCAATACATACACCGCGCTGTGCGAGGTGGCCCGGCAACTGGAAGTGCAAGGCATCGAGAGCGAAATCGTGTGGGTGGGCACGCGCCCCGTACGCGGCTGCATAGCCTGTGGCAAGTGCAAGCAGCAGGGCGACAACCGCTGCGTCTTCGACGACGATGTGACCAACGAGGTCATCGGCAAGATGGAGCAGAGTGACGCCATCATCGTGGGTTCGCCCGTGTATTGGGGCCAGCCCTCGGGCCAACTGCTGTGTCTGCAGCAGCGCATGCTCTATGCCGGAGGCGCCATGTTCAAGGACAAGCCTGCCGCCGCTGTGGTCTGCTGCCGTCGCGGCGGAGCCACCGCAGCCTACCAGACCATGCTCATGCCCTTCCAGATGTGCAACATGCCCATCGTGACATCGCAGTACTGGAATATCGCCTACGGACGCGATGCCGGCGAGTCGCTGATGGACATCGAGGGTATGCAGACCATGCGTACGCTGGCCAACAACATGGCTTGGCTGCTGAAGAAAATCAATGGCACCGACACCACCCCGCGCCCCGAACGCGAGGACTGGGAGCCGATGAGTTTTATCAGATAACCCACCAGACCTCACGTCATCCCCACGACTCTGCGAGGGGATGAAAGCGCCGTCATCACACATGAAGAAATACAGGATAAGGAAAGAATACCGCACACGGGTAAGGCTTACCTGTGGCGGATGCCTCACCATCATCATAGTCATCATCGCCGCCATCTGCCGATGCTCGTGCTCGTGCAGCAGCCACCATAAGGACGCCGACACGCTGGTAGACCGCAGATACAGGCTCAACGAGCATCTCACCAACGAGAATGCCGGCGGTGCCGAATTTGAAGAGATGGACTCGGTCATAGCCCGCTATCTGCGCCGATGGGAAATCAACGGCGCCCAGCTCGCCATCTCGCGCAACGACTCGCTCGTCTACGCCCGCGGGTTTGGCAAGGCCGACGAGGGAGTGGCCATGCAGCCCAGCCACATCATGCGCATGGCGTCGGTGTCGAAACTCGTCACCGCCGTGGGCGTGATGAAACTGCGCGACATGGGCCGACTGCGCCTCAGCGACCACGTGTTCGGTCCCAAAGGCATACTCTCCGACACCGCCTATACCAACGTCATCCGCGACAAGCGCCACTTTGACATTACCGTCGAAGACCTGCTGCGCCACAAGGGCGGCTTCACCAACTATGCCGGTGACCCGATGTTCTCGACACGTTATATCATGATGCAGAACCGTCTGGCCACGCCTCCCGACCATCGCACGCTGCTCCGCATCGTGCTGCGGCGGCGTCTGGGCTTCACCCCCGGTACTGCCCGTCATTACAGCAATCTGGGCTACATGCTCCTCTCCGAGATTATAGCCCGCCGCTCGGGCATGAGTTATGAGCAGTTTATGCAGCGCCATGTGCTGGAGCCTGCGGGGTGTTATGACTTCCACATCGCGGGCAACTACTACAAGGACCGCCGTCCCAACGAGTGCCGATACTATATGCACCTGACCTGCGAGCCCACCTATGAGTTCAACAACAGCGGGCGGCTGGTAGAGAAGTGCTACGGCGAGAACGACATCCCCCGCCTGGCGGGTGCAGGTGCCTGGTGCGGGTCGGCAGCCGAACTCTGCCGTCTTGTGGCAGCGATAGACGGCTGCAAGGTCTTGCCCGACGTCATCAGCAGCAAGTCGGTGGCCGACATGACGCGCGAGATGCCCGACAACGACTACTCGCTGGGCTGGAACCGCACCCCGCGCAATCGCCCCTGGGTGCGCACGGGTTCGCTCGTGGGCACCAGTGCGCTTGTGCTACGCTATCCCGACGGCGAATGTTGGGTCTTCATCACCAACACCAGTACCTGGAAGGGCCACGCCTTCTCCCACGACACTATGGCGCTCTTTGAGCGGCTGCGACGGAAGTACGGCCCCTCCTTCCCGCGTCGCAATCTGTTTGAACCAAGAAAATAATTTGAGAAAGAGAACCGCAAATGTTGTGTGGTTCTCTTTTTTTTATTACATTTGCCACCATATATATAATATATAAGGTATACGCGGATGAAGGAGATACTCTTTATACGCCAGAACATCAAAGAATGGCAACAGATAGAGGCTATGCTGGACCGGCTGACCATCGAGACGCCCGACGACATATCGGCGGCGTACATCCGCGTGACCTCAGACCTGGCATTTGCGCAGACCCACTACCCCACATCGCGCATTACCGGGTATCTCAACAATCTGGCGGTGGTGCTCCACAATGCCATCTACCGCAACAAGCGTGAGAAGCGCAAGCGCATCATCACATTCTGGACGCAGGAGGTGCCTCTGGTGATGTATGATGCACGCCGGCTGCTGGCATTGTCGGCTATAATATTCATCGTGAGCACAGCCATAGGCGTGGTGTCGCAGATGGCGGTGCCAGAGTTCTGCCGCTACATCCTGGGCGACAGCTATATGGACATGACGATAGCTAACATCAAGCGGGGAGAGCCCTTTGCCATCTACGCCTCTGATGCCGAAAGCTCCATGTTTAGTACGATTACCGCCAACAATATCTATGTGGCGTTTATCATCTATCTCGAAGGTATCTTTACCAGCTTTTTCACCGCCTTCCACTTGTTCAACAACGGCGTAATGTTTGGCTGCTTCGAGGCGTTCTTCGCCCAGAACGGGCTGTTGTGGAAGTCCATACTCACCGTGATGCTCCACGGCACGCTCGAGCTGTCTGCCATCATCGTGGCGGGCTCTGCCGGAATAGCCATGGGCAACGGCTGGCTCTTCCCCGGCACCTACAGCCGGATAGAGTCGTTTCGGCGGGGCGTCAAGCGAGGCTTGAAGATAGTGGTGGGCACGGTGCCCATCTTTGTGATAGCCGGATTTGTGGAGAGTTACATCACCCGCCACACACATATACCCGACGCGATAAGGCTAATGGTCATCCTGCTCTCGGCGGCGTTTGTCGTCTTCTACTACATCATTTACCCACGCACATTGTTTAACAAATCAACAAATAAAGACTTATGAAACAATTCCTACGCCCACGTGTAGACCTCTATGCACGCCGTACATTCTCAGAGAACCTGTCTGCCACGTTCGACTTCGTGAGCGAGAACTTCCGCACCCTGTTCCGCTTCCTCACCGCGTTCATCCTGCCACTCTGCGCAGTGGGTGCATTGTGCTACATGTCTACCTTAGGGCAAGTCATGAAGATGGAGGCGATGGGCGAAAGTGAATTGGGCATGCTCAGCCTCGGTACCAATTATCTGCTTACCATCCTCGTGTCGTTTCTGGCATCAGTAGTGCTCGCAGGTGTGGTCTACACGCTCATGCAGCAATACTGGGCTCGCCCCGACAGGCTCAAAGGGATCACCTATGCCGACATCAAGCCTACGGTGTGGCAGAACATCCGCAAGATGGTGAACCTCTATTTCCTGATAGCCGCCTTCGGCATTGGATTGGTGGTGGTATTCTTCATAATAGGGGGACTGGCGTCGACAGTCAGTGCTTCCTTGATGGTAGTAGCCCTCGTGCTGGTTATAGCTATGGCAGTGGCGGTTGTACCTCTCTTCCTGTCTGGTCCAGCCTACATCCTGGGCGGTCAGACCGTAACGGGCGCCTTCAAGCAGGCCATGCGCTACGGCTACCGCGTATTGTTAGGACTGATAGGGCTCGTCATAATACTCTACCTCATCTGCTCGCTGGTAAGTACGGCCCTGAGTATGCCGTTCTACATACTCGCCATCATCCAGGCGATAGCGGGAGTAGACCAAGGGACCTCTTCTCTACAGTTTACCTCGTCCTTCTGGTTTACCCTCATCAACTACCTCTCAGCCATCCTCGCCCTCTATGGCATGTTTGTGGGCTACGCGCTGCTCCATGTGGGTCTGGCGTTCTACTACGGTCATGCCGCCGAGAAGGTAGACGGCGTGTCGATGACCAAGACTGTCGACGAGTTTGAGAACCTCGGTGGCGAGGCTTCCACAAGCCCATCGGCTGAGGACAAAGACACCGACGACGAGAGCGACAAGACGGATATCATCTGACGCATAACCCTCCATAATTCTACTGATGGCAACCCTTCCCATAGACACACTCGTAACCGACACAGCTATCATGGCGCGCTGGCGAGAAGACGGCAGCTACAACTATGGCAGCGAACTGCTGCAGAGCGATATATCGTTCTGGGAATGGCTGGGGAAGCAGTTGCAGGTGTATCTTTCACGATTTTTCTCGTGGGTGACACTCGCTGACAGCAACCAGGGGCTCTGGATTGTCATCGCCATAGTCATCGCGGTGGCCATCGCACTCTTCATCGTCATCAGACATCCCTCGCTCTTCGCCCGCAGCAACAAGGGCAGTGCCATAGACTACGAGGTGACCGAAGACAATATCTACGGCATCGACTTCGATGCCCTCATCCGCCGTGCCTTGGACCGCAACGACCATCGGGCTGCCGTCAGACTCGTCTATCTGCAGACTCTGCGGTGGCTGAATGACGCCCAACGCATAAAATGGCGCAAGTCCAAGGCGCCAATGCAGTATGCCCGCGAGGTGGGGACGGCCGATATGCGTCGTCTGGTCACGCTCTTTCTCAGGGTGCGTTATGGCGGCTACGACTGTGGCCGTGAGCAGGTAGACGAAGCCATGCGCTATCAGCGCGCCATCTGTCCCGCCGACAGCGAGGAAGGAGGTGAGGCATGAAAATCACCACGCGCTACATCGTGGGGATAGTCATCCTGGTCGTGGGTCTCTTCGCCATACTGCTCATCAGACCCTCGCGCTTCGTGTGGACACCCACCTTTGCCCACGAAGACAAGAACCCGTTTGGCTGCTTCGTCTTCGACAGCGTGATGGTGCAGTCTATGCCTCGGGGGTATAAGGCTACGGGAGCCACGCTGCGCGAAACCGTAGCCGACAGCAGCAGCAACAATGTGCTGATAGTGGCCCGCGACGGCAAGCTCACCGATGCCAACATCACCGATATCAAGCGACTGCTCGACAGAGGCTCCGCCGTGATGCTGGTGGGCGTCGACATCTACGAAGACAGCAACGCCGACAAGGCTTTTGGTCTCCAGTGCATTACCTACGCCAACTTCTTTTACAATGAAATAAAAAACAAGCTCGCCTATAACAGCGACGACCTCTATGACACCCTCCACTATCGGGCGGTCTACAAGGACGCCCATGGCACCAAACGCCACCGCCTTCCCCGTTGCATCGACTATCCCGATGCCGACTACCGCATATACAAAACGCTCCTCGCCGGTGCTGTCAATATCGATTCTGCAGCTGCAGTCCATCGCCGCTATTACATCCTGAGCCATTGCGTCAGCCCCTACTATGACGACGAGTACAAACCTGACAACGACTACAAGGCAGTTATGGTAGAGTATGGCAGAGGCCGTCTCGTCGTGGTGACAACGCCATTGCTGTTTACCAATTTCGGCATCATCTCTCCCTCCACCCAACCCTATGTGATGCGCCTGATGAACACCCTCGCCGACAAGCCCGTGGTAAGACTCGACGCCTCGATGAAAGGCGGTGCAGTGATAGGCGCCGACGCCGACAAGCACAACGTCTCGCCACTGTCCTACATCCTCTCGCAGCCACCGTTGCGCTGGGCTTATTACACGATAATCGCGGGCGCGCTGGTCTTCATCATCTTCACCGCCCGACGCCGTCAGCGCGTCATCCCCGTCATCCCCGAAAAGAAGAACCATGACATGGAGTTTGTCAGACTTATCGGCAAACTCTACTATGAGCATCACGACAACTCCGACCTGGTACTCAAGAAGTTTGGCATACTCGCCGACCAGGTCCGCAATACCCTCGACATAGACCTCAATGACCGCCATAATCGGCAAGACCATGTGCGCGCTCTCAGCGATGCCTCCCACGTGTCTATCTATGACCTCGGCGTGCTCCTGGATGAACTCCACGCCATCCGCGATGACCAGCTCGCCATCCGCGATGACGATATGGTGCGTCTCATTGGTCAGATGAACCGTATCATCAAGAACCTATAACACAGAGATAAATATGGAAGAACTATCAACCATCCCCACACCCTACACCACCAAGATACAGGCGCTGCGAGACAGCATTGCGCAAATCATAGTGGGCCAGACACAAGCCACCGACCTCTTGCTGACCAGCGTGATAGCCCGCGGACACGTGCTGATTGAGGGCGTGCCCGGCGTGGCCAAGACCCTGCTGGCCCGAGTCATGGCCCAGCTCATCGACGCCCGCTTCTCGCGCGTGCAGTTTACCCCCGACCTCATGCCGAGCGACGTGCTGGGCACCACGGTCTACAACATGAAGACCGGAGACTTCGACTTCCACCCCGGACCTGTCTTCGCCGACGTGGTGCTGGCCGACGAGATTAACCGAGCTCCCGCCAAGACCCAGGCAGCCCTCTTCGAGGTGATGGAGGAGCGGCAGGTGACCGTCGACGGTACGCCCCGCGCGATGAGCGATGTCTTTACCATCATCGCGACGCAGAACCCGGTGGAACAAGAGGGCACCTACAAGTTGCCGGAAGCCCAGTTGGACCGCTTTCTGATGAAGATAACGATGGACTATCCCACCACAGACGAAGAGGTGGAAATCCTGTTGCGCCACCAGGCATCGGCAGCCTTCACGAGGGTAGACCGGCTCGAGCCGCTGCTCACCCCCGCCGACCTCGCCACGCTGCGCGACGCCGCCCAGCAGGTGCGCGTCGAAGCCTCGCTGCTGCGCTACATCGCCGAGATTGTGGACACAACCCGCCACAGCAAAGCCGTCTATCTGGGAGCCTCGCCGCGTGCAGCCGTGGCTATCCTGTCGTCGGCCAAAGCCTACGCCCTCTTGCAGGAGCGCGACTTTGTCACCCCCGACGATATCAAGACCGTGGCGCCCTTTGTGATGCACCACCGCCTGTTGCTCACCGCCGAAGCCGAGATGCAGGGCTACACTCCCCTTCAGGTCGCCCAGCGATTGATAGACAAGGTCGAAGTACCGCAATAACCATCGACAGCATGTTTCTTACCTCCCGCTTTTACCTGATGCTTGGCGTGGTGGTCATGGTGACCGCCATGGGCTACGTGTGGCTGCCCCTCTACAGTCTGGGGCGGCTGCTCACACTGGCACTGGTGCTGGCGGTACTGGCCGAGACTGCGGCTCTGTGGCTCTGGAGGGCCATCAGCGCCGAGCGAACCTGCGCCGAGCGCTTCTCCAACGGCGACGACAACGAGGTAGACATCCACATCGCCAGCCGTTATCCCTTCGGCGTGGCGCTGACAGTGACCGACGAGATACCCTTTGTCTTCCAGCGTCGCGACGTGGCGTTTGCCCTCAGGGTGGCAGCCCACGGCGGAGCCACCGTCACCTACAGACTGCGGCCCGTGGAGCGTGGCGTCTACGGGTTTGGCCTTATCCGCGTCTTTGCCACCACGATGCTCGGGCTGGTGCAGCGCCGCTACAGTTGTGGCACCCCCACCGACGTCAAGGTCTACCCCTCCTACCTGCAGCTGCGCCAGTACGAACTGCTTGCCATCAGCAACCGGCTGCGCGATATGGGCATCAAGCGCATACGCCGTGCGGGCAACAATACAGAGTTTGAGCAGATCAAGGACTATGTCGCCGGCGACGAGTTCCGTACCATCAACTGGAAGGCATCGGCCCGCCGCCATCAGCTCATGGTCAATGTCTATCAGGCCGAGCGCTCCCAGCAGGTGATGAGCCTCATCGACAAGGGCAGAGTGATGCAGCGCTCCTTCCGGGGCATGACCCTGCTCGACTATGCCATCAATGCCTCGCTGGTACTGTCCTATGTGGCGATACACCGTGAAGACCGCGCCGGACTCATCGCCTTCAACGAGCGTATGGACACCCTTCTGCCGCCCTCCAACCGCCCCTCGCAGATGGAGCGCATCCAGGAGAGCCTCTATGCCGTGCATACCGACTTCGGAGAGACCGACTACTCTGCCCTGGTCGAGGGCGTCGAGAAGCACCTTACCAAGCGCTCGCTGCTCATCCTCTATACCAACTTCAGCAACGCCCAGAGCCTCGACCGCCAGCTGCCCTACCTCTGCCAGTTGGCGCGTCGGCACCGACTGCTGGTGGTCTACTTCGAGAACAACGAGCTCCACGAATACCTCGCCACCACACCCCGGAGCGTGGAAGACCACTACACCCATGTCGTGGCCGAACAGATGGAGCGCGAGCAGCTGCTCATCATGACCCGACTCAACCGCCACGGCATACTCGGTCTGCGCACCACCCCCGAGCGGCTCTCGGTCGATGTCATCAACAAGTATCTGGAAATCAAACACAACAACTGGTGACATGAAGACCTCGGATATCATTACCTCTCAGTTCGTGAGCCTCACGCAGACTCCCGCCGGTGTCGCCGAAAGGCTGGTGGCGCGCATCATAGACTACATCGTCATCGGCGTGTATTTCTTTGCGCTCTGGACCGCCTTCGACAAGTACAATTGGTTGCTTGACCCGCTTGGCCTCGGCGACTCTCTGTTCAGAGTATTATACATCCTGCTGCTCCTATCGCCCATCCTCTTCTATTCGGTCATCTGCGAGTTCTTTCTGGACGGCCGCACCTTAGGCAAGATAGTCATGAAGACGCGGGTGGTGATGGTCGACGGCTCGGCGCCCACCTTGGGAGCCATCCTGCTGCGCTGGCTGTTTCTGCTCATAGACGTCTACCTCATGAACATAGGCATCATCGCCATCATCTGCACCCGCCGCAACCAGCGGTTGGGCGACCTGGCGGCGGGAACCATGGTGATACGCACCCCGCGTACCGACCAGATGCACTTCACGCTCTCCGAGTTCTCCTATGCCCGCTCCGACTACAAGCCCAGTTACCCCGAGGTGCAGCAGTTGTCCTTGGGACAGATAGACGTGGTCAACCACATACTCAACGACCAGGTGGTCTACAGCGACGAGCAGGTAGAGCAGCTCGCAACCAAGATAGAGCGCATGCTCGACATCAAGCGCGAGCCCGGGATGGACGCCACCGACCTGCTGCGCACCGTCGCCCACGACTATCAGCACTTCGCCCTCCAGGTGATTTAGGCTGGCGCGGCAGAGGGCGTCATGCCCCTATATATATAATAAGGTGTAGCCCGCGCCACCGTCATGGCCCTCGGGGCATCTATAGAAAACGAGAGTATCCATATCCGCTCGAGTGCAGCAGATATGGATACTCTCGTTATCGTTTATGGCAGACGGTGCCTACAGCAGTTCCTTGAGCCGGCGCATGCCCTCAGACGCCCCGTAGGGCAGATGGGTCACGCGGCTCATGTCTGTATTGACCCCATTGGGGTCTATCAGATAGATAGGAGCATGGGCAGGCGCATAGTAGAGCAGTCCGGCGGCAGGATAGACATTGAGCGAGGTGCCGATGACCACCACAATGTCTGCCTGACTCATCGCCTCGGCAGCGGGCTCAATCATAGGCACGCTCTCACCGAAGAACACGATGAAGGGACGCAGCAGACTGCCATCGCCGGCGAGTGTGCCGGGCTTCACCACAGCGTGGTCGGCATCGAGGGTCTCTATGTAAGCCTCGTTGTAAGGGTCGCGGCTCGAGCATACCTTAGCCAGTTCGCCGTGGAGATGGATGACATGACTCGAACCCGCACGCTCGTGCAGGTCGTCGACGTTCTGGGTGACCACCGTGACGTCGTAATCGTGCTCCAGACTGCTGATGATGCGGTGGCCCTCATTGGGCTGCGCCGAATAGAGTTTCTGTCTGAGCATATTATAGAAATTGGTGACGAGCGTAGGGTCGGCTTCCCATCCTTCGTGCGACGCCACCTGCTCTACGGGGTAATTCTCCCAGAGACCATCGTTGCCGCGAAAGGTCTTGAAACCGCTCTCTACCGACATGCCGGCACCGGTAAGAAACACTATCTTCTTCATTGCTCTATAGGTCTGCGTCACGGCAGAGCGCCGCGACTTATTTGTTGTCTTTAACCTGGGCCTTGTCCTTGATACCCACCAGCTGGAGGCTGAATATCAGGGTCGAGTTGCCCTTGATGGGGCCGTTGGCATGGGCACCGTAAGCCAGTCCGGCGGGGATGTAGAGTTCCCACTCGCTGCCTACAGGCATCATGCACAGCGCCTCGGTCCATCCCTTGATGACTTGGTTCACACCCAGTTCGACGGTCGACGGATTGCGCTTGTAGCTGCTGTCAAAGACGGTGCCGTCGATGAGCTTGCCTTCATACTTCACCTCTACCTTGTCGTCCTTGGTGGGAATGGCACCCGTGCCCTGCTTCACGACCTTGTACTGCAGACCCGAGGCGGTGGTCTTCACGCCTTCGCGGGTCTTGTTGTCGGCGAGCCACTTCTCGTTGGCTGTCTTGTACTGCGCCTCGGCAGCCTCGCGGTCGGCGCGCACGCGCGCTTCAAAGTAGTTGAAGGCGGCATGACCAGCCATCAGCGTGGTGTCGCCGGCGAGGGCGTCGCGGAAACCGGCTGCGAGCAGGTCGAGGTTGATGCTGTCCTTAGAGGCGGCAAACTCGTCCTGCAGGGTGGGCACGATGCGGGCAAAGAGCATACGCGCCAGCTGGCAGCCGGCGTTGTAGGCACGATACTGCGGGTCGCTCTGTCGCGAGGCGGCATAGTCGAAACCTGTGAGCACGTCGTGCATATAGGCGGTGTCTACCTGATACTCCTGCTGCAGATATCTCTCCAGCCCCTGGGTCACATAGCGTCCGGCGGCATAGCTCAGCGAGTCGGCGCCGGTGTTGAGGGTACGCACCACAGCCACGGCGGCGGGCTTGGCTTCCTTCTTTTTCTTCTTGTCGGCCAGGGCTAAATTAAAAGTAGCACCCGCCATGACGACGAGTGCTAACAATATAAGTCTTTTCATGAGTGTCGTGATTACTTCTCAATGCTCAGCAACTCAATCTTGAAAATCAGGGCAGAGAAGGGCTTGATGGGGCCAGACTCCTGGTCGGCGTAAGCGAGGTTCTGGGGAATGTAAACCTCCCATACCGAACCTACAGGCATGTGGGTGAGAGCCTCGGTCCAACCCTTGATAACCTGGTTGGCACGGAACTTGGCAGGCTGCTTGCGCTGATAAGAAGAGTCGAATACCTTGCCGTCGATGGTCTTGCCCTCATACTGCACGTTGACCATGCTGGTGTCCTTGGGCAGAGGGCCGTTACCTTCCTTGATGACCTTGTACTGTACGCCTGAAGGCAGACATACCACGCCAGCCTTCTTCTTGTTCTCAGCCATAAACTTTTCGCCAGCCTCCTTGTTGGGAGCATACTCCTTCATCAGGCGCTTGCTGCGAACGATGGGCATCAGGGTCTGAACCTTTACCTGAGCCTCCATGTCGGTGAAGAGGGTCTTCTGACCGGCGGTAGAAGCAATGAAACCGGCGAGGAAGTTCTTCAGAGAGATGCTCTTGGTAGAGTCTTCGCCATACACTTCGTGGTTGATGCCCTTAATCATGTTGTTGGCAACCTGCTGACCGATTTGGATACCGGCATAGTAGGCAGCCTTGGCCTTGTCGTCGCCAGCGTTGGCACCATCGTTAAGACCACGGAAGAACTCGTCCATATAGGTTGTGTCCATACCCATACGGCCTACGAGATAGTCCTTCAGACCCTGAGACTGGAGCATACCCATGGCATAGGTCAGGGTGTCCACGTCGTTCTTCAGGTTTGCTTTTGGAGCAGAGTTGCCGCAACCGGTAAAGGCAACGGCCATGATAGCCAAAACGGCTACAATTGAAAACTTTTTCATTCTTATAAGAGATTTGATTTTGATTGTTCTTTTAAGATTAGAGCACGTCGATGAGCTCTACATCGAATACGAGTGCCGAGAAGGGAGGGATGGACTGGCCGGCACCGCGCTCGCCATAACCCAGATTGTAGGGGATGAAGAAGCGATACTTGGCGCCTTCCTTCATGAGCTGCACACCCTCGGTCCAGCCTGCGATAACCTGGTTGAGACCGAATACGGCAGGCTCGCCGCGCTGTACAGAACTGTCGAACATGGTACCGTCGATGAGCATACCCTCATAGTGGCAGCGCACCTGGTCGGTAGCCTTGGGCTGACGGCCGTTACCCTCTTTGAGTACCTGGTACTGCAGACCCGAAGGCAGAGTGACCACACCCTCCTTGGCAGCATTGGCCTTGAGATAGGCTTCACCCTTGGTCTTGTTCTCCTTGAAGCGCTCGGCAGCAGCGGCACGCTGCTTCTTCTCCTGCTCGTCAAAGAAATTGCGCACGATGGTCTGCGCCTCCGCGTCAGAGAGTTTCACCTCACCACCTGCAAGCACGTCCTTGATAGCCTGTGCAAAATCATCGATATTCAGGTCTTTGGCTCCCATGTCGGTGAGCTGGCGGCCTATGCCGAGACCTAAAGCATAACTTACTTTATCCATTTATTGTATAGTCTTTAGTATAACCTCGTGCAAAGTTAACAAAAAAATGTTTAGCGTCAGCCGAATTGTCGTTATTTTTTGTTTACAATACCTTATTATATATAAGGCCCGAAGGCGCGACCACCGTGGGCGGTGGCGCCGTGGGGTCGAAAATGATGCCATCCGGCAGGGCCATCGCCACGTATAGAGCCGTGGCGATGGCGTGGGCGGGCTCGTAACATACGATACGTGGACACGTGACTTATGATACGAGGGCTCGTGACTTCCGATACGTGGGCTCGTGACTTATGTTACGAGCCGCCAATGGTGGTCACGACGGTGGCATCGGCAAACTTTTTGGGCGGCAGATGCGGTCATTTTGAGGATGTTTTCGTAAATTTGCAGTCGTATATATACTTGTATTCTATGGACAACCTACTTGCACGGCGTCTGCGCCGATGGGGATGGGGCATAGGCATAGCCACCGTAGTCATCGTGGTGGTGCTGGCACTTGCCGGCGCCTATATGCTCGACTACTCGCTCTTCCCCAAGATGCGCCACGGTCACAATCTGCCCTGGCGACTGGACAATATCATCAGCGAGAGTCCGCAGTTGCGGCCCTGGGCTGACAGTCTGAAACACTGCCATGCGCTGCACGACACCGTGGTGCTGATGCCCACGGGCGAGCGCCACCATGCCACCTACATCAACGCCAGCGAGCCCAGCCGCAGGGTGGCGGTGCTCGTTCACGGCTATCGCGACAACGGCATGGGCATGATGCACGTGGCGTCGATATACCACCACATGGGCTACAACATACTGCTGCCCGACCTCCATGCCCACGGCAAGAGCGAGGGCGAAGGCGTGCAGATGGGATGGAAAGACCGGCTCGACGTGATGCGCTGGATGGCGGTGGCCGACAGCCTCTGGGGCGGCACCGAGGGCACGGCGATGGTGCTCCACGGCATCTCAATGGGCGCCGCCACGGTGATGTGTGTCTCTGGCGAGCGTCTGCCCGACTATGTCAAGTGCTTCGTCGAAGACTGTGGCTATACCAGCGTGTGGGACGAGTTCGAGCACGAGCTCGCCAGCCAGTTCCACCTGCCTGCCTTCCCGCTGCTCTACACCACCAGTCTGCAGTGCAAGCTGCGCTACGGTTGGTCGTTTGGCGAGGCATCTCCGCTGCGCCAGGTGGCGCGCTGCCACAAGCCCATGCTCTTCATCCACGGCGACCGCGACACCTATGTGCCCTTTGCCATGATGCAGCGGCTCTACGACGCCAAGCCCGAACCCAAGCAGATGTGGATAGCGCGGGGCTCTATACACGCCATGAGTTTCCGCGACCATCCTCAGGAGTATGCCAGGAGGGTGAGACTCTTCGTAGACCAGTACATACGCTGACCGGCGGCGCCACAGCCCGACGGCAGAGACAGCCCCGAATGGGGCAGATACAGAAACAGGAACTCGTTGCACATCCTCCAGAGGACATGCAACGAGTTCCTGTTTCTGCGTATGGGGCTGCCGGGCTACGCCCGACGATGGGTTATCTCACACGGTACTTCCCGGCGGTGATGGTCTCGAGCGCGAGCGACTTGTAGACATTCTCGCAGCCGTCGTAGTTGTGCTCGCCCTCACCTTTGGGGAAACTGGTGCTGACGGGATTGGGCTTGGAGCCCCACCGCGTGAGTGTCTCTTCGTAGAAGAAGGCTATGCGGTGGTCGGCCTGGAGGTCCATGCTGCTGTACATCGACACAGTGGGGCTGACCTGATAATAGCCGTCCCAGCCCTCGACCAGTGCGCGCACGTCGCGCATATCAGAGGCATCGGCAAGTTCCTTGTAGAATATGCTCACGTTGTTGCGGCCCGTGCCCGTGGGCACCGACTGCAGCATCACGTGCACGGGCTTGCCGTCGCTGGTGCGCACTGCCGGCACGATGAGCATCTCGCCATTGGTGGGGTTGGTGCTGGGTGTGAGCGCCATGCCGCTCATCGTGGCCTTGGTCTGCTCGTCCCATCTGCCGCTGCCTGTCTTGACATCGTCGTAGGTGAAGAGATTGAACCACCGGCCTCCCGCCGTGCGGCTGGTGATGACGACGCGCCCGTCGGGCAGTTCCTCACACTTGGCCTCGTCGCCGTCGGGCACGGGCAGCGCCGAGGGTCCGCCGAGGGGAGCCCATGTGCGTCCGAAGTCATCGGAGTAGATGACGCGGTTGCCCTTGGGGCGGGCGGTGAGGGCTGCATAGATGCGGTAGTAGCGGCCCACCTTGACCACCCGGCTCTGGAATATCTTGCCTCCACCCACGAAAGCTGCATCTATGGGGTGGGTCTGGTCAAACAGGCCATATATCGCCTCGGTCTGCTCTATCGGCTGCTGCCAGGTCAGGCCTCCATCCATGCTACGTATGGCTGCAATGAGGTTGGGGTTATGACGGTTGGTGCTGGCGTAGCCATAGACGGTGCAGCCCGCCACAGCCATCATGAGCACCTCGTGGCTCTCGCGATCCATCACGATGGCTGGGTCGCCATAGGCAGCCCCCATGGGCGTCTTGACATTGTTGATGAGCGAGGCGTCGCCCACCGCCGCTTCTATCTCACGCTCGCTCCATGTGGCGCCATTGTCGGTGCTTATCTTGACCACACAGTCTACGCGTCCGAAGCCTGGGTCGGTGCCGCAGACCAGACGGCCCACGCTCGCAATGAGGCGTCCGCCATAGCCACAGGTAATGCCCGGGATGCGGTAAGGCGCAACATCGATGCCGCCCTGGGCTGTACTGAACAGTATGGTGCCATCGGCATAGGCAGAGAGTGCCAGTAGCAGCATGGCGAGGGCAGAGAGTATCTTCTTCATAAAGGGTGTGGTTTAGAGATTAGCTATAATAGATGTTCGGATATCGGGGGCGGCTGCGGTGCCGCCCCTGAGGTGGAGAGACTACTTGCCGGTCATGATGCGGAGCACCATGTCGTCGGTGGCGCACATCGCCTCCTTGCCTATGCTGGTAAGGTTGCGTATGGAGCGGTCTACGTCGGAGTCGATGATGCCCTCGGCGCTGGTCACAAACTTGCCCTCGCGCGCCAACAGGGCTGAGAGCAGGGCTGTCGATACGCCCGAACATATCTTGAGTGAGCAACTGGGTTTGGCGCCGTCGCATATCATGCCCGTAAGGTTGGCTATCATGTTCTTGACGGCATGGCAGAGGTCGTCGTAGCTGCCTCCCATGAGGTAGGTGATGCCACAGCTGGAGCCGATGCTTGCCACCACGCATCCGCAGAGGGCGCTGAGTCTGCCCAGGCTCTGCTTGATGTAGATAGCCGTGAGGTGGCTGAGCGTGAGGGCGCGGATAAGCTCTTCCTCGGTATTCTCGTTTTCCTGGGCAAAGACTGCCACGGGGTTGGTGGCACAGATGCCCTGGTTGCCCGAACCGCTGTTGCTCATCACGGGTATCATGGCGCCTCCCATACGTGCATCGCACGCCAGCGCAGTCTTGGATATGATGTGCGAGAACATGGTGTTGCCAAAGATACCATGGCTCAGAGGACGGTCCATGGTCTTGCCCAGACAGTGGCCGTAGTTGCCCTTGATGGACTCTTCGGCTGCGCGCATGTTGAGGTCGCGGGTCTTGAGGATAAACTGCAACTCGTCGATGGGGGCGGTAAGGGCAAACTCGTAGACGAGCTTCATATTGAGCTTGACCGCCTCGTCTTCGGCCTCGTCGCCACACTTGGTGCGGCGGTCGGTGATGACCTCGCCGTTGCGCTCCTCGAAGACGATGGAGGTATGGCCTCCCTCGATGATGGCTGTGGCGTGGTTGCCCGTCGTCTCGCAGATGGCTTCGATATAGAGCTTGTCGCACTCGCCCTGCTTGAGCTGTATGTTGATGTGGTCGCCGGCGAGATACTGCTTGCCTCGCTCCAGGGTGGCGGGGGTGAGATCCTTGAGCACCTCGAGCTGATACTCAGACTTGCCGATGAGGGCTCCCAGCGCCACGGCTATGGGCAGACCTATCATGCCCGTTCCGGGAATACCTACGCCCATGGCGTTTTTCAGGATGTTGGCACTCAGAAAGAGCGTGATGCGCTCGGGCTCGCGGCCCAGTATCTCTGTGGCACGAGCCACACACAGGGCTACTGCCATGGGCTCGGTGCAGCCCACTGCCGGCACCACTTCGCGCGCCATGAGTGCCAGTATCTTCTCTCTTACACTATTGTCTATCATAATGTCTGTATTTGTTGTCGTATAGTTGGATTACAGTCCGCGGATGGTCTTGAGCAGCTGGTCGCCCATGCCGATGGTGTAGCCATGGCTCTCGAAGACCACGCGGTTGAAGGTGTCGCCGATGACAAAGAGGGGCAGCGGCGCTGTGTCGGCAAGCCGCATGCGCTGGCGCAGGTCGGCGGCTATCTGGCCGTCGGTGTCTACGCCCATGACCACCGTCGAGGGCAGTCCGGGGATGGGTGACTTGAGGTACTTCTGGTACTCGGCATCGCTGGCAAAGAGCAGCACGATGGTGCGGCCCCATGCCTCGAACTCGCTACGCCGCTGGGCGATGTCGCGGAGGGCGTGATTGGTGGGCTCCTGACCCACTCCAAGCACGCCCACTACAAAGTAGCCGCGTCCGGCGGTAAGGAGTATGCTCGTCTCGGCACCTGTGGCAGCCAGGCGGAAGCGTCCCTCGGAGTTGACCGAACCGATGACGCTCACCTCATTGGTGGCCTCTCTCACGGTGAGTGCCTGGCTCACGGGCTTGTGGGCTACGGGGAAGAAGTCGATATGGGCCTTGACGCTGCCGTTGGCAAGTCGGGTGCCCGTGGTGAGCAGATAGTAGCCTGGCTCTACCTGGCAGCCTCGGGCAAAGAGCTTGGACCAGCGCGCACCTTCATCATAGTTGAGCAGACCGAAGGTGCCGTCGCTCTGGTAACGGCTCAGCGTGAAATGGGTATAGTATTCGGGGTCGTCGAGATGACGCTGTGGAGTAAAGGAGAGGGTAAGGGGCGTGGTGGCGGTGACGGCGGGGGCAGCAGAGTCGAAGTTGACCGACATCGTGGCATCGCCCCGGCGGTAGTAGACATTGCCGGTGACGCCGTCGACCCAAGCCTCGATGCCCTGGGTACGGCAGAGGGCGGTGAAGAAGACCTTGAGCGAGCGCAGGTCGGCAAGACGCGAGCGCAGCACACCTACGGGGGTGGTGAAGGTGCCCGAGGTGGCGAGGGTGTCGCATCGGGTGATGCTGTCGCGACAGAAGGCTATCGTGGCGTCGACATCGCCCCAGCGCGAGCCCAAGACGGGGCGCAGGACACGGGTAAGCACGCTGCGGTAGGGGGTGAGCCACTCTTGCGACACGCGCGGCGCCAGCACATGGGCTACCGAGGCGTCGGCAGGAGTAAGGGAGAGCGCGTCGGTGAGCACCTCGGGGCTGACATCGCGCAAGTCCTTGTCGGTGAGGGTAGAGAGCAGGTCGAGGGCACGCGCCATCTGGCCGCTCTCGTCGGCTGCAGCGAGGAAGGAGTGGATGGTGCGCCAGTTGCCTTCGGCCTTGACCATGAAGGAGCGGGCCCGATCGCCCCAGCGGGTGGCTTGGTCGTCTACACCCTGCATGAAGGTGGCGCGGTAGGCGGCGCGGATGGAGTCTTCGATGGCAAAGCGGCGGTCGTTGTCGGCTCGCTGGGCTGGGGTGACGGTGGGTATCTGCGCATTCTCCTTGGGGGGAGTGATGTCGATGTCGGCGCTGTGGCGCTCGCCAATCTTATGGCTGAGGGCGACGGTGACCATCGGCTCGCGGCCAAAGCTCACGCGGCTGTAGCCATAAGCCGAGCCGTGGGTGGCTATGACGAGCATATCGCCATAGCCTGCCGAGAGCGACACCTGACCCTTGGCGTCGGTGGTCTGGATGGACACGGGGAAGAACTCACCATAATTATATATGCGGTATTCCACGCGCGCGCCCTGGACAGTGCGACCCTTGGCGTCGGTGACCCTGACGGTGAGCGGGGCGGCTGGGGCGTAGTTGCTTATCACGTTGATTTCGGTGTAGTTGGCTGTGCGGCGCATCACCTCCTCTGGCCCGTTGTAGCGGCCAAACACCTTGGTGTGCATCAGCATGCCGCGGCTGGCTGGGGCATTGAACCAGCCCAGGTTGAGTACCGGTTCGGGCTCGCAGGCACCAAGGAAATACCAGCGTCCGTCGACCCAGGCTTCGACCCAGGCATGATTGTCGTCGGTATGTGCCCATCGCGGAGTATAGACCTGACGCGCGGGGATGCCCACCGAGCGCAGGGCTGCCACCAGGAGCGTGGACTCTTCGCCGCAACGGCCCCAGGCGGTGCGCACCGTGGCAAGTGGCGACGACGTACGTGCATCGGACGGCTGATAGTTGGCCTTCTCATGACACCAGTGGTTGACTTCGAGCACGGCGTCGTAGAGCCGGCGGCCTCGAACGCGTGGAAGAAGTTCGCGCTGGAACACAAGACGGGCGGTATCGAGGTTCTCGTTGTTGACACGGATAGGCAGAACGAAGTGGCGGAAGACCTCGTCGGGCACCTGCCAGCCCACTTGGGTGCGCACATTGAGCGTGGCGCGCACCTGATTGAGGAAGAAGTCGCCGTCGTAGTCGGCTATGTCGTTGACGGGCATGTAGGCGTAGAGGAAACGCATGGCGTCGCGCTCACCGTCGGTCATAGGCCGATGGAAGATGTCGAAAAGATGTCCATGGGTAAGCACCGCCTTGCGGGCATTGAAGTCGGCGAGAGTCTGGGAGGTCTGCGCCTTGGCTCCCATCGTGCAGAGCAGGAGCAGGGTAATGAGTAATCTTGTCATAGTCACTGTCTTATTGGCCACAGAGGGCTGAGATGGTGTCGGCCACGCGTCGCGAGGTGGTAACCATCCTTGTATATTCGTCTATATCATCGCTGCCCATCTTGACCTCGCTGTTGCGGGTGCGCATGGCACTCTTGACGGCTTCGCGGGCAGAGAAATGGAACTCCCGGGCACCCGTGAGTTGGGCTATGCGGGCAATATTGGTCTCACAGACGCCGCAGCCGGGCATGATGATGATGCGTCCGGCAGCCTGGTCTACCAGCTGTCGCAGCAGGGTGGCTCCCTCGAGCGCCGTGGGCTGCTGGCCCGACGTGAGCACGCGCTTCACGCCCAGGGAGATGAGCTGCTCGAGCGCTTCCTGCGGCTGGCGGCATCGGTCAAAGGCACGATGGAAGGTCACGGGGATGCCCTCGGCAGCCTCCATCACAGCCTCCATCAGCCGGAGGTCGATATCGCCGTCGGCAGTGAGGGCTCCCGTCACGATGCCGTCGACCTGGAGCGGTCGCAGGGTATCGATGTCGGCAAGGAGCGTGGCTGCCTCTATCGGCGAATACAGGAAATCGCCGCCACGGGGACGCACGATGACATTGAGCTTGATATCCAGATTGTGGCGGGCGTACGCAATCGCTCCGAAAGAGGGAGTAGTGCCTCCCTCGGGTATGGCGGCGCAGAGTTCCACACGGTCGGCGCCTCCACGTTGGGCTGCGAGACAACTCTCGACTGAGTTGGCACACACTTCAAAGGTATAATCTTGTCGTAACATAGACTGTTTAAGTTTTCGAGGTTGTAAAGATAGTAATAATGGTGATTATGACCAAACTTATCACCAAAAAAGTAAGTACGGCGGGCTGAATATCCGTCTCATGGACCCGCTGCAGAGTCGCCAGTGCACTCCCCCGCCCCATGGGCTACATGGCGACGGGGCGCGGAGTGGTGCGGCTGAGTCGGCGGTAGACCCACAGGTAGGCGGGGATAAGGAAGAGCACGGCGGCGAGCCATGCGGTGGGGTCGCCGAAGCACACTCCGGTGAAATGGAAGACTGGCACAAGCCACAGGCTCACTCCGCTGCGCGCAATCATCTCCATCACGCCGCTCAGCATGCTCAGATTGCTGAAGCCCATGCCCTGGATGGAGTAGCGGAAAATGCAGAGCAGTCCGACGATGACGAAGAAGTAGTTGTTGATACGCATAAACTGGGCAGCCAGAGCCACTATCTCGCTCTGCCCACTGTCTACGAAGAGCATCATAAGCTGGTCGGCAAAGGGGTAGATGACCGCCAGGGTGAAGACGGTATAGACGGCCATGATGGCCATGGCAGAGCGCACGCCGCGGGCTATGCGCCCTATCTGTCGGGCTCCCACATTCTGGCCGCAATAGGTAGCCATAGCCACGCCGATGTTCTCGTAGACACAGGTGAAGAGATACTTGATGCGCATAGACGCGGTGAAGGCAGCCACATAGGTGGTGCCCAGGGCGTTGTTGGCGCTCTGGAGCATGATGATGCCTATGCCGGTGATGGAGAACTGCAGTCCCATGGGGATACCGCTGTTGAGCAGATGTCCGGTCATGCTGTCGTGATAGGTCCACTCGTCGCCATGGGGGATAAGCATCTTCAGCGTGCGGTGGATGTAAACCCAGCAGAGCACGGCAGCCAGCGCCTGGGAGAGCATCGTGGCGATGCCGGCGCCCTCGACGCCCATGCCCATACCGAGGATAAGTATCACGTCGAGCACGATATTGACCATCGACGAGACAATGAGGAAGTAGAAGGGCTGACGGGAGTTGCCCAAGGCACGGATAAATCCCGAGAGGAGATTGTAGGCTATGGTGAAGGGAATGGTGAGAAACGTGAGCAGCAGGAAGATGTAGGCATCATGGAAGATGTCGTCGGGAGTGTTGACCACCCGCAGGATGCGGGCGCAGAATACCGCGGTGAACACGGTGAGTATCACGGCGATGACGGCTCCTATGCGCAGCGAATGGGCCACATAGGCGCGCATCTTGGAGTAGTCGTGCGCACCGAAGGTCTGCGCCACGGGGATGGCAAATCCCGCGCACGAGCCGTTGCAGAAGCCCATAATAAGAAAGGTGATGGACGAGCTGGCGCCAATGGCGGCAAGCGCTTCCACGCCGACCCACCGCCCCACGATGGCAGCGTCGATTACGAGATACATCTGCTGGAGTATGTATCCCAGAATAAGTGGTAACGCAAAGCGGAGTATGCCTTGCGTAGGAGACCCTACGGTCATGTCGGTGGTATTACCCATATTGTTGTTATCCTTTGTCCTTTAAGATACGGCGAATGGCCTCCATCTTGTTATGGCGGTCTATCGAGTAGGTATCGCCATGAGTCTCTACATAGTCATAGAGCTGGTAGGCCTTGTCGTAGAGCAGCGTACTGATCGGGACAGCACAGTAGGTGGCCTCGGCATAAAGCAGCTCGGCAAGCATGCCAAGTCTGCCGATACGCTCGTCATCAGCCCACTGGTCGTGGGCGTAGACCATAGTTTCCTCGACCGAGAGGTTGCGCACCAGGGTGTAGTCGCCGACATACTGACGGTAGAGGTCGGCCATCTCACGGTCGCGGCGCGCAGCGTCATGACGCCGCTCCATGAAGTTGGCCAACGCGCGGCCAAATTCTTCTATCATTCGCAGATAATAGTCCTTTTGTATCATGATTGGTTGTCGTGGTTGATGGTCTGTATATAGTCCCAGAGCCGACGGTAGAAGGGGTGGCGGGTCATGGTGTCGGCGTTGCCCAGGATGATGAGCTTCATACGGGCACGGGTGATGGCGACATTCATGCGGCGCAGGTCGCGCAGAAAGCCGATTTGACCGCTGTCGTTGGAGCGTACGAGCGAGATGAGGATGATGTCGCGTTCCTGACCCTGGAAGCCATCGACAGTGTTGACACTGATGAGGTGGCGGAAGGGTCTGAACGACTCGCGACGACGGATGAGCTGGCGCAGATACTGGACTTGGGCGCGGTAGGGCGAGATGATGCCTACGTCGATGCGCTCGTCGAGCACACGCTGGCGCCCTATCTTGTCAAAGTAAGCCTGGAGCGTGTCGAGAGTATAGCGTGCCTCGCCCTTGTTGATGCGACCGAAGTTGTCGCCCACAAACTGCTCGCGGAAGGCGGTGTCGGCATCTTCGCCGTCGATGGCGGTGTCGGGCACAATCCACTCGATGGGGTTGTCGTAGTCGAGGATGCCTCGGAAGCGCACATCGGGCGCCGACTCCACGCGGCCCTTATAGAACCAGTCGCTGGAGAAGCGCATAATCTGCTCGTTCATGCGATACTGGGTCTGCAGCAGGGTGACAGCCTCGGGATGATTGCCCACGATGCGCTCCATGAGCGTCACGCCGAGTCCGCCTTGCATGGCAGCCAGACTCTTCACCGTGGGAGGCAGCTGGCAGTGGTCGCCGGCAAAGACGATGCGCTGCACACGGCGGGCGGGTATCCAGCAGGCGGCTTCGAGGGCTTGGGCAGCCTCGTCAATGAACAGGGTGCCAAACTTCTGACCCTCCAGGATGCGGTTGGCAGCACCGGTGAGGGTAGAGGCTATCACGCGGGCTTCGCCGAAGAGCTGTCCGTTGATGCGCATCTCTATCTCGACGGCACGCTCACGCAGCCGATCCATCTTCTGATGGAAGCTCTCGGTGTGGCGGCGCTGCCGGCGCAGTTCGCGTATGGCCTTGCGTATAGCCCAGAGCTGCGGATAGTCGGGGTGCGACTCGAAGCGGCGTTCATAGGTGAAGGCGAGCATCTTGTCGTTGACGCGGGTGGGATTGCCTATTCGCAGCACGTTGACGCCACGGTCCACGAGCTTCTCGGAAATCCAGTCGACAGCCATATTGCTCTGCGCACACACCAGCACTTGGCTCTCGCGGCGCAGCACTTCATAGATGGCCTCAACCAGGGTGGTGGTCTTGCCCGTACCGGGAGGGCCGTGTACCACCATCACGTCCTTGGCCCTGAGCACCTCGTTGACGGCGTGCTGCTGGGTGGCGTTGAGCCAGGGCAGCTTGATGTCGTCGAAGGTGAAGCGCGCCAGAGCAGCATGGCTGTAGAAGAGGTCGCGCAGATAGGCCAGACGGTTGCCGCGGGCATGGACGACGCGGTCCAAGGCATCGGCCATAAGCCGGTAGCTGGTTTCGTCGAAGTAGAGCTGCACACCCACCTTGTCGCTGCAAGCCGCCAGGGCGCCCACCCGTCCGTTGTCGGGCAGGGTGACGACCATGCGGTCGCCGTCGACATAGCTCACCACGCCGGTGAAGTCAAAGTAATGCAGACGGTGCTCACGGGGATGATGCTCGTCGGGCACCATGCGGAAGAAGGTGACGGGGCGGCCATACTCAAAGTTGTGCTCGATATCCTGGTTGTCTGTGCGGAAGACCTCGACAGCCAGTTGGTTGAGGGAATTGTAAAAGGTGTTGCCGACGCGCAGCGGCAGCCACACGTCGCCACGCTTCACCAGTCGCGCCACACCGCGTTCCTCGGTCTGCTGGCGAAATTCCTCTTTCTCCGTTTCATATTCCAGCCTGAGCAGCACGCGTTGCTGCTCCAGAGCCTGTATGGATGATATCTGCGTCATATACGCTGCAAAATTACAAATAATTGCTTATACTGAGTAACAAACGAATGAAAAAGTAACCACCCGCGCCGCCGCGTCGGAAGAGGAAAATGCACCGCCGCCGACAAATAATCGGACAAAAGGAATGGACGGCTCGATTTTTATTTGTATTTTTGCGGATGCCGACCACAGACCTGCCCCAGTCGGGAGGCAAGAGACATCATCGCTGACTAATTTTGGACAAAATGCTGTACGCCATATATTTCATCTACGGCCTCTGCGTCATGTTCTACTTCATGATGGCGTGGCTCTTCTACCGCAAGGACAAGGAGTTGTTGTCAAGACTGGTCACCGTCTTGATGCTGGTCATCGGCATGCAGTGCCTCAAGGACCTCCTTTTCATCAAGCCCATAGCCGAGCTCGACAAGACCGACTGGATGATTATCACCTCGTCTGATGTGATAGCCATCCCGCTCTATGCCTTCACCCTCATCGAGCTGTGCAGCCCCGCCAGCCTCACCCGGCGCACCATCATCATCCACGAACTGCTGTTCATCGTGCCTTTTGTCCTGTTCTTCATTACCCGCGACATCATCTACTACTATGCCGAGATACTCGAGGCCCTTATCTATGGTCTCTGCTATACCATCTGGGCAGCTTTCGCCATCCCCAAATACCATAGAGAGCTGAAGCGACGCTTCTCCTACACCGAGAACATCAACCTCAACTGGCTGCGCGCCATCTTCCTCTCCTTTGTGCTCATGCTGGCGCTCTGGATAGCCGACAGTCTGCATGCGGGCTATTCGTTTGAGATACTCTATATGAGCTCTTCGCTGGTGGTATGGATGTTTATAGCTTATAATATGTATAAGCACGAGTCGGTGCTCGACAAGCTCTACGACGGTATGGACACCGACCCCACGCCCGCCGCCGACGCCACCGAGACCGAGATGTCCGAGATAGGCAGGCGCATCAGCCTGCTCTTCGACAAAGACCAGATTTTCCTCAACCCCAATCTCAAGGTGTCAGACATAGCCACCGCCATAGGTACCAACCGTACCTATGTCAGCGAGTTCTTCAACAAGGAGGAAGAGTGCAGCTTCTATGACTATGTCAACCGCGCCCGCATCGAGTACGCGTGTACCCTGCTCGACGGCTCCGATGCCAACATCATGAAGATAGCCGAGCTCTCGGGCTTCAACAGTTCACAATCGTTTATCCGAGTTTTCTCCAAGCTCAAAGGCATTTCACCCACCCGATATCGCAAGGACGGATGCGACTGAGCATCAGCCCTTTGTGAAATTGTTAATTATTTTTTTACGCATTGTTACCTCAGTTTATCCTTTGTGAACGATAAATTGAGAGATTGTTAACTGTCTTTGCTCCGCCATAGCTTATCTTTGCAACCGTAGAGACTACGCCGCTTACGACAACCATTACACATCACATAAATAACTAAACAGACTCAACACCTATGAAGAAACTTAAAACTATGGCTCTCATCGCCATGTGCATGCCCTTCCTGTCTGCATGTTCGGGAAGCGGCTCAGAAGACAACAGCCTGTATGGTGAGCTCCCCGACAGGTACGAACAGTTTGTAAAGGAGAAAGAGCAACTGAGGGAACAAGCCAAAGACATCAAGACCGAAGCCGAGAAGAAAGCCCTCATCGAGAAGTCTGAGAAGATGACGGAGACCTGGAAGGTCAAGATAGAGGAAAGCGCAAAGGCGCTCAACGGCAAGCCCATCAAGCTGGACGAATGTGGGTTCAACGTGACCACCCCGCTGTCGCTCGAGTTTACCGACTTCTTCAGCAAGTCAGACCTCGAGCCGTCGTTCCAGGTCAACGGCGAAGCCGTGGCTGCCTCTGACATCAAGACCGACCTCAAGTACGTCCTCGGCAACGAGCAGGTATATCTCGTAGGCTACGACGCCGAAGGGCAGCAGGTCTACAAGGTCTCTGTGGGCAGCATCGAGGTCGAGAAGGCCGACGGATGCTCGCTCGTCAAGGCAGGCACACCCGTCAAGTTCAGCAAGATCCACTTCGGCAGTGCCGCCATCAAGAAGGGATGCCGCGATGCCAAGACCTTCAAGCTCGAGGTGATGCGCCAATAAAGAGTTGTCAACGGCGGGCATAGGCCAGCCCTCCCGCCACAGTGTTACACATTAATAATATATATTATGGACAGTCTGGTCAAATTTACCAAGCAATACAAGGCATCGCTCATCATCGCCATCGCCATCATCATGTTCATCCTCTTCGGCTTCTGCTCGGCAGTAGATGTGGCGGGCAAAGCCAAGGTATGCGGACTGAAGATACTCTTCGAGGGCGACGGACTGGGGTTCTCCCGCTTCCTCTCCGCCCTCATCCTCCTGGCGCCCATGCTGGTGGTCCTCGACGAGTCGACCAACCTGAAGCTCACGGCGAAGATGAGCCGCATACCCGCATCCTTCTTCTTCGGCATCTCCATCGTCCTCTGCCTCATCTTTGCCCACGTGCTGCCCTCGGGGTTTAAGCTCGCTTGGGCCAGCTGGCTCTACATGCTCGCAGGAGTCATCGGCATAGCCGTATGCAATATCGAGAAATTGTCAAACAACTAACTTTGCGGAATGATACTATCAGACAGGCGCTTCCTCGGTCTCATGGGATGGGGATGCGCCTTGTTTTTACTACTCGTCGCAGGCTGGGTTGGCGTGTGCCTGGTCAACCGCCCGCCATACCTAATACCCGATACGACCTCATTTGATACGGGCGACATCTTTTTCAGTGTGGGCGACTCGTGGGAATCGGTAGCCGTACGCGCGCTCTCGGGCACGTCGTCGTGGGAGGTTACCGACTCCACTCCCTCGCATTGCGGGATAGTCGTCAGAGATGCCCGTGGCGTAAGGCTCGCCCATGCCTCGACGGCAGCGGGGAAGATAGTGGTCGAGACGCCCGAGGAGTATCTGCGCAACAATGGTTCCTACTGCATCTACGCCGTCAAGCCCCCATGCCCCGTGAGTGCAGAGGGCATCAGGCAGACGGTAGACTCGCTCGTGACACGTGGCGTGAAGTTCGATTTCGACTTCGACCACACCACCCCCGACGCCCTCTACTGCACAGAGATGGTCGTAACGGTCTTCGAAGCCAATTCCTGCCCCGTCTTCTCAAGCCTCCGCCAGCAGAGCTATATCTATCCCAACGACCTGCTGCTGCGGATAGGGAATTCGAGATAGGTGCCATTTGAGAGGACATCAGCAGCGGCAATGCCGAACCGAAAGTCACCGGCGTGGCGATGTGCGCCGCGGAAAGGTAGTGGAGTTTCCGAGGTGCGTACCATCCAACATAGAAGCCCCATCCCAACCTTCCCCAAGGGGAAGGAACCATTCAAACCGCCTTAAACACAGCATGTAGGCGCTCCCGCCCCTTGGGGAGGGCTGGGGAGGGGCACCTTGGCAACTCTGTAGGAGTTGCGATTAGCCGAAGGCGTTACCCCAACGCAAACCCATCGCCATCTATATGTAGGGGAATTATCCAACTGAGTATAACGCCTACGGCTAAGCGCAACTCTTACAGAGTAGCTATATTAGTGGGGGCATTACCCAGGGTAGCGGGCCATGCCCGCAACCCTGGGCTATGTAATCGCAACTCCGTCAGAGTTGCCGGGGGTGCGTACCAGCCAACTGCAACCCCATCCCACGCCCACGACATCAACGTGATTTATACCAATGACAAGCCCATATCCAACCCACTGGCTACCCATCAGCAGCGGCAACTCTAAACCGAAGGTCACCAGCGCGGCGATGTGCGTCGCGGAAAGGTAATAGAGTCGCCGAGATGCGTACCATCCACTATGTAAAACTCGAGATACGGCCCATTTGACAGGCCGTCAGCAGCGGCAACTCTGTAGGAGTTGCGGTTCCCCAGCCCAGGGTTGAGGGGCGAAGCACCTCTACCCTGGGTATATATATAATAAGGTGTAGCAACTCTGAAGGAGTTGCGATTAGCCGAAGGCGTTATACTCAATCTTATAATTTCCACCAACCCATTTCGGGCAATTATCCTGCTGCAAGTAACGCCTACGGCTAAGCGCAACTCTTACAGAGTAGCTATATTAGTGGGGGCATT
>OLSX01000161.1_pt1 | contig 64335 bp, 60 predicted proteins | sample 1673141 | NCBI WGS metagenome assembly OLSX01 (sample SAMEA3136759, study PRJEB25190) | human gut metagenome | biome: human gut; feature: human-associated habitat; material: faeces | place: Austria | collected 2013 | reverse complement strand
GCCCGGCAATACCGGGCATGGCGTTTTTTATAGCAGACCGATTTGCTCATAGCAATGCGCCGTCAGATCGATCCGGTAGCCTCCGCCGGGGCGCGGCTGCCAGTCGTAGCCGGACTTTTCCTCCTCCGGGAACAGCGCCTGCATGATCGTGAGCACCGTTCCGCCGTGTACGACGGCGAGGAGATCCTCGTCCTGCGCGCGCATACGGGAAAGCGCGGATAAAATACGAGCCTCCGCCTGCGCAAAGGATTCGCCGCCCGGCGGGACGTTCCGGAACCAGTCGCCCGCCAGCCATGCCTCGTACTCCGCCAAGCCCTTCAGCTCGTCGTAGGACTTTCCCTCGAATATGCCGAAGCTGATCTCACGCAGCTCCGGCCAGATCTCGTGCGGCACCTCGCCGTAGATCAGGCGCAGCGTCTGCTCTGTGCGGAGCATTCCGCTCGTCAGGATGCGTTCGCCGCTGTACGGGGGATACAGGCCGCCTGCGGCGGCCTCCTGAACAGCTGCTTGTCCGGCCTCGCACAGAGGAAGATCGAGCGCCCCATAATACCACCGGCGGACATTTCCCTCCGTCAGTCCGTGGCGGATGAGCGTGAGCCGCCTCATCCCTTCAGCTCCAGCGGAAGCCCGCAGAAAATGCGTGTGACCGTGTCCGCCTGCGCGGCCAGCGCCGCGTTCATGCGCCCGACGGCCTCGCGCCATTCGCGCGTTTCCGCGTCCATCGGCACAACGCCGCAGGAAATGTCCTCGCAGATCAATATTTTCCCGCTGAGCGCAAGCCCGGCCAGCACGTCCGCAGGCTCCTTTCCCGCCCGGACGCAGGCAAGCGCGAAGCGCTCCAGATGCCGGAGGCAGCGGGCGGTCAGATCGAGCGCTTCGCCCTCGCAGGTGAAAATTTCCGCGTCCCGCAGGGCGTATTTTGTTTGCGCGTATGCTGTTTTTCCCTGATACGCGCCGCCGATGATCAGAACCATACCGTTCCTCCTTAAAAGACTGCCAGAATGAGAAGGGCGGACGCCTCGCCCAGCGTGATGGAAAAGCCTGCGACGTCGCCGGACATCCCGCCCAGATGCTTCTGGGCCAGACGGCAGGCAAGGATGGTCACAAGCCCCGCCCACGCGACGGCCAGCGCGCAGCTGGGCCGCGAAAACAGGAACACGAACACCGCCAGCATGACGGCAAGGTACATCCCGAGCAGAATGTTCCGCTGCCGCTTTGTCTTCCCGGCTGCAAATGTGCCGGAATACTGGCTGGTCTTCATGGGCGCGAACGATTCCACCGCAACGCCCGCCATGCAGCGCGTTACGACCGGAACGAGCAGCAGCGCCCGCCAGATATACGAGAAGTCACAGTCCGCCAGCGCCGCGAACGAAAACAGGAACAGCAAAATCGCGCACACGACTGCAAACGCGCCTACGCGCGAATCCTTGAGAATCTTCTGCCGTGTGACCAGATCACGCCGCGATAAGATCGCGTCACAGCAGTCGAGGAAGCCGTCCAGGTGGAAAAAGCCCGTCACGAGAAACGGAAGCGCCGTCAAGATCGCGGCGGCCAGAAATCCGGTAAACCGGAAATGGGCAAACAGGGCGGCGCACAGCGCCCAGAGTCCGCCCACGATCAGCCCTACCGGCGGCAGGCACACAATCTGCCACGGGCGCAGCGCATCGTCCCAGACCTTATACGGGCACGGGATCGCCAGATACGTCCCCCACGCCATCATGAGTGCCGTCAGGGGCTTTTTGAGCTTGGCTTTCATCCGGAAAAGCCTCCTTTGTACCAATATGCCTGCGCACAGCAAAGCTCTGCGGCGTTTTCGCACGCCGCCGCCAGCGCCCGGTCAAGCCGCGCCAGTCCCCGGCGGTAGCATTCCGTCCATTCGTCATACTGTCCGCCGTCAGCGTAAATATAATCGCTCACGAACACGCAGCAGCGCATCCGGCGGGAGAATTCCAGCAGCTCCGCCTCCAGACGCGCCGGGGCAGAGGCGTCCATCGTGCCGTCCGCGCGGAACATCTCATTTGACAGCAGCGCCGTCACGCTGTCGAGCAGCACTGCGCCGTCCAGCTCCATCCGCGAAAGCGAGGAGAGAATGTCCGTTCCGCATTCGACGGTCTGAAAGCCCATCCCCGCACGGTTGTCCAGATGGCGCTGAATGCGCAGCCGGTCCTCATCGTCGTGCGGGATCATGGTCGCAAGATAATAGCGCGGACCGCTCTGCGCGCAGACGATTTCCTGCGCAAGCGAGGATTTCCCGTTTTTTGCGCCGCCGGAAAGAAAATAGTTCATACCGTAAAGCTGTCCCTTTCGCGTATTTCGGTCAGATATCCGTCGTCGATGGCGGCCTCCGGGAATGTTGCCATCGTGTTCATCACCGCGCAGGCCGCCTCGACCACGCGGAAGGCCAGCGGGCACCCGCTGCCCTCGCCGAGGCGCATCCCGAGCTGCAAGCAGGGCCTCAGGCCGAGCAGCCGGGCTGCGATCTCGTACCCGCGCTCATAGGACACGTGCGAGCCGATGAAATAGCCCGCTGCGGCCCCACACAGCCGGGCAGCGCAGAGCGCGGCGACGACGGAAATGAACCCGTCAACCACGACGGGCAGGCGCTCATGCGCCGCACCCAGAAACACGCCCGCCATTGCGCACAGATCGAACCCGCCGACCTTGTGCAAAACGTCAACAGGATCGTTCCCGTCTGGCGTGTTTATGGCCAGCGCCTGTTCGATCACCTGTTTTTTCTTCAAAAATGCCGCGTCGGTCAATCCGCCGCCGCGTCCCGTAACGGCTTCGACGGGTTTGCCGCTCAGGGCGCACAAGACAGCGGAGGACGTGGTCGTGTTCCCGATGCCCATTTCGCCCACGCCGAGAATCTGAATGCCGTCCCGTTTTGCCTGTGCGGCAAGCCCCATGCCGGTCAGAATGCCGCGCACGGCAGTCTGCCGCGCCATGGCCGGGCCTGCGGCGATGTTCGCCGTGCCCTTGCCGAGACTGCGGTTCAGAATTTCCGGGCAGGCATAGGGGAGCGCGATGCCCATGTCGGCGACGACCAGCTCGTCGCCGAAGTGCTTCGCCAGACACGACGCGCCGGTCAGACCGCGCGTCAGGTTGATGGCCTGCGCCCGCGTGACCGACTGCGGCGCGGACGAAACGCCCTCGCAGACTACGCCGTTGTCTGCCGCAAGTACGTAAATGCGGGTGTGGCTGACTTCGTTTTTGACCTGCCCGGTGATGCCAGCCAGCTGGACAGAAAGGTCCTCCAGCAGACCGAGGCTGCCGGGCGGCTTGGCCAGTGCGTCCTGCCGGGCCTTCGCCTCGCGCATGGGCACGTCATAAAGCGGGGTAATTTCGGAAAGCAGCGAAACAAGCTGCCGTTCAGTCTGTTCCATAGGGTTCACTCCAAAAGGTGCTTTTCCACGAGCCAGTCAAGGCTCGGCCTGTCCTGCGTCAGTTCCAGTGTACACGTCGCCTGCGGGGAAAGCGCTTCCAGCAGGGAAAGAAGCCCCGCAATATCCATCACGCCGTCAAAGAGCGCCGCGTGCAGGTCACGGTCGCCCTGATTGTTGTGCAGGTGCACGTGGGAAAGGTACGGCGCACAGGCGCGCAGCCAGTTCTCCGGGGGAAGCGCTGACGCGCACGTATTCGCGTGGCCGAGATCGAGGCAGATACGCAGGCGCGGGTCATGGACGTCCTCCATGATCGCCGTTAAAAGCTGCGGTTCCGGCTCCAGCACGTTTTCCAGACACACGGTCATATCGTCTGGAACATCGCAGAGCAGCTCCCGCCACACGGCGGCACTGCGCTCCACGAACCACTCCGGATAATAGACCAGCGGCAGAAAGCCTGCGTGCAGAACGATCTTCTGAATGCCCATTGTATGCGCCTTTTTGATCGCCTGCCGGTATCGCTTCTTCGTCACATCCAGCACAAGTGGGTCGATGGCCGCAGGCGTCAGCTCGTTGAACGGCCCGTGCAGCACGAACCGGCTTGATGCAGACAGGCAGCGTTCCACCGGAAGCTCCCACGGCTCCGGCGGAGCGCCGTCGAGCCGGGCGGCGGTGCAGAATTGCGCAAGCTCGATCCCAAGGCCAAACGCCCGCGCGGCCTCGCAGCAGTCTGCGCCGATGGACGAAAGATAAACCAGCTCCCGCCTCACGAGAGCTTCCCCTCCTGCAGCATGCACCACACGCGAAGCGCGGCGGCCTGCGTCTTGGCGTCGGGAATTTCGCCGTTCAGGACCTTTTCGACCAGCTCCCGCAGCGGCAGGCGGAACACGTTCAGAAATTCATCCTCGTCCAGCTCCCGTTCGCCGAAGCTCAGCCCGCGTGCCAGGAACATCTGGATGACCTCGGTCGAATACGCGCAAGTGGGGTAAAACGGGCCGAGCGGGATGAGCTCGCTTGCGACCGCGCCCGTTTCCTCGCGCAGCTCCCGCAGCGCGGCCTCCCGCGGGTCCTCGCCGATGTAGTCGAGCTTCCCGGCGGGGATCTCCGTCAGGACTTCGCCCATGGCATAGCGGAACTGCCGCTCGAGCAGCACGTCGCCGTTTTCCAGCAGCGGCAGGATGCACACCGCGCCGTGGTGGACGGTGTATTCCCGTGTGGAGGTTTTGCCGTTCGGCAGGCGGACGGTATCCTTGTAGATATGCAGCACGTCGCCGTCAAAGATCGGCTGGGACGTGAGCTTTGTTTCCTGTAAATTTTTAAATTCTTCCATTGCCTTTGTGCTTCCTGTTCGTTTTTTCTTATCTTACCGTTTTGCGCCTGTAAAGTCAAATCAGACCTTGTGTATTTTTCTTCGCCCTGCGCATACTATGGCCAGAGAGATCGTTGGCAAACGCTTTTGAGATGCTTTGTCCGCCGGATGATCCATACGCAGGTGCGCGTTTCGGTCAGACGCCGCGCTTCGCCGGAGCGGCAGAAGGCAGGCAGAACAGGGGTTCCGCGTCCCGCTGATCCGGGCGGAGCCCGAAAAGCAGCCGCCTGGTTTCTTCGCAGTCTCCTGTTCCGGCCGCACCGATTGACCGGAAGGGCTGTTTTTTCCGGCAAGAGCCGGGGAAGCGTCGACGCTTCCCCGGCTCTGTTTGTCTTCAGCGCTTCTGCGCCAGCGGTCTGGATTTCTGCTGCGCTTCGAGAAGCTCCACCAGAATGGTATTCGAGAGCATGAAGCCCTTCGGCGTCAGGTGCCAGCGGCCGGAGGTAAACGCGGCGTATTCCCGCGCCTGCAGCCGGACAAGAATGTCCTCGATCGGCTCAAACGGCAGCAGGAACGAGCGGGTGTATTCGCTCTTTTCAATGCCGTCGACCGTCCGCAATCGGAGCATGAGGTATTCGCCCGCGCGTTCGCGCAGCGGGACAAGCTCAGATTCGGACAAAATCTGGCCCTTGTCCGTCACGCCCTTGATATAGCCCTCCAGATCGGGCTTGATGGTGAACCGCCGTCCGGCAAAGTCCGACGCCGCGCACGGGCCGAAGCCCAGATACTCGTCGCCGACCCAGTATTTCATGTTGTGGCGGCAGATGAAGCCGTCGTGCGCGAAATTGGAGATCTCATACTGGTGATAGCCGAACTGCTCCAGCGTTTCGACGGCGTAAAAATACATATCCGCCTGCGCGTCGTCGTCCGGGAGGTTGGCGCAGTCCTTGTACGTCCAGAGCTTTGTGCCCGGCTCGACCTTCAGCCCGTAGCAGCTGATGTGGTCGGCCTTGAGGTCGATGACGTTGCGAAGCGTCTGCATCCACTGCTCGCGCGACTGGCTCGGCAGGCCGAACATGAGGTCGACCGAAACGTTGTCAAAGCCCGCGCGCCGCGAGAGCGACACGGCCTGCTGCGCCTGCCGGTAGGTATGCGGGCGGCCCAGCGCCTTGAGCTGCGCGTCGTCGTCCGACTGCACGCCGATGGAGATGCGGTTGAAGCCCGCGCGGCGCAGCCGCGTGAGCATGGGCAGCGTCACGGAGTCGGGGTTGGCCTCCAGCGAGACCTCCGCGTCGCGGCTGACGTCGAAGCGGCGGTCGATCTCGGCAAAAATCTTCGCAAGCCCGCCGGCCCCGAAGAACGACGGCGTGCCGCCGCCAAAATAGACGGTGTCGACCTCATAGCCCGCTGCACCCTGCGCCGCCTCGCGGATGTGCAGGATCACGGCGTCGAGATACCGGTCCATCAGATCCCGGCTGCGTGCGCCGGGAACGGAATAAAAGTCGCAGTATTCGCATTTGCTCCGGCAGAACGGGATGTGGACGTAGATGCCGAGGCTTTTTTTCTTGTTTTCAACGATCTGAATGAGCGCCACGGAAAAACCTCCTACGATTCGTCGTCAAGCTTAAGGACGGCCATGAACGCCTCGGACGGCACGGCGACCGTGCCGAACGTGCGCATACGCTTCTTGCCCTCCTTCTGCTTTTCGAGCAGTTTCTTTTTGCGCGTGATATCGCCGCCGTAGCACTTGGCAAGCACGTCCTTGCGCAGGGCCTTGATCGTCTCGCGGGCGATGATCTTGCCGCCGACGGCAGCCTGCACGGGGATCTCAAACATCTGGCGCGGGATATTGTCCTTGAGCTTTTCGCAGATCTTTCTGGCTCTTGCGTAGGCGTTGTCGGCGAAGAGGATGAAGCTCAGCGCGTCGACGATCTCGCCGTTCAGGAGAATGTCAAGCTTGACGAGCTTCGACGGGCGGTAGCCCTCCAGCTCGTAGTCCAGCGAGCCGTAGCCGCGCGTGCGGCTCTTGAGCGCGTCGAAGAAGTCATAGATGATCTCGTTGAGCGGCATGGAATAGTGCAGCTCAACGCGCGTGGGGTCGAGGTACTGCATATCCTTGAATTCGCCGCGCCGGTTCTGGCACAGATCCATGATCGCGCCGACGTATTCGGGCGGGGCGATCAGGTTCGCCTTCGCATACGGCTCCTGCGCCTCGGCGATCTCGGCGGGGTCGGGGTAGTTGAGCGGGGTATAGACGTCGAGCTGCGTGCCGTCGGTCTTGGTGATCTTATAGACGACGTTCGGGGCCGTCGTGATGAGGTCGAGGTTATATTCGCGCTCGAGACGCTCGAGAATGATCTCCATGTGCAGAAGGCCCAAAAAGCCGCAGCGGAAGCCGAAGCCCAGCGCGATGGAGTTTTCCTGCGTGAAGCTCATGGACGCGTCGTTCAGCTTCAGCTTTTCCAACGCGTCGCGCAGATCGCCGTATTTCGAGCCGTCCGCCGGGTACACGCCTGAGAAGACCATCGGCTGCGCCTGATGGTAGCCCGGAAGCGCCTCGGCTGCCGGATTTTCCACGCCCGTGATGGTGTCGCCCACGCGGGTGTCGGAGACAGTCTTGATGGAGGCCGTGAGATATCCGACCTCGCCCGCGCCGAGACTTTCGGCCGGGATCATGCCCTTCGGGTGCAGATATCCGACCTCCACGACCTTGTAGACTGCGCCGGAGGCCATCATGCGGATATCCATGCCGGGATACACCGTGCCGTTCACGACGCGCAGATAGACGATCGCGCCGCGGTAGGAATCATACTGGCTGTCGAAAATCAGGCACTGTAAAGGCGCTTCGCGGTCGCCCGTGGGCGCGGGGACATTCTTCACGATCATTTCCAGCACGGAATGAATGTTGATGCCGTTCTTGGCGGAAATTTCAGGCGCGTCCATGGCGGGGATGCCGATGACGTCCTCAATTTCCTTCTTGACCTCGGCGGGCCGCGCCGCCGGCAGGTCGATCTTGTTGACGACGGGCAGGACCTCCAAGCCGTTGTCAACGGCCAGATAGGTGTTCGCCAGCGTCTGGGCCTCGATGCCCTGCGACGCGTCGACGACCAGCACCGCGCCCTCGCAGGCGGACAGGCTGCGGGAGACTTCATAGTTGAAGTCGACGTGACCCGGCGTGTCGATGAGGTTCAGGACATATTTCTCGCCGTCGTCGGCGCGGTAGTCCAGACGCACGGCGCGGGCCTTGATGGTGATGCCGCGTTCGCGTTCAAGCTCCATGGAGTCGAGAATCTGGTCCTCCATCTCGCGCTTTTCAACGGAATGGCACTCCTCCAGCAGACGGTCGGCCAGCGTGGATTTGCCGTGGTCAATGTGGGCGATGATCGAAAAATTGCGGATATGCGAAAGGTCGGTCATGTGCGGTTCCTCTCTTAGTAAGCGATATTTTCAGTCGCGACAGTCTCATATTTGGCGGAGCTGGAGAAATAGGCGTCGAGAATGGGAATGCAGACATTCGCCAGATTGCCGCCCTGTGAGCCGCGCTCGACATAGACGGAGATGGCGATCTCGGGATTGTCCGCCGGAGCGTAGAGCACGAACGAGGCGTGGTCAGAGCCGGAGAACGAGCCGGTGGAGGTCGTGCCCTGCCACTGCGCCGTGCCGGTCTTGCAGGCGATGGGGATGGGGTAATCCCTGAGGTACTGCTCCGCCGTGCCGATGGTACCGGTCATGCGCATGCCCTGATCGAGCGCGTTCAGCGCCTTTTCCGAGATCTCCAGCGTGCTTGCCACGACGGGCTTGGACTCCTCGATCAGATCCTGATAATCCCATGAGACGACGCGGGACAGGAGCGTCGCTTCATAGCGCGTGCCCTTGTTTGCCAGCGCCGAGGTGTAGCAGACCAGCTGCAGAGGCGTGAATTTATTCAGGCTCTGGCCGATGACAGCCTGCAGAACGTCCGCGCCGAACCAGCCTGCGTCCTCGCCTGCGTACTGCTTGTTCTTTTCCTCTGCGTTCGCGCGTGCGCCGGTGTCCTCCGGCAGCTCGATGCCCGTCGGCTCGCCGAGGCCAAGGGACTTGGCAACGATATCAAACGGGTTGTTTCCCGTTTCCTTTTTATAGCTGTCGTAGGTCAGACGGCCGACTTCATAGAAATAATAGTTGCAGGAGTAGGCGATGGCCTCCATCAGATTGATCTTGCCGTGCGTGCGCGGGTTGGCAAGCGACCAGATGTGGCACTTGGGCTGGAAGGATTCATAGAAGGTGTAAAGGCCCTTGTCCTCGATGATATAGCCGGGGTCGAAGCCGCCCATATCGACGGCGGCGATGGCCGTGACCATCTTATAGACCGAGCCGGGCGGGTAGGAGGTGAGTGCGCGGTTGAACAGCGGCTTCATCTCGTCCGCGTTGAGGGTGGTATAGTCCTGATTGAACGTGGCAAGATTGTAGGTCGGGTAGCTTGCGATGGCGAGAATCTCGCCCGTCCTGCACATCTGCACAACGACCGCGCCGCCCTGCGCGTCCTTGCCCTCCTTGTTCCGGCCGACGCCGTTTTCCCGCAGGTCGAGAATGACCTTTTCCAGCGCCTGCTCGGCCACAGCCTGCAGCGAAATGTCGATGGTCAGCTCGACGTTGTTGCCCGGCACAGGCTCCGTCACATAGTATCGGTTCAGAATTTCGCCGGTCGAGGAGACGGTCGTCCGCTTGATGCCGCTTGAACCGTGCAGATATTCCTCAAACGCCTGCTCCACGCCGGATTTTCCGACAAGCGCGTTCATGGAGTAGCCCTTTTCGCGGTATTCGGCGGCCTCCTCGCTCCAGATCGGGCCGATGTAGCCGAGAATGTGCGCGGCATAGGTGGTGTTGTACTCGCGCACCGTGCCGTTTTCGACCACAACGCCCGGCACGGCCAGTTCCATCACGGCAGCCAGCGATTCCGCGTCGACGTCCTCTGCCAGCATATAGTTTTCCATGCCGATCTCGTCTACCGAGCGCAGCTCCAGCTCATAGCGGACAGAAATGACGCGGTACACGTCCTGCTGGGTCCAGTCGTCGGGGATCTTATATTCGTCGCGCAGGCGCTTCATGAGCGTGGGCGCGGAGATATCGAGGTCATAGCTCCGGCTGGCAAGGAAGCTGCGGAAATAGCCCTGCCAGGCGGTGTCGTCGGTATCGGTATAGGTATAGGGACGCTCGGCGGAGACGGGGAAATGCGATTCATACGCGATCCCAAGCTCGTCGCAGAGGTTCAGGACCTTCAGCAGGTTCCCGTTCGGGTCGGGCGCGTTGAAAAAGACGAAGTTGATGATGACGAGGTTATAGCTTGCGCGGTTCGACACCAGCACGTTGCCGTTGCGGTCGAGAATATTGCCGCGCGCAGCCTCGACCGTCGACTGGTACTCCATGGAGTCGGCGTCCGCCGCGACGAGGGAGTCCTCCGTGACGGCGGCCTGCGTCTTGTAAAGCCGCAGGGAGAACACGCCGATCATGGCCAGAATGACGACGATGAATACGATCATGCGGAAGCGGGAAATTCGCTGCATTTATTTGGCACCAACCTTTCGGATCGCCCAGGCTCCGAGATACAGGAGCGGGCACGCGAGCAGGCTCAGGCCGATCTGGACCGGCAGAGCAGTGATCATGCCGATGTGGATCGTGCCGAGATAGCATTGAAACAGAAACAGGAGCGTCTGGCAGAATACGAGCGCCAACAGACTCATCAGAATGGCGGACAGCAGCTGCCGCACGAGATACCGGTCGCAGATATAGCCGATCACCGCGCCGCAGACGGTCAGCAGGACGATGTGCATCGCGCCGCCGGCCGCGCCCGTGAAGCACCAGACCGTGCCGCAGCAAAGTCCGTAGAGCGCCCCGGCCTCCGCGCCTGCCAGCATGGAAACACAGGCGATGCAGACGGGGATCAGCGTCAGCTTGACGCCGAAGAATCGCGCCCGGCCAAACACGACCGTCTGCAAAACGGCGATCAAAAGAAACAGCACGCCGTAAAGCGTCCACATCAGCGCATTTTTATAGGTCGCGTGCATCGCGCGGGCCTCCTTTCGGGGAGAGAAGTCAAAACATCAAACCGGAAACTCCATGGTTTGACTGTAGGGGCCGATGTGGGCATCGGCCCCTACAACACAGTGTTCGCAGTGCGGCACGAAAATCGAACGTTCCTTGCGTCACTGCACATTATACTCCGTAATGATCGCGATCTGCTCCAGCTTGGACAGGTCGCAGGACGGTTCGAGCGTGGCGTATTTCGCGACGCCCGTCTCGTCGAGGCTGGCGTTCGTGATGTACCCCAGCAGCAGCCCGCGCGGATAGAGCGTCGAGCCGGTCGTGACGACCTGATCGTTATTCTTGACGATCGCGTCCGTCAGCAGATAGTTCATGCGCAGGATCTCCGTTCCGTCCTCGAGGAATGTGCCCTGTACCACGCCCGTATAGCCGGACGAGGCCACGGAGGCGGAAATTTCAAGCGACGAGTCCATGATCGTCGTGACGGTGGCCCAGTTGGCGCCGACCTTGGTCACAAGGCCTACGACCTGCCCGTTTTCCGTCACGGCGCACATACCCTCCTCCAGCCCCGCGTTCGTGCCCTTGCCGATGGTAAAGGCGCTTTTATAGTCGGAGGAATCCCACGAAATGATGTACGATGTGAGGAATTTATAATCCTCATGCTCTTCGGACAGCTTCAGAAGCGCCTTGAGCCATTCGTTCTCGCGCTGCAGCTGCTCGGCGTCGCGGATATCCTCCTGCATGGCAAGGATCTGCTTTTCCATCTCCGCGTTCTCCGCCTCAAGCGTCTCATAGCGGAACATATAGTTGTAATACCGCTCGGCCAGCCGGTCGATGGACGCAACGCCCGCACGGATGGGGGACAGGATCGTCCCGACCACGTTTTCAATGGCGCTTGTCCCGTTTGTGATGGCAAGCGTCACGGCGGCGCAGATAGCGATGATGAGCGCGACAATGAGAATGGTCTTGAGGCGGCCCGTCCAGAATTTTTTCTTCATGCCTGCGCCTCCTGCACGTCAAGGATCGGAACGCCGAACGCGCGCAGCATCCGGCACAGCGGGCACAGGGGCAGGCCCATGACGGAGAAATAATCGCCCTCGATGCGGCTGACGAACATGGCCCCGTAGCCCTGAATGCCGTAGCTTCCGGCCTTGTCCATAGGCTCGCCGGTCCGGATATATGCGCGGATCTCCGGGTCGGAAAGCGCCCGGAACGTGACCTTCGTCACGACGGCCTCGGATTCGATGCGCGCGCCCTTGCAGACGGACAGAACGGTCACGACCTCGTGCGTTCTGCCGGAGAGCAGGCGGAGCATGCCGAGCGCTTCTTCCTCCGAGCGCGGCTTTCCCAGCTCGCGCCCGTCAATGACCACGATGGTGTCGGCGGCGATGACAATATCGTCCGGCGACGCGCCGGCGGCGATGGCCTGTGCCTTCCTGCGGCTGACGCGCGTGACCTCCTGCTGGACGGGCAGCGCCGGATCCATCGTTTCGTCGATATCCGCGACACGAACGGTAAACGGCAGGCCGGTGAGCTTCATCAGCTCGTGCCTGCGGGGAGATTGCGATGCAAGGATGATCATAAGAAGTTCCTTCTTTTTTGCTTATTCCACGCCGCGCGAATACAGTCCGCGCGTATAGCTTCCGGCGTCGAAGACGGCCCGGCCCTGATAGTCCATCAACACCTTGTCGATCTCGCCGGGGTTTTCCGTTGTAAACTGCAGGCGCAGCGCCCACAGGCCCATGCCGCGCAGCGCGTCCTTTTTGTCGAGCAGATACAGCTTCTTGCCGTTCAGCAGCACGTTGCGGCACGTGCCGGGGTCCTTGACGATGGGGAATTCCTCGCCCACACGGTCGACCAGACGGACCGTGCCGGTCTGGCAGGCGCAGATGCCGGTGCGGTTCTTCATGACGCAGTTTTCCATCAGCATCAGCGGCAGCCGCCCGTAGATCAGCAGCTCCGCCGGGACGGCCTTGGAGATATCGCGGATCTGCGGCAGCGTCAGCTCAAACGACAAAAGCTGCGAATCAAGCCCCTGCTCGCGCAGGTACCGCATGGCGCGGGAATTGACGATATTGAGGCCGAAATCGCCGCGGACGGCGAAGCCCGCCGCGCGGGCAATGTGCAGCTGTCCGAGATTTCCGGCCAGAACCTGCCGCACGCCCATCTCATAGACCGTGCGCAGCTGCCGCGCGACGGGAGCAAGCTCCCCGCTCCAGATCACGCGCGGCAGAATGGCCGCCAGCTGCGTTTCAACGCTTACGCGCTGCGGCAGATCCGGGTGCTCCGCCAGCTCGGACAGGGGGACATAGAGCACCGTTGGCTTCATGGAGAGCATACGGGAGGTGATCTGCCCGGCTGTGCGGACGGCGATGGTCAGCTGCGGCTCCCCGGCAATGCCGTCGTAGCGCGGCGGCTCGTCATACGCGTTCAGATGCGCGGGCGCGGCACGGCCGCGCTTTGCGGTCAGCTCCGCGATTACATCGCGCCGCATGGCGTTGATGGCGGACGCCGGGAGCATCAGATCGGGGTCCAGAGACGAGCGGACGGCGGTGCACAGATACGGCGTTCCGCCGGTTTTTTTCAGCTGCTGCTCCAGATCCTGCGGCGTGAGCGACCGGTAGACCGCCTGCTCCGGAACGGGGCCGCGGGTCCGGCAGAGGTTGCCGTCCGGGTCCTCGACGGCGAGCTGCGCAGGCTCTCCGCGGCGGATCATGGCGTAGAAGCGCACGCCGATGCGCTGCGGCTCACCCTGTTCATAGGTGGCGCGGGCAGAGGCGAACAGGTCGGCCGTGTCCTCGCCCTCCTGACGGCGGCCAAACATATCGCTGCCGGTCTGGCCCCTGAAATAGCCGTCGGTAAAGCCCTGCCGGGAGAAGGCTGTCTCCAGCTCCTGCAGATCGGACGGCATCAGCTTGCCGCCGTTTAAAACCGTGCGGTAGGCGCGCGTGACGATGGCGACGTACTCAGGCCGCTTCATGCGGCCTTCAATTTTGATGGACGCGACGCCCATGCGCCGCAGCTCGTCCAACTCGCCCGCCAGACAGTTATCCTTGAGGCTGAGCGGGTAGCGCGTCGATTCGAACCGGCCGTAGCCGTAGGGCAGGCGGCAGGGCTGCGCGCACTGGCCCCGGTTGCCGGAGCGGCGGCCGATGACGGAGGACAGGTAGCACTGTCCGGAATAGCACATACACAAAGCGCCGTGCACAAAAACCTCGATCTCGACCGGGCTTTTCTTACAGATATGCGCGATCTCCTCCGCGGGAAGTTCCCGCGCAAGCACGACGCGGCTGCACCCGAGCGCGGCGGCCTCCATCACGCCCTCAAGCGAATGGATGCTCATCTGCGTGGAGGCATGGATGGGCACGTCCGGCGCAAGCTGCCGGCATAACGATACCACGCCCAGATCCTGCACGATGAACGCGTCGACGCCGCAGGACGCGGCCAGCCGGATCAGCTCCACCGCACGCGGCATCTCGCGGTCGAGCACGAGTGTGTTGAGCGTCAGATGTACCTTGACGCCGCGCACATGACAGTAGACAACGGCCTCCTGCAGATCGGCGGCGGAAAAATTGCGGGCGTTCATACGCGCGTTGAAGGTATCGGCGCCTAAATAAACAGCGTCAGCGCCGTTGCAGACGGCGGCGCGCAGCGCCTCCATCGAACCGGCGGGAGCGAGTAATTCCATGATGATCTTCCTTTATCTATCCAAATCTGCGCAACAGCATAAAAATCCGCATACATTGTATCACATACGGACACAACAGGAAAGTGCAATCATGCAAAAATTTGTTTCCGGCCTGTAAACTTTTTGCGCCGCAGCAGGAAAACAGCCCCGGACGGCTTTGGAAAAGGGATAAAACAAGACATACAATGCCAGCAACCGGCCCGGCCAAACCATCTGCCAAGCCACCCATAACCGTCCGGTCGTGTTCTTTCCGGCGGCGGAGCAAGCGTCATGGAAACCGCGTCGTTTGTTGCGCGCGGGGCTCTGCAATTACGCAGAAAACCCAGCTTCTTATATAAGAGGCTGGGTTTTCTGTTTGGAAATTTTGTTTACCGTTCTTTCCGAAAAAGGACATCCAGATAGTCTGTTTTCCCGTGGATCACGGCGCCGACGGACACGAATTCGCCCTCGATGCGGTAGAAGATCTATCTGTTATTCGATCTCCAGCCGTCTGGACGAGGCGGGGACTTCCTTCTGCTTCGGCAGCGTCACGCGCAGGACGCCGTCGGCGTATGCGGCCTTGATGCCTGCGGCGTCGATGCCGGAGATATCAAAGCTTCTGGCGTAGGAGCCATAGGAACGCTCGCAGCGGAGGTAATTGCCCTTCTTGTCCTTGTCTTCATAGTTGGAATGACGCTCGGCGGAGACGGTCAGCCGGTCGTCGGCGACGTCCACGTGGATATCCTCCTTCTTGAAGCCGGGCAGGTCAGCCTCCAGAACGAAGTTGTCACCGTCCTCCTGAATGTCGGTCTTGAACTCGCCAAGGGCGTTGTCGGAGAAGAACGCGCGCTCCAGCTCGTCAAAATCGTGGAACGGATTGAAATTGGAAACATTGTGATTTTTACGTGCATACGGTACTAACATGGAAAAGACCTCCTTGAGTCTTGTAATATATAATGTCTGAAAACTCGATCTGAGCGTCTTGCTCATCTCTTGTTTACAAGTCACATGATAGACCCGGCCTGTGAACAATTCTGCATCTTTGTGTGAACGGACTGTGAACTTTAGCAGTCTCACGCTACGACTGCCAAAATGTTTGCCTGTACAAACTGAAAAAATCTGCTATGATATAGACACATGGGAACTTTTGCCCAAACAAAACGTCTGAAAGGCTACCCATCTTGAAAGGAGTGGATTCGATGCTGAAAATTGAGCATCTTACAAAGCTTTACGGAGAGAAAAAGGCGGTCGACGACCTGAGCCTGCACATCAGGCCCGGCGAAATTTACGGCTTCATCGGCCACAACGGCGCAGGCAAGACCACGACGATCAAAAGCTGCGCGGGCATTCTGCAGTTTGAACAGGGCGAGATCACCATAGACGGGAAGTCCGTCAAGGCCGACCCGCTCGGCTGCAAGCAGATTTTAGCGTACATCCCGGACAACCCGGATCTGTATGAATTCCTGTCCGGCATCAAATATCTGAACTTCGTGGCCGATATTTTCGGCGTGTCGAAGGCCGACCGCGAGGCGCGGATCGAAAAATACGCGGATCTGTTCGACCTGACCGGCGATCTGGCGCAGCCCATCTCGGCCTATTCGCACGGCATGAAGCAGAAGCTGGCGATCATCTCCGCCCTGCTCCACGACCCGAAGCTCATCATCATGGACGAGCCGTTTGTCGGCCTCGACCCGACGGCAGCCTATCAGGTCAAGGGCATCATGCGCGAGCACTGCGACCGCGGCGGCGCGATCTTCTTCTCCACGCACGTGCTGGAGGTCGCGGAAAAGCTCTGCGACAAGGTCGCCATCATCAAGCAGGGGCGGCTCATCGCCTCCGGCACGATGGACGAGGTCAAGGGCGACCAGTCGCTGGAGGCTGTGTTCCTGGAGCTGGAGGGCGAGAAGAATGCTTAAAACGCTGCTTCGCGTCCGGATGGCGGCGCTGCTCGCCGCGTTTACCGGACAGAGCCGGAAGCGGAAGAGCCAGACGAAGGGCAAGGCCGTCGGCTATGCATTTTTGATGCTTTACTGCTTCTGCGCGTTCGTCTTCCTGTTCTATGCCTCGTTTTCCCAGCTTGCCGCCGCGTTTTTCCCGGCGGGGCTCGGCTGGCTGTATTTTGCCATGTTCGCGATCATGGCCTTTGCGCTCATGTTCATCGGCAGCGTGTTTACGGCCAAATCGCAGCTGTTTGAGGCGAAGGACAACGAGCTGCTTTTGTCCATGCCCGTGCCGCCCGGCATGATCCTGCTCAGCCGCATGGCGGCGCTGCTGGCCATGAACTTCGTGCTTGAGCTTGTCGTGGCCCTCCCGGTCTTTGTTTCGTGGCTGCAATACGGTGAGACAAGCGGAACGGGCATTGCGGCGTTCGTCGTGATCGTGCTGGCGCTGCCGCTGTTTTCGCTGGCGGTGAGCTGCCTGTTTGCGTGGCTTGTCTCGCTTGTGACCAGCCATATGCGCAATACGACCGCCGTGACCATGGTGATCTCGGTCGTGTTCATGCTGGCATATTTCCTGTTCTGCTTCCGCATGAACAGCTATGTCACGCAGCTGGCCGCGAACGGCGCGGCGATCGCGGGGGCGCTCGGCTCGGCTGCCCCGCTCGTCTGGCTGGGCCGGGCCGCTGCGGACGGGAGCCTTGCAGACCTCGGCCTGACGCTTTTGTGGACAGTCCTGCCGTTCGTGCTGGCCTATGTGCTGCTGAACCGCAGCTTTATCCGCATCGTCACCACGCGGCGCGGACAGGTCAAGGTGCGGTACGAGAAAAAAGCCATGCGCGCCTCCTCGCAGGACGCGGCGCTCTACCGCCGGGAGCTTGCCCGGCTGACCAGCAGCTCCGGCTATATGCTCAACGCCGGGCTTGGCCTTGTGTTTGAGCTGGTGCTGGCTGTGCTGGCGGTGGTCAAGCGGCGGGAGCTTCTGGGCGCGCTGACCGCGATCCCGGAGCTGTACGCAGCAGCCGCCCCCATCTTGCTGCTGGCCTGCATGATGGTTTCCGGCATGGTATTCTTTACGGCGTCGTCCGTGTCGCTGGAGGGCAAGAGCTACTGGATCGTGCGCTCCATGCCGGTCGAAACCAAAAAGGTTCTGCAGGCAAAGCTAAGCCTGTCCAACTCTCTGGCAATTGCGCCCGCACTCCTTATGACGCTGGCCGCTGCGCTTGCCCTGCGGCTGCCTGCTGCCGAGACGGCGCTGCTGCTGGCCTGTCAGCTGCTGTTCGTGCTGCTGACGGCGAACGTCGGGCTGATGGAGGATCTGCGCCACTGCAACCTCGACTGGATCAACGAGACGCAGGCGGCAAAGCAGGGCGCAGGCGTGCTGCTGAGCATGCTGCTGGGCTTTGGCTTTGTGGTGGCGGTCGGCGCGCTCTATTTCTTCCTGCTGGCGGAGCTGATGCCGACAACAGCCTTCCTCGGCCTGATCCTGGCCCTGATGGCGATCTTGTACGCGCTTACCGCCCGCTGGCTCATGACCCGCGGCGTAAAGCGCTTCGAAACGCTGCGCTGACACGGCAAAAAGCCTCCCCCTGCCATGCAGCGCATGGCAGGGGGAGGCTTGGGCGCGGGCGCTTATACCGTGCAGTACGGGAGCGTTTTCCGGTCCGCGAAGCGGTAGGTGCGCAGAAACGGCTCCGGGCGCAGGCCCTTTTGCAGATAGTCGAGCAGCAAAAGCGCGCAGGCGCGGCTGTCGCTGCCGGCGTTGTGGTGGTCGAGGTCGAGCCGCAGATGGTCGCAGAGCGTGTTCAGCTTGTGGTTCGGCAGGTACGGATATGCCTTTCGGCCCATCTGGCAGGTGCACAGATACGCGGCCTCCGGCTTCCAGTCGATGCGATAATCGTGCAGACAGCTGGCCAGCACCCGCAGATCAAACGGTGCGTTGTGCGCGACCAGAATGCGGCCCGCCAGCATCGGCTCCAGCAGCTGCCAGAGCGCGGGAAAGTCCGGCTTGCCGCGCACCTGTTCCGGCGTGATGCCGGTCAGCGCGATATTGAACGGATCAAAGTGCGTCTGCGGGTCGACAAGCGTGTAAAGCTCCTGCACGATCTCGCCGCGCTCGATCACGCTGACGCCGATGGCGCTCATGCGCCGGTTCTGCGCGTTCGGCGTTTCCACGTCGAACGCCACATAACGTTCTTCCATAGTTCCACCCCATTTGACAGGATGGAACCAGTATAGCAGATTTTTTGCCCCTTGTCAGCCCTCTTCGATCGCGCTCGTCGGGCAGGCGTCCATGGCCTCGGCGGCAGTCTCCTGCGCGCTTTCCGGCACGGGGCCGGGCGCTGCCTCGGCAAAGCCGTCGTCCCTGAGAGAAAAGACCTCCGGGCACGTTTCGGCGCACAGGCCGCAGCCGATGCAGGCGTCTTCATTCACATGATAGTGCATATGCATTCTCCTTTATATAGAAAAGTCTGAGCCAGCCGGTTTTCCCGGCTGGCTCTAGTATTTGCGGATTTTTATCTTTTTTTCCTGTGCGGGAAAATTCCCTTGCCCAGCCGCGCCTTTGCCTTGCGCAGTCCCCGGCGGCAGACAAACATGACCGAGAACGCAAGCAGGCCCAGCACGACGAGGATCAGCAGCGACGGCTTGTCCAGCGCGCTCAGCGTAAACAGCTCCGGCAGGAAGAAGTAGCACACCACGAATGCGATGCACAGTCCGACGAGCATGGCCTTGCGGAGCTTATTCATCGGCAGCGAGGTCTGATGGACCATCAGCAGGCCGACGATGCCCATAATGCCGGTGCAGAGCGTGGAGAGCATATCCTCTTTGATATGGAATGCCAGATAGAACAGCATCACGCCGACCACGAGAATGAGGTCAGACAGCGCGGCGGGCAGCGCCCGGTAAATGACGTTCGGCAGAAACCGGCCGCTGATGCGGTTCTCGTTCGGCTCCATGGCAAGGATGAACGACGGGATGCCGATGGTCAGCGCGTTGACCAGACTCAGCTGCGCGGGCGTATACGGATAGGGGAGCGTAAAGAACAGCGTGATGAGGGAAAGCACGAACGTGAAAATATTCTTGACGAGATACAGCGACGCGCTGCGCTCAATATTGTTGATGACGCGCCTGCCCTCGGCCACGACGGACGGCAGCGCGGAAAACTGCGAATCGAGCAGCACGATATGCGATGCCTGACACGCGACGCCCGAGCCGGAGGCCATGGCGATGGAGCAGTCTGCCTCGCGCAGCGCCAGCACGTCGTTCACGCCGTCGCCGGTCATGGCAACCGTGTGCCCCGCCCGCTTCATGGCTGCGACGAGCTTCTTTTTCTGATCCGGCGTGACGCGTCCGAAGACGGTCATGTCCTCCGCCGCCTTCGCAAGCTCCGCGTCCGTTTTGAGCGTCCGCGCGTCGACAAATTTCTCCGCGTCCGGGATCCCGGCACGCCGCGCGACCTCCGAAACAGTCAGGGGATTGTCGCCGGAAATGACCTTCGTGCGCACGCCCTGCTGCGCAAAATAGGCGAACGTCTGCGGCGCTTCGGGCCGGATCTTGTTGCTCAGCAGGATCAGGGCCAGCGGCATCATTTCCGCGTCCAGCGCTTCGTCCGACAGCTTCCCGTCGTAAAGCGCCAGCAGCAGCACGCGGCAGCCCTTCGCCGACCATTCCTCCGCCAGCGGCAGATACTGCTCCTTTTCCGGGCAGTTCGCCAGCAGAATTTCCGGCGCGCCCAGCAGATACGTCTCATCCTCATGGAAGGATACGCCGCCGTATTTTTTCGCCGACCGGAACGGCATGGCGTCAATCGCCGTCTGCATGGACTGTCCGGTAAAATATCGCCGCAGCGCGGCCATGGTGTCGTTGTCGTCCTGCATGGCGCAGACGTAATCGGCCATGATCATGCGGATATCGTCGGCGATATAGCGCTCCGGCTGTAAGGGAACGACGTCGTCGACGGTCATTTTCGGCTCTGTGATTGTGCCGGTCTTGTCGACGCAGAGCGTGTCGACGCGCGCAAGCGTCTCAATGCAGCCCATGTCGTGCACGAGCGTGCGCCGGTTTGCCAGCCGGATGACGCTGGCCACCAGCGCAAGACTTGTCAGCAGATACAGCCCCTCCGGGATCATGCCGACGATGGAGCCGACTGTGCTTGTCACCGCGTCCGTGATGGGGCTTTTCAGCCACAGATATTCCTTGATGAACATCACCGCGCCCAGCGGAATGACAAGGAAGCCGATCCATTTGATGAGACTCGTCAGCGAATGCATCATCTCTGACTGCGGCTGCGATCCGGTCTGCTTGGCCTCCAGCGTGAGCCGGGAGACGAAGCTGTCCACGCCCACGGCGGTCAGCCGTGCGCGGCAGCTGCCGGACACGACAAAGCTGCCGGAGAGCAGCCGCTCGCCCGGCTTTTTAACGATCTCATCGGCCTCGCCGGTGACGAGCGCCTCGTTGACGCGGCATTCACCCGCCGCAACGACGGCGTCCGCCGGGATCTGGTCGCCGGGGGAAAAGACGGCGATATCGTCCCGCACGAGCTGGGCCGCGTCCAGCTCGACGGTCTGCCCGTCCCGCACGGCGCGGCATTTCGGCGCGGCCATGATCTTCAGTCCGTCGACCTTTTTCTTCACCCGCAGATCCTGCACGATGCCGATGAACATATTGCAGAACACGGGGCCGAGGAACGTCAAATTCAGCCACTGCCGCACGGCGATCACACAGCCTGCCAGCAGGAAGAACAGGAAGTTAAAGTACGTAAAAACGTTTTTTGCGATGATCTCCCGGACCGACGCGCCGGGAGACTCCACCGGCGCGTTGCCCCAGCCGCCGTCCAGCCGCTCCTGCGCCTGCGCGGCGCTTAAGCCCGTCTCGGCGTCCGCCTCCAAAACGGGGATCTCCCGCCGCTGCGGCCCGTCCGGCTCCTTTGGTTTTCGTTTCAGGAATGACGCTGCCACAAATGCCGTCCTCCTCCAAGTAGTTGCTGATATCATATCACATCTGCGGCAAAATTTATCAACAAACTGTATATTTTCAGAAAATCGTAAGAAATCATGCACCGGACGGGGAAATTCCGATACCGCCCATACTGCTTGCGGAAAAAGATCAGCATTTGATCGTGATTGCTCTTGTAATCAGCAAGTACGCTCGCATGCCTTACATATGGAGACGTCCGTTTGGATGCGGGAAAGCGCGTGATATGGAAAGGGCGGTTCTGGCGGAAGGATGTCTGGCGAGGATGGAGAAACAGAACGCTTCTTTCAGATTCGTGTTTCTTCACCTCTTGCTTCGTCGTGCGTCGCTGGAGCGGAAAAACCGCAGTGTTATCCGAATAACGTGTTTTACTTGAAATTATTTGCGGATTGGGTATAATGGAAGTACAATCATGCCAAAAGAATACATCCTTTCCTTTAAAAAGGAAGTCGTCCGCCGATATGAACAAGGGACCACTTTGAACGCACGCAGCCGGGAGCTCCACATTGCGCTCAGTACCCGTTGCCATTGGCGCAAAGATACTGTTCTATCCAAACGGCCAACCACGCCTGCACGGCGAAGGCAATTGTTCCGTTTTCCGTAATAACTGTTGGCATGGGTGCGTGCGCTTGGTATAATGGAATGGATAAAACCGGTAGTCGGGGAGGCAGCTATGGAATACTATGCGAAATCCGAAAATCTGCAGGGGCATCAGGAAACTGTGAAGGAGCATTTACAAAAGGTCGCTGCGCTTGCGCGGGGGTATGGGGAGGCGCTTGGCCTTGCAGATGCCGCAGGACTGGAAGGGCTGGTACATGATTTTGGAAAGTATACCAAGGCGTTTCAGGATGTGTGGAAAGGCAAACAAACAGGCGTTGACCATGCGATAAGCGGGGCCTGCTTTCTGGAATGCTGCTATAGGGGGAGACCCGGCAGCCGTCCTGTGATAGAGGCGGTCAATGGACACCATGCCGGTCTTGTGGCCTACGATATGATAAAGGCGGAGCTGCACGCGATTGCAGATGATCGTAAGCAAGCCCACGGAAACGCCGGAAAAACGCCCTCGATTGAAAACGCAGCGCAGCTGAAAGAGGCAAACGCCGCGTTTCAAAAGGATTTTCCTGATTTCAGACTGCCAAAGCTTCCGATACCTCCTGCCGATGAACTGGAATCCATGCTGTATACCAGATTGCTGTTTTCCTGTCTGGTGGATGCAGACTACACGGCCTCTGCAATGAATGACGACAGTACATACCTTGATCGTGCGGAGGACTGCTATTTTGACCCGCAGGCGCTTCTGGAAACACTGTACGCCTACTGTATGCTTCCGTCGCCCCTCCCGCAGGGGCGTGAGTAGAAATCTGCGCTACAAGAGCCGCAAAAAGGCCGAGCGGGCCGCGCGTCGCCCCTCCCGCAGGGGCGTGAGTAGAAATGGTGTACTCGCAGAGAAATTTCACATCCTGACCAGCACTGGAGCGCTGAATCTCCAGTTATTTGACTGCAAATACGAGGATGTCCGAAAGGCAGCCGTCTTGCAGACGCTTGAGGCAATCTTCTCGAAGCATTGACACGGAAAACGAAGAAAGGAAAAAGAGGAAAAAAGATGACCAGACAATATCAGATTCAAAAAATCACCGGGAAACCGGACTGGAATAAGATCGAAAAAGCGCCGATCGACCAGAAACTGTGGCTACCCTGTGAGCAGATCAGCGCCTACGCGCAGCTTGCGTACGATGACAGCCGGTTGTATGTGCGCCTTCACGCGGAGGAACCAACGATCCGCGCAGAAAATACCGGCATGCTTGACCAGCCGTGTCAGGACAGCTGCCTGGAGTTTTTCTTCAGCGCCGCAGAGCAGGATGCGCGATATATCAACATTGAGCTGAACCCCAGCCTGTGCATCTATTTCGGATTTGGGACCGGAAGAGAGGATCTGATGCGGATCCTGCTTCCGGACGGCGCAAAGACCTTGCATGCAGCCAGCGAAAGAACGCCCAGTGGCTGGGATGTGACGTATGAGCTTCCTTTTCAGCTGCTGCGGCTGTTCTTCCCGGATTTTGCTCCGTCCGGAACAATCCGGGGCAATTTCTACAAATGCGGCGATCTGACCATGCAGGAGCATTATCTTGCGTGGAACCGCGTGTACGCGGAACGGCCCGATTTCCATCTTCCGAAGTACTTTGGAGCGTTGATTTTTCCTGAATAAGCAAGCAGCCCGGCTCTGAATTCCGAGTCGGGCTGTTAAAGATGGCGGCATCTCATTGTATCAATGGGATGCCGCCATTTTGCTATCACCGTCCGAAGCTGCCGGTCTACTGCCGGTCCAGTGATATCCACTAGTCGGAAACGGACGATACCGTCTCTGTCAACCGAGCAGAGCGGTTTTTCGTGCCAACTGACGTGGACCAGACCGTCCTCCAGCAGCCTTGCGTCCAGCTCCCTGTGCAGGAGCTTCTGTTCTACCTCTTGCAGGAATCGTTCCTTCTGCGGTGTAAGTTCTTCGTTCATTCAATACCTCCAATCTGCAGTGCCCTTTTTGAGCGCAAAAAAGGCGCTGGTCATTGGTTCGTGAAAACCAACAATCCAGCGTCCATAATTTTGTGAAAGATTTTTCCCCGATTTTTCTGAAAACCAGCCGCCGCAGCCCTCTGAAAAAGGGCGCTGTCACTGAAATTCCGCTTGAATATGGAAAAACAGAGGTTCAAATCCCGTTTGAACCTCTGCAAGCTGCGATTTCATCTATGGAGTTACCAAAGAATTTTGAGAATAAAAAATTGCCGAACCCCTTGAGATGACTGGCTTTTTTGCCATTTCATCTATAGTGTTCGGCAATCATGGTGACCCGCCGGAGATTCGAACTCCGGACACCCTGCTTAAAAGGCAGGTGCTCTGCCTGCTGAGCTAGCGGGTCTTATGGCAGGGATGGCAGGATTCGAACCTACGCATACAGGAGTCAAAGTCCTGTGCCTTACCGCTTGGCGACATCCCCGTGCGCGTATCGGCAAAATCCTGCATAAAAAAAGAAAATGGGGTGAGTGAAGGGACTCGAACCCTCGGTCTTCAGAGCCACAATCTGACGCGTTAACCAACTACGCTACACCCACCATATGAAATTTTCTTTTTTTAGCCCGGCTGAATTGGCACGCCAGGAGGGACTCGAACCCGCGACCTACTGCTTAGAAGGCAGTTGCTCTATCCAGCTGAGCTACTGGCGCATAATGGAGCGGGTGACGGGAATCGAACCCGCGTCCCCAGCTTGGAAGGCTGGTGCCCTGGCCGTTGTGCTACACCCGCAGGCACTCTGACAAATTCAGCCTTAGAATCATAGCATATTGTCGCCCCGCTGTCAAGCCTTTTTTCGCGATTTCGGCGTTTCGGCGGCATCCTGCTTTGCGCTGCTGGGCGGCTGGCCAAACTGGCGGCGGTAGGCGCGGCAGAATGCGGAGTAATCTCCGAAGCCGCAGGCGCTGGCCGCCTGCAGAATGGGCGTCCCGGCGGCGATCTGCTCGCGCGCGAGGGCGAGGCGCTTGCCGGTCAGATACGCATGGACAGTATAGCCCGTCTCGGCGCGGAAGCGCCGCATCATGTGATATTTGCTGATATAGAACCGGGCGGCCAGATCGTCGATGGAGACAGACTCCGTCGGGTGCTGGGAGAGATACTGCATGATGGCCGCGATCTTTTCATCGGACGCAAGGCTCTCCACGGCCTGTGGCTGCGCGTCCATGGCGCGGCGCAGGAGAATGAGCAGCTGCGTCAGAAGGGACTTTGCCAGCAGCTCCTGCCCGAAGCCCGGCTGCACAGAGGCACTCTCCAGCGCGAAGAGCGTGCGGCGCAGCGCCTGCCGCTCTTCCTGCGGGCGCAGGACAAAGCGGAAGCGGGCCGTGGCGAGCGTGAAGCAGCTGTCGAGCGGGCAGTCCGCCGTCCCCGCGCGGGCGAGATAGTCAGGCGACAGATAGAGAATGACGCGCTCATACGGCGCGCCGGGCGCGGCCTCCGGCCGGTGGACGCAGCCCTGCGGGACGAGGATCACGTCGCCGGGCTCAAGCGGGTAGCTGCGCCCCTCGACGCCGTAGCCGGACTGGCCGCCGAGAAAGAAGATCAGCTTGTGGAAGGTATGGTAGTGCCAGTCGAGCTGTTCCTCCATCGCGCCCTTGAGGTGAAAGAGCCGAAAATCCTCGCGCAGATAGCCCCGCTGCGCATATTCCTGCTGCTCCATGCCGCGCCCCCTCTGCCAACGTTCAAAAGGCGCTGTGGGAGGCCCGCAGCGCCTGCGATCTCAAATTCAGTCCATATATCTTGCGATATACTCCGGCGCATCCTTGGCTTCGCCCGCGATCGTCAGCGTAAACGCAACGCTGTTTTCTGCGGAGAAGACGCTGCACCAGTCAAGGAAATTCTCGGTTTCCTTGGGGTCGCTGTCCTGCGACAGCTTGTAAAGGTTGTCGATAAAAATATGCGTGATATCAAAGTTTCCCGCGTGCAGGCCGCTGATAAAGCCGCGCAGGAACGGATAACCGCCGTAAGCGTATTCCTTGATGTCGATGAGCCGAACCTTGTGGTCGACGTCGAAGCGCAGTGTATCGCCCTTCTCGATGCAGACGATGCTGCCGGATTCGCGCTGAACTGCCTGATTGAGAGCACCGATGAGCAGCTTCGTCTTGCCGGAGCCTTCGGGGCCCATCATAATATTGACCATACGGGCATTCCTCCTTTTCTCATGTGGTCAGCTTCATTGTACCAGCTTTCTGCCGGAAACACAAGAACCTACTTGTGAAAAAATCGTAAACAGGATCAGGCTTCAGCCGCGCAGCAGCGCGGCTGCCTGCGCTCTGGTCGGAGAACTGCGCTTGCGGTCGAAGGGATTCAGCCCGTCAGCCGCGGCGCACAGGACAGCGGTCAGCTCCAGGAAGTAGAACAGCTCGCCGAGCTGCGGCGCGTCCAGCTGCCCGGCGGAGAGGATGATCAGCGGGATATCGAGCGAGGCGTGGGTCTGCACGAGCGCGTCGAACATCGCGCCCTCCGCCTCGCCGACCGAGTGGCCGGAGAGATAGCCGAGATCGTCGTAATCCTTCCAGTCAAGCTCAATGTTGCGCCGTCTCGCGGGCAGCGGGATGCGCAGGAAGGTTTCAAACGCGCTGCGGCTGCCGTCCAGCATGGCGTCGAGCGTGTCGAGCGCACCGGGAAGCTCTGCCGGGACGGGCAGAACGCCGTATCCGCCGCGGCAGCTGCGCCGGGCCGTGCTGCTGGCCCACCAGCGGCCGAGTGCCCTGCAGTCCGGCTCGAAGATGCCGAGAAGCTCCGTGCGCCGCGTACGCAGCTCCAGCGCGTGACGCGCGCCTGCATACATCCAGACAGGGTTTTCAAACGCGCGCAGGTCATAATCATGATACGCTTGTCCCGCGCCCTCAAGCACGCTGAGCGGCTCGATCCCGGAAACCGCCATCGGCAGAAGTGCCGCAGGCGAAAGTGCCGAATCCGCGCAGCCGAGCTGCGCAGGCTGGGCCAGGAAGGTATATCCCTCCTCCTGCGCCATACCATGCAGGAGGCTGTCCTTCGGCGCACAGACGAAGATATGCTGCCTGGCCTCCGGCCCGTAGTGCCGGTCAAGCAGCCAGCGGACGGCGCGGGAGGCGACGCCGCATTCCATATCGACAGCGCTCTGTGCGATCAGAAGCAGGCAGAAGTCCTGCCCCTCGAGCCGGCTGCACAGCTGCTCGTAGGCGCTTGCGGACAGGCTTGTGCCCGCAAAAATCAGCCGGACACTCCCCTCTTTTCCAAGTGCGCGGATCGCCGCCTGCGCCGCAAGCGGCGCGTCGCCGCTGCCGACGACCACGAGTGTATCGCCGAGCTCCGCGATCTTCTCTGCGGCCTTGCCGATCGCGAGCATTGCGCGGGCCATCACGCCCTCCGGCGCGTTCAGCCAGCCAAGAAAGTCCGGGCCGTCCGGCACGTTGGTCCGGAGCTGCATATGCGCGTCAAACAGATCCTTCTCCCCGGACAGCAGATCCGGCAGGCTGACGCTCCCCCAAATATTAGATAACTCGACCTCGATCATCGTATGCGCCTCCTGTTTGTTTTGTACACTATACTACATTTTGAGAAAAAACGCAAAAAGAATCGAAAAGGCGGCCCTGCGGCGTGGCTGCTCTGTCCCCCGCCGGTGCGTCACCGTGATGATTTTTCCGCATTCGGCCGGTGGGCGCGCAGCAGCTCCAGCAGCAGGAGCACCGCCGCGCCCAGCAGGAAGCCCGGTAGCGAAAACGTCTGAAGGCTTACCGGAGTCTGCGGTGTCTGAAGTCCGGCGGGGCCCATCACGATGGCGTACAGTGAGCCTGCCATCAGGCCGAGGATCAGCCACACCATCTGGCTCCGGAAGCGGCGCAGCGCGGCGCGGATGGCGCGGGCAGCCAGCGCTGCGCCCGCCGCTGCGCCAAGCCCAAGCGCCAGAATGCCGGGAAGCCCGGAAAAATCGAGCCGCAGCAGCTGACGCAGCGCGTGCATCGCAGGCAGATAGACGCCCGCGATCAGAAGCAGCGTCGACCCGGAGATCCCCGGCAGGATCATCGCGCTGACGGCGATCGCGCCGGAGACAAACAGGTACAGAAGCGGCCAGACGCGAAGCTCCGAAAAGTCGACGCGCAGCGAAACCGCCGCGTCCTCGCGCAGCAGCGTAAGCCCCACGACGAGCGCCGCGCCGAGCAGCGCCAGCGGCGCGTACCGCGCGGTATTTCGCAGCGCACCGCGCTCCGCGCGGGCTACCAGCGGAAACGCCGCCGCGCTCAGCCCCAGAAACAGACTGCACATAAAATAGACGTGCAGCTCAAATAATTCCGCCAGCGCCAGAATACAGGCAGCCATTCCGACGCCCCACCCGATGCCGAAGCGCAGCAGCGCGCGCAGGCTCTGCCGCCGCACGGGACCTTTTCCGTTGAACAGGCCCTGCAGCGCACGCAGGAGATCGTCATAAAAGCCGAGAATAAACGCGATCGTCCCGCCGGACACGCCGGGGACGCTGTCAGCCAGCGCCATACACAGGCCGTGAAACGCAGAAAGCATACAGGAACCTCCCGAAAAGCTGCCGCATCCGGAGCGCCCGGCTGTGGCATTTTATCTCAGTATACCATCTGACGGAGAAAAAGTACAGAGTCCCCGTTCACCTGTCGAAGCAGCGCCGCATAGATTGGTTCAGGGCGAATGCGCCCGAATCTCTTGAGAGGAGCCGATCTTTTTGGCTGATATGCAGACACAGGCAGCCCAGACTGCCGAAGGCTGCGGCGATACGCGGGGAACGCTTCCCGCCTGCGCGCCGCTGGCCAATCCCTACGTCCCGTTCCAGGGGCAGAACCCCGACCGCTATACGGCGGGACGTGCGCTGATGAAGGGCACGCTGTTTCCGGGGCTTGACCTTCCATATCGCGGCGCAAGCGGCGTCGAGCCGCGCAGCGCGGACGGTATGCAGAGTATGCAGGACCTTCAGGCGGCGAATTTCGCCATTACCGAGCTTGGCCTGTACCTGGATACCCACGCGGACGACGAGGAGGCCGTGCAGCTGTTCAACCAGTACGTCGAACAGTATGAAATGCTGCGGCAACAGGCGGAGGACAGCGGCATGGCGCTCACGCAGATGGAGGCCGCCGCGGGCGGCTGCTATACATGGCTGGACGATCCATGGCCCTGGGACGCGGAAACGGAGGAATAAACGATGTTTGTATATGAAAAAAAGCTGCAGTACCCCGTCCGCATCGCAAACCCGAACCCGCAGCTGGCAGCTGTAATAATTTCCCAGTATGGCGGTCCAGATGGGGAGCTTGGCGCGTCTCTGCGCTATCTGAGTCAGCGTTATTCCATGCCGTATCCTGAGCTGAAGGGGCTGCTGACCGACATTGGTACCGAGGAGCTGGGGCATCTGGAGATGGTCGGCACGATCGTGCACCAGCTGACGCGGACGCTCACGCAGGAGCAGATCGAGTCGGCAGGCTTTGCGAATTATTTTGTCGACCACACCGCCGGCGTCTACCCGCAGGCCGCCTCCGGCACGCCCTGGAGCGCCGCGACCATGGCCGTCACCGGCGACCCCATCGCCGACCTCACGGAGGATCTGGCAGCCGAGCAGAAAGCGCGCGTGACGTATGACAATATCCTCCGCATTTCTGACGACCCGGATGTGAACGACGCCATTCGCTTCCTGCGGGAGCGCGAGATCGTGCATTTCCAGCGCTTCGGCGAGGCCATTGAGCTGCTGCGCCGGAGGCTGGACGAGAAAAACGTCTATTATATGAATCCCGCGCTCAATCTGCAGGCGTAAGCGCCGCGCAGAGGCTAGATTTCAAAAACTCCACCGCTCGGCCTGGGCGGTGGAGTTTTTTAGTGAAATGCGTTTGCCGGGGGCGCGTTATCCTCTCGTTTGCTGAGAGATGGCGCGGATGGCGTTGAGGGCGAAGTCGTGTTCCTCGAGGGTGATGACACTGCCGCAGTACGGGCACTTGGCGCTGGCGTTGATCTCGACCGGTGCGCCGCAGTTCGGGCAGTTGACGGTCTGCATGGGTTTGTCCTTCTCGGTCTTCGTGCCGGTCGTGCGGACAAGATCCCACTCGTAGACCATGAACTTCTCCTTGTCTCTGCTGCCGGAGATGAGCTTGCCGGTCTTGTCGTCGAGCGTGTAATCGACGATGCGCGTGTTCAGACGGGCGACGAGCACATCGTTGCCGCCCTCCTGGCACCAGCCGCGCAGCTCCACGGACAGAACCGCAATGCGCTCGATGTAGTTGGTCTGGCCCTGCTGCTTCTTGCGCTGGATCTGATTGTCCATCTGCGTGAAGAACGCGTCGGTGCAGTACGGACGGATGGGCGAGATATCCTTCTTCTGCCAGCAATCCTGCATCTGTACATACAGGTTCGACAGCTTGGAGGTCAGCTCAGCCTTGTCGAAGTTTTCGTCGAGCTGCTCATACTCAGCCATGGGCTTCAGTTTGCGGTTCGCAGCCGCGGACCAGCTGGTGCCGCCGGACGCTCCCTTCTTCTTCTTTGTGCGTGAGGTCGAAACGATCGCGATGAAGACGATGATGGCTCCGACGACGATGGTACTGATCCCGCCGGAGGATTCGGAGCTGCTGGAATAGTCGGAATCGCTGCTGCTCCAGTCCCAATCGGAGTCGGAGCTGCTCCAATCAGAGGAGCTGCCGTAGTCGGAATCGCCGGAATAATCGCCGAAATCGGCCCCGGCGGGCAATACGGCCAGCAGCACGAGACAGGCGCACAGCGCCAGCACGAACAGCCGCCGCAGGAAGGTCTTGGACATGAAGGATCCCCCTTTTTCTTTCTTTTTCCCTTCCAGTATATCATGCGATGCCGCATACATGCAAGCAAAATAACCGCCGGACAGAAAAAACTGTCCGGCGGGCCTGTTTATCCGTGATAGCCGATGGCGCGGGAGATCGTCTCGGCTGCGGCGCAGACGAGGCGGATGGCGCGGAGAAACTCGTCGGACTGCACCTGCCGAAACATTCCGACGCAGCCGATGGCGTAGCGCACCTCGCCGGTCACGTCATGGATCGGCGCGGAGACGGAGCGCAGGCCGATCTTATACTCGCCGTTTTCCACAGCGTAGCCCTGCTCACGGATGCGGGTAAGTTCGGGCACAAACTGCTCTGGCGTGGTAAGTGTATGGGGCGTGAAGGCCTTGAGTTCGGTGTGCGTGAGAATGCGGCGGCACTCCGCCGGAGAGCTGTTGGCAAGGAAAAGCTTGCCCTGCGACGTACAATAGACCGGAAGCCGTGCGCCGACCTCGGACACGACGCGAAGACTCGCGCGGGACTCCTCCTCTGCCAGCGTTACGACTGCTGCACGATCAAAAACCGACAGGAATACACTCTCGCCAAGTTCAGCGCAGATACTCTGCATATGCGGCCGTGCAATCGTACCGATATCCCATGAGTTGGAGACGGCACAGCCGTATTCAAACAGGCGGATGCCCAGCCAGTAGCGGCCATTCGGCGTCTGCTCGATCAGACCCGATTCCCGCATGGTGGACAGCAGGCCGTGGATGGTACTCTTCGGCCAGCCGGTTTTCTGATAGAGTTCCGTCAGGGAAGCGGGCTGACCGCTTTCCGTCAGAATGTCGAGAAGACGGATCGCCTTCGCAACGGAGTGTATGGTTTTGCCTTCCTGTTCTGCCATGCTGAAGCTTCCTTTCTGTTCATTGCGTTTCCTTTACTATATCATGCCGAATATCGTTCAGCAACCGGATACGTTCGATATCAGCGAATTTTTCCGCGTCATACCGCACGGGCATATTGGCGAATTGCTAAATTTGATTGCAATTTTGACCGTTTTGTTATACACTAATAACAAATGCAAAGGAGGGCGCGCCGTATGTACCAGATCATGCTTGTAGAGGATGAAATGCTTGTCCGGGAGTCCATGGCACAGAACACCAATTGGGACAAATTCGGCTTTGCGCCGCCCCATGTCTTTGAAAATGGCCGTCAGGCGCTTGAACAGCTCGAATCCGTGCTGCCGGATGTGGTCATCACGGATATCTGTATGCCCTTTGTCGACGGGCTGGAGTTGGCGCGGAACATCTATGAGAAATTTCCGGACACGATCGTCGTCGTGCTGACCGGCTTCAGCGAGTTTTCCTATGCGCAGAAGGCCATCCGGTACCATGTCCACGATTATCTGCTCAAGCCCGTCAGCCCGAAGGAGTTTGATCAGCTGCTGGAGAACCTGTCTGCGGAGCTTTCGCGCCGGGACAACCGGCAGGGGCTTTACAGCCGGGCCGTGCTGGCAGACGAGGTGCTGAAGGATCATTTCTTTCAGGGGCTTTTACAGTCCGACACGGCGCAGGAGCTGCCGGAGGCGACGCTTGCCGCCGGTGTTGAGCTTGGCGGGCGGTTCCATGCGGTCGCGCTGGCGGCGCTGCCGCAGCGCCCCGAGGGCTTTGAGGCGCAGGGACATCGGGTGGCGCAGGGCTGTGCGCCCGCGCAGCTCCGGCTGCTCGGCGACCAGCACGTTATGCTCATCGTCAGCGGCGATGAAACGGCGGAACTCATGGCGCGCACCGCCGCCGGAGCGCGCCATCTGCGCGCGGTGATGCAGGAGGCGGAGATCACCGCCCCCATCGGGATCGGCGGGGCCTATGCCGGGCTTGACGGCCTGCGGCAGTCCGCGCAGGAGGCGCAGCACGCGCTGGGCTACGCGTTTTCCACAGGCGAGACACTGTTGTTTGACCCGGAGCTGCGCAAATCCTCCGGCTCTTTGCAGACGGACGACTGTCCGACTGCGGCGCAGATCGCAAGCACGCTCCAATCCGGCAGCGGCAGCCGTGCATTGGAGCTGACCGGGACGCTTTTTACCTGTATGCGCCGCCGCAGGGTGCATGAGAGCGAGTGCCGCCCCGTTCTGCAGCGCCTGCAGATCCTCGTGGCCTCGCATCTGACGCGCGAGCAGCTGCTGCGCGCGCCCGCCATGCTCCTTCCGCAGCAGGGCTATGCGCTGGAGGAGGTACGGCTGTCCGTCGAGCGGCTTGAGGGCTATATTCTGCAATGTCAGGCCCAGCAGAACGACACGCCTGCCGCCCGCTGCGGCCGTCTGGCCGTCGCGTATATTAACGAGCACTATGCCGACTGCGATCTCAAGCTGCCGGACGTGCTGGAGCATCTCGGCGTCAGCCGCAGCTATTTTTCAACGGTATTCAAGGAAAAGACCGGCCAGTCGTTCGTGGAATATCTGACAAACCTGCGTATGGAGAAGGCCAAGGAATATCTGCGTGAAACGGGGCTGTGCACTTATGAGATCGCCGAGCGCATCGGCTTTGCCGACCCGCATTATTTCTCGCTCACCTTCCGCCGCAGAACCGGCATGACGCCCCGGCAGTACAGGGAGGCGGAGAGCGGAACATGACCGAAGCACGACTTTTTTCCCGGCACTCCATCGGCACGCGGATCGCGGCGCTGTTCATGCTGCTGATCCTCGTCATTACGGCAGCCATGACCTATGTGTCGATCAGCGTCTCGACGAACGAGCTGCTGGACAGCTCGACGGAGTACACCGAGCAGCTGATCCGCCGCGTCAACGCCGAGCTTGATATGTACGTGGAGTACATGAAGGATATTTCCGATTTTATTGTCGACAACGGCGCGGTCGCGGCCTATCTGCGCGCGGCCAACGAGCACCGGCTGACGGACGCGGCCTGCCACGAAGCGCAGGAGCAGCTGGCCGCCGCACAGAAGATCCGCTCGGAGATCACGGCCATCGCCCTGATCCCAGAATCCGGCGGCGCGCTGTTCGGAAGCGAGGGTGCGTCGCTCAACACCTACTCCAATTACCGGGACGCAGTCTGGTACCAGGCCGCGCTGCGGGAGCCGAACGAGGTGCAGGTGTCGTCCTCGCGCGTGGAAAACCTGATCGCGGGCCAGTACAACTGGGTCGTTTCGTTCTCCAAGGCCGTGCTCGACCGCGCAGGGAATATGCAGGGCGTTCTGCTCATCGACCTTAACTACCAGATCATCGACCGGCTCTGCGCGGATATCCAGCTCGGCAGCCGGGGCTATATCTATCTGATCGACCAGAGCGGCGGCATCCTCTGGCACCCGCAGCAGGATCTGATCTATGCGGGACTGAAGGAGGAAAACGTCGCGGAGGTGCTGGCAGCGGCGGACGGCCGCACGCTCTCCGGCAAGGGCAGGATGCGCAGGCTCTATGTGGCCTGCGCATCGGAGGCCACCGGATGGACGGCGGTGGGCGTTGCCTACACGCAGGAGCTGCTGCGCAGTCAGGACAGGATCTACAAGACCTATCTGCTCATCGCGGCGGCGGCGCTCATTCTTGCGCTGGTGTTCGCGCTTCAGCTCTCGCGCTCCATCGCAGGACCCATCCGCCGTCTGATGCAGACGATGCGGCGCGTGGAGGACGGCGATCTGCACGTGCGCAGCCAGGTATCCTCCCGCACGGAGCTTGGCCAGCTGTCCGACAGCTTTGACCACATGATCGCCAAAACTGCCGAACTGATGGACGAACGGCTGCGCAGCGAAGAGCAGAAGCGCAAGAGCGAATGGAAGGCGCTGCAGGCGCAGATCCAGCCGCATTTTCTTTACAACACGCTCGACTCTATTATCTGGATGAGCCACGCCGGACGCAATGCGGAGGTCGTGGAGATGACGAGCGCGCTGGCGCTGCTGCTGCGCTCGTCCATCGGCGACGGCTCCGACACCAACACGCTCAAAAAGGAGATCGCCCATGTGCGCAGCTATCTGACCATCCAGAAGATGCGCTACAACGAAAAGCTCCGCTACGAGATCGACCTTGACCCCCAGACGGAGGACTGCCTGCTGCCGAAGCTCATTTTGCAGCCGCTGGTGGAGAACGCGATCTATCACGGCATCAAGGTCAAGCAGCAGGGCGGCACGGTGCGCATTGAGTCGCTGCTGGAGGAGGACCGCCTGCTCATCACCGTCGAGGACGACGGCGTGGGCATGACGCCGGAGCAGCTGGAAACCATTCTCGACAAAAAGGAATCCGACGCGGAGAGCACCAAGATCGGCGTTTATAACGTCAACGAGCGGCTGCAGCTGTTCTTCGGCCCGGACGCCGTTATGAAGTATTATTCTACGCCCGGTGTGCGCACAATGGTCATGCTCGTGCTGCCCATTGTACGTGGAAAGGAGGAGGACAGCCATGCGGAGGATTAAAAAATGCACCGTTTTTCTCCTGGTGCTCTGTCTGCTCCTGAATCTTGCGGGCTGCGCGGCAGCACAGAAGCCGCTGCGGGTGACGCTGGTTCTGAAAACCGTGACAGAGGTCGCGGAGTTCTGGGGAACGCTCCTGTCCGGCGTTGAAAAGGCGGCGGAGGAATACGGCGTCGAGCTGAAGGTCCTGACCTCGCCGCGCGAAATTGACATTGACAAGCAGATCGAGCTGATCCGGCAGGTGACAGCGGATAAGCCGGACGTCATGATCCTCTCTGCCGCGGACTATGACCGCTGCGCGGAAGCAACGGAGGAAGCCATCGCTGCCGGGATCGGCGTCGTTGCGATCGACACGGACGTCAATGCCGCAGGCCGCGCCTGCTTTGTCGGCAGCAACAGCTATGAGATCGGGCTGGAGATGGGCCGCGCCATGGCATCCTATCTGCCGGAGGGCGGAAAGGTCGCGGTCATTCAGCATATGCTGACGACCACAACGGGCATTGAACGCACGCGCGGCGTTCTGGACGCACTGAACGAGGCAGGAAATATCGAGATCCTCGGCAGCTTCTGCTGCGACAACTCGACCGAGCAGGCGCAGACGATCACGACGGAGCTTCTTTCCGCCGACCCGGAGATCCGGGGCTTTGTGTGCACGAACGAGGTCTGCAACGTCGGCGCGGCAAACGCGCTGGTCGAGCTGGGCATGGGCGGGCGCGTCTATGTCGTCGGCTGCGACAATTCGCAGCGGCAGATCCAGTTTTTAGAGCAGAACATCATTCAGGCCATTGTCACGCAGCGGCCGTTCAACATGGGCTACGTGGCCGTCCAGCAGGCCGTTCGCGTGGCAAACGGCGAGCAGACCGACGATTTCGTTGAGGTTTCCTGCGTCCTCATTACGCGGGAAAATATGTACACGCAGGAAAACCAGAAGCTCCTGTTCCCAGTTTTGCGCTGAGCGCCTTCCCCTCCGTGGATGCCTTGGGGCGCTCCCGCTCCAGTGCTTTACCGAGCAGTAGAGGCGTGCATTCGAGCATACAAAACCCGCTGCACATTATGTGCAGCGGGCGGTTTTTTATCCGATGCCGAGCATTGCGGTCGCAAAAGCGAAATAGACAAGCAGGGACAGGAAGTCCACGATCGTCGTGATGATCGGCGAGGCCATCACAGCCGGGTCGAAGCCGAGCTTTTTAGCCAGCAGCGGCAGCGTTGAGCCGACGATCTTGGCAAGGCAGACCGTCACGGCCATCGTCGCGCAGACGACAAAGGCTACCAGATACGTCACGCTCTCGCTCTTTAACAGCAGCATATCGACCACGATGATCTTCGCGAAGCAGGCGATTGCCAAGCACACGCCGCAGAGGACGGATACGCGGATCTCCTTCCAGACCACGCGTCCCAGGTCGCGGAATTCGATCTCATTCAGGCTGATGCCGCGGATGATGGACACGCAGGCCTGCGAGCCGGAGTTGCCGCCGGTGTCCATCAGCATGGGGATGAACGCCGTGAGGCACGGCAGGGCGGCCAGCGAGTTTTCAAATCTTGTGATGACGATGCCCGTCAGCGTCGCCGAAACCATCAGCAGCAGCAGCCACGGGATACGGTTTTTCCAGATCTCGACAGGGGTCGAACGCATATACGGGTGTTCGGACGGCAGCATAGCGGCCATCTTTTCCATGTCCTCCGTGGCCTCGTCTTCCATGACGTCCATGGCGTCGTCGAAGGTCACGATGCCGACCAGCCGGTTCTCCGTGTCCACGACCGGCAGAGCGAGGAAGTTGTACTTGCTGAACATCTGGGCGACCTGCTCTTTATCGTCGAGCGTGCCGACGGTGATGACGTGCTCCTGCATGATGGACTCGATGGTCGCATCGTCGTCCTCGCACAGAAGCAGGTCCTTGACGCTCGTAAGGCCGATGAGCTTGTGGCCGCGCGTCACGTAGCAGGTGTAGATCGTCTCCTTGTCGATGCCCGTGCGGCGGATGCGCAAAATCGCTTCCTCGACCGTCATATTCGGGCGCAGGGAAACATATTCGGTGGTCATGATCGAGCCGGCGGAATCCTCCGGGTAGCGCAGGATCTCGTTGATCTGCTTGCGCATATCCGGCTCGGCCTGGGTCAGGATGCGCTGCACGACGTTCGCGGGCATTTCCTCCACGATATCGACGGCGTCGTCGACGTAAAGCTCGTCGATGACCTCCTTCAGCTCGGAATCCGAGAAGCCCTGAATCAGAAGCTCCTGCGCCTCCGGCTCCATTTCGACGAACGTTTCGGCGGCCAGCTCCTTCGGCAGAAGCCGGAACAGAAGCGGCAGACGCGCCTGATCGAGATCGTCAAAAATGGCGGCGATGTCGGCGGGATTCATGGTGCTGAGGATGTCGCGCAGAGAATGATACTTCTTCTCGTCGAGCAGCATGGTCAGGGTCTTTTGCAGGGAAAAATTGCTTTCTGCCATGTCTTGTTCCTCCTAAATGTAAAGAATAGGAAGGTAAAGACACAACGCAGGCACATCAATCGAAGAATGACAGGGGCTGCAAGCACCGGACGCACAAAGGCGGCTGATGCTCGGGCCGACTTCGGCCTGCGGATGTGCCGCTACTACTTCCTGCGTCCATTTGTTCTTCCCCCTTTTTGTTTCAGAATATCGGGCGCTTTTGAAATCGCCCAACTTATATAATAGGTTGATTTCCCCGGTTTGTCAACCAAAATCCGAACGAATTCCAGTGGAATTTTGACGGATTGTGTGCTATGATAGTTAAAAATCTGACAAGAGGTGTCAAAATGGCAACAGAAAAGCTCTATTATCAGGACGCGCATCAGGCAGCGTTTGAAGCGCGCGTTGTATCCTGTCAGCCGGGAAAGCACGGCTATGACGTTGTGTTGGACAGAACCTGCTTTTATCCCGAGGGCGGCGGCCAGCCGGGCGACACCGGCTTTCTGTCCGGTGTCCGCGTGACCGACACGCACGAGCGCGATGGCAAGATCGTGCATTTTTGTGAACAGCCGCTTTCCGAAGGGCAGAGCGTCGAGGGCCGGATCGACTATGTGCGCCGGTTCGAATTCATGCAGCTGCATTCCGGCGAGCACATTCTCTCCGGCGTCGTGCACCGCCGCTTCGGCTATGAAAACGTCGGCTTCCACATGGGTGCGGATTTTGTGACCATTGATTTTTCCGGTATGCTGACGCAGGAGGACCTGTCCGCCGTCGAAGCCGAGGCCAACGAGTGGGTCTGGAAAAACGTCCCGATCGAAATTACATACCCGGATGCCGAGGCGCTGAAGACCATCCCCTACCGCAGCAAGAAGGAGCTGACCGGTCAGGTGCGCATCGTGACCATCCCCGGCGCGGACATCTGCGCCTGTTGTGGGACGCACGTAAGCAGCACCGGGGAAATTGGGCTGATCAAAATTTTCTCCTGCGTGAAATTCCATGACGGCGTGCGGCTGGAAATTCTGTGCGGCAGACGTGCGCTTGCCTATTTGAGCGAAATTGCCGAGCAGAACCGGCGCGTGTCAGGCCTGCTGTCGGCGAAGCCGCTGGAGACGGCTGCCGCCGTGCGTCGGCTTCTGGACGCGGAGGCCGCGCAGAAGCAGCGCGCAGCCAGGCTGGAAGAGGCTGTGTTTGCGCAGAAGGCGCAGGCACTTGCCGGGGCAGGAAACGTCCTGCTGTTTGAGCCTGCGATGAACCCGGACAGCCTGCGGCGGCTGACCGATCTGGTTATGACGGCCTGCGGTGGGCGCGCGGCCATTTTCGCGGGCAGCGACGCGGACGGCTATAAATACGCCGTCGGCGAACAGGACGGCGATCTGCGGCAGCTGGTAAAGGAGCTGAACGCGCAGCTGCACGGACGCGGCGGCGGAAAGCCGTTTTTCGCGCAGGGCAGCGTACAGGCAGGCCGGGCGGAGATCGAAGTGTTCTTCGCCGGGCGCTGAGGAGGGAAAGCTATGCTTCAGGATCTATATCCGCATATGTATCACAATGAAATGTCGTGGAAAGCACCGTCGCCGGATGATATTGCGCTGATTTTTGAGCCGGATCATACAGTTTACTGTAATTTAAGCGGCGAAACGCTCACGCTGCCCCGGATGTGCGAGATCCCGGACGGCGGCGAGGCGCAGTACGCCTTTTCCATTGACGAAACGGCATATTATCTCGTCTCCGCCCACCCCGGCGAGACAGACACGTTCCGCTATGCTCCCTCTTCGTCGCTCCGCGCCATGACGGATGGGACGAGTCCGGCGCTGTTCGCCGCCGCTGCGGGCGAAAGCCTGTACCGCTGGTATGATTCCCAGAAATTCTGCGGCAGATGCGGCGCGCGCATGGAGAAAAGCACGGTCGAGCGCGCCATGGTCTGCCCGCATTGCAAAAACACGGTCTACCCGAAGATCTGCCCGGCTGTGATCGTCGCGGTGCACGACGGCGACCGGCTGCTGCTCACGCGCTATCGCGGTCGGCCGTTCAAAAAATATGCCCTCATCGCGGGCTTTAATGAGATCGGTGAGTCGATTGAGGACACGGTGCACCGCGAGGTCATGGAGGAGGCTGGCCTCCGGGTCAAAAACCTCCGCTTTTACAAATCCCAGCCGTGGGTGTTCACGGACACGCTCCTGATGGGCTTCGTCTGTGAGCTGGACGGCAGCGACAGGATCACCGTGCAGGAATCCGAGCTGGCCGAGGCGAGCTGGCACCTGCGCAGCGAGCTGCCGGAGGATCACTCCCACATCAGCCTGACCGGTGAAATGATCGAACAGTTCCGTCTGGGCCGGTTATAACGCGCAGCGTCCAAAAAAAACAGCTTCCCCCAGCGGCAGTCCGTCGTGGACTGCGCCGCCGGGGGAATTTTTCAGCCCCTGCCGCCGAATTGGCGGCAGGGGCTGATTTGGATTATACCGGGGAATTGCGTCCGAAGAGGCTTACTCGTACAGCGACCAGTTGGGGTCGGAGGTCAGAGCCGTCCAGGTTTCGGAACCCTTGACCGTGTAGGAATGGCTGTTGGTAGCTTCCTGCACGTCGAGGTAGTACCACTTATCGGAGGTGTTGTCGATCCAGGTCTTCATGCCGGGCAGGAATGCGTCGGCGGACTTGGGTGCACGGCCGGTGGCACGGTTGATCATAGCCATGAGTTCAGCACGGGTCACGTTTTTGTCCGGACGGAAGGTGCCGTCGGGATAGCCGTTGATCCAGCCGAGCTTGGCGCAGATCGCGATGGCGTTGGCCGCCCAGTACTTGGCGGACACGTCATTGAAGTAGTTCGCAGCGCCGGTCGTCTCGGAGAACTTAGCGAGCATGGCGGCGAGCTCTGCACGGGTGATGGCTTCATTCGGGCGGAAGTAGCCGTTGGAGCTGTCGGTGATGACACCGGCGTTGTTCAGAGTCGCAACGTAGGTGTTGTACCAGCTGCCGGAGGCGACATCGCGGAAGCCGCTCTTGGTGGAGTAATAGGTCTTGCGGGACGCATCATCCATGAGACGGAAGAGGATCGCGGCCGTCTCAGCGCGGGTGATGTTGCCTGCGGGCTTCACAGTGCCGTCGGGATAACCCTGGACATACGCGAAGTGATCAGCGGTGTTGAGCTTCGGGGTGTTCTTCTTGACGGTGACGCCGGGCAGGACGACCAGGAACCACTTGGCATAGATCGTGATGTCCTCGGTCAGCGGGGTCGAGAAGTCGTAGCGATGTCTGAAGGTCTTGTCGGTGTACCAGCCGTCGAAGATGTAGCCGCCGTTGACGGGATCCTTGGGCTTCGCAACTGTCAGGCCATGGCGAACCGTTTCCGGCGCGATCTTGGAGCCGCCCATGGTGTCGAACGTCAGGGTATGGAAGTCCAGATCGTAGTAGACCGACAGGATGGTGTAGACAGGCTTGCCATCCACGCCCCTGTAGGGCTGGATAGCCGTGCCGGTCAGCTTGCTCAGCGTGCGGTTGACATTGACGTGATGCGTTGCTCTGTAATCCTTGATGACCGCGGTGACGGTGCTGTCCTTCTTGGCGCTCAGGTGCTCGACCTCAGCGTTGGCCAGATCATAGGTGCCGTCGGGCAGCTGCTTGATGTGCAGAACGTCGTAGCGGACATAGATGTCGCCGATCGGGGTGGACGTCAGTTCAAACTTGGCGTAGATGGTCTTGTCTGCTTCCAGAACCGTTGCGAAGTCATACTCCTCGGTGAATTCGGGGTCGGCATACCAGCCAATGAACGTGTACTTGTCCTTGGTCGGGTCAGCGGGTCTTGCAACTGCATTGCCGTGGCGGACCGTGACCGGGTTGATGGCGGAGCCGCCGTTGGTTTCGAAGGTCAGGGTATGCTCGTCGAGATCATACTTGACATCGATCGTCAGACCCTCTTCGATCTTGATGTTCTGCTTCGTGTCAGCGTCGTTGGTCGGATAGTGAGAGCCGTAGTCCTTCGCAGTCACAGCTGCGAGCGCTTCAAACTTGCCGCTCAGCGTTTCGACCTCAGCGTTTGCCTCGTCATAGGAGCCGTCGGGCAGCTGCTTGATGTGGCGGACAGTGTAGTCGTAGGTGTTGGTCGAATAGGAGAACGTGAGAACCTTGTTGTATTCATCAAGGATCATCGTCTTGCTGGGTGCGTCCGGCGTGTAGCCGACCACGTCTGCGGCCTGCTCGGTCACTTCGGTGTCGAACGTCTGATCGGTCACGACCTTTTCAGGCGCGAGAACCTTATTGTCGCCTTCACGCAGGTATTTGACCGTGTAGCTCACGTCGGTCTTTGCCGTGTAGCGCCCGTAGAGTTCCCACTTCTTGGCTATGGACAGAGCGTTCAGCTTGTGACTGGCGGTGCCGATATCCTTTTGGGCTTCATACCAGCCGTCGAAGTCATAACCGGTCTTTTCGCCGGTCGGCAGGACGCATGCGCCGGGTTCAAGCTCGCTGACATAGAGCGTAGCGCTGTCGATCTCGTTGTTGTCCTTATCGAGGTAGTGGAGATGGACAGGCCAGTTCCAGTATGCCGTGATAACGCGGTCGCCAGTCGAGCCAGTGGGGATCTCGGTGATCTTCTGGCCGTTCTCGTCGTGCCACTCAAGGAACGTCTTGCCCCAGTCAGCGCCGGTCGCATCGGCCAGCGTGATGGTATCGCTCTCAACCGTGTACGTCGTGGGGTTGGTGCTGGTGGCCTTGCCGTCGTTGTATACATACTGAATGGTGTACTCAATGGGCGTAAATTTGCCGTAGAGCTTCCATTCCTTGGCCATGTACAGCTTTTCGACCTTAGCTTTTACGCCAATATCAGCTGGTTTCTGATACCAGCCGCTGAATTCGTAACCATCTTCTGCATTCGGAGTCCACAGGCTGTAGGTGGCATAGTCAACAGAGTCAACCGTGTCCATCTTCTTTTCTACCCACGCACCGGTTTCATCCGGGAGGTAGTACTTGACTGTGAACGTCTTCTTCTCCCACTGTGCAGTGAAGATCACGCCGCCCGCGGTGATGGTGTAGGTGTCGCCAGCCTTGAGGAGCGTTTCATCGGCCGCATCGTCTGCGCCGTCAGCGTCAAGGTGGTCGGCATCATTTTCAGCCGGAATGACTTCAACGCTCCAGCCCTTGAAGCTATAACCTTCGCGGGTCGGCTCAGTGGTGGGCAGGGTGATGGTGTCGCCAGCGAAGTAGAAGTCGTAGAAGTCGATCGCGCCGTCGTCATAGGTGTAGTTGACAGCGGGCATATTCTCGACGTTCTCAGCACCGGCTCTGAACGTAACGGATGCGAGGTTCAGATTGCCGGAGAGCTGGTAGCCGGCTTCTGCCGGATAGCCGGGCTCCATGTCCTCTTCGTTTACGGTCTTGTACAGGGCCGTCCAGGCGATCTTCTCGGCAATCTTGTCAGAAACGCCGGTTTCGAGGGCGATGTCGGTCGCCAGCTTCTCAGCAACTGCGCTCAGTTCTGCATCATCGTCGAAGTACAGATCGCTCGTCAGCGGCATTGCATCAAAGGTAAAGCTGCCGATAGAAATGTAGCCGAGGCTGTTGTAGCTGCCGAGGCCGAGACGGGACAGGGTCGCCTCATTCAGCGTGACGGGCGTATCGAACTCGCTCGTGGTCAGCGGTGCAAAATAGCTGTTCAGTCTTGCATACGCGTAGATGTTGTGCAGGGTGACATGCCACTTCGCCGTCAGGGTGATATCGGAGGTGATGGTGGTATCAAAGCTGAACGGTTCTTCCGCCTCGTCCAGATACCAGCCGTCGAAGGTATAGCCCTTGAGCGTCGGCTCGACAGGCTTGGTCGCGGTGTGGCCGTATTCCACTTCCTGCGCGAGCGGAACGGGCGTGCCGCCGTTCGGGTTAAAGGTCACGACCCAGTTGTGCGCGATCGTGCAGACATCGTCTGTACCCGGCGTGACGGGGTCGGCCGCCCAGACGTGGTTCAGAACGTTGTTGCCGATCTTCTCATCGGCTTCGGGCGTCGCGTACAGTCTCCACTGAACCGTTTCCTGCGTCAGCAGCTTGTGTGTGCGCGGTGCGTCCGGGAAGTTCTTGTCGTTGCATACCTTTGCGCGAGCGTCAACAAATTTGTCGACTCTGAACGTCGCGATGTAGCTGCCGGGAACGCCTTCTTCCGGTACCACAGACACAACGTCCTCATTGAAATTGACGAACGGTACGGTGATGCCGTAATCGCAGACATTCAGACCGCTGTTCACGCAGTGGGTATGGATGCAGTCGGACTTGCCGCCGGTCGCGATCTTGGCAACCTCGCGCCAGTCGGTCGGCGCATGGGTGAGCTTGACCAGATCGTCAACGCCGGGTTCTACAGGCGCGGATGTCCACGTATTGTCTTCCCAGCGGATGTACCATCTCAGCGTGTCCTTGGTGTACAGGTTGTGCGCCGGATTCTGCTTGAACGACTTCACAAAGTTTGTGACCGGGAAGGTCACGACCCATGTGCCAGCATTCTCGCCTTTTTCAAGCGTATACTCCTGCCCGGCAATACCCGCCTTTGCGGCATACTGTCCCTGACCGCAGTCCATGTTCTTGTTGCCGTCCTTCCAGAAGCGGTTGATGCAGGTGACGGTAACAAGGCCGTTCAGCGCGCCGAAGATATCCTCGCGGGTCGGCGCTTCAATCACCTTGCAGATGACTTCAACGACCGGCAGGTCACCCTGCTGCTGCCATTTCCTGTTCCCGTCAACAGTTACTTCGGTGTCATAGCGGAAGGTGATGGTCAGCGTTGCGTCCTGCTCGTCAACGAGCCGGTGCTCGACGCGGGTGTCGTTGTTATATGCCGCCAGATTCGGCGCTACCGTGACCGTCGCGGTGACGTAGTAGCCCTGCTCGTCCTTCTGCACATCGCTGATCGTATACTGAGACGGGGTGGCAATATAATCCGCCTTGTAAGGATGTGTTGCTTTGTTGTTCTTGCAGACGATAGCAAAACTGCCGTCCAGCGCCGTGGGCTTTGTGGGCGGGGTCACTTCGTGCGTGGCTTCGATCCGCGGGTTCGCTGCCGGTTTCACCCACGTCTTACTATTTTTATCATAGGTGAGGTTGAACGTGATGGTCTGCGCGGTCGGGGTGTGCTGCACCTTCCAGCGCAGATTGCTGGCCTGCTGCACGAACCATGCCGTCCGGACAGTCACCGGGCAGATATATCCGCCCGCGCCATCGCTTACGACCTCGCCGATCGTATGTTGTGCGTCGGTCGGGTGTCCGAGCGGATACTGTACCGTATCATGCGTTCCGGTTGTCGTAACGCAGACAATATCTACAACAACGCCGGTCACGTCGTTTTCCGTGGGCTTGGCGGGCTTGTCGGTGGGCGGGGTGTTCGACTGCCAGACGGCGTAGAGGTTGGTGGTCTCTCTGGGTGTTGTAATCGTATTGCCAGGTTTGACGGTGGCCGTTGTTGCGTCCGGATTCCCAGCCCAGCCGAGGAAGGTGTAGCCGTCTCTGCTCGGCCGCGCGTTGGAAACGGTGAACGTTACCATGCCGGTGTTGGACTTTTCAGTCTGCGGGTTGGGTTCCGGCATATTGGTGACTGTGTCTGTCGTGTTTTTGTAGTAGTTCAGGGTGTAGGTCTTTTCGGATGTATCCCTTGTAATATTAAATTGTATTGGGGGATTTTCTAGATATTGCCATCCGTATGTATTGTGCCAAAACCAATGAAGGGTGGCTGTTGCATTACTGGTTCCGGCAAGTTTGTGTACACCATATCTTTCGCTGAAGTTGCTGTTATATAGCTCGATGAACGGAGCAGCATGAACTGTCACCACGCACATCCACGGGAACTGTTCCTTTGTTATCTTGCCTCCGTCGACGTTATAGTAAGTGCCCGGGTTCTCTACAACCTCGCCAACAGAATAACCGTTCTGCACCTTATTTAAACTACTAGCCGTAGCATCATGCCCCCGAACACCCGCGTCTACACTGTGGAGCAGTACAGCTTTGCCTGCATCGGGGAAAGCGCCAATGTCACTCGCTGTCGGCGCATTCGGTTTTCCAGACGGGTCAGTGGAGCCACCATCGCCAACGGTGACGTTGTAGATAAGCAAGCCATTCGCTACCGCATTTTTGGAACAAGTACAGGTATAATCAACTGTAATCTTTGCGGTACCATTTCCAACGCCCAGAAAGTTGATCGTCAGCACACCGCCGCTCCAACTGCCGGTCGCTTTTACGACATTCTCGTTGGAACTTGTAACGACGCAATAAACGCCGCTCTTACTTACCTGAACACCTTCGATCGCACTGTACGTCGAAAAAGTCAGTACGCCGGAATCGGTGACAGTTTCTCCAACAGGAACCTGTACACTGCCATTACTCGTCTCTGCCTGATTCCCAGAGTTTTCATAAATCCTTATTGGATTTTCTGCGCTGCCGCGCGCAGTAACTACGCTGCCAGCCGCCATCGCCGATACCGGCAGCATACCGAGCACCATAATCAGAACTAACAAAAAGCAACTAATCTCTTCTTCATTACTTCAGATCTCCTCCTTTTTATTGTTTTATTGTTTGCTTCTTGTAGTGAAAACTATCTATGTTGAAAATGGCTGCGCCATTGGATTTTTTCGATGCTGCGCGCCGGGCAGGAGTTCTCTCCGTCCGGCATTCTGGGCACACGTCTTCATTTTTTCTTTAATTTAATATAACACATCCTGCCGCAATGTGCAAGGAAAATCAGGAGGAGTTTTCCAAAAATTTATGGGCACTTTATGCGCCGGACGTCACTGCAGCGCAGGCGCTGCCGGCAGCGCCGTCAGAACCGTGGTCACGCAGCAGAAAGCAAACTGCCGCGCGGAATGAGCAGTATTCTTCATCGTATTCCCCCCAATTGAGGTTCTTTTATTTATTTTACCCTGAATATGACAAAAAAGCAACTGCCTGCCCATCCGCAGCGGACGTTGACAGGAAAGATTTTGGTCATTATAATAGAAGTATCTATAAAGGAGGATACGCTATGAAACGAAGCGAGCAGGATATCCGGTTCCAGTGGGACCTGACGAAGATCTACCCGGACACTGCGGCGTGGGAAGCCGCAATGCAGGAGGCTGAGGCCGCGCTTGCACCACTGGCCGCAATTCCCGGCACACTCGGCACGTCCAAGGAAGCGTTCAAGAAGGGGCTTGACACCATCTACGCCTCTATGTTCAAAGTTGAGTTGCCTTATACCTATGCGTTTTTGAAGAAGACAGAGGACGGCTCTGTTGCGGAAAATCAGGAAATGGCCGCCCGCGGCGAGAGCCTGATCATCAAGTTCAACGCCGCAATAGCATTCCTGAGTCCCGAGATTCTTGCCATCCCGGCAGAAAAGCTGGACGAGTGGATGCAGGACGAGGCGCTGGCGACCTACCGGCACACGGTAGACGATATCGTCCGTATGCGCGCGCATACGCTCGACGCTGCGCGGGAGCAGATGCTGGCGCTGCTGGGCGACGCAGCAGGCACGCCGAAGGCCGCGTTTGAGATGCTGACCAACGTTGACCTGCAGCTGCCGATGGTCAAAAATGAGGCGGGCGAGGAGGTACGCCTTACCGCCGGTACGTTCCCTGTCTTCCGCGAGAGCCGCGACCGCTCCGTGCGCGAGGGTGCGTTCCGCGCCATGTTCGGCACCTACCGGCAGTTCGGCGACGCCATTGCCACGCTCTATGGCGGCTCCGTCAAATTCGACACCTATTTCTCCAATCAGCGCGGCTACGCCTCCGCGTGCGAGGCGGCGCTGGACGGCGGCAACGTGCCCGTGTCCGTCTATAACAGCCTGATCGAGGCCGTGCATGAGAGCCTGCCCTCCATGCGCAAATATCTGGAGCTGCGCCGCCGCGCGCTCAAGCTCGACAAAATCGACGTGTTTGATCTGTATGTCCCCATCGTGGAGGACGTCGACTATCCCATCGCGTTTGAGGACGCGAAGGAGCTGGTCAAGAAGGCGACGCTGCCGCTGGGCGAGGAATACCAGAAGCTGCTGGACCGCGCGTTTGCAGAGCGCTGGGTCGACGTGTATGAGAACGACGGCAAGCAGTCCGGCGCGTTCTCGTGCGGTGTGTTCGGCGTGCATCCGTATGTGCTGATGAACTATGCCGGGACGCTGGGCGACGCGTTCACGCTGGCGCATGAGCTGGGCCACTCCATGCACTCCTGGTTCTCCGATACGACGCAGGATTATGTTAATCACGATTACCGCATCATGGTCGCCGAGGTCGCCTCGACGGTCAACGAGGTTCTGCTGACCAAGTATCTGCTGAAGACCGAGACGGACGAAAAGCGCCGCGCATACATCCTCAACCACTTCCTTGAGAGCTTCCGCACGACGCTCTACCGGCAGACGCTGTTCGCAGAGTTCGAGCGCAAGGCGCACGATCTCTACGCTGCGGGCCAGCCGCTGACGGCCACATCGCTCAACAAGGTCTATCACGATCTCGAAGCCACCTATTATGACGGCATCGGCATCGACGCGGACATCGACCCCGAATGGTCGTATGTCCCCCACTTCTACCGCGCGTTCTACGTCTATCAGTACGCGACCGGCTTCTCCTCCGCCGTGGCCATCGCCGAGCATATCCTGACGACCGGCGACGCAAGCGGCTATCTGAAGTTCCTCACGACCGGCGGCAGCGATTATCCGCTCGAAGAACTCAAGATCGCAGGCGTCGACCTCACCAAGCCCGACACCGTCCGCAGCGCGCTGCGCGTGTTCGACGAGACGATCGACGAGCTGGCAAAGATCCTGCTGTAACCCGGCATTCCGCGACGTCCCCTGCCATACGCATGGCAGGGGACGTTTTTTGCGCACCGGAGGCGCAGACTGAATCCGGCATTTACAGTCCCGTTTCCTGTGGTACGATGGTCAAAGCAGCGCGGCTGGCTCAGTCTGCAGGAGTTCGCCGATCTTGTCGCCATCGCGGAAATGACCCCCGGCCCGATTGCGATCAACGCGGCCACGTTCGTCGGGACAAGGCTTGCGGGCGTACCCGGTGCGCTGACAGCCACGCCCGGCGGTCGTGGCCATGATCGCCTCGGCAGGCGTCCTGATTCTGACGAACGCAGTCTGGGCCGGAGAGGCCGTGACGCTTGCGGACACGAATTGGGCCATGGCGGCGATTTTTGCCGTCTGCCTTGTCCTGCTCCGCAAAACAAAGCTCAGCCCGATCCTCGTCATGCTTCTGGCCGGAGCCGTCAATCTGCTGCTGCCGGCATAGCCGGACGGATGCCCCGGCGGATGTGCGTCATTCCTCCTATATGGGCTTCAGCCCTTTTTCGGCGGCAGACGGCGCAGGAGCAGATATCCGATGAGGCCGAGCACCAGCACGATCCCGGCGGCGATCACGTCTGCCCAATCAAAAACCTGCGGCCCGGCGATGAAAATTTCCGTCGGCCCGTCCGCGCCGCCGATAACGCCGACGGACGCAAAGCCGCGCAGATTCGTGACGGTTTTCAGAAGCCCGGCCAGCAGCGCAAGCACCGCCGCGCCAAGGCAGACGAACCGCAGCGGGCTTTTGCGGAACGCGTAGCCCGGCAGCTGCGCGGTAAGCTCTGCCGCGGCCTGCTTTGCCGGGCCAAGCGCGGCAAAGATCTCCGCATCCGTCTGCCCGGCCTCGCGCCGCTCATTGATCGAGCTGCGCAGGTCGTCCATCACCCGGTCCCTCATTTGCCCCGATAGCGGCAGCCGCCGCCGGACAGCGCGCAGATAGCGCGCAAGCTGTTTTTCATTCATGTCCTGCATCCTCCCCGCAAAAATGGTCCACTGCCGTCCGGAATCCGGCCCAGAGGCCGAGACGGCGTTCATTTTCTTCTCTGCCCTTTTCCGTCGCGGAATAGATCTTCCGCGGAGCCGCACGCCCTGTCTCCTGCTGCCAGACCGCTTCGATCAGCCCGTCGTCCTCCAGCCGGTATAAAATCGGGTAGAGCGTTCCCTCCCTGAGCGTAAACAGCCCGCCGGAGCGGCTGCCGAGCTGCGCGATCAGCTCGTAGCCATAGGTCGGCCCCCGGCAGATCGTCTGCAAAACCAGCAGCTCCAGCACGCCCTTCTTGAGCTGCTGCAAAAAACGTTCTTCCATCCGCACCATCCTTGCATTTCTAAGTATTTTGTATTGCTAAACATAAAGTACCACATTCCCCCCAGCTTGTCAAGCAAGACAGCGCAAAAGGCTCCCTTGAAACCCACACGAATTCCAAGCAGAATGAGAAAGAATACGCCGGACCTCATCGTTCGGATTCCAATTTTTTATATTTTTGCGTCCATCTCTTGGGCGTTCGGATCGCAGTGGTGTTCTCAGGAGCGAAAAAATCCAGACATCATAAGGATGTCTGGATTTTTGTGTTATCTGAAGGCTGCGATATTACATATCGCTGCCATGCTTGCGCATGGAATTGCCGGGCGATCGAACCCAATGGGTTCGGTCCGACATACGAATCACCAAAAAAGAAACCATCCGGATGGATGGTTTCTTTTTTGTGTTTTCGCTACACTATAGATGAACACGTTACAGCGGCTGATTTCTGTAATTTATTCTTTCGACTTGTCTTTACTCGCAATCTCATCGGTCGCTTCAATCAGATTCGTCACAACCTGATTGAGCTGCGCGGCGTTTTTTGATGTAATGACCGGCACGCCGGTCTGCTGCTCGATAGCCTTCCGGGCGTCGCCTGCGACCTTACCGCCGGAGCGTGCAACCTCGACGTTTTCTCGCAAACCTTCCGGCGCTTTCTGCTTGGAAATCTCTGTTGTTGTGGCTTCGGCCAGCATATTGAGGACCAACTCCAGCGTCGTCATGTTGTCGCGCAGGTTTTCTTTCTTCAAGCCCTTGAGATTCTTATACTGCCGCGTGTTCATTCCGGACCACGCTTTTGTGATCTCGTCGGTCAGAATCGCGTATTCCACACCTTTTTGAACGCCGCGCGCGTCCCATTCGTCGGTCAGCTCCTTGCGCACCTGAATCGCTTGCAGGCGCTGGTTGATCCATTCGCGGCTGTATCCCTTCTTGAGATAGGTTTCCAATGCGCGGTCAATCGTCAGTTCCGGATCGATCGTTTCTTCTATGCGCTCCCGGCCAACCTGTGCCAGCCAGAGCTTGAACGGCTCGGCTTTGGGCGAGGGAATGGACTGAATGATGCGAAGGAGCTGTTCCGTGTCGGCTACATCGGTGTTGTAGCATTTCCCGTCTGCCGAACGCATTTTCAGTTGACTACATTTTGTAGTCAACTCACTACCTTCTTTTTTCAGTCGGGTCTTCAGCACGCTCCAATATTTCGCCGCGTGGCGCTGATCCGGCTGATCGGTCAGCACAGCTACAACATCGACGATGGAAAAGTACCATTCTTCCTTTTCTGCATCCCATGCGGTGCGGATGCGCTTGTTCTCAAATAATTGGATTTTGTCATTCTGCGACATTGATTTTACCTCTGTCTGTCGAGATTGTGGGAAGCAGAAATCTATTACTGACTCGTTTTGATTTCTAATTGTGATATTTCAGCCTATTTTAATTCTATCCCATCGAAAAACTCATCAATAGGATACAGCTGCCTCGGCTGTCTTCCCCACCTGATTGTGTACTCCTTCGGCTCATGGATTCTTTTCTGAGGAAGAAGAATCCGATACTCTTTTTCTCCTGCAAAGTAGGTATCTTTGCAAAACAAAATGCGCTTCATGTTTTGCTCTGTAATTGTAAGTTGAATGCTCTCTCCGCTATTTGCTACCTCAACCATTGACGCGAGAAGTTTATTGTGTTTCGACACGACTCCGGGGCATCGAGAAACATATTCAATCATTTCTTTGATGACACCTTTAGGGGAAAAATCAAAATATTTCACCTCATCATAGGAAACCATCCCCAGTTCAGACAGGCTCCTGATGAACAGTTCCGGTCGAAAGAACACGCCAGCCGTATCTGCTTTTGGAAAGTGTGCTTTTATAGTATCTCTAATTGTGTCGCTAATCGTAATAAATCGTTTCCCCTTCGCTTCTCGGATAGTACAGTCCCCTGCTGATATGCAAGTAATACAAAATATAGGTATGTTGTCAGTATCAGCAAGTCCGAGAGACACGGTTATATTCGGTTGGCGAAAAGATAGCCCGGTGTTTGTCTCAGTCATAATGGCATTTCCGTTTTTCAACTGCAGAATTGCTTCAAATGCATCTCCTTGTCCCTTTAACCCGTTTGTCTTCTCGATTCCACGAAACTTCACCGCATTGGAAAGGTACATCTTACCGTCGAATAATCGCTTGACATATTTGCGTTCCCCGAACTTTACAAAAAGCACACTTTTATTATCCATTTTGCTCACACTAATAAATTTCGCTTAATACTCCACTATCCAGCGCAGCCCACCATGTTGCGCCGAAGTCCTCGGTATAGCATAAACCTGCCACATTGCCATGGTGGACGGCATTGTTCATCAGGCGGGACATCTTGCCTGCGTAGTCGCTGTTGCAGGCGGGGCTCATCATTCCATCTTTCTTTGCCAAGTCTCTCATTGCAAGCTTGGTCATCGGACTGTAGCAAACGAACGAGGTTTTCTTCATGCTGTATTCTCTTGGGTAATTCGTCATTTTCTTTAGTATACCAGTCCGGCGTGTTTTCGTCGAGAGATATTTCCATATGTACGGCAGATTCTATCATCCGCAGAAGTTCCGCCTTAGATAGACCACCTGCGTTCGCTTTCCGGAGATACCATCGTCTTGCATCCATCGTCAGCTCTGACTCCATGATGACCACGTTCAGCGTCCAGCCGATTTTCATCGCCAACCGGAGGAGCGTTTGGTCATTTTCATAAGTCCTATAAAAATCGCGCATCCGGCGCACATTGCGCGGAGAAAAGCCTGTACGGTCAGGGAAATTCGCCTGCAAGAACTCTGCGGCTGCGACGGCTGCGCCCTTCTCCGGGCGCTGTCTGACAGCCTTACCGATAGCATGGATTTCGCCCATCTGAGGAAGATTCTGCGCAAGAATTGCGGCCAATTCCCGATACATTGTACCGTAATCCACAGGTTTTCTGACGTTCATGACTTCTCCTTTCCGCGCTGCCGCGCATCGTATATTTCGTCGTTTTGCGAATAGCCTGCTACAATATTTTGTGGTATGATTGCCCTGTTCGTTTGATTCTAGCGAGGGAGGAGCAATCATGCAGTACACCGATAACGAAGCCGCCCGATTGGCGGCCTGATCTCAACCTATTTCTTTCAGCCTGCCGTGTCCGCGTCTTTGAAGGACGCCTACAGCCGTGTTTTGGAGCATCTGCACCAGAATGCGCTCACTTCCTCTGATTTGCAACAGATCCGGAAGGCTGTGAATTTTCTGATGCCCATGTGCCAGGCAAACCGACAGACACAGCGGGAGCTTATGGGTGTCAACGCAAGGACAACGGCGTTGCTGAATATCTCGCGATAATTACTCTTTCTATTTTCAGGGCAAAGAAGACCCCCGGTGTGTTAGACCGCGTCCTTCTTTGCCCTGATTCTTTTTATGTCTATTCTAGAAAATAGGGAAGACCTTTGCTATACTAAAAACAACCTTATCGTGTGTCGCTACAGGAAGGAAATCAAAATGGAAAACCCAAAGTATATTTCATCATTAAGCGAATATCTGCAGGCTATTGAAGCACTCAAATTTCACTATCCAAATGCGCCCCTTGTTCAAAATCCAACCAGTAATCCATTTTTGTTTCGTGGGTTATCTAACGTCTCTTACTCATTGCTTCCAGGTATTTTACGAGGTCACAAGCAAAAATTTGAAGATCATATAGCAGTAGAAAACAACCTTTATACAACTTGGGCAGATGAGTATGGAATTCTTAACTATTTTATATGCGAAGCGTCTGCATATTTAAAGATACCTGCCACAAACCATCACCAATGGCTGGAGTATGCACAGCATTATGGTGTGCCGACAAGATTATTGGACTGGACAAGCAATCCTTTAGTTGCGTTGTTCTTTGCCTGCCGCAGCGATCATGATGCCGACGCAAAAGTGTGGCTTCTTCACCAAAGAAATTATTTGTGCTTTCTTGCTACAAACATGTCCGCACCGGATGGAAAAACCATTTCTCAAATCATAGACGATCTTCTTTTTTGTAAATCCTCCATCAAATACCCATTTATATATACGCCGTACTATGTTGATACCAGAATGAGTGCCCAGAGCAGTTATTTTATGGTTTGGGGTGCAGATCCAATTGCACTTGAAAATATATTTACACCTGAAATGTACTGTATGCAGTTCAAGGAAAACACAAATGGTAGAGTATACGGTAACCATGAGCGCAACGCCTTATCTTTTGCCCTATATATTCATGCAGATCGGAAACAGACGCTCATGCGTGAATTAGATTCTGTAGGTATCAATGAAAAGACTCTGTTCTCAGGACTCGATGGTATTGGTCGTTATGTTGAGCAAAGGTTCAGATTTAATTATAATGAAGCTATGCAATGTCTCTAGCCGAAAAACCATAGTATTAGCTCCACTATTGTTGTCCTTGGCATTTTCTTATCTTTACCGCTCACAATCATTTTGGATATTTGTATCAATTTGTAGAGCGTAAAAGCCTGAAATGATTACCACATATAGCTCTTGAATCGACCGGCAAGATTCGAGTTGAACAACTCCTGCCAGCACTTCTTTAATCGATGAGAGAGGTATCAAACACGGATTCTCTTCACCCCATACAGCATCACTTACTTTTGAAAAAGCATATCGGCATTTTTCCGGCACACTGGGCTCTGTCGGAAGGTCTCTCTTTTGCAAATCAAAATTCATCGTTTGGAGCGCATCAAAAAGTACATTTATTTCTTGTCTGCATACCGTTTGATACTGCTGTACAATCATTCTATTTTCTTCATCTGCGATATTCGTTTCAAGAATCAATTTCAAACGCTCAATTCGGTAATTGTAATAATCATTATTCAAACGTGCTACCGACTCCTGCTTCAAAATCTGCAATTGTTCAAGTGGATCATCTATCTTCTCAATTCTTCTATTCTGATAATTTGTAAAAAACTCAGTTGCAATACTGTCAATTCGAGTCATCAATGTTCTGAGATATTCATATCGCTTCTGAGCAAACACTAGAAGTTCATCAAACCATATATCAAGAAAAATTGGCTCCTTATTAAGTTCATTGCTATATAGTATTACGCTAAAGTCTCCTGGTCCAAGTCCACCAGAAGACCAACTAGCATACCTGCGCTCTTTTTTCGTGCAATCGCCAAAATAATCTTCCAAATTCACTGGGTGTGCCGCGAAGCATGCTCTTAGCATTTTAAAGTAGTTATTATCTGATGTCGAAGCTATCTTCCGGCAAAAGCATGTGCCATCACTTTCAAACGGAATAGAATGCGTACCAAACAACACTCTGTGCAGTTGCTGGACGGCTTCCCACAAAACATCAATACACATGATAAAATTCATAACTTTTATACTTGCAGCATTGCTATTGTTTCTCTGGAGGTGTCTCGTATCAATATCCTCCACAACAATGCTAATCCAATCCATAGCAGAGCAGATAACGTTCCACTGATTCTTTTGATTGCGGTTCCGATAAATATGATAGATTAAATCCAAATTGCTCACTTTATCACGGAATTCCTTAAGCAAGCTAATATCCATGTTTACATTCCTCCAACACCAGAATTTTCCGCATCTCAACAACTAAACTATATCAGCATTTTTCTTTTATGTCGAGACAATATTTCCTGGTGTTGGGTTGACCGAACACTCTTCATATTTTAGAGTGAAGGGAGTCGCCACGCCGCCCAAACCGTCCTTTACTGATTTAACATATTATTGTTGATCAATCATTTGAAACTTCAAAGTATCTAAAAGATTTATTAAAACGAGGTGTCTACATGGCCAGCGGAAAATTTCGTTCAGAGTCCCATTTAATTGACCAGAAAGCAGTGTTCTTTGTACGGGAGAATCTTCCCACTGAATGGGTTGTTCGAGAATTAACTCCCGATTACGGACTCGACCTGGATGTAGAAGTTTTTGAAAAAGAAAACGGAAGAATCACCACATTGGGAGAACGACTATATCTGCAAGTTAAAGGGACCACTATGGCAAACTACATTGACGTCACATATGGAACGAAAGACGTTATGCGTACAAAGAGGTGTGTATCCTTTTCCCTCGATACTGGACTACTTCATTTAGTTGAAAGAGTTGGAAACTCATTGCCTATTTTGCTTGTCGTTGTCGACTTAAGTTCAAAGAACGCATACTTTTCCTGTTTGAATGACTATTTAGAGTATGTACTGAAGAATGATACAAAATGGAGGATGCAAAAGTATAAGACAATTCACATTCCTTGTGAAAATACGCTGCAAATGGCGCAGTTACTCCATTGGTATTCCATGCGTCCAAAGATCAATAGTTTCTTTGCACAGGCCGCTGCATTGGCAAGCGACGTAAAGTATGCTGCGACCGCAGATGATTACATAAATATGGTCTGTAATTTTTCCATTAAAATTCAAAATTCGGACATATGGAACTGTACCAAATTAGGCTTCTCATTTCTGAGCCACGCGCAAAAAATAGTAAACTGTATTGTAAACGCTCAATACTGTGAAGAATCTCAGTATTTGTTCCAAGATTGCAAAGCCAACGAATTATTTTCGATGCTTTCTTTTGATAATCTGACATTTGATCAAGCAAATAAATTATTCACAGCAAGCAGGCTCCTTGAAAGCATAGAAAATGCTAATTCTATATACTTATCTAATTTAAGGCAGTTGTTTTCCGTCACTGCATATGACGCTCTGGTTCAAACATAACTGTGCATGGTGTCGGGCTCGTTTTAATTTCGCATAAGCCTTACGTCTCATCCATTTTCAGTTGTTGATACTGATGTATATGCAATTTTTTACGCTAAGAAACTCTAAAGGATGTCGTGATCACGTTGCATCGTCCGGTCATGTTTTTATTTTTGTCCATTTCATCATAGTGCAAAGAAAAAAGCTGTTGTTATAACCGTGCTTTTCGTTGCCCTGTTTTTATAACACCCGAACCATCTGCTCATAGAGCAGAACGTACTTTTCGTCGATGATCCGGTTGTCGTGGTAGTGCCCGAATAACCAATAGTGGAACTGGCTGCGGTTGCGGATTTCTTCCAAGAAGTCCGTCAGCTTGTCCGGTTTGAAGTTTGCGTTGATCTTTTGCTGAATCGCTGTCGGGGCACAGTGCGTGATGATGTAGTCAACCTTCCAGTCCAGCCGCTCCAGCGTCTGCCGGGTTCCCGCATATTCCTCGTCGGACGGCAGTTCTTCCCGCCACCATGAGATGTGGTTGATGCGGAACTGTCCACGATTGCGGCGTAAGTTGTCATATCGTTCATAAAAATTCGGACTGCCCATGTCCAGAACGCCATCTGCAATGTCATGGCTCTGTGCGCCGCCCATTGTGAAGAAGGTGCGGCCTTGCAGCTCGAATGCCTGTCCGCGCATTAGGTGAATGACGTGCGGTCGGATTTTATGCACTTTCCCACCACGCCATTGCTCCATTGGATATTCCTTCAAAGCGTCAAAGTTTTCATGATTGCCGTCCACGAACAGAACCGTAAACGGCAAGGCTTCCAGCCAGTCGAGCTGCGGATCGTCGCTCTTGTCGCCGTTCCAGACGCAGCCAAAATCGCCGCAGACGATCACGAAGTCGTCCTTGGTCATCTGCGCTTGCTCTGGAAAGTATTGCTGCTGGAATCGGAGCGTGTTTCCGTGAAGGTCGCCGGTTGCATAGATCATTTTTATCACTCCAATCGTTGTCTGATTTCTGCGCCGCCCTTGATCCGCACCAGAATCTCGTCGGCGGAGAGGACGGTCACACGCTCTACGGTCTGCCGGACGGCGTTTTCATTCCATTCTGTGATCGTGGATGCGGTGTTCTCTATAGCTTCTTCTGCTTGCTTTATGCGGGTGCAGACGCGGTCTGCATCGTTGCTGCTTTGCAGAATCGTTTCCTTCTGCTTTTTGAGAGAAGTCTGCTCGGCCAGGATTTCCGCGAACTGTGCATTGCAGGCTTCTTTGTCTTCCGCATCGATGGCTTCTGTCAGAAGCTGTTGGAACTGCTCGTCGAGCTGCGCCAGTCGGCGTTCGATGTCGGCAAGACTCATGGTCTGGCCCTGCACCGGCAGAAGCTCTAAGGAAACTGCGTTCTTGATACGATCAAGCAGAGCAGGCTTGCCGCTCATGGCGGAGTTGATCGCCGCCAGAATTGCCGCTTGCAGCGGTTCTTCCTTAATCGTCGGGGAGTCGTGGCAGTATTTTGTTCCGTAGTTCAGGCGGCTGGTGCAGCGCCAGACAGGATATTTTCGCCCGAGAGATGTCCATGTGCAGCGCCGGTAGAGCGTCCCGCATTCGCCGCAGACGAGCCTGTCCGATAAGGCGTATTTGCTGGTATAGCAGGATCGACCAGTTAAGGCCGTTTTGGAGGGGCTGCGAAGGGCGCTCCGACGTGCCATTTCCGCTTTCACTGCATTGTACTGTTCCCGGCTGACGATGGCTTCATGGTGATCGGGCATATAGTATTGCGCCATCTGACCGACGTTCTTAATGACCTTCTTGCTGATCACATCTGTCCGGAATGTTTTCTGGAGCAGCACATCTCCACAGTATTTTTCATTCGTCAGGATACTCTTGATGGACGTCGCTGTCCATTTTGATTCTCCGAGAACCGTTTTGATCTGATTTTCCTCCAGCCAGTCTTGCAGATTTCGCAGGCTGGCGCCGCTCTCATATCGCTTGTAGAGTTCACGCACGATTTCTGCCTGTTCTGGTATGATGCGGAATTTGCCATCTGCGTCTTTTTCATAACCATAAAGCCGGTAACAGGGAACCTTAAGCGTTCCAACTTTCGCGTGCATCTGCCGACCACGCCGGATGTTGCCGGAGATGGACTCGCTCTCAGATTGCGCCATCGCGCCGTACATCGTGATCATAAATTCGCTGTCTGGCGGCAAAGAGTTGATATTCTCTTTTTCGAAGAGAACCCCGATGCCAAGCTGCCGGAGGATGCGCGTATAGTTGATGCAGTCGAGCGTGTTGCGGGCGAACCGCTGAATGGACTTTGTGAGGATGAGGTCGATCTTTTTCTGTTTGCACTGACGGATCATCCGCAGGAACTCCGTGCGCTTTTTCGTGGATGTGCCGGTAATGCCTTCGTCTGCGAAGATTCCCGCCATCGTCCATTCCTTGTTGGACATGATCTTGTCGGTGTAGTATTCGCACTGCGCTTCATAGCTGCTGGCCTGTTCTTCTTCCTTGGTCGAGACGCGGCAGTACGCCGCGACTCGAAGCTGCTTTGTGACTGCAGCCGCTTGCTGCAATTCTGGCTTGGGTGGGATTATAATGACACGCGGCTTTTCGTCTGTCATGCAAGGTCTTCCTTTCCGATGATTTGCCCGTTTTTAAGCTGCAAGCGCACCGCCTGTTGTGTCACCAGCACAGCGGAGACTGTGCCTTGCAGCAGCTCCGCGTTGAGTTCTGCTGTACATTCGAACGCTGTGAACAGCCGCCGCAGGCGCTCGGTTTCGTATTCTTCATTACCAATGGCGTCATACTGTTCTCGTGCCAACTTGCAGATCAGGCTTCTGGCAGTGTCCTCGTCGAGCGGTTGGGTGTTTAGAACGTCATCCAGTTTGGCTTGTGTAGTGCTGTATATCGGTGCTGACTGTTTTTCTGGCTGCGTGATGCGCTCCGGCTGTTCTGCCAGCCGACTGAGCAGGTGCATGACCTGCTGCTCGATTTCCGGCGTAGGCGGTTTGGAGCAGACACGTTTGAGTGCTTTCTGCGCGGGTGTCCGCTCTGGCAATCGCTGCTTGGTCTGCCGCTTCTCGGCGGCTGATTCAAATAATTTTATGTCAACCAGCTTCGGATAGCTGTCTGCGCCGGTGTACTTGGAATTTTCCAAGATTCTGGCAATCATATTCTTATTCCAGCTCTTGCCCTCGTCATAGGCGGGGCCAGTCTTGCTCATCTGTTCTGCGATTTCCTTCAGCGACGCGCCGAGCGTGTATTGCAGGAAGATGTCCTGCACGGCTTTGGCTTCCGACTCGTTCCGGACGATCTCGCCCATGCGCATTTGATACCCAAATGGCAGCTTCCGATTTCCCATTACCGTTTCGTCCTCTCAATCTGCTCTGTCAATTCCAAACCGTTTTTCAGCCGAAACCGCAGGCGCTCGTTGTTGTCCACGATGATTTTCTCTACAAGCGCATCGAACAGCTCCGCATCAAAGCTGTCGAGGAAATCCGGCCCGTCCTCGAGCACGTCCATGAGATCGCGGGTACGATCCGCCAGATCGTCGCTGTCGGTATCGAGAAGCCTTGCTTTTTCCTGTTTCAGCCTGCGGAGCTGTTCGTTAAGCTTGTTGTTGGAAGATATAAAAGTGTCAGGGTCAACGCCGCCCGCCTGTTGAAGCTGGGTTAGGAATTGAACCTGACTGAGAATATCGGATATTTTCTTGTTGAGAGAGATGACGTCTTCGCTCCATAGCATCCGGCTATAGCGGATCTTTTGGAGGTTCGAGAGCATTTGCGTGAAAATGGGTTCACCGTGGTGTTTGAGTTTGCAGTACAGACGGCAGAAAGCTGCATGGATGCTCTGCTCTTCCATTGGTAATATACTACATAGATTTATATTTTCGCTATGCGTCCTGCACGACCATCGAGATATGCCTCGCCAGTTCTTCCGTCGAAATGCTGCGCCGCATTTGCCGCATAGAATTCGTCCTGTTAAAATACTGTATGCAGCCCCTGTCGCGCTTCCGTTTGTTGTTCTTCTTTGCTTCCTGAGTCTTTGCGCAGCATAGAAAGTATCTTTATCGATAATCGCCGGATGCTTCCCTTCTGCATAGTATTGCGTTTTCTCTCCTCTGTTTATTACTTGCCTTGCGGGAATTGTACTTGTCATGTAGCATTTCTGCCATAAGCAGTCACCAATATAACGTTCGTTGCTCAAAATATATGTAACGGCAGCCTTGTACCATTTGCGATTATTCCCTGCCGATCTCGCATTCAGTTCCTTTGTGATCTCATTTACATTTGCGCCTGCTAGGTATTGCTGAAAAATCCACCTCACGATTTCTGCTTCTTCCGGCTGGATTTCTAACCGCAAATTGACCAGTCTATATCCATACGGAGCCGAAGAAGCCACATAAGTTCCATCTTCCATCCGTTTTTGGACGCCCCATTTGACGTTCCCTGAAATGGACTCGCTCTGCTTTTGCGCTAGGGATGCCATGATTGCCGTGACCATTTCACTAGACACCTTGCTGGTGTCGATGCCCTGTTCCTCGAACTGGACGCTGACGCCAAGCTCTTTGAGTTCCCGAACGGCTGCAAGGCAGTCCTTTGTATTTCGGGCGAACCTGGAGATGCTCTTGACCAGAATGCGGTCGATTTTTCCTTTCCGGCAATCCTGCATCATGCGCTGAAAATCTTCGCGCTTTTCAACCGACGTGCCGGTGATGCCCTCATCGGCGTAAATATCGATCATTTCCCAATCTGGGTTGCCGGAGATGAGTTCGGAATAATATTGATTCTGCACGCGGTAGGAGTTGAGCTGATCCTCGCTGGAGGAGCTGACGCGGGCATATGCCGCGACGCGCAGCTTTCGCGCTATGATCTCGTCGTGTGCCGGAATTACAATAACGCGCCGCTGTTCCAGCGCAAGGTTTCCGCTGGTTTGCTTTTTTACCACATTCTCACCTCCCTCTCTGCAGCAACACACTATCACAACACCTGCGAAATAGCTATAGGACATAACGCCGATAAAAGGATGCCATTTTGCATCTTCTCGACTACGCCTTAATATGACAAAAACACCTGACGGTGCGTCAGGTGTTTTATCTCGATATAAACTTATCTTTGGTTTTACGCTCTTGGCGCGAGGTTTTGATTTATTCCGTTATTTCTACGGAATTCATGATAAATATCGTGGTTCCACGTTTCAACGGAATCGTGCATGACCATATTCGGATCATCTTCCAGCAGGGCGTTCATAGCAGAGTGCTTCACTGCCAATTTTGCGTCCTTTCTACCCATTTGGAATATCCGAACTAGATCGTCCACAAAATAAGCCATAAACCTTGCGATGATTTCTTGCAGCATCCCGCTGCTCTCCTTATATGTTTAACCATCAATTTTTTTATCACTTTCGCTTCTGAATGCATTTGCTATGTTAATTGTAGGAATAATGATTGGTTCTCTGCCAGTCATGCTTGTTACCGTCGAAACAATCGACCTTAAATACGGAAAAAGTATTGCCAACATATTGGTTTCCCATGCAGGATCCCAGTGCTCGTTGATTTCAAACTGTCCATTAATCTCGACAGATATTTTATAATCCGTATTTTGATCGCCAATCGTATGCCATAAGTTGACTCGCAACTTTTCCTGAACACGAGTTTCCGATATTCTCCCCAATGCTTTGCTGAAGTTCATGTTGCATGATATTTTTGCATCACTTGGAAACTCGAGTGTAACAGGGCATGTATATGAAATCTCACTTACTCTGTATCCAAGGAACTGAATCACAGCCTTATCTGTTTCTTTCATGCGGCTACCTCGTTCCGTGTAGTTATCGAAAACTCATTCTTCTTTACGCAAATTCCCTGCGTGTAAAACGTATATCCAATCGGTTGTTTAGCGATTTCTATACTCTGTGTTGGTGTATTCTCCATTGACATCTCGGGCAGTTCTTCTGCTGTCAACAACTCATCACTGTCCATCGAATGAAGCATCGCGTCACTTAAGCTCTCCTTCACCTGCTGACTTGTCATTGATGACACATACTCAGTAAAATCTGCAAATAACTTATTCATATCCATTAGCAAAACTTCCCCTCGTCAACCTTCTCAATATTAATGATTCTTGCCGTTTCAACATCTGCACATACCATAATTACATTAGGAACATAGGTCTTAGGGTACGCACGTCCTTCCAAGAATAAGAATTGTCTTTCGCGTTCAAACATTCCAAAAAACTGTGGACAGCGAATTACCGCCAAATTTCGCAGATGCCTAATTGTATCAAAAACCTGCGTATCTGCTGCCGCCGTATTCGGATACTTAAACTCCGGATCCTTTTTCAGCGACTGTTCGATCAACTGATATCGCATCCGATGAAATAGTTCCATGTTCATCGGATCATATAAATCCAAGTACTGTTCTTCTTCACACTGAATAGTGCAGGAAAGAATCATATAGCCATCAGTGTGTTTACCTTCGGTATAATGGTATCGCTCTAATTCTTTTGCACACAAAATAGGATAGTCTGGGCTGGCACAAGTCTGGCAAAAGAAATATGCACCTTTTCCCATCCTTAGTCTCTCAGCAGTGCCTTCCCGAAACGCATTTTCTCTTAAAATAGACTGCCCCGCATCCAATGATGTACCGTGAAAGCATGTTAAATTTACCACGTAGCAGATCCACCTTTTATTATATTCACACCGAGTGTGCAATATACACTGTCATTTCTTTGTTTTACTCTTTTGTAGCATAGCATTTTTTTTATTTTTTGTACATCCACAAAATAACCAAAAATTCATATTCTGTTGTATGTGATGCTCCTTGCTCACTCATTTTGTACTTTTGGGGGTATCTCATAAATCTACTTCGCATATTTCATTGTCAATGTTGGTTATAAAGTGTGAAATTTGCACCAAGCTCGACGGCGATCCGCCGCGCGATCTTTTTGATTTCAGTCTCAGAAAAGCCGACTGTACGGAGCGCCTTCAAAAGCTGGCAGATGCCTAAAAAATCAATGTTTGGATTCATTGCATTTCTCCTATGCACAAAGCGGGAACCGTATTCCATAACGGGATACGGTTCCCGCGGTTTCTGACATTTGTGCTTCTGGCTTTATTCGTCGCTACTTCCCAAGCCAATGGGCGATTTCAAACAGCGGCGGCTGGCTGCCGCTCCACGGGTCTTGCACCCCTCCGAGGATCTCTCCGAGCTGCCCCCATTACGTTCCGTTGTGGCTGGACAGGTGTACCATTATAGGTTGGCAGGATCATCGCAAAACAGCTTGCCAAAGCTGCTTCCGGCTGGATGGGGCCGCTCGTCACCTTATTGGGCCGTCTTTATACAGCAGAGCTGTACAGGTGGTCTTCGCGCATCCGCCAAATCGCTTTCCCTCGTCGGGTTCTGCCAACTGATGTACTGTTGAATCGGATCTTTACTTTTCAAAGAACAGCCGAGGTAAATGTCGCTCTATTTAATCCGACAGAAAATCGCGTTTTGACCAGTCACTTTTTCAAAAATTTTTTAATTTTTTTCTTTGCCCACTGGATGGACTCCAAAGCCGCGTTATATCCGCAGTTTTCAGCCTTCGCAATGTCGTGAATCGTCAAACCTGATTCAAGCAGTAAAAAGCGTCGGCGCTGCGTGGGCGTCAGTTTTGCCTGTGCAACCGCAGCCGACAGGCGTTCCATTTGTTCCTCGCTTATATATTGCTCATCCAGCGTCTTTGATGCCAACTCAGGAGCATTCGCAGGTCTGGCCTCCAGCCGGAGCTTTTCTACATGACGCTCATCGCGCTTCTCCTGTTTGAGATCTTCCAGTTTGAATTCCCGTGTCAAAACCGTAAACAGCCGGAAGTCCAAGCGGATCACGCGCCCGGCATCCGGAGATTCCGGGTAGACATCCTCGATATGTATGATCGCCGCCTCCGGCTTCATTTTGATCAGTTCGCGGTGGGCCTTTTTCGTGAGCTGGAACCAGTCAGATTCGATTCCATTTTGGACAATTTTAATCAGCATATCGCTGCCTCCATTTCTGAATTTCATTTGCGCGGATGGGCAAATGTCAGAAACGAAGGGGCGCGGATAGGGTAACAAAAATCCGTCAACGCGCTTCGGCTGCAATTTGCAGCGCATGCACACTGACGGACGCTAAAAATATTCACCAGTAGTTCCACTCGACGCCGTACAAC
>OLSX01000160.1_pt1 | contig 64411 bp, 85 predicted proteins | sample 1673141 | NCBI WGS metagenome assembly OLSX01 (sample SAMEA3136759, study PRJEB25190) | human gut metagenome | biome: human gut; feature: human-associated habitat; material: faeces | place: Austria | collected 2013 | reverse complement strand
CCCAGCCGTCGGGGGCGGCCTGTGTCAGGTCCACCACCATGCCGCGGGTGCCGTTGGCCCCGGCGCTGCGGGCGTAGGGGTCCACGACCTCATGCACGCGGCCATCCGGGAAGTAGATGCGGTAGATGTAATACGTCCCGTGCAGGTTGCCGGGCAGCACAATGGCCCAGACGCCGCCATCGCCGCGGCGCAGAGCGCGAGGAGGAAGGCGGTGAAGTCGATGTTGCCGGCGGCGCCGGCGTAGAAGCCGGAGTAGGCGACGTCGCCGTCAAAGTAGTTCAGCCCCGCGGGGTAGAGCCAAAGGGGATTCCGCCCCGTGAGCTGGACGAGCACGAGAAGATCGCACAGCGCGGCGGAGGCCGCCGCGGCATAGAGCAGCCGGCGGTCAGGCCGCAGGTGCCGCGCGAGGAGCAGAAAGACGGCAGCGTAGAGCGCGGCGGTCAGAAGTCCGTCCCGGCGCGTGCCGCCGAGCAGCACCGCCGTGCCGTAGGGCGAGAGTGCCGCGCTGAGCGCGGTGAGCGCGAGATAGGCGAGCGCGGCAAGGCACATCGGCTCCCGCCAGCGGACAGCCCTCCACGCGCCGAGCGCCGTCATCGCGAGGACGTAGCCCAGCGAGAGCAGCAGGAAGGCACGGTACTTGCCCTCCATCATGCGCTCGTAGCCGCCGAGGGGAAGAAAGAGCGCGTAGACCGTGAGCAGGGCAAGGGCATAGAGATAGGAAATGCGTCTGCACAGCGCCATGACGGTTGCCCTCCTTCCAAAACGTTTTCTTCAGTATAAAATTTTGGGAACTTTTTGTCAATTTTTTGCGTCTAAGCTATCAAACGCTTGACATAATACGTCCCGGTTCGGTACAATAAGATAATAAAGAGAAGATAAGGAGGGCTTTTCCATGGAAGGTCGTCGTGTGAATCACAGTGCGCCGAAGCGCAATCCGCTGTATGTGATGTTTTTGTGCCTGGTCGCGGCGGTGTTCGTGCTGCTGATCGTGGTGATCGTGCTGGGCGCGAAGCTCGGCGCGGCGCAGAAGGCGGCGAAGGGCGCCGAGACGCAGATCGAGGAGCTGCAGGAGCAGGTCAAGAAGCTGGAGGAAGAAAAGAAGGCCGCGGAGGATGCCGCGAATGAGCCGGACGAAAAGCTCCCCGGCGAGGATACGCCCGCGGTCGATCCGAACGAGACGAAGGAGCCGGATACGAGCGTGAGCGACAGCAAGAGGAAGGTCGGCTGGCTGGACCTCACGGGTCACAGCGAGGTCACGGTGCTGCCCAAGAAGGTGTTCAATGAGTATGCGTCCTACTACACCACCGCCGGTGTGAACCTGCGCAGCGGCCCGAGCACGAGCTACGGCAAGGTCCAGCTCGTCGACCGGGGCACAAAGGTCAAGGCCGCGGCGAAGGAGGGCAACTGGACCTTCGTTTCCGTCGGCAGCAAGTTCGGCTGGATCAGCTCGGATTATCTTTCCACCAAGCCGCCGGTCGAGGTGACCTCCGGCAGCCTGAGCCGCACCTGAGGAGAATAGGAAAAAAGCGTTCCGCGATGCGGAACGCTTTTTTGCGTCAGGTCTTGCCGCAGCCGCCCTTGCCGCTCAGTGAGCAGGAGGACTGAAAGCCGCAGGCGTTGCATTTGTTGTTCGGGTCGCGGGCGACCGTGCCGCCCAAAAAGGCGAGCGCCGCTTCCTCCGGCGTGCCGGAGAAGGTGGGGAAGAGCAGGATGCCCGCGGCGGCGGTCTCGAGCCGCTCGTCTCCGGGCAGCGCGCCGCAGACGAGTGCGTCCACGCCGTACGGCTCGAGCTGGGCGACCGCGGCAGCGGCACCCTCGCCCGCGCGGGGGACGAAGAAGCGGCGGACGATGCGGCCGTGATCGTCCTCAAAAAACTGGAAGCCCTCGATGCCGGACAGGGTCTCGGCGGTCCGGTCGTTGGATACGGGAACGGCGATGCGCATGGCGGGAGTCCTCCTTTATCGTTTGAACTGCTCGGCGGCGCGGATGCAGCGCAGAAGATCGTCGAGCGTGTGGGTGTAGTCGATGTGGCTGCGGGCCTTGGCCTCGTCGCGCGGGACAGCCAGGCGGTTGATGCTGAAAATGGCGCTGACGCCGGCGTTGTAGGCTCCGTAGGCGTCGTCGCCCACATCGCCGACGATGGCAAAAACGGGCACGCCCCGCGCGTGAGCGCGGCGCGCCACGCCGCCCACGACCTTGCCGTGGGTGCTCTGCGCGTCGATGCGGCCCTCGCCGGTGATGACGAGGTCGGCGTCTGCGAGCAGGGCGTCGAAGCCGACCACGTCGAGCACGACCTCGATGCCGCGGCGCAGTTCCGCGCCCAGCAGAGCGACGCAGCCCGCGCCGAACGCGCCCGCCGCGCCGGCTCCGGGGAGCATGGCGACCGAGGCGTTCAGCTCGCGGCGGAAGGTCTTGTCCAGTGTGCGGAGCTGACGGTCCAGCTCGCGCACGGCGGCCTCGTCAGCGCCCTTCTGCGGCGCAAAGATGTGTGCCGCGCCGCTATGGCCGTGCATGGGATTGGTGATGTCGCACATGGCGATCACGCGCACACCGTGAAGCCTTTCGTGCGCGGCGGAGGCGTCGATGTGCGCGATGCGGTCGAGTGTCGCGCCGACGGGAACGAAGGACCTGCCTCCCGCGTCCGTGAAGCGGACGCCCAATGCCGCGGCGCAGCCGCAGCCGCCGTCGTTCGTGGCGCTGCCGCCGAGGCCGAGCACGATGCGCCGCGCGCCGCGCGCGAGCGCGTCGGCGATGAGCTGTCCGACGCCGTAGGTCGTGGTGACGCAGGGATTTTTGCGTCCGGCAACGAGCGGGAGTCCCGCCGCCGCGGCCATTTCAATGACCGCCGTGCCGTCCGGCAGCAGACCGTAGGCTGCGTCGATCGGCTCGCCGTAGGGATTTTGCACGCCGGAGACGAGAACGCGCTCGCCGCCGCAGGAGGCGAGGAAGCAGTCCACCGTCCCCTCACCGCCGTCCGCCACGTTCAGCGCGCGGACCTCGCAGGCGGGGAAGAAGAGCGGGATACGCTCGCGCGCGATGGCGCAGATGTCGCGGCTCGGCAGCGAGCCCTTGAAGGAATCGGAGATCACGATGCACTTTTTCATGCCCTTTGCCTCCCATGCGGGTGTTTCTCCTATAGTATATGCAAGCCGCGCGCAGGATGCAAGTCCTTTGCGCCGCAACGGTAGGAGGAAGAAAACTGCGTCTTGCCATATTGCACAAAATATAGCGATGAAATTGTGCGGATTTGCAGATATTTACCTCTTGACTTTAAAGCTCTAAAGGAATATACTCCGAACATCAAATGAGTTTGCCCCACGGGGCGGACGGAAGGGAGATCCGCAATGCTGAGCCGCTATTCCTTTTTCATTTTCGCGTTCCGCTTTGCGGGCCGCTATTTCGGCACGCCCTCCCGGAGCCGTCGATGAGAAGAAAACGCATTTGCACAGGAATGTGAGCAAAGCGGTTTCGTCCGACGGGCGGGACCGCTCTTTAATTTGTTCAAATGAAAAGGAGAAGTACCATGAAAAAGAAACTGATCGCCATGCTGCTTTCCGCAGCGATGTGTCTCAGCCTCGCCGCCTGCGGCCAGAAGGCTGACACCCCCGATACCACCGATCCCGCCGAGCCGAGCGGCGATGCCGCGACCTACACCGTCGGCATCTGCCAGCTCGTGCAGCACGAGGCGCTTGACGCCGCGACGCAGGGCTTTATTGACGCGCTGAACGAGGCGCTGCCCGGTCAGGTCAAGTTTGAGGAGAAGAACGCCTCCGGCGATTCCAACAGCTGCGCCACCATCGTCAACGGCTTTGTCTCCGAGGGCGTGGACCTCATCATGGCGAACGCGACCGCCGCGCTGCAGGCGGCGGCCTCCGCGACGAGTGACATCCCCGTTCTCGGCACCTCCATCACCGCCTACGGCGTGGCGCTGGACATTGACGATTTCTCCGGCACCGTCGGCGGCAACGTCTCCGGCACGAGCGATCTGGCCGACCTGAGCAAGCAGGCGGACATGATCACCGAGTGGTTCCCCGAGACGCAGAAGGTCGGTCTGCTGTTCTGCTCCGCCGAGCCGAACTCCCGCTATCAGATCGAGGAGGTCGCCAAGAACCTGTCCGCCAAGGGCATTGAGACCAAGGAATTTGCCTTCACCGACACCAACGACGTTTCCTCCGTCACGCAGGCTGCCTGCGACTGGGCCGATGTGATCTACGTTCCCACCGATAACATCGCCGCCTCCAACACCGAGGCGATCGCCAACGTCACCGTTCCCGCCAAGACCCCGGTCATCGCCGGTGAGGAGGGCATCTGCAAGGGCTGCGGTGTGGCGACCCTGTCCATCAGCTACTACGATCTCGGCATGACCACCGGCAAGATGGCCGCTAAGATCCTGACCGGCGAGGCGGATATCTCCACCATGCCCATCGAATTCACCACCGCAACGCCGAAGTACAACGCCTCCATGTGCGAGACGCTCGGCATCACTCCGCTGGAGGGCTACACCGCCATCGCGGAGTAAGCGGAATATCCCCGATGGGAGAGGGGCGCCGCCCCTCTCCCATAACGAAGTGTTTGGAGGAAAAGAACGATGAGTTTCCTGACGTCTCTGCTCAACGCGCTGCCCGGCGCAGTCGCCCAGGGCCTGATCTGGGGCATCATGGCGATCGGTGTATACATCACCTACCGCATCCTTGACGTGGCGGATCTGACGGTGGACGGCTCGCTCGCCACCGGCGGCGCGGTCTGCGTGATGCTCATTCGCGCGGGCGTGAGCCCGTGGCCGGCGCTTTTGTGCGCGATGCTCGCCGGTATGCTGGCGGGTCTTGTCACGGGCCTTTTTCACACGAAGTGCGGCATTCCCGCCATCCTTGCCGGTATCCTCACGCAGCTCTCGCTCTACTCGGTCAACCTGCGCATCATGGAGAGCAAGGCGAATCAGGCGGTCAGCGTGGATAAGTACGACCTGCTCGTTTCCCAGCGCTATGTGCGCACCTTCTCGCCCGTGGGCGAGCTGCTGACGAAGAATCCGCTGCCGCTGCTGCTGCTCTTCACCGCCGCGGTGATCGCGCTGCTCTACTGGTTCTTCGGCACGGAGAAGGGCTGCTCCATCCGCGCCACCGGCGCGAACCAGAACATGGCCCGCGCGCAGGGCATCGACACCAGCGCCAACGTGGTGCTCGGGCTGATGCTCTCCAACGGACTGGTCGCGCTCTCCGGCGCGCTGCTCGCCCAGTATCAGGGCTCGAGCGACGTGCAGATGGGCCGCGGCGCCATCGTCATCGGCCTTGCCGCCGTCATCATCGGCGAGGTCGTGTTCGGCAAGATCTTCATCAACTTCGGCCTTCGGCTCTTTGCCGTTTCCATCGGCGCGATCCTTTACTACATCGTGCTGCAGGCCGCGCTCCAGCTCGGTCTGAACACCAACGACCTCAAGCTCGTCACGGCGCTGATCGTGGCGGTGTTCCTCGCCATTCCGTACTGGAAGGGCAAGGCGTTCCACGGCAAGGCACAGAAGGGAGGCGCACACCATGCTTGAGCTCAAGAACATCTGCAAGACCTTCAACCCCGGCACCATCAACGCCAAAACGGCGCTCAACGACCTGAGCCTGACGCTCGCCGACGGCGACTTCGTCACTGTCATCGGCGGCAACGGCGCGGGTAAGTCCACGATGCTCAACGCCATCGCGGGCGTGTTTCCGGTGGACTCCGGCTCCATCCTCATCGACGGGCAGGACGTCACCAAGCTGCCCGAGCACAAGCGCGCCGCGCTGCTCGGGCGCGTGTTTCAGGACCCGATGATGGGCACCGCCCCGACCATGATGATCGAGGAGAATCTGGCGCTCGCCGCCCGGCGCGGGCAGCGCCGCGGCCTCAAGTGGGGCATCACGCCGCTTGAGCGCGCGGACTACAAGGAGCTGCTTCGTACCCTCGACCTCGGTCTGGAGGACCGCCTGACAAGCAAGGTCGGCCTGCTCTCCGGCGGTCAGCGTCAGGCGCTGACGCTGCTGATGGCCTCGCTCAAGCAGCCGAAGCTGCTGCTGCTCGACGAGCACACCGCGGCGCTCGACCCCAAGACGGCCGCCAAGGTGCTCGCGCTCTCCGACCAGATCGTGCAGGAGAATCGGCTCACGACGCTGATGATCACGCACAACATGAAGGACGCCATCGCGCACGGCAACCGCCTCATCATGATGGACGCGGGCCGCGTGGTGGTGGACATCTCCGGCGAGGAAAAGAAAAAGCTGACCGTGCCCGACCTGCTCGCGCTCTTCTCCAGCGCCAGCGGCTCGACCGAGGCGAACGACAAGCTGCTGCTTTCCTGACGGCTTTCCGCTTCTTTTTTGTTGAAAAACAGGGCATGACCTGTTAAAATTACCGTTGGCCGGTGGTTTAGCCTCCTCCCGGTCAACGGTATTTTTCTGTCAAGCGAAGGGGAGAACGCAATGAACGGCATTCAGGTGAAAAACCTTGTCAAGACCTACACCACGCAGAGCACCGACATCATTCTCAACGGCGCGAAGCGCCCCTCGACGACGCGCACCGTGCTCCACGGTGTGTCGGTCGATTTTCCCGCGGGGAAGCTCACGGCGATCCTGGGGCGCAGCGGCTGCGGAAAGAGCACGCTGCTGCGGCTCATCGACGGGACGAAGGACGCACCCGACTCCGGCGAGATTGTGATGCCGGAGGGCTGGCGCTGCGCGCTGCTCTCGCCCGATCCCTATGTGATCACCTGGACGTCGGTGGAGCGCAACGTCGCCATGGCGGCGGGTGCGGGCCGCACGCCGGAGGAGCGGCTGGAGCTGGCGAAGAAGCTCGTGAAGCTCGTGCGGCTGGAGGATTACGCCGACATGACGCCCGTGGAGCTGTCCACCGGAATGCGCCAGCGGCTCGGGCTTGCCCGTGTGCTCGCCAGTCAGGCGCAGGTGCTGCTGATGGACGAGCCGTTCGCCTCGCTCGACTTCATCACGCGCGGCGAGCTGCAAGCGGAGCTGCTGGACATTCAGAAGGAGCTGCAAAAGACCATTCTGCTCGTGACGCATCAGCTTGACGAGGCGCTGCTGCTCGCGCAGAAGATCGTCGTGCTGCACGCGGACAGCTCGGTGCGTGTGTGGGAGCTGGAGCTGCCGTATCCGCGCGACCTGACGAGCCCGCAGCTCGCCGCGCTGCGCGAGGAGGTCACCGCCGAGTGCAGGAAGGACTAAAGAAAAACCGCTTGACCGAGATCGGCCAAGCGGTTTTTTTATGAAGGGAAGGGCGCTATGCGCCCATGATGAGCGGCACGAGCAGCGCGGAGAAAAGACAGGCTGCCATGCCGGTCGTGAACGAGTAGGGCAGCGTCTCAGCGCTGCAGGAGCGCTCGACGATGGGCAGGCATACGTCCATCGCGCACGTTCCGGGCAGCGTGACGGCCTCGATGCAGCCGATTTTCGAGGCGGCGAGCGGGAGGAGAATGATGCCGAGCGTTTCGCGCAGCACGTTGTGCAGGAACGACACCGCGCCCGCGACCGCGTGGCCCGCACCGGAAATGACGCTCGGCGCGAGCGTGTACCAGCCGAAGCCTGCACTGATGGCGAGTCCCTCCCGCAGCGTCATGGGGGAGAGAAGCGAGTAGACCGCGCCTGCGAGCAGCGAGCCGGCGACCATCGCCAGCGGCACGAGAATGATGCCGAGTCCCGCGCCGCGCAGCATGGCTTTGAGCTTGCCCTCCAGCCCCATACCGAAGCCGACGAAGGCGAGCAGCAGGCACAGTCCGACGACGAGCCAGCTGCCGGACACGGCCTGAAAGGCGTCCGGGTCGGTGACGCGCGGAACGACGAAATAGCCGAGCAGCATCCCCGCCGCGACCATCGCGAAGATGATGAGCGAGGTTTTGGAGCCGGAGGCGTCCGCGTGTGCGGCAGCGGACGGCTCCGCCGCCGTTTTCTCCGCGCCGCGGGGCAGGGCATTGCGGTCGATGTGCAGGGCACGGCGCACGGCGCACGCGCCGAGCATACTGAACGCCATCGTCAGCGCGGTGACGAGCAGCGCCTGCACGCCGATGACGCCGAGGTTGTCCGTCACCTCGCGGTTCGCGCCCATGCGCAGACCCATCACGAAAACGAGCGCGTAGACGCTGACGCTCAGCAGTGTATTGACAAAGCCGAGGCGGTCGGCGTAGCGGCGCAGGCGCGAGGCGAGCAGGTAGCAGGCGATCATGACCGACCAGTAGAGGGCGAGCGAGGCCATAGGGAGTATCTTCCTTTCAAAAAAGAGGGCGGCGTTTTGCGCCGCCCTCCGTTTGCAGTATGTGGCTGTGCGGTCAGGCGAGGGTCTTGACCCACGCGCTGTATTTCTCGAGGTTCGCGTCGCGCTCCGCGGCGTCCGCGCCCTTGGTGAGGATATAGACCTTGATCTTCGGCTCCGTGCCGCTGGGCCGGACGACGATGTGCGAGCCGTCGGTCAGCTCAAAGCGCAGGACGTTCGAGCCGGAGAGCGGCATCGGCGTGATTGCGCCGGTCGCGGCGTCGCGCACCGTACCGTCGGAATAGTCCTTGTACTGCGCGACCGTTACGCCGCCGATCTCGACCGGAGGCTGCGCGCGCAGCGACTGCATGAGCGCCGCCATTTTCTCAAGACCGTCGAGGCCGGGCATGACGAGGTTGTGCGTCTTTTCGCCGTACCAGCCGTACTTTTCGTAGAGGGATCGCAGCGCGTCGAAGAGCGTCATGCCCTGCGCGTGGTACCATGCCGCCATCTCGGTGAGGAGCAGAGAGGCGGTGACGGCGTCCTTGTCGCGGACATAGTGGCCGATCATGTAGCCGTAGCTCTCCTCATAGGAGAAGATGACGGTGTTTTTGCCCGCGCTCTCCAGCTCGTTCATCTTCTCCGCCATGAACTTGAAGCCGGTGAAGGTGTCGTAGCAGTCGAGGCCGTTGGCCTCGGCGACGGCGCGCGCCATCTCGGTCGTCACGATGGTCTTGAGCGCGGCGGGCTTTTCGGGCAGCTTGCCCGCGCGCTTCATCGCGCCGATGAGGTAGTCGAGCAGCAGCACGCCGGTCTGGTTGCCGGTGACGGGCTCGAACTCACCCGACTTGTTGCGCACCATGATGCCCACGCGGTCGCTGTCGGGGTCGGTGCCGAGGATGAAGTCAACGTTCTTTTCCTTGGCGAGGTCGATAGCGAGGTAGAAGCCCTCAGGGTTTTCGGGGTTGGGGGAGACGACGGTGGGGAAATCGCCGTCAATGACCATCTGCTTCGGCTCACAGTAGAGGTGCTTGATGCCGAGCCTTGTGAGCGCCTCGGGCACCAGCTTGTAGCCGCAGCCGTGGAACGGCGTGTAGACGAGACCGAAGTCGTCCGCGACCTTTTTCACGGTCTCGTAGTCGTTGACCATGCCCATGACGTTCGCCATGAAGCGGCGGTCGCAGTCCTCGCCGAGCAGCTCGATCCTGCCCTCGGCCAAAGCCTGCTCGTAGTCCATCGACTGAACACCCGTGAAAATGTCGATCCGCGTCAGCTCGTCGGCAATGGCCGCAGCGTGCTGCGGCGGCAGCTGCGCGCCGTCGGACCAGTAGACCTTGTAGCCGTTGTACTCCTTGGGGTTGTGGCTGGCGGTGACGTTCACGCCCGCCTGACAGCCGTACTCGCGCACGGCGAAGGAAAGCTCGGGCGTGGGGCGCAGGGATTCAAAGAGCCGCACATGGATGCCGTTGGCTGCCATGACGCAGGCGGTCTCGCGGGCAAATTCGGCGGAGTGGTTGCGGCAGTCCATGCACACGGCGACGCCCTTTTGCATCGCCTCCGTACCCTCGGCGCGGATGACATTGGCAAAGCCCTGCGTCGCCCAGCGGATGACGTGGCGGTTCATGTTGTGCAGGCCCGTGTACATCGTGCCGCGCAGGCCTGCGGTGCCGAACTCGAGCGGGCCGTAGAAGCGGGCCTTGATCTCCTTGTCGTTGCCCTCGAGCGCCCTGAGCTCAGCGCGCTCGTCCTCGCTCAGCGCGGGGGAGGCGAGCCACTTTTCATATTCCTTGCGATAATCCATTACGATTCCTCCTCATTCCGGGTTGATTCCTCCACGGGCGCGAGAAGATTCCTCGCGTCCTCGAGCATACTTTCGGGTACATACAGCCCCACGCCGCCGCTCGGCGTGCCGAACAGGACCTTGCCGAGCGTGCCGTCCTTGTCGTCGTACTTTTTCATAACGGGGATGCCGTAGGCGCGCAGCATTTCAACGGTCATGCCCGCGGCGTTGTCCTCCTCGGTCGAGTCGGCAAGGAAGGCGGGCTTTTCGGGCGTGCCGTCCGGCCCCTTGGGCCAGCGGTCGGCGAGGTCGTGCTTTTCACGGCCCCAGCTCAGCTTGGGAAAGGACATGGTGCTTCCTCCTTACTTATGATAGCGCGTGCCGGCGTCGATCTGGTACGCGCGGTAGAGCTGCTCGAGCAGCATCACCCGCGCCAGATGGTGCGGGAAGGTCATGGGCGACATGGAAAGGCGCAGGTCGGCGCGCTGCTTCACGCGCGGGTGCAGGCCGAAGCTGCCGCCGATGAGAAAGGTCAGCTGCGAAGCGCCCGCGGAGGCGAGCTGCGCCAGCTTTTTCGAGAGGGCTTCGCTGCTCAGCTCCGTGCCCTCGATGCACAGGGCGATGACCGCGCCGCCCTTAGGGAGCTTTTCCTCGATGAGTGCGGCCTCCCTGGCGAGCGCCTGCTTGATCTCGGCGGGGGCGGGCGACTCGGGGAGCTTCTGCTCCGGCAGCTCCACGATCTCCAGCTTGCAGTGGCGCTGGAGACGTTTTTGATACTCCGCGACGGCTGCCGCGTAGAATGCTTCCTTCAGTTTGCCGACGCAAAGGACGGTGACCTTCTGCATAGATGTACCTCGCTCATGGTGTCGCGCGGCGCGACGCCGAGCCGCACGGAAAGTCCCGCGGACTGCAGCGCGCGGGCGACGGCGTACTCCGCCAGCTCGGGCGTGTTGTTCTCCTTGGAAAGGTGCGCGAGCAGGATGTCGCGCGTGCCGCTCTGCACGGCGAGCCGTGCAAATTCCGCCGCCGCGTCGTTGGACAGGTGCCCCTCGTCGCCGAGGATGCGGCGCTTGAGGAAATAGGGGTAGGGGCCGTATTGCAGCGTTTCCACGTCGTGATTGGCTTCGAGCAGGAGCGTATCCACGCCCGCGAGCACTTCACGCGCCGCGTCGGTGACGAAGCCGGTGTCGGTCAGGATGCCGAGCGAGCCGTCGGGAGCGTCGACGCGGTAGCCGACGGGATCCACGGCGTCGTGCGAGGTGGAGAACGAGCGCACGGTGCAGCCCGCGAATTCAAGCGTGTCGCCCGCGGTGAAGGCGACGACGGGACAGGTGAGGATATGGGATACGCCGCGCGTGACATAGACCGGGGCGGCGCTTTTTTTGCTGAGTGTGGCAAGACCGCCGATGTGGTCGGTGTGCTCGTGCGTGATGAATACGGCGGTCAGGTCGCCGAGCGTCCGCCCCAGCGCGCGGAGGGACTGCTCGATGCGGCGGCAGGAGATGCCCGCGTCGATGAGCAGCAGCGTGTCGCCCGCGCACACGAGCGAGCAGTTGCCGCTCGAACCGCTGGCAAGCGTGTAAAATTCCATGGGAAACGGTCCTTTATCTGATCTACTCCCAAGAATACCACAGCGCAGGGGAATAGTCAAAAGAAAAAGTCGTGCAACTTGCACATATCCTGTTTAAAAATGCCACAAATTTTTTACATATTATTTCTTAACAACTTCTTTACAACAACATCGTTTTTCGGTATACTAAAAATAACAAAACGGAATGAGCTGTTGACTGAATTTTGGAAAGGGGGCGGGGCCATTATGATGGAACCACAGGATAAGTACCGGGAAGTCGAATCCGCGCTGGAGAAATTCTGGGGCGAAGAGGATCTGCTGGTCGGCAAAGGAAAGAGTACGCCTGCGCAGATCGCGCTGCGTTTCCGCAATGCGATGGTCCTGCTGGCGGCGATATTGTTCCTGCTGTCCTTTGCCTCCAACCGCTACCCGATCCTCCGCGCGGTGGGCTATCTCTTCGGCGCCATCGCCTACATTTGCGAGATCATGGTGTTGACGGACTGCTTCAAGGTCAAGATCCCGCACAACGAGCTGTTCATGCCCTACTGCTTCGGCCCGCTCTACCTCATTATGGGCGTGGGCTATCTGGTGGGCTGAGACGATCTGCCGACAAAAAAGCACCGACGAAGGTCGGTGCTTTTCCTTTTGCGGTTCAGCCGATCTGGCGGATGGGCGGCTCGTCGTTCTCCTCCACGCAGTCGATCTTCGCGCCGAGGGCGCGCAGCTTGCCGATGATGTCCTCATACCCGCGCTCGATATACTGCACGTTTGTGATCTCGCTCACGCCGTCCGCAGCGAGCGCGGCGATGAGCATAGCGGCTCCCGCGCGCAGGTCGTAGGCTTGAATGTTGGCGGGGGTGAGCCTTTCCACGCCCTCGACGATGGCGGTGCGGCCCTCGACGCGGATCTGCGCGCCCATGCGCGTGAGCTCGCCGACGTAGCGGTAGCGGCTGTCCCACACGCCCTCGGTGACGGTGCTGGTGCCGCTCGCCAGCGCGAGCACGGTGGTGATCTGCGGCTGCATATCCGTCGGGAAGCCGGGGTAGGGCAGCGTTTTGACGTTGGCGTGGCGCAGCTCGCCGCTGCGGCGGACGATCAGATCGTCATCCTGCTCCTCGACCTCCACGCCCATCTCCTGCAGCTTTGCGGTGATGCAGTCCATGTGCTTAGGGATGATGCCGCGCACGCGGATCTGTCCGCCCGTGGCGGCAACGGCCGCCATGTAGGTGCCCGCCTCGATCTGGTCGGGGATGATGGCGTAGGCACCGCCGTGCAGGCGCTCCACGCCCGCGACGCGGATGGTGTCGGTGCCGGCGCCCTTGACGTCCGCGCCCATGGAGTTGAGGAAGTTGGCGAGATCGACGATGTGCGGCTCCTTCGCCGCATTTTCGATGACGGTCGTGCCGTCCGCCAGAGCCGCGGCCATCATGATGTTCATGGTCGCGCCGACGGAGACCACGTCGAGATAAATGTTCGCGCCCTTCATGCGCCCGCCCTCGGCGGCGGCGCAGATGTAGTCGCCCTCGCGCACGGTCGCACCCATGGCGGCAAAGCCTTTGACGTGCTGGTCGATGGGGCGGGTACCGCCGAAGTTGCAGCCGCCGGGCATGGAGACCTCGGCCTCGCCGAAGCGGCCGAGCAGCGCGCCGATGAGATAGTAGCTCGCGCGCAGCTTGTGCGCCAGCTCCTGCGGGGCGCGGGTGGTGACGATGTGGCGGCAGTCAAGCTCCACGTCGCTGCGGTTGAGCACGCGGACCTTCGCACCGAGCTGCTCGAGGATCTTCAGCAGCACGGTCACGTCGCTGATCTGGGGGATATTCTCAATGCGGCACACACCGTCCACCAGAAGGGCGGCGGGCAGGATAGCAACAGCGGCGTTTTTCGCGCCGCTGATATGGACTTCGCCGAAGAGCGGGGAGCCGCCCTGAACGATATACTTGGTCATGAGGACACCTCATTGTTTCAATATTTCACAGGAAGAAAAGCAGCCGTGCGGCGCGGGCGCGATGCGCTCCGGATGCCATACGCCGATAGTATTCACATAATACAACTACAGTATACCAGAGAATCCGGAAAAAGCAATCCCTTTTCTTTTTGACTTATCTTGCAGAACAAACGCATTTTTATGCCGAAACGCGGGAGACCTCGCCGGAAACGATGTTGACATAATAACTGTAAACGTCGGTGTCCACACGCAGCACGGGAACGAGCTGGAGAGGCGCGGAGGTCGTGCTCTGCATCAGGTAGACCGCGGAGAGCCAGGTGATCCCGGTGCACACCGCGCCGGAGGCGTTGCGGTAGTCGAGAAAGCGCACCAGCGCGGTCACGGCGTCGAGCGCCGTTTCGCCGCTCTCGCTCGTGTCGATGGGCGGGAGAAAGGTGCCGGTGACCGTGGTGAGGGTGCTGCCGGAGAAGGTGAAGATGAGCGAGGCGTTGCAGACCTCCAGCTCGCCGACGAAGCGCGAGGCGGTGATGACCGTGCGCGCGCCGTCGCTGAGGACATCAAAGGTGCGGTAGCCGAGGGGGACGCAGAGGTCGGCGCAGAATTCCGCGGGATCGTCCACCGCGCGGCTGACGGCGGCCTCCAGCGCGCCGCCGGAGCGGATGAGGCAAGAGCCGCTGTTGAGTCCGTCGGAGCTGTAGTAGCGGTAGATGCCGCCGCCGGAGTCGATGGAGGTGACGGAGCCGATGATGCCCTCGGCAAGCGCCTGCTCGGCAGCCAGATCGCGCGCGGGCTGAACGCTCAGCACCGTGTCGGGCAGACTGTCGAGCAGCGCGCTGTCGAAGGCGATGCCGTCGGCGCTAAGGAGCGCGGTGAGCTGCGCGACGGAGCGCTCGTGGGCGGCGTTCTCCTCCGCACGGCGTGAGAACAGGAGGACGAGCAGAAAGGCGTTGGCGAGCAGCAGGATGAGAATGACGATGTTCTTGAGCCGTGCGGTGTTCATGGGCGTCCTCCTTTCCGAAAGAGATCAGTCGGCGATCCAGCTCGCGCCGACGCTGTCGCTGTAGGAGTCAATGTAGGCGACGGTCAGCTCGCAGCCGGGGTAGCGCTGCGCGATGGCGCGCGAGAGCGCGAGCGGCAGCAGCAGGGAATTGCGCTCGGTGAGCGTGTAGCGCCGCAGGCGCAGGGAGAAGGCGGTGATGCTCTGCCCCTCGATGCGGACCTCGGCGGCGTGGGAGCCGTCGGCGAAGCGGATGGGCGTGCCGCCGGCCATATAGTCGAAGAAAACAGTCGCGCCGTCGTCGTCGGACGCAATGCCGCTGAGGAAAAGCGCGGCATCACCGATGCGGCCCTGCGTGAGCGCGCCGACCAGACCGCGCGCGGCGGCGCAGAGCTCGGCGCGGGAGATGTGCGCGGCGTCCGCCGCGGCGACGGCAAAGGGGGAGCCGTCCTCCGCCGCTCCGCCGCTGTAGGAGAGCATACCGTTCGGATGAAGGTAGAGCTTGCGCTGGCCCTCGATGACGACCTCCGTGCCGGAGGATTCGACGTAGCGGTCCTTGGTGTGGGGGTTGAACTCGGCGCGGCGCAGCAGCTCCTCCGAGGGGTAATCGCTCAGGGCGTTCGCGGCGGAAAGCACACGGCGCGTGCTCACGCTGTCGAATACGAGCGTGTAGGGCGAAAGAGAGGCGTATTCCTCGCCGAGCGAGCGGGCAAAGTCGGCGTTGCCGCCGTCCTGCGATTCAAGGTAATCCCTGACTGACGCGGCGCTCACCGCGGTCGAAAAGCGGTAGACGCCCTGCTTCGTGTCCTGCAGGTACAGCGTGGCGGTGTCCTCGCCGTCAAGGCTCAGAAGGCAGCGGCGCACGTCGAGCTGCCGCGCGGTGGGGGACTGCACGCCCAGCCGCGCGGAGAGGACCTCGAGCGGCAGGTCGCAGGCGAAGGCGAAGTAAAGACCGGAGCCGTCCAGCGCCGAGAGGAAGGTGTTCTCAGAAACGGACGAGATGCCGCGGGCCGAGCCGATGGCTTCGCCGAGAAACGAGCCGACGGTCTCAAAGGCGTCATCCGCGGTCGTCAGCGCGTCCAGCCCGCTGCGGATGAAGTCGTTGCTCTGCACGATGCGCACCGGCACGGTAAGCGCGGTGAGGGAGTCCGGTTCTTCCGCGGCGGAGGTCTGCCGGTCGGTGAACCAGCCGCGTACGGTCGAGGCGATCGTCGTATCGCCCGCGTCGCCGAATAGCGGCGTCTGCACGAGCAGAAAAAGGAAGGAGAGCGAGAGCACGGCGATGGCGAGGTTTTGCAGCCGGTCGAGGAGCTTGGCTTTCTTATCCATTGCCGCCCTCCTGCGCGCCGCCCACCTCGCTCTGGCGGATGGGCAGCTCGAGCCGCACGGTCGTGCCGGGGCCCTCGCGGTCCACGAGGGAGAGGGTGCCGTTATGGCGCTGGACGATCTCGGTGGCGATAGACAGGCCGAGACCCGTGCCGCCGGATTCGCGCGAGCGCGCCTTATCGACGCGGTAGAAGCGCTCGAAGATGCGGCTGCGGTCGGCCTTCGGGATGCCGATGCCGTCGTCCGCGACCTCCATCCAGACCCTCTCGCCCACGGTGCCGGCGGTGACGCGGATGTGGCCGCCGTCGGGCGTGTACTTCACGGCGTTGCCGAGCACGTTGAGCATGACCTGCTCGATGCGCCCGCGGTCGCCCATGATCATGGGGAGATCATGGTAGTCGTGCGTCAGCTCGTGGCCGTGGCGGCGCGCCTCCAGCTCGATGGAGCGCAGCACAGAGTCGATGGCCGCGCCGAAGTTGAAGCGCGCCATGTTCATCTCGCTTCGCCCGCTGTCGAGCCGCGAGAGCGTGAGCAGGTCCTGCACGATGTGGGTCATGCGGTCGGACTCGTTGATGACGATGTCGAGGAAGCTGTTTTCCAGCTCGCGCGGCAGCTCATCGCCCGCGTCGCGGATGGTCTCGGCGTAGGAGCGGATATTCGTGAGCGGGGTGCGCAGCTCGTGGGAGACGTTCGCCACGAACTCGCGTCGGCGCTCCTCGGCCTTGCGCTGCTGCGTGACGTCATGGAGCACGACGAGCACGCCGCCGCGCTCTTCATCGGAAAAGGGCGCGAAGTATAGCTCGACCGTGCGCTCGCCGACCGTCAGCTCGGAGGCGACAAAGTCGCTGCGCTGCATGGCCATCACCTTTTCAAAGGGGCACAGCGGCTCGAAGAGCTCGGCGTAGACGCACTCGTCCGCGCTGCGCTCCAAAAGCTCGCTCGCGGCGGGGTTGCAGTGGATGAGCGCGCCGTCGCGGTCGTAGGCGACCACGCCGTCGGTCATGTGGAGAAAGAGCGTGTCGAGCTTGTTGCGCTCGTCCTCCACCGCCTCGAGCGTGGAGTGCAGCACGCTTGCCATGTCGTTGAACGTGGTGGTGAGGATGCCGATCTCGTCGGTGGAGTCGACCTCGAGCTTTTCGCTGAAGTCACCGCTTGCCACGCGCTCGGCGCCCTCGGTCAGCTTTTCGATGGGATTGATCATCGTTTTGCTCAGCAGGAAGCTCAGCAGCACGGAGATCAGAAGACCCACGAGCAGAGCCTGCAGAATGATGATGAGCAGCTCGCTGTTGAGGCTGGAGACCGTGCTGCGGTTGTCGCGGATGTAGATGATATAGCTGTTGTCGCCGCCGGAGATGGGGATGGCAACGTCCATGTAGCCGGCCGCGATGTCGCTCTCGTCGCCGACCTGTCCGTTGCGGGCGGTGAGGAGATTCGCGGTCTGCTCGAGCTTTTCGCCGCCGAGCTCGTCGCTCGCGGCGAGGCATTCGCCGCTCGCAGCGTCGAGAATGTAGTAGTTGCGGCTGCGCGAGTCGATGCCGAGCGTACCGGAATAGGTCTCGAGCATGGACTGCATGACCGCCACGCCGCCCTCCTGCGCGGCCTCGGCGCGCAGGGAGTTGACGAAGTCGGCGTTGCTCTCGCCGAAGGTCTCGCCCATCTGCGAGTAGAAGTCGTCAATGTAGAAGTTGGTCACGCTGGTCATCAGGAACGCGCCCACCACCGCCATGAGCGAGGTGATGAGCAGCAGCATGATGAGCACTAATTTCATGTGCAGCGAGCGGAACACGGCAAAGCCTCCCTTCTGTCCGGATGGGGAAGATCACAGCGTGGAATAATAGTAGCCCACGCCGCGGCGGGTGAGGATGTAGCGGGGCGAGGCGGGATCGTCCTCGATCTTCTCGCGCAGGCGGCGGACGGTGACGTCTACCGTGCGCACATCGTCGCCGACGTAGCCGTAGTTCCACACCTGCTCCATCAGATCCACGCGGGAAAAGACCTTGTCGGGGTGGCTGGCGAGGAAGGTCAAAAGCTCGTACTCACGCTGTGTCAGCTCGATGGGGCGGCCGCTTTTGTAGACCTGAAAATTCTCGGTGTTGATCGTCAGCGCGCCGCCGGCGCTCATGCCGCTCTCGGCGGCTGTGCCGGAGACCATCGCCGTGCGGCGGATGTTCGCCTTCACGCGGGCCATCAGCTCGCGCATGGAAAAGGGCTTGGTAATGTAGTCGTCCGCGCCGATCTCCAGGCCGAGGATCTTGTCCTCCTCCTCCTCGCGGGCGGTGAGAATGATGACAGGCACATTGTCGCCCTCGGCGCGCAGGGCGCGGCAGACGTCAAAGCCCATCATCTTCGGCATCATCACGTCGAGCAGGATGAGGTCGGGCTTTTTCTCGCGCGCGAGCGCGAGACCTGCCTCGCCGTCGTAGGCCTCGAGCGTGGCGTAGCCCTCGCGCTGGAGGTTGAAGCGGACGATGTCCACGATGTTCACCTCGTCCTCGACGATGAGGACGGTTTTTTTCGGCTCCATGCTCATTTCTCCTCCTTTTTGCGTGTGCGCAGGGCATAGACCTTCAGCACGCCTGCGACCGTCTTGCCGTCGCGGAGCTCGCCGGAGAGGCAGCGGTCGAGCAGCGCATCGAAGGGGACGCGCTCGAAGTTGATGAACTCGTCCTCATCCGGGTGCTGGGAGCCGAAGGTCAGGCCCGTGGCCATGTAAAGGTGCAGTACCTCCGTGAAGCCGCCGGGGGAGGCGAGGATCTCGCCGAGGGGGGTGAGCGTCTCGCAGCTCGCGCCCGTTTCCTCGCTCAGCTCGCGCCGCGCGGCGGCGGCGGGGTCCTCCCCGCGCTCGAGCTTGCCGGCGGGGATCTCCTCGAGCACGGTCTGGAACGCATAGCGGTACTGCTTCACGGTCAGCACATTGTCGTTTTCGTCGATGGCGACGACGGCGACGCCGCCGGGATGGTCGATCACCTCGCGCGTGGTGAGATGGCCGTTGGGCAGACGCACGGTGTCCACGCGCAGGTCGACGATGCGCCCGTGGAAAATTTCCTGACGGCTGACAAAGGTTTCTTTTAATTCCATGGATATCACTCCTTAATCCTCATGAAGCACCAGATAGTCGGTGTAAACAGCGCTTACTCCGCTTTGCAGCAGGGCTTCAGCCGTTTCTCTGTCGTTTACTGTATGGACATAGCAGCGTACGCCGCTGTTCTCCGCGATGACGGCGTAGGACGGCCGCCACAGCCAGCTCCACATGGTCACGCCTTCGATGCCGTTTTTCCGGCAGAAGGTCAGCCGCTCGCGGAGGGCCTCCTCGGTGCCGTTGAAGCCCTCGGCGTAGAACGTATAGATGTAATGCGGGAAATGCCCGAGATGATCGACCACACGGAACATCAGCGGGCTATAGACCTGAATGACCATACGGTCAAAGAGATACGAGAGCCCCAGCTCGTGCGCGTCGTTCAGCATGGCGGTGAACTGCGCGGTCACGACCTCGGCGTCCGTAAATTTGGTGTCGGTGACGATACAGATATCCGGATACTCCTCCATCAGGAGCAGCAGGTCGCGGAAGCTCATGGGCGTGTACCTTTCCAGAAGGGGCGCGGCGAGAAACGCATCGCGCGTGGGGATCGACAGCTCGCTGATCCCCTCCTGCCAGCCGCCGCGCCAGTCGTGCCGCAGGACGACCTGCCCGTCGCTCGTCATGCGCAGATCGACCTCGAATACCCGCGCCCCGCGCGCGTAGTAGCGATCGAAGCCTTCGCGGCAGTTGAGCACGGAGGTCCCGCTCAGCTGGCCCAGTCCGTGCATGACGGTGCGGGAGGAGGCCAGGATCTCCTCCGCGCTCAGCTCGCCCGCGGGCCGGGCCTTCTCTTCGGTGACCGGCGGAGCGGCCGGGGCTGTCAGCACGGAAAGGCAGGCAAAGCTTATCAGAAGCAGCGTCAGCGCACGCAGCAGCGGCGCGCTGACGCGGATATGGACAAAATCGCCGATGACGGATCACCTCTTAAAACAGGTAAAAAACCACCTTATATTACACCATAAAGCACCGAGAATTTCAACAGAGAAATCAAAATTATTACATTTTGATTACAGCCCTTGTACGTTGGGCAGAATCATGCTATACTGAAATCCGCTTTGAAGGAGAGGGGGCACTGTGCCGTGGAGAAAAAGGGAATCAAGATCGCGGCGCAGAACCGCAAGGCCTATCACGACTACTTCGTGGAGGACCGTCTCGAGGCCGGTATCGAACTGAAGGGGACGGAGGTCAAGTCCATCCGCGCGGGAACGCTCAACCTCAAGGACAGCTACTGCGTCGTGAAAAACGGCGAGGCCATGGTCTACTCCATGCACATCTCGCCCTACGACAAGGGCAACATCTTCAACCACGACCCCGACCGCCCCAAGAGGCTGCTGCTGCACAAGCGTGAGATCAACAAGCTCCACGCGCTCGTCAAGCAGGACGGCTACGCCCTCATCCCGCTCTCGGTCTATTTCAAGGACGCGCGCGTGAAGGTCGAGCTGGGCGTGTGCAAGGGCAAGAAGAACTACGACAAGCGCGAGGCATCCGCGCAGCGCGACGCGAAGCGCGAGATCGACCGCCATATGAAAAACTACCGATAAAGGAGAAAACGATATGTCCCATCCCATTGTGACCATCGAGATGGAGAGCGGTGCGGTGATGACCGGCGAACTGTATCCCGAGCTGGCCCCCAACACCGTCAATAACTTCATCGAGCTGGCAAACTCCGGCTTTTACGACGGCCTTATTTTTCACCGCGTCATCCCCGGCTTCATGATCCAGGGCGGCTGCCCGCAGGGCAACGGCATGGGCGGCCCGGGCTATGAGATCGACGGCGAATTTTCCGCCAACGGTCACAAGAACGACCTCAAGCACACGCTGGGCGTGCTCTCGATGGCGCGCACGATGGCGCCCAACAGCGCCGGCAGCCAGTTCTTCATCATGGTCGCGGATGCGCCGCACCTCGACGGGCAGTATGCCGCGTTCGGCAAGATCACGGACAACGCGCAGGCCGCGGTGGACATCTCCCGCGTCAACCGCGATATGTTTACGGATAAGCCGAAGAAGCCGCAGACCATCAAGTCCATTCGCGTGGACACGCAGGGCGTGGAGTATCCTGCGCCGGAGAAGCACTAAGTATTTTCATTTGCTTTCGCAGACCTAAGGAAGCAAGCATCCCGTTCGCGGTGTGAAGGGAACGCCGTTCACACCGCTCACACGGGGGCGTACCGGTTTCGACGGGGGTGTGGAGGCAGGATAAGCGGGCGGAGGCGCCTGGCCTCCATAAAACGGGCAACTTATAAATTAAAGAACAACAACACTGTTGCTGTCGCTGCCTAATTAAGGCAGCCGTCTGAACCGGAGCGGCCGCGGGCCGGGGAAGGCGTCGTGAACGCGGCGTCCGTGAGGCGGGAAAGAGTTGACACGCCCACGCATCATGACTCTACTGAAGCGTAAGGTCTGTCAGGTGTCCTTACGCGGAGGGAATGCTTAGATCCTGACTGCGCCCGGAGAAAGTCCTGTTCAAGCGCTTTCGGACGCGGGTTCGACTCCCGCCGCCTCCACCACATTCGACTGATACGGACCCCGGCGCCACGCTTTACTTCGTGGCCCCGGTGTTCGTGTTGGTCGCTCGATTCGACTACAAAAAAGAGGCCGCACCTTGATGGTGCGGCCTCTTTTTCATTTTACCTGTGTGAACTGTTCCAGCAGCTGGCGCAGCTTATCATACCCGAACATGGCGGCGTATGCCGTCAGGAAGCCCACGACCACGGCGGCCACCACCAGGTACCACGTCACCGCCAGCGCCATCAGCTGGCAGAAGGCGAAGAGGGCTACCAGTGCCAGGACCATGGCCACCGCCAGCGCCAGGATATTCGACGGCACGCTGGTGGCGATCTTCTTCACCACCTCGGTGATGACATTGGTCAGCACGACCAGCACGGCCACAATGATCAGCACATAGGAAACGACCGCAGGGATATTCTGAATGATGTTTTCCATGATGTCCTCCTTTTACACGCTCCCGCCCAGGGCACACAGCAGCAGGTCCAGGGAAGGGCAGTTCTTATAGTTCGCCAGCCAGTAGTCCGGGCTGTTGATGACGCCGGCAGCCACCAGGGCAGCCACCCCGTCCTCCGCGGTCTTCAGTCGCGCCCCCGCCTTCTCGATGACCTGGGCGGCCTTCTTGATCAGCAGGTCCAGGTACTGGAATTTCTTCGCCTGTTCCGCCCAGTAGTCCGGGCTGTTGATGGCGCCCAGGGCCTCCAGCTTCTCCACGGCAGCCTCCACGGAGTCCTCCAGCATGATGACCTGGCCGACGCGGATCAGGTTCTTGTTCTCGATAGCGTTCACTTCCACCAGCTTGTCCACCGTGGTGCCGGCGGCGGCCGCGATCTTCGACAGAGTGTCCCCGGCCACGACGGTGTGCGTCTTCGCTTCCTTCGTCCCTCCGGTTGCCGTTCCGCCCAGCTTCTTCGCAATCTCCGCGAAGTTCGGGCAAATGAAGCCCCTGATGTACTTCCCGTTCACGGCCATGGTCCTGGTGCCGACCTTTCCGCCCGACATGTTCCCCTCGGTCACCACGAAGGTGCTGGCGGCCGTTTTGGTGACGATGCCGATGTGGTCAGAATATCCGGTACAATCACCCTTTCCGGTGTCGTCCCAGTCATAGACGCAGGCTTCGCCGATCCCCGGCTTGTGCGCGTCGTTCTCGACCCAGATCCCCAGCCCCTTGGCGATCTCGACATACTTTTCCACGCCGCACTCGGTCCCTGTGTATTCCGCGATCCCCGCCTTGATGTAGGCCGCGCTGACCGTTGTGGCGCAATATGCGTCCGTGGTCTTCACGGTGTACCCCCTGGCCAGGGGCTTATGTCCGTTATAGGTGGCCAGGATCTCCTTGTGCTTCGCGCTTCCTTTGGTTGCTCCCACCCAGCTGGTGATGATGTCCGCGACCTTCTGCCGCAGTTCCTTTTCTGTCATGGTGCATTTCCTCCTTGAATTCCTACGTCCGGCGGCTCTTGCCGGTCTTCCGGCGGCTCCGGCGCGTTTCCTGCCGGCGCCCGGGCCTCTTTCTTCTGCTTCTCGTTTTTAATCCACCCCATGACGCCGTTCTCCACGCCGCACAGGCTGAACACGCAAGCGGTCAGCGTTGAAGGTTCCGTCCCCGTATGCCAAAACACCGCCAGGGCCGCGATAGTGTAAGCTATCAGAACGACGGCTTCCAACAGCAGGATCTTGTCCATCGTTCCTATTTTCGTTTTCTGTTTTGCTCGCTTCCCTCCGCGAAGTTTATGGGCTACCCAGCACGCCGCGAAGCCCACGGCGGCACCGGCGGCCATTGAGGCGGCCGCCACAAAGAACAGCGCCATCATGCCACCTCTTCGTCGTGTGCCGCCTGGTTCAGGTGCTTCTCGATTTTGTTCAGCGCTTCGGACACCGGGCCATTGCAGCCCTGTTCTTTCAGCCCTTTCAGGCATGCCATGATTCCGTAGCACAGCAGGGTCTGTTCTTTCTGGATCGCCTGAATTCTGGCCGTCTGCTTCCGGTCGCTGTCCACGAACTTATAGACCGCAACTACCACGCCGGCAATGGTTCCCAGCGCCCCCAGCAGCTTTGCGGCTGTAATGATGGATTCGGCGTCAATATACACGGTTTATCCCTCCACAAGCTCCCAGCCGGCAGGGTACGCTTCAGGACTCCATACGTTCCCGTCGATGGTGGATTTATACAGGGTCCCGTTGTAGTCCACAATGTCGCCCGTATTGTATGCGTCGTGGGCGCCGGTCGGTTGGCTCCACACCGGATACCCTTCTTCGTTCAGTCCGAAGGCGTCGTACAGGCTTTCCGTCCCCGCGCCCGGCACCCAGTCGGCCTGGCTCGTGTGCTGCTGTACGACTCTGTATAGCTGCGGGTCTCCGACCTCGTTCAACCCATAGGAAAAGATGTCTCCCACTGCATAGGCGTGCCCCACTTCCCATGTGGGATACACCGTTGCGACCTCCATTGCCTGCTCGTCCGTCAGCGTGTTGGCGTAAAGCTGGAGCGCCCGCCGCAGCTGCTCCGCCGCTTGCAGTCTGTTCATTCCGTCACCCCCAGCAATGCGTTCAGCACTTCCGTGTCCGTCGGCTCCTGTTCCGGTTCCGGCTCCGGTTCTTCTGGCAGGATCTCTTCCGCCGGCGTCATTCCGGTGATGTTCCCGTCCTCGTCCGCGGTAATTTCCACGAAGGGGCCGGACGCCTCCCAGGTCTCTGTGAACTCTTCCGGCAGCTCCGCCCACCCGGGCAGGGTATAGTCGACGCCCTCCAGGCTTGCGTGGGCGTTGTTCCATTCCTTTTCGATCTTGATAATGGTCATAGCTTCGTGCCTCCCCGTCAGGTCATTTTCAGCCAGATGCCGTTCTGCTTCACATACTGCTCGCCAGCGGGTGCGCTTTCCACTGTGTAGCAGCCATCACTGTCAGGGCTGTCAGATACATAGATTTCAGAGGAAAGAGTTAAAGCCGGGCGCGGGCAGTAGTAGTTCGCGTCGCTCACGTCGTTGTTGCCCAGCGCCCCCGAAGTATTCACGTAATACGCGCTGTTGAGGCTCGAGCTAGGGGAGCGCAGCCACCAGTAGACCGCTGTCGCGGTCTCGTCGGAGTACGCGATTCTGTTCGCCGCATTTCCGCTCAAATAGGAAAACGCCGTGCCCTCCGACTTCCAGCCCGTGCTTCCGGTCGCCTCCATGGACGACAGCAGGAAGCCCCGGCGGTAAAGGGTGTGCAGGGTCTCCTTGACGGTTCCGCCGTAGCTGGCGCCTTCGGCCACCACGATCGGCACGTCCACCATGCAGGCCCTGATGATCGGGTCCAGCATTTGCGGGTACTGGGTGTTGCAGAACATATCCATGTCGCTGCCATAATAGCAGTTGTTTCTGCTGCCATCGTATGAGCTGGTCCACTGCCTGGGGGCGAAGGTGTCCTTCCGCAGGACCGTGACTTCGCCTTTTCCGTAATGGTTATACTGAAGGAAGATAAACTTCTTCGCCTGGCTGTTCTCGTTCAGCTTCAGCAAGCTGCCCGCCGCCAGGGTACTGATTTTTTTACTCATTCCTTGCCTCCTTGAAAATTTTGTCGACCCGCTCGCGCAGCTGCTGGCGCAGCACGCGGGTGTCTCCATGCTTTGCGTGGGCGTTCCACGCCTGGAAGCTGTCTTCGATCTCCCGCCGCGTGATTTTGCCCTCCTTGAAGTCCCGCTCCCACCTCCTGATTCTGCGCTTCATGCGCTTCTTCGATGACTGCCGCAGTTTTCTGATGACCCGCCCGCTTTTCGTTAGGTATAGGTGGAAGCCGCAGAAGTCTATTCCGTTCTGAAGCGGGAATACGCCGGTCTTCTGGTTCAGTTCATACCCCAGTTCCCGGAATTTCTCCCTGGCCTTCTCCAGCAGCTCCACGGCTTGCTCCTTCGTCTCCACGATTGCGTACCAGTCGTCCATATACATGCCCGACATCGGGCAGCGCAGGTCCTGGTTGATGTAGTGCAGGGCCTTGGACAGGTAGAACACCGCGCAGATGTGGCTGGTCTGGTGCCCCAGGGCCAGCCCGTCTACCTGGTCGATATATTTCCCCAGCAGGTAGCAGAATTCTGGCCCCGGCAGTTTCGGAAACACCGCCGCTTTCAGCTTTTCGTGGTCCGTGGAGGGGAAGCATTTTCTGACGTCCCCTTTCACCACCCAGCCGCGCACGTAGTCCCATTCCTCCGCTGGCCGGTATGGCAGCCCCGCCGCCCTCCGGTTCGCCTCGTCCGCCGCCTTTCGGCGCAGGAAATAGGTGCGCATGTGCTTTTCCAGCATGTCCAGCCCGTAGTGTTGCCCCTTCCCGCTCTGTGCCGCAAAGGCATTGTGCGGGATTGATGGCGCCAGGGCAGGATACACCACTTCGTCCGTCAGCGCCCGCTGCACGATTTTGTCGCGGAACGACGGCGCATTGATGACCCTGGGCTTCGGTTCATAAATCATAAACTGGTCCAGCTTTGCCGGCTCGTATTGCCCGCTGCGCAGGTAGTTGGATAATGCGATCAGCCTGGCCGTCTCCCGGCTCTCGAAGATGGCTTCAGCGCGTTTTCCGCGCTTTCCTCGCCGTGTCTTGCGGTAGGCCTCGTCCAGGACTGACACGCTGGTAAACTCTTCATAATCCATTGGCCCGCCGCTGATAGCGCGGCTTCCCTCCTTTTTGGGCCGCCGCGCGTCGGCGGGAAGTGTTTGCCCCTTTCGGGGCGGGGAATGGCCTCCTTTGGCAGGCCTCTGCTTTCACCAGATGGTTACTCGTTCTCGGTATCTGCATGCCGAAGCCGGGCGCGGGCAGTAGTTGTTCGCGTTGTTCACGTTGTTGTTGTTCAGCGCCCCCGAAGTATTCACGTAATACGCGTTGTTGTTGTTCGAGTTAGGGGAGCGCAGCCACCAGTTGACCGCTGATACAGGCCATACCCCGAAGTAACGGTCAGCGCCTGGTCATATCGCTTTTGTACCACGCCGCGCACAGGAAGCGCACGTCCATGGACTTCTGCGTCCAGATCGCCGCCTTGTGGGCGTCGACGCCGGGATAGGCCTTCGACGCCTTCAGGGCGTTGATCAGGTTTTCAAATACCAGGCACATGGCCATTATTTCCTCTTGCAGCGCCTGGCGCTCTTCGCGCTTTGTTTTCAGGCTCTTTGTATTGGCCAGGTAGCACTTGTCCATGATTTCAAAGGTCATGTTTTCAAGCCGCTGTCCCGCCGTATGCCGCCGGTGCTTCGGGATAATGTTCGTGTTCCCGATTGCCTCCGACGTGTAGATGTATAGGTCCTTTGCTTTGTTTCCCAGGACGAAGGCGTCTTCCTTTTCCCGGCTCTCCGGCCGGTTATCTCGTCTTGATGTAGAAGTCACCGTTCGCCCCCAGGGAGGAAGAGGGCACCGTGGTTCCCGTGTGGATCGTCGGCCCCGCCTTGATTGTCACCCACTGGACACCCGACGCAGTCTTCTGGAGGTATTGCCCGGTGGTCCCTGTCGTGGGTGCTGTGATTTTCGTGTCGATGGCCTGCTGCAAGGCTTCGTCCGCCGCCTCGTATGCAGCCGTGATTCCATCGTCCGCTTCTTCCATGTCCGCCCGCAGCTGTTCGATCATCTGCAAAAGGTTCCCGGCCTCGTCTTCTCCCAGGATTCCCTTCACATAATCAAACCAGGTGTTGAACTCCGCCAGCATCTGCTCCAGGTAGTCGGCTGTCGGGATATGCTGCACAGCGCTGACAGTAATCCCGCACACAGCGTCGTCCAGCCGCGTGTCTGTAATCATCGTCTGGTCGATCTTGGTGGTGCCAGCGTTCACGCGGACCTCCGCGATCTTCAGGTCGTAGATGTCGGCTGTTCTCGTGATTTCCGGCGCCACGGGGTTCGTGCTGAAGCTGCCCGTCAGCACCTCGGTGGTGATAGTCCTGTCCGTCATGTTCAGGCGCACCACGATGGAGTCTATCCTGTGCAGGGCGCTGTCGGCCGTTGTGATGGCTTTGGTCAGGGGCGTGTCGTTATGATACAGGTATCCCTCCACCCACGCCCGCCCAGCTCCCACCACGACGTCCATGGCGGTTCCCGCCGTCACGCCCAGTTCCGAAGAGTATACGCCGGTGGTCACCAGGGCCTTGATGAACTCCGCCAGCCAGTCAGGCGTGTAGACTCGGTCGCCGTTCTGGGACACAAAAAAGCCGCTGCTTTCGCTCATTCGGTATCATCTCCTAAATTCAGTGTTTCCGGCAGAGGGGAGCCGAAGGTGGGCGTGAACGTGGCCACTCCACGCTCGTACACCTCTTCCACCTCCGTCACCCGCTCGTGCATTGTAATTCCCAGCCGCGCATACTGGACGGTCACGATGTCCCCCAGGTCCCAGTCCTTCAGGTACTCGAAGTTTCCGACGTTCTCGCCGTCCCCCTCGAAGTTTTCCACCTTCGGGCACTCGGCCAGCTTCTCCAGGCCGCGCTGCCGCAGCAGGGCCTCGTATTCCTCTGCGGTGACGCCTTCTTCCTGCTGAATGTCTTTTGCGTCAACATACAGCTCCCTGGCCTCTTCGCCGTCCGTCAGATCCACGATAACCACCACGCGGTCGTCTCCTTCGCCCTGTCCGGCAACGTAAGCCTTGTTCTTGTAGTCCACCGACGTCTTCGTATACTTCGGCGCGGCCAGGTTCCCGAACTCGTCGGAGAAGATGACCACCGGGCGCTCGCTCTGCTGCACGCTGCGGTCCGTCCCCTGGAATACTACGAAAGTCATTTCCCCGGGGGCGTATTCGACCCGGTACCCCAGGCCCGACGACTTCGCCAGCCGTTCCTCCACGGTCAGCAGGTTTTTGTATGTGGCCTGCACGTCCACCGTGGTGTCCCCGATCCCTTTCACGGCTTCCGCCGCCAGCTCCGGCACCACCCTGGTGCCCTCCGGTATGACCGTTTTCATGGCCTTCTCCGCTGTCATGTTCATGGTATAGCGCTTCGACAGGATCGCCCGCTCCAGTACAGCGGACAGCATGCGCCCCGTGACGGTCAGGTCGTTTTCGTCAATCTCGATTCCTTCGATGATGGCCGCGTCGGCCTGGTCCAGCCGTTTGATGATGCGGCCCTCTGCCATCAGCTCGACGTTCTCCCTGGTGGCCGGCATGTGGATTTCGATTTCTCCCGGTTCCTGGTACTTTCTCCGCCAGCGCACGCTGGTGGTGGCGTCCGCCACCCCTTGCAGGCCCGTGGCTCTGTCATAGATATACAGGTCCATATCATGCCCCCCAGTATGCCGGCGTCGATGCAAGGACGACCTCCAGGACGTCCGTCCCGCTGTCCGCTGTATATCGGAATACATTCTTCCCCGGCTCTACCTGAAGCCAGGTTCCGCCGAAGTCCCACAGGTTGTTGATGTTGATTTCTTCCGTCTCGCGGTACAGTTTCAGCCGCTTGTTCCCTGGGGCGGTCGTCAGTACGATAATGTCGCCGGCGTGCATGGTCGTGTTGATTTGCAGGCTTTCCTGTCGGCTCACTTCCACCATTCCGGGGTTTACTACCTCGCCGGACGCCCGGAATGTAATCGTCAGTCCTCTGGACACGCTGCTGTCGTTCACTATGGTGGCCATCAGGGTGCTGTCCTTTATGCCCACCTCAAACTCCGGCGCCAGTTCCACCGGCCACTCGATCTTTCCGGTGATTTCTGCCATAGGGTGGCTTTCGTCCTGCACGGCCTTGAAGGTAGGATCGTGGCAAAGAAGCGACAGCTCCACCGCTCTGAAGATCCCGTCCATTTCAAACTCGCAGGACTCCACTTTGTATTCGATTTTCCGTTCCGTTGTGCCGTCGTACAGGTACAGCGTCCCGGTCTCCCTCGGCACAAAGAAGGCGAAGAACTCTTGCCGGATCTCCGCGTGTGTCTTTCCGTTCGGTGGAATTACGGTGGCCTTGATGGTCACGTTTCGCACATTTGCCGTGGCGCCCTGGTACAGCTCGCCGTCTTGCCCGGTTGCTTTCTCGCTCTCCACGTCGCAGTCCAGTTCCCCCAGGCCCTCGGTTTCCTCCAGCCAGTAGGGGAGGGCGTGGGCGAAGGTAATTCTGCGGCCGTCCCGCTCGCATACAATTCTCACGCTTTCACCCCCGCAAGCATTTTTCTGGTGGCGTTCCTGGTTTTCCGTGCCACCTGCGACGGCGTCATTTCTGCGCCGTAGAAGTTCAGTGTCTGATTGAAGCCAGCGGCCGCCGGCACGCTGCTTCCGGTGTTCCCGGCAGAAGACAGGGGCGTGACCCGTGCCTTTCCGTTCAGCAAAGACAGCAGCTCGGGGCCGTTTTCGCCGACCACGGCGCTGCCGGCCTCCAGGATGCCGCCCTTCGCCAGATATGCAATTTCCGGGATACTCGGGATTGTGGGGATTCCGGCGCCCAGCATGTTGATTACGCCGATGACCCGGTTAATCCCGCTGATGAACGTATTGATGAAGCCGATGGCCTTGTTCAGCAGGAAGATAACGCCGTTCAGCGGCGCCTTCACAATGCCCTCCAGGGCCTCGAAGATCCCGCGGAAGATGTCCTGCACTCCCTGCCAGGCTCGTTCCCAGTCTCCCGTGAAGACGCCCGTCACAAAGTCGATGACGCCCTGGAAGATGGTCTTCACTCCGTCGATGATTTGCACCACATTGTCCTTGAAGGCGGTCAAGTAGTTGATGACATTATTCCATGCGGATTGCCACCACGTCAGGAAGGTGGCAGTCAGCCAGTTGATCAGGCCCGTGAAGATTGTCGTGGCGGCCTGGATAATGGTCTGCACCACACTTCCGAAGGTGGACAGCACGTCCTGGAGCATGGCGAAGACGTCGCTCCAGGTCACGCCGAAGACGTCCATCAGGAAACTTTCAAAGACCTGGAACACTTCCGTGATTGCTTCCCACGCAATCGTCAGGGCCTCCTGGAAGGTTTGGAAGACCGTCTGCATGGCCAGGACTACCGCGTCCCACACTGGCGCAAAGGTCGCTTGTATCCACTCCAGGGCCGTCTGGAAGGCCTGCTTGATGACTTCCCACGCTGCCGTGACCGCCGTCCTGAAGCCCTCGCAGTTGTTCCACAGCAGAATGATGGCTGCCGCTGCGGCGGCCACGGCTGCGATCACCAGGCCGACCGGGCCGGTCAAGACCGTCATCACGGTGGCCAGGCCGGTGGCTGCTGCCGTTCCCGTTGTCGCTGCTCCCGTGAAAATGGCGATGGCCGACGACACCGTTCCGATGACCGTGGCCACCGGGCTGATAGCTGCCACAATGGCCAGGATCGCGGCGATGGCGACCTTCTGCCCGCTCGACAGGCTATTAAACCAGTTTAAGAACGTGGCGGCCAGCTGTGTGGCCATCGTCACGACGGGGGCGATGCTGGTGGCCAGCTCTGCCATAGCTTCCTGCATGGCTGCCGATGCTTCCCGGCTCTCCATCAGCGCGGCGTTGTTTTCGTAGAAAGAGTCCGCCGCGCCGCTGTATGTACCGGACAGCGTGTCCATGATCAGCTTGTTTCTCTCCGCTTCAGTCCCGCACGCCGCCAGCTTCGTGTTGAACTCGTCTTCGGAAATGCCGGCCCAGTTCAGCGCGTCCGCCAGGACTCCCGTCACCGTTCCGACCTTTGCCGTCTCGTTCGATGCTTCGATCAGTCCCTCGACCGGCAGGGAGTCGCCGAAGGTTCCGAAGACGCCCGCCGCGATCTTTGTCCATTCGGTCACGTCTTCCTCGTTCGTGACCAGCTTGGCCAACAGCTGGGAGGCCTCGGTGGCTGTGTCGGTGTCTCCCAGGATTTTATAAAACTCGTTGTACGCCGTGGCTGCGGTTTCCGCGCTGTATCCCGCCGCCTCGTACGCTGTGTTCAGTTTGCCCTGGGCGACTCTGTATTCTTCCGTCGCCGGCACGGTGGCCAGCACCGCGGCGCCCAGCCCCAGGACTCCAGCTGTTACCGGCGCGGTGGCCGAAGCCACCTTTCCCGCGCCTTCCGAAATATTGTTTGCGGCCTGGCCGACCTTCTGCATGGCCACGCTGCTTTTTTTGGCCGCTTCCTCCAGGCTCTCCAGCTTCTGCTCCGTTGCAATGATTTCCCGTTGCAGGGCTTGATACTGTTCTTTCGACGCCTCACCGCGCTGGAACTGCGCCTGCACCTGGGCTTCCGCGGTCTTCAGGCTCTCCAGTTTTGTTCTCGTGTCGTCCACCGCCTGGGCCAGCAGCTGCTGCTTCTGTTCCAGCAGGACCGTGTTCGACGGGTCCATCTTCAGAAGGCGCTCGACGTCCTTCAGGGCGGACTGCGTGGAATTGATCTGCTTATTCACCGACCGCAGCGCGTCGTTCAGCTTCGTGACGTCGCCGCCGATCTCTACGGTGATTCCCTCGATTCTGCCCGCCATGTTCAACCACCTCCCGCTTAAAAATTGTCGAAGTCCCGCTGCGTCGCCTTGTACGGATACTTCGCTTCGTCGTTGCTCTGCTCGATATACATGTCATCGACCATTCCGATGGTCAGAAGATCCAGGTCGGCCAGGGAGATGCCCAGCTGCACGCAGCGCAACAGAAAGAGTGCCGTGTTCATCTCCCTGGTCGATGGTCTTATTTTTTTTTACTGGTCGACATGCCTTCCATGTTCAGGTCCCACAGCTTGATGATTTTCGGGAAAATCTCGTAAATGCTGAAGGTGTTGAAGCTGTCCAGCCATTCCTCCGGGGACGCGGGGACATTGTCCTTGTCCGCATGCTTCGCCATGATGTAGGCGATATTCTCGAACATTTCCAGGGCCTCCGGGGGAAGGCTCACTTCCTCGTCCTCCTGTTTCTTGTCCAGGCATTTCTGGATCGCCTGCATGTCCTGAATGATGTCCCGCCGGAATTTAATCCGGTACAGACGCGGCACCGCCGCGGTGGCTCTGAAGGGGACGTCCTTCCCGTCAATCTTGATGATGTCCTGCACGTTCTGTCCCTCCTATCATCACGCTACGGTGGGGGTATACACTTCGTTGTACCAGTCGGCCGCCACCTGCGGGGTGGTCTCTGCGCCGGTTCTCGCCTTCACGTAGCCATTCGGCAGGGCGGCGGCGGAGATCGTCACAGTCTCGGTGGACGGCTCGATCTCTTCCTCGGTGGTCGCGCTCTCGATGTTGGGGCGGGTGGACGTGCAGTTATACAGCACGTGCTTCGTCCCGGTCGCGTCGCCCTCGAACTCGAACAACAGGGCGAAGGGGGTAGACTTCGCAGTCGCCTTCTCCATGTAGACCTTGTCGGTCTCCACCAGCTCTTCGCCCAGGCAGTCCACGCGGAACTCGTCCGGCACCAGGGCGGTGGTCAGGTCGCCCTCGTAGCCGTTGTTCTTGGCGCTCTGCCAGTAGACGATGCCGTCAGCATAGAACTTGCTGATGCTGCCCTGCTGCTCCAGGGACATTTCCACGGCGCCGGGCCAGGGCTTCGGCTCTCCATAGGTGGGGAAGGTGGTCGCCGTTCCCTCTGCCGTGATGGGCGCGTAGTGTACGTTCTTCAGGTTGTATTTGACTTTGTCAGCCATTTTTTACACCTCGATTTCATAGATGATTTCGTGCATGTGTTCCGACTCGATGTAGGTCTCGTCCTTCGTCCAGTAGATCCCGGCAGCGGTCAGCGCCCGCTCCACCAGGGCCTCGGTCTCCGGCTCTTTTGCGTCGGTGTATAGCTCGATGGTGTACCGCTGTGCGCTGAAGTACACCACTCCGTCGGCGGCCATGTTGTTCGCTTGACCGGCGTAATATACGCAGAAGGGCGGGTCGGGCGATTCGCCTTCCTCCCACATGCGATATGCCACAGGCAGGCCCGTGGCGGTCAGGATCGCGCGGACGTCTTTCGGTTCTTTCACGGCTGGCATGCCTCCTTCGCCTTCTGCTCGAACTCCTTTATGGCGGTCTGCTCCGCCGGTTCAATGTGCGGTTGCGCCTGTACGCGGCCGCCTCCGCGCTTTGCGTGGCCTTTCTCCAGTAGGTGGGTCAACTGGTAGTCGGTGGCGTTGTGGACCGTGTAGCGCACGCTGGCGGCGTTCTCGAAGGCCTTTGTCTTCTTCCAGCCCCTGCGGTAGTCTCCCGTCAGCTTCGGCGAAGTGCTTCGCAGCTCCTTCACGCAGCCGTCCGCTGATTTGCTCGCCGCTTTCTTGATTCCGTCCGCCGTTGCGGTCGCGTACTCTTTCACAGCCTCCGATACCGCCGTGGCCAGTCCGTCGATTCCGACTCTATTTGCCACGCACGTCACCCGCCTTTTCGGTGACATACAGTTCCACGTCCTCGCCTCTCTTGAAGGTTCGGTAGACGGTCAGGCGCTTGTCCGCTGCCACCTCCACGATGGTCTGGCCAGTGTAGTCGCTGGCGTGTACCACCACCGTGCAGGACGGTTTCAGCCCCATGGCGCCGGCGGCCGCAGTTTCCGCCCTGGAAGGGCTTTGCAGGTCCGCCCACACCTCCAGGCTTTCGTCCGTGTATGCAGGGTTCCCGATGTCGTCCAGGACAGGGTTCCCCGCCTCGTCCAGCTGCGTGACGCGCCGGATCAGCTTCACTCTGTCGCTGAAGTACAATAGGCCACCTTCTTCCTGATTTCGTCGCGCATGGTCATGTAGTCCTCCCGGTTCACGGCCGCCTCGTCGTTGTTCAGGCCGAACTTCCAGCGGACGAAGCAGCGGATCGCCCCCAGAATGAGGGCGTCCGCTTCATCGTTCGCTTTGCTTTCCAGGACTCCCAGCCCGATCAGGTCCAGGCGGCACTCTTCGATGATGTCGGTCAGCTCCGCGTCCACTTCCGCGTTCTCGCTGCGGCGCACGGCTCTGCGCAGCTTGGCCAGGTATTCAGTAGTCACCGCCATGGCTCACACCTCCGGGTTAGGCGTTCGCGGCAATCTGGCACACCATGAAGCCGTTGTGCCGGATCAGGTTGCCGCCGGCCATGACCTCTCCCAGGATAGTCAGCAGACCCTCGCCGAACTTGTAGTCCTTGCTGACCTCGACGGTGTAGTCGCCGAACAGGCCCAGCTCGTAGTTCATCGGGTCGCCGTAGACCATGGTGTTCACTGCGCTGGTGGTCTGTGCGGTGCCAGACAGGGGCGTCAGGGCGCTGTTGATGGTGTAGGGAACGGCCAGGCCGCCGTCCTTGATGATTCCGGTGTTGGGGTTTCCAGCGTCGGGCAGGATCTCATACACCGCCTTCTTCTCGTTGGTGCCACGGACATCGCCGAAGGCGATCAGGTCGGTCTTGTGCAGATACAGGCGCGCATTTGCGCCCACATTCTCGTCGCCGCCATACCCCAGGACGATTTTCCGCAGGGTGTTCTGGTCGATGACGCCCTTCCCGCCGCTCACAGTCATGGCCAGGGTGGTGTAGATGGCCTCGCTCTTGGTGTTCACCGCGTTCTTGATGCCGTAGAAGGTGCCGTTGTTGCCGTTCACGATCAGCTTGGACACCTTGGCGCGAAGTGCGGTAAGGGCCAGCTCGCGGACCTTCTCCGCATAGGGGACAGGGGTCAGCTTCTCGATGTTCTTGGACACATAGGACACGACGTTGACCAGGTTGGGCTTGATGGCCGCCACCCGGAAAACGGGGTCGCTCGGGTCGGGTGCGGTGCCGTCGGTGCCGTCGTCGGCCTCGGGCATGCTCTTCACATAGGCCTCGGTCCACTCGCCGCAGCCCGTGCAATCCATCACGCGGACCTGATCCACGATGGAGGAAACGACGTTGAAGCCCTCGTCGATGGTCTGACCCACGCCGGTGGGCTTCGCCAGGCTGTCGGTGGTGATCAGGGTGGAGCGAAGGGAGGCCAGCCCGCGGCGCACTTCATCGGCGGACAGGGTCAGCTTCTTGCTGCGGTAGATTTCCTCGGCGCGTTCCTCCTTGTCCTCTCCGCCCTCGCTGCCGGGGATCTTGGTCAGCTTATTGGCCACGGCCTGCTTGGAGCGCAGGGTGGCCAGCTCCGCGTTCAGGCCGTCGACCTCGGTGTCCAGCTCCTTGGTGCGCTGCTCGTCGGCGCCCTCGATCTCTTTGGCGATCTCCGCCTTTCTGGCCTCGATTTCCGCAATTCTCTTCTGGTACATGGTTCGTTCTCCTTTCGGTTTTTAGATTTTGCATTTCAGGGTTACCCTGCGCTTCATCAGCTCCAGGGATGCCTTCCGCTCTCCCGCCGCCTTTTCGACGGCGGCGCGGCGGGCGGCGATGCTGGTGTCATCATAGGCCGGAATGTCCACGGCGCTGGTGTCATACAGCCGCTTCACCTTCTGGACCGTCCACATTCTCGCTTCCTTGTCGAAGCTCTCTTCGCGCACGGTGAAGGCGAAGGACATTCTGTCGATGTAGCCGCCGGCGATCTCGTCATACAGCCGCCGGCCTTCCTCCGTCCCGTCCAGGCGGGCGCGGATAAATAGGCCATCGTCGTCCACCTTCAGCTCCAGCGTGCCGTTCCTGGTTCGCGCCATGACCTTCCCGCCGTGGTTGTAGTTGAAGATCACGTCGTCCATCTCGGCCTCGTCGAAGGCGTGCCGGTCAATCTGTTCCTTGTACTCCACGCCGCCCATCTCGAACAGGACGGTGGGGGAGTTGAAGCGCACCGCGTATCCCTCGACATACAGTTCCTTCTGGCCTTCCTGTCCCTCGGCCTCCACGGCTCTGGTCTTGACCTCAAAGCAGCGTTCCATTCGGTCGTTCCGCTTACTCTCCACTTTCTTCACCCCCTTTCCCACCGTCTCCGGCTCCTTCTTCCGCCGCCGGCTCCTGGCCGCCCTGGTCTCCCTGCGGCTCCTGGCCCCCCGTGTTTCCAGGGTCCTCTTGCGGCTCCTGGCCCGTCTGGTACTTGGACATGTCGGACTGCTTGATATAGTTCAGGGAAATAATCCGCTCGTCCCCGCCCTCGACAGGCGGCAGGCCGAACAGCTCCCGCTGCTCGTTCGTTGTCATCAGGCCGATTTCCCGCGTCGCGTTCACCAGCTGCACCTTCTCCGACGTCGACGCGTTGATCATGGCCGACGACGTGAAGATGATGCGGTTGCCCACGTCCTTTTCGCGCTGCGTGAAGCACGCGTTCGTGAAGGCCTGCCCCATCTGGATCAGGATCGGCTCTATCACGCTCTCATAGAAGGCTTGCCACTGGTCGCTGGTATAGCTGGACTTCAGGATCGGCTCGCTGATGCGCCAGTAATAAAACAGGTTTTCGCGGATCTCCCGCATTTGCGCCGCGTTCGTGGACCACGGCGTAACATTCAGCGGGGTGAAGTCCTCCATGGAGTCCACGCCGATGATGCCGCCCTCTTTTGCGGCCGTCTTGAAGCGGTTCACGAAGTCGTCGGTGCTTTTCTTGACGTCTTCCGGCGCCAGCATAGCCTTCTTCTGCTTCAGCAGCCCGCGCACCTTATTGGCTACGGTCAGGGCCTCCGTCAGTCCCTCGTCGCTTGCCTTGATCATCGTCAGTGTGTTGTTGATCGGCTGGTTTCCGTCGCCGGCGATAGGGTGGTGATTGAAGAACTTCCGCAGAATGACGACGTCCTCGACGTTCAGTATGTATTCCTTCCAGTCGGTTTCATCTACGAAGCGGACCGCATAGCCGCCGCCTTTGATGCCGAAAAATTCAAAATTGCTGTACTGGACCGGGATGATTGCTTTCGGCGTCAGTCCGTCCCATTTGATGAAGGCCATGGCGGTGGTCTTATCTTCCAGCTGTGCCACCAGCTTGTACTTCAGGTCGAAGCCGGACATCAGGGTGTTCGGCTGCTGGTTCAACAGCTTTGCATACGGGCTCGACCTCTTGATTTCTTTGATGCGCCCCTGTTTATCTTCGATCACGTGCATGGCCTGCGACTTTGCCGTATGCGATGCGATGCAGTCGATAATGGCCCGCACCGTCTCCTGTTCATACGCTTCTCGGTTCCACGGGGACGACCTGCCAGACGGCCCGAAGTACACCCGCACCTTCGGCCGGAAGAAGTCGAAGAACTGGCTGAAAATGCCCATCTTATCACCTCAAATATTGTAAAAATTCGTCTTCGTGGTTGTAGTAGCCCACCATGGCGTTCAGTAGACTGACCGTTCCGTCGATTCGTCTGTTCGACGTGATTTTTTCCGGCTGGATACTGTCGATTCCGCGTTGATTGCTGGCTCTGGCCGCCGTGTTCGACAGGCACCACCGCAGGATCGGGTTGTTCTGGTAGACCATCAGGTGGTCCTCGAACAGGCCCTTCATGCGCTTCATCGGATAGGTCCATGTCACCGGCCCCTGGCGGATCTTCTCCATCTCGAAGCCGGTTTCTGTCATCTGCGGCACCCAGTAGCCGGACAGGGCCGCGTCGTAACACACCCACAGCGGTCTGATGTCCCGCTCCTGGACCATTTTCACAAACCAGGCTGTCACGGCGTTGTAGTCCACGGTGGCCGACTCGCACAGCGTCAGCCACTTCTGTTCCGCCCATAGCGTGTATGGCGCTTCCTTTCGCCCCTGGGTCTGTATTTGCTCGACCCTCGCCTTCGGCAGGAAATACTGCTGGAGTGCGTAGAAGTGCGGGTCCTTCGGCCGGCGGATCAGCAGGGTGGCGCACGTCAGGTCCGTGGTCGCCGACAGATCACAGCCGCCGATGGCGTAGGTGTGGTTCAGGTATTCGTCCGGCACCACCAGTTCATTCTTCAGCACCGCGAAGGGCAGCCAGGCCGCCGCCGCGTTTTCCTGAATGTTGAAGTCCTTCACCAGCAGGGTGGGCAGGTAGGACTGGTCGTTCTTCGCCCGCTCGACATCGTCGGCCAGCTGCTGCCGGTCCTTGATGGTCCCCAGGCCCGGGTTCGCCTTTTCCCACGCCTCCGGGTTTGTCCATTCTTCCCGGCTGTCCAGCATATAAAGCAGGGGCAGCATGCGGTCGTCCTGCACGGTTCCCTTTGCCACAGACAGGGCATACTCGAAGATGCTGTCGAAGATCCCTTCCCGCGCAAAGCCCGCCGTCGTGATGCTGCCATAGATCGGTTGCTTCCTGGCCTTCATGCCCTGCTTCGTGACGTCGTACATGTTCCGGTCTTCCTGCGCGTGCAGCTCGTCGCAGCTGCAATAATGCAGGTTCAGGCCGTCCAGTGTTTTCGACTTGGACGCCAGTGCCTTCATGGTGCTGTTCGTCAGCTTGAACTCCATGCCGCCCACAATGGGGCGCACCAGGGCGTCCAGCTCCGGGTCTTGCTCCACGATCTTCCTGGCGGTTTTGTAGACGATGGCCGCCTGGTCGTATTTCGTGGCGATGCTGACGCACTGGGCGCCAGGCTCTCCGTCTGCCACCAGCATGTAGACCATGATGCAGGCCGACAGCATGGACTTTCCGTTCTTCCGGGCCACCAGCAGCAGGAACTCCCGGAAGCGCCGTAGCTTCGTTTTCTTGTCGATCCAGCCGAACAGTGTCTGAATGAAGGCCTTTTGCCACAGGTCCAGCTTCACCAGCTGCCCCGCCAGGTCTCCCTCGTAGTGCCGGCAAAATGTTTCGATGAATTCGATGGCGTGGTTTCCCAGCTTCAGGTCGAAGCGGTATTTGCACGTCTTGTCCGCCTGTTCTTTCTCCAGGCGCTCGTACACCATGCGCACCGGCTCGGAGACTTTCACCTTCCCGTCCCGGATGGCGTTCAGGTATCGGCGGGCATAGTTTACGGCCACGGGTTATTTTTTCCCTTTCGCCACAAATGCGGCCAGCCTATCGCCGGCCTGCGACTTCTGCGCGTCCTTCTTCTCCGGCAGAAGGTCCGCCAGCTTTTTCTGGAGATCTCCATACCTCTGGACCAGGGTGCAGTATGCCTTCATGGCCGGGCTTTCTCGCAGCATTGACTGTCTGCCCTGGACGAAGTTGTCGACGGCTCCGTTTTTTTCGATGTCTTCCTTCAGCCTGCCCAGCTGTTCCTCCATGAAGCGCAGCTCGACGATGTACTTCCGGGCCACTACCTTGCGGGCCGGGTCCACCTTTTCGTAGCTTTCGGCATAATCGCCGAAATCCATCGTTTTGTCCTCTGCCATTTTGATACCCCCCCTCATGCTCGCACGTGGCGCGTGTTTTCGTGTGTGCCCCTCTCGGTCCCCAGGGCCGGGGTGTATTCCTCACCCTCCCCGGGGGGTCAGCTGGCCGTCGGCGTTGAAAAAATATCCTTCTGCGCAATCAGAATTTCCTTGCGTGATCGCCGTGTGGCAATCGTGGCATAAACTGTGCAGCAGTTTGGGATTCAGCGCGATGGCCGGGTCGTCGATGTTGCCCGGCGTCAGTTCGATTTCATGGTGTACTTCCGTGGCTCTCGCTCCGCACTCTTCGCAGGTGAACATGTCGCGCCGCAGGATCTCCGCCCGCAGCTGGCGCCACGCCCTGCTCTTGTAGAAGCTCTTCGCCCATTCTTTTGCCATTGCTTCCTCCTATGACGAACGGCCGCCACCTCCCGGGCAGCGGCCGTTCTCCCGGTATGTCCCGCCGGTGCGGTCTGGAGGGACAGAACATGCCCGGGTTTCCCCGGTATGGACATGGTAGCAAATTTTTTCGCTGCACAGTCCCAACTTTACAGCAGCCCCATGCGGGCCGCGATGTCCTCCAGGAACTTGTCTTTCCTGCGGTAGAAGTCCGACCTGCTCACGCCCTCCAGGCGCAGCAGTTCATACGGGTACTTCCTCCCGCTCTTCACGTTCAGCATGATGGCCTCGCGCAGCTGACGCCGCACTTCGTCGGCGGCGATGTCCGCGCCCACGGCCACCAGCGCCTGCTCCACGGCCTCCAGTCGCTCCCGCTCTCGGTTGCGTCCTTTCCCAGCTCTGCGGCTGCCGGGGTGCTTTTGGTCCTGCTCTTTCGCAAGCCGCCTTTCGTATCCCTTCGCCAGCCACAGGCAAACCTGCTTCACGTCCTCCGGCAGTCGCTTGGCCATCGTTACACCTCCCAGGGCGGACGCCATTCGTCCGCTGCGTCTCCATACTCTCCGCGCTCATATCCTCCGGCCGCGGGCTGCTCCGTCTGTTTCCCGCCGGCGAAGTATGCGTTGTCGACTACAAACTCCACGACAGTGTGGTTCTGGCCGTCCCGCTCGTAGGTCCTCGACTGGGCTTTCGTCTCGACCACCATCGGCTGGCCTCTTCGGAAGTTCCGGGCTATGAATTCGGCCGTCCCTCTCCAGGCCACAAAGTTCAGCCAGTCGGTGGCCCTCTGTCCGTCCTGCCCCTTGTAGTCCCGATCCACAGCCAGGCGGAAGGAACAGCACGACGTCCCGCTCCCGGTTTTCCGAAGTTCTGGGTCGGCAGCCAGCCGCCCCATGAAGATACACCTATTCAGCATTTTTCCCTCGCTTTCAGATTTCCGTGATGTCCAGACCCAGGCGGTCGGCCATCATTTTCTTTTTCATCAGGTACACCCTCGTCCTGGTCGGCTTGCTCTTGACGTCCTCCACCACATACTCCCAGCTTCCTCCGGTGTCTCGGTAGTAGGTGAAGTCCGCCAGGTACCTGATGGCCCGCACCCTCTCGCCGTCCGGCGTAGTGTACGCCGCTTGCAGGGTGAACTCCACTTGAAGCCGCAGGTCCTTGATGGTCCCGGCGGCCAGCTCCGCCGCCAGCTCGTCGAAGCGGCGGGCCTCCTTTTTGCTGTCAAAATGCAGGGCGTCCCGCCCGGTCTTTACGTTTCCGTATTTCGACCGGGCGGGCTGCTGCGTCACCGCTCTTTTCTTTTGCTCCTGTTTCGCCAGCTTGGCCAGGGCCTGGGCCTGGTACTTCGGCGGGAGGTCCGCCAGGTTGATGTTCGCCACTATTTCAGCCCCTTTTCCAGCCACTTGCATTTCCGGCACCTGGCCGCCGTTGTTCCCGTCCTCGTGGGTTTCCCCAGGCAGGTGTTCGCCCCGTGTGCCAGGTAGCATTTTGGCTTCTTCCGCCGCCGGCGGGTCATTTCAGCACCTCCAGGGTGGTGGTCAGCAGGGCAGCCAGGGCGTTGCGCAGCTTTCCGGCGCCTTCGCCGTCTCCCGCCTCCATCATTTTCTCGATGCACTCGGTCATCTTGTTGATGGAGGTCTGCCCCTGCTCGAAGTGCAGTTTGAAGATGGTCATTTCCGAAGAGGACGCCACCGCCAGCTTCTTCTGGAGGGCCTGCACCTGCTCCGCCAGGTTTTTCTTCTCCTGGTTTGCGATGGCCTGGGCCTCCTCCTGGGCCACCTTCATGGCCGCCAGGTCCTGCTCCGCTTTTGCCTTGGCCTGCTCTGCCCGTTCCTTGGCCTTCTCCGCCTTCTCGATTTTCGCCTTCAGCTTCTCGGCCGCTTCCTTCCTGGCTTCCTCCGCTGCGGCCTTGACCGCCTCTTCGTCCACCACGGTCTCCACGGCCACGGGCGCCGGCTCCGCTGTGACCTCCATCAGCTCCGCCTTCAGGCTGTCGATGTCCTCCTGTGCCTTCTCCAGGTCCGCCGCCGCCTTTGCCTTGGCGTCCTCCAGCTTCTTGGCATATCCCGCCGCCCGGTTCTCCGCTTCCTCCAGGCGGCCCTGAATTTCCGCCATGTCCGTGTCGTAGACGGTGCGCTGTTCCTCCAGCTGCTCTTCCATGGTTTTCTCCAGCTCTTCGGCCTTCTGGCGGGCCTCGTCCCGCTCCTTGATGGCCTGGGCCAGCTCCCGCTTCGACATTTCCATGACCGTCTTTTCCTGGCCGTTTACCTCGTGTTTTTCGGCGATAAATTCGCCCCGCTCGGAAGCCGGTAAAGCCAGTAATTGCAAGGCTTTGGAGGCTCCCAAATCCGTCACCAGAGACGGGTTTTCGTACTCCCTCGCAAGCCTCATAAATCGCTGTGCTGTGACCTCGGAAAACTCCACTTTTTCCTCCAGCCAGGGCAGCCACTCACCATGCGACAGCTGGGCCTTCGCTTCATTCAGCCGCCGGCCGATTTCCAGGATCGCGGCGCCGGCCTGCTGCTTATACAGCCAGATCTCCGCCGTGATGACCTCGATGGAGCGGGGCGCCACCTCGTTCACCCCTGCGGTCTCCATGGCCGCCGCTTCCTGTTCCTGCATTTCCGTGCCCTTGTACTCTTCCATGCTGTTCTCCTTTCATCATGCCGCAGTAGCGGCCTTCTTGCGTTCTTTGTCCTTCTTGGTCACCCGCTCGACCCATGCGTCGACGAAGTTCTTCACGGACTCGTCCTGCTCGTATGTCGCGTTGTGGCTTGTCCGGCATTGAACGACGACGCCATTCCGATATTCCAGGGTGTAGAACGGTGTGTCCGGTTCTTCTGCCTTCCTGATAAACAGGATCACCGTCTCGCCCGCCGCCATTCGGTCCGCATATCCGCCGACACAATGGTGCAGGGCCTTTCCCTCCGCCGTCAGCTCCCCGGGCGTTCTTGCCGGCCGGATCAGCAGGCCGTCCCGCTCCCATGCCATGGCGGCCAGCTTCCTGGCCTGCTTCTCGAACTTCTTCCACGCCGCTTTGTTCTCCTGGTATTTCACCTGTGCGATGGTGCGCTGGTGCGCGGCCTCCAGGTCAGCGGGGAAGAGGACTTCCCGGTCGTCCAGGTTCAGATGCAGCCGCACACAGTCGGCCAGGTAGTCCCGGTATGTCTCCGGGGAATATACCCTGCCCCGATAATAGGGCATGCGGTTCTTCTTGGCCTCCGCTTCCTCCGCGTCCTTCTTCGCCTCTTCTTCGGCCACCAGCTTTTCCACATATTTCACAACTTTGTGGACAGTTGCATGCCCCAGGGCCTGCCGCACGTTGTCAATCTCGACTCCGGCGGTGAACAGCTCCACGGCCTCCCGCTCCTGGATCACGCCGTCGCTGGCCATTTTCCGCAGCTCCGCCAGCTTTGCGACGTCCTTGGCGGTCCATTCCGCCGGCTTTTTCAGCCGCAGCATGTGCAGAGGGAGGTGTACGGCGTTCTGGATTGTCCGCGCCGTCCATGTGATACTGTGCTTCTTCGTCCTCCACCGGCCCGTCACGCGTTCGTGGATCAGCTCGGTGTATCCAGCTTTCCACAGCTTTTCCATGGCCGGGTACCTGGCCCAGTCCATCAGGAAGCGCACCGGGTTGCCCCGGTGGTCTGCCTCCCGCCGCGCCAGCTCCCGCTCCCGGACGTAGCCGCCCAGGTCGCAGTATTCCAGGCTGGTTCCTTGTAGGATCTCCCGCCAGTTCGGTGGCAGGAAGAACTGGTACGTCCCGTCGTAGACCTCGGTCACGTTCTTGACTCGCTCCCAGTCCTTCAGGCGGTAGCGGTAGGTGTTCATGCACCAGGCTTCTTTCTTCTCAATCTGCCACTTGGCCACCCGTTTTCCTCGGATACCATAGCGGGCCACTTCTTCCAGGTGGTCGGCGATGTTCTCCCATTTCGCCGTGTAATCTCGGCACAGATGCCACTGTCGCAGGAACAGCGTGGCCCCGTCCGTGCCCCTCTGAATTGTCACCAGGTCCTGGACGTAGTTCGCCTTGTATCGGTCGCTGGTCTCCAGGTACGCCACGACCGTCGCCCCGCAGTCCGGGCATTTTACCACATTGTCCTGCCGGAAGCGCTTTCCCTTCGCGTACACCTGCCTGCCACACACAAAGCACGTCCCGCGTGCGTTCCCTTTCTTGTATAGCAGCACCCGGTCCTGGGGCAGCATGGTGTTCCGTATGTACTCCACCAGCCCCTCGGGCAGCTCTTCCGGGCACAGCCGTGTCACCTCGTCGTCCTCCAGCTCGCCCCTGGCGCGGGCCTCCGCCTCTCGCTCTTGCTCCATGGCGTCCTCTACCCACCTGGACAGCTCCGGCAGCATGTGGTTCATGGTCTGCTTGGCTCCCAGCCACTTGGCCAGGGCTGCCTCGTCCTCCGGCGTGATTTCCGGGTAACAGGTCCCCACGCTGACGCACATGGCCCCGACCGCTTCTTCCAGGTCCGCCCGCTTCTTCGGCCTCGCCCCGCCGCGGTACTCCATGGCCGCCCGGTTCCGCTTCTTGCTGCACACCAGCCGGACGTCCGGCCCCGGTGTGCCGTAGTGCCGTTTCCCCGTGTTCCGGCGGAAGGTGGCCACCATCAGCCGTTCATGGTCTACCACCGGCCAGTCCAGCGTGACGATGACGTCCTGGTTCGTCTGGCTCTTCCACTCTTCTGGCCACGGCATGGCCTTGATTTTCTTCGGTACGTTCATGTCGGTGCCCTCCCTTACAGGAAGTCGGCCAGATCCAGGGCCACCTTTTTCGCGGCCGGCGGTGCCACCGGCGTGTGGGTCGCCCCGCAGGCTGCCATCATGGCCCGCTCCTGGGCCTCTTCGTCCGTCTGCATGCCGAAGTATTCGTCGACGGCTCCGAAGACCTGCGCCGGCAGCAGCACGGCATAATTCCCGCGCTTGGCCTTCTTGGCCCGCTCCATCACCGCCGTCATGGCTCCTGCCAGGGTCTTGCCCTTTTTGGCCACCAGGGCGCCGTCGGGGTCGCTGGTGCAGCGGTCGATGATGTACTGCCCGACGATCTCGGTGTACTGGTCCGTCGGGTTCTTCTGCATTTCGGTGTTGATTTTCTCGATTGCCTGCATGTTCATGTTCTGTTCCTCCTTCTTCGCCGGGGTGGTGCCTTCTGCTTGACGGGCAGCCCCGGCGGCTCCACCCGCAGCTCGAAGTATTCCTGCCAGGGCCAGCCGTTGACCTCATGGACCCCCGACCGGCACGTGGCGCCGTTGTCGTCCTTCAGCAGCACATACCCCTTCCTGGGGCGCGGCTCCTTTGCCCAGCTGGCGGCCCGGATCACGTGGTAGACCGGTTCCGGCTGCACCATGCCCTTGGCGCAGCTGAAGCGCTTGTACCGTTTCCCGGCCTCCTTGTGCCTGGCCACGGTGGACCTGGTTTCCTTCATCAGGTACCTGGCCAGCTTCGCGTGGTTTCCTCGCTTGTCCAGGGGCTTGATGGATATGTTCCCGTTATTCTGGCCGACCACCCGCTCCCAGGTGTTCGATAGGACCGCCACCTCGACGGCCGGCATGATGATGTGGTGGTGGACATTGGTCATCCGCTTGGTCTCTGTGCATGCGACATACTTCCAGGCGACGCCCAGCTTCCGGCACTCCTTCCGCAGCAGCCGCAGGAATTCCTTCTTGTCCTCTTCGGCTTGCTCCAGGGTGACCCCCTTGTCGTAGTAGTGCAGGACCAGGTGGTAGTCTCCGGGGGTGAAGTTCGCGTTCAGCTTCCAGCGCAGTCGTTCCTCTGCCACCCGCTCGTTCACCTTCGCCTGGGCCTCTGATGTTGGTCCCCGGTTTTCCTCCCTTGTCGCCCCCTGTGTATGTACCCTTCCCGTGAAGGTCTTCAGGGTCTCACGGATCGGACCGGCCTCCACAATGCGCTCGACGTATGGCACCGTGATTCCCTCCGTTCGCTTTACTAATACCCTTACCGGGGCCGGAACGCCGTCCCCCGGCGGCTTTGTCACGGTTGCAACGGGCGCTTCTCTCTGATATAATTGGTATAGAAGCGCTCGTCTTCTCTTTTTGTATGGCCCCCTGCGTTGTGTTGCCGCACGATACGCAGGGGGCTGTTCTTTTACTCTTTCCGATGCAAGTCCACGGTCTCCATGGCCGCCCAGGCGGTGGATACCCAGTCCTTTTCCCAGTAGGCCCCCGTGGGTCTGACGGCCCCCAGGATCACCAGCTCGCCGTCATGGCTCCAGTACAGCCGGCGCTCGCCCTTCCTGGTGGCCTCCTTATGCTGGGCCACGTCCCGCTCCACGATGGACAGCAGGGGAGCGGCTACGCCATAGCAGGCCCCGCCGCCGTCTACCTGATACAGCTGGTACCCCTGGAACAGCACCGGCACCATGGTGACGGTGTCCGCCTCGTCCTCTCCGGTCTCCCAGGACGCCACGTCCTGGCCCGCCACCTCCGGCATGACCACCTGCGGCTCTTCGCCGGCCATGACGGCCAGGGCGTCCGACGTCGCCGGCAGCATGCCCATGCACTCCACGATGGCCGCCAGGGCCTTGCGTGGGAACTTGTCCCAGTCCGCCCGGACGTACCAGTCTTCCGTGAACAGGGTCACCTGGTCGCCGGTGCTGATGATGGTGTACCCGCTCCGCTTGTAGGCCTGCTTGATATTTCGCACCAGGCCCCGCTCGTTGATAATCATTCGTCATACCTCCAGACTTCTGCGTGAATGATTTCTGTCCAGTCGCACTTCCACACTTCCGCCGCGCACAGGATCGCAGCGAAGGGGGAGGCGCAGGGGACGATGACTTCGCCCCGTTTCTGGTCTATCACGCGGGCCTTGCACTTGTGTGCCCACCGGTCCCGCCGCGATCGCTCTTCTGCTTGCTCCCTGGTTCTCCGTCTTTCCTCTTCTTCACCAGCCCATGGCGGCAGCCCAGTATTCCGCCCGCTCCACGACCTTCTGGCTGTATTCGGTTTCATAGACCCCTTCCTTCCAGGCCGCCGCCGCCCCGGACGGTCCCATGTTGTAGGCCATCAGGGCCTTGTGTACGGTGTCTGTGCGTTCCATCTGCTGCGCCAGGTAGGCCAGGCCGGTGCGGAAATTATCCCTCGGCACCCACAGGTCCGTGGCGCCGACCTGCTCCATCAGGTCCGTGTGCAGGGTCCCATTCACCTGCAAGTATCCGATGGACGCGCCGCCGTCGCCGGCGACATTCTGGAAGGACGTTTCCACGTCGACCATGCCCAGGGCCAGGGGGTACCAGATGTCGAAGGCGTCCGCCGCGTTGAACAGTTCCATCTGTTCCTCCGCCGTCAGCGGCACAGCTTCGCAGTAGAATATCGGCTGCACAATTTCTTCCTGCTCCAGCAGCGGCAGCAGCTGGACGGCTCCCGTGGCGCCCGTGCTTTCCACTTCCGCCGCCGGCTCCGTCTTCGGCTCCGCCAGGACTCTGGCCATGACGATGATCAGCAGCACGGACGCCAGGACGGTCAGGGCCGCCAGGGCCACGATGCGCCGGTGCGCCTTCCTGCGGCGGTTCCGCTCTCTGGCCCTCCGCGTCCGCTCCCTGCGCCCCCGCTCTTCGGCGTCCTCCCTCTGCTTGACGGCCCGCCCCAGCTCCGCCTGGCGGTCTCTGGCCATGTTCAGGTCCCTGTCCATGACCGCGACCTTGTTCTTCAGGTAGTCCACGTCCCTGGCGATCCCCTCGTACTGCGTCAGGGCGCCGCGCAGGTACTTCTCCTTTCTCTGGCTCACGTTTTGCACACTCCTTTATTCTCCGGCCGCTCTGGCCGGTTTTCTTTTGCGGTATTCCTTCAGCCACACCTGGAAGGCCGCTTCTGCCTCCGGCTGCTCGAAGTAGGCCGCCACCCGTTCCAGCAGGCAGCGGGCCAGGTCATCGCAGACGCCCCGGGGCACCCGCTCGACGTCAATGGTGATTCTCTCCACGGCCTTCGCCTCCTTCCGGGTTTGCCGGCAGTCCGTTCACGCTCCGCCACCGCGCCACGGTGGACACGCCGCAGCCGGCGATAGCTGCGATCTCCTTGTCCGTCTTCTTCCGGCGGTACAGGTCTTCGACCTTTCCGTAGTCCACCTTCCGCCGGCGGTCGCCCTTCGTCTTCACGGTACACCCAGGGCCAGGCGGGCACGGCCTGCGGTGGCCGACGATGCCGATGTAATCGCAGCAGCGGCCCGCGGTGAAGTAGATGCAGCCTTTGCAGGCCCTTGCCAGGGCCGCCCATTCCGCGTTGATGCGGTCCCGCTGCGCCTTCTTCCCTTGCTTCCCGCCGCTCATTCTCTCCCGGCTCTGTTCCATAGCTCTTTGATCAGCTCCGCGTCGGTGTATCGTGCCAGGGTGCCATCCCCTTCGGCAATCACCGCAGACGGCACGCTCATAGATACAACGATTTCAGATTTCAGGTAAAAAGCCGGGCGCGGGCAGTAGTAGTTCGCGTAGTTCACGCCGTAGTTGTGCAGCGCCCCCGAAGCATGCACGCAATACGCGTAGTTGTTGCCCGAGAAAGGGGAGCGCAGGGTGGCCCACCCGGTGGCCAGCCAGTAGGCGCGGGACGTCAGCGGGATAAAGCGGCGGTATTTCCTGTATTCGTCCACCGTCAGCGACCGCAGGGACAGTTGCGGCTTTCCGTAATCCGTCATGCCGTCCATGGTGGTCAGGTCGATCTCCCGCTCCAGCAGGGCCTCGTACAGATTCGGGCGGCTCTCCGCCCAGTCCTCGATAATGTGGTGCAGGTTGCTTCCCTGGTAGTTGTTCGGCGCTTCCACTTCTTCGTCGTTACAAAAGGGGACGGTGTTCGGCAGTGCGTCAGCGGTCACCACGAAGCTGCCTTCGCCGTCATCGTCCAGTTTCACCAGCTCCACGCCGTCCAGCAGGAAGCTGTATCCGCGCGGTACTCCGCCCAATTCCAGATTGATTTTCATGTTCATGCTTTCCTCCTGTTCTTTTTCCCGTTCTCCGTTCCGTACCGGACCAGGGCGGACAGGGCTTCCTCGCCCACGCCCTCGCGCCCCTCCGCCGCCCGCCGCTTCGCGCAGCGGGCCAGGGCCTTCTCCCGGTCGTAGCCGATGGCGGCCGCGTACTTCCCGGCGATGTATCTGTATCTCTCGATGCGGCACTCGATGGACCCCACCTGGTAGGCGGTCAGCTTGTCCCGCTCCCGCTCGATGTACTGCTCGCAGATGTCGGCGTAGTCCTCCAGGGCGTCGCAGATCAGGAACAGGTCCCCCTCGCACGTCCTGATGGCGGAAGGGCAGAAGCCTTTCCGGCCCCGCCGCAGGAACTCCAGGACCGTCTCCTGGCCCTCCGGCTCCCGGCCGGTCACCGGCGCACCTCCGGGGGCTTTGCCGGCAGCCTCGCCGCCCTGGACAGCGCCAGCATGTGGTCCCTGGTCAGCTTGTCGATGACCTTCCCGACGTGGCCATACCCGGCCATGTCGGCCAGGCGCTCCAGGTTGTAAAGGGTCTGCGGCGTCACCAGCACAGACACGCGCCGCAGGTTCTTCTTTCTGCTCATTCTCCGGCTTCCTCCTTCTTCACTCCGTAGTAGCAGTCCTCGCAGTCCTCGACCTCCCCGGTCTCCATTGGGCAGTAGTCGCCGTCCTGATACATGGCGTATTCCGGCTTCCCGCAGGTGTACTCGCTCACCGTGCTGCTCACCTCCTTCAGATAGGCCTCGACGATGCGCTTCCGGTACTTCTTCCTGATGCGGCGCTTTTTGGTGTGGTGGTACCGGCCCGCCAGGTCCCGGCGGTTCTGTTCCGCCCAGGCGATGGCCTTCTTCCACAGCCAATCCTCCGCGAAGGCTGCCGCGGTCGCTCTCCACAGCTCCGCGAAGGCCTCCGCCGCTTCCCGAAACGTCTCCCCGATGGCTTCCCACGCCTGTTTGATACTCACCACCACCGCACCCAGGCTCTCCATGTCGATGGTCCCCTCCAGCATGACGGGCTTGTTCCAGTCCATCACGTCGCCGCCGGGCGGCAGCTCCGGGACCTCCGCCAGCTCCATGGTTACTTCGACAGGGGAGGCGGAGAACACCGGCTTCCCGTCGGCGTACAGCGTGACCAGACCCTTCTCTTCCTCACCCATGGCCCAGGACCTCCTTCCGCGTCAGGACCGCCGCCAGGGCGCACTCCGTGCAGGCGGCCAGCAGCTTCGGCTCCAGCTGCATGGCCACCACCTTTTCTGGGGTCTCCCAGCACTCCCGGCCGCATACCGGGCACGTGACCAGGCGCCACGCCGGGCCGCCCTCCGGCACGTTCTTCTTCATCGGCATGGCGATGACGCCGGTGTCTCCCGGCCTGTGCGGCCGCACAGCCGCGGCGGCCTGGTTCCCCTCGGCCTTCCACAGCTGTTCGACCGTCCCGTCGGCGTGGTACCGGCAGCGCCGGGTGGTGGTGCCGCTCTTCGTCACAGCGACGCGCACCACGTCGGCGAAGCCCCCGCTGTTCTTTGCCGCAGTCCTGGCGGCGCCCACTGCCTGCTCCCGCAGCGGGGACATGCCCAGGTACTCGCCGGCGGCGTCATATACCAGATAGGTGATTTCGTTCATTTCCATGGTTTCGGCCTCCTGTCAGTCCTCCGTCCCGGTTTTCTCGTTCCACTCTTCGATGGGGATATTCCGCAGCATCTTCTGGGCAAGTTCGTCAATTTTCGCCTTCCGCTCTTCCGCCTTTTTCCCCGCTTCCTGTAAAACGTCGCTTCCCGGAAACTCCGCCGCCGTTTCGATTTCTTTTTCGGCGCTCGTGGACGCGTGGATCAGCGCCCGGTACACCGTCCTGGCTTCTTCCGCCGTCAGTTTCAGCGTTATCTGCTTCATGCCCCGCGCCCCCTTCAGCAGCAGTAGTTCCGCAGCTGGCCGTTCACCATTTCGTACTGCCAGCCCCGGCAGTTGAAGCGGACGTAGTTCCAGTCCGTGGCCTCGTAGCAGGGGACCCGCTCGAAGGTCTCCTTCTTCCGCAGCTGGTGGTACTTGTTCACCTGGTAGGTGCTGACCTCCGCGATGATTTCCACCATCTCGGGGTCGAAGCCAAATTCTTCATGGACCAGCTGCTTGGCCTCTTCCTCGGTCAGCTTCCGGCCGCACCGCTCCAGGTGTTCATACCGGCCCTGCTCCATGTTGGTGCCGGTGCCGTCGGTGTCCTGCCAGTCCAGTTCCTTCTCCAGGTCCAGCTCCAGGGCGGAGATCCTGGCCTTCAGCTGCTTCAGCTGCGCCTCGTAGTCCTTGCGCTGCTCCATCAGGCAGCCCTCCAGCTGCTCGATGCGGTGTGCCCGGGCGGCGTACAGCTTCACCGGCCCGCTGGCGGCCATCCAGGCCTTGCAGAAGGCGTCCTTGCCGCCATCGAAGGCGTAGTATTCGGCCTCGATGTCCCGGTACTCCTGGAAGGTCGGCGTCACGCCGGTGCGCTCCGTGAACTCTTGCATCATCATGTTCTGTTCCTCCTGTTGTTGCCCCGTCCGGCGCCCCGTGGTATCATCAAGGCAGGGAAGGGGGTGATTTTGTGAATTTCGATTTGACTTTAAGCCGGGGCGATGTGGAAGCCATCGTCGCGGCCCTTCCGCTTGTGGTTGAACTTGGTGCCGATACTCCCCAGCAGGCCGCCATCAATGCCTCCGCCTGTTCGTCCGCCGGTCAGAAGTTGCTTTCCGGTTCTCGCTCTCTCAATGGAAACGAAGTGCGTGTTGTAGCGGTGGCTTTGAACGCCGCGGTCCTCATGCTGTCCGGTAAGTGTTCCGACCTCTTCGCCGGTGTAGACAGTGAGCTGCGAAGCTCGCTTTCTAAACACTTCTTTGTTCTGAATAAGCTGGACCGGGTGTTTCAGGATTTTCTGGCGCGTAGCGGATTTTGACCGTCAGATCCTTCCCGCTGAAGTCGCTGTTCAGCAGCTGCTTCAATCTCCGAAGCCGCTCGCCCTCACCGGCGGGCGGCTTCTTCTTTCTGTTCATGTGCCATTCCTCCGTTCGTTGCGTTTTACGTAACTACGCCGCAAAAAAAATTTCCTCCGGGCGGCGGCCCAGAATGGACGCGATCCTTTCCATCTCGCTGCGCGAAAAGTCGGTTTTCCCGTTGATTCTGGACGACAGCGTCGCCCGGCTCATTCCGATTTCCTCGGCCAGGGTGCCGATATTGTACCCCGCCGCCACCAGGAAACTGTTGAAGCGACGGGTGTCCTCGGCGTTCATGTATCTGTCTTTCATGGTGTGCCTCCTTTCGGCTCTTTTGTGGTTGCGTTTGCCGTAACTCTAAAATACACCCTTGTTGCGTTAATGTCAATACGTTCTGTCTAAATTGTTGCGTTTCGCGTATTGATTTTTTTACACTCGGGTGTTATGCTTTCATTTACAGGGAGGCGATGAAATGGAGATCGGAAGTAGAATAAAGGCCCTTCGTGAAGCCCGTGGCCTTACTCTCGAACAGGTCGGCGACTTTGTCGGCGTAAACAAGGCGACTATCCAGCGGTATGAAATAGGGAATATTGACATCAAGCGCAACGTGGCCATCAAGCTGGCGGAATGTCTCGGTACTTCTCCGTCGTACATAATGGGCTGGACCGACGACCCGCTCGCCGGCGTCACTTCCGCCGCGCCGGCGGCTCTGTCCCCCCAGCTCCAGGCCCTGGCCGACGCCCTCGATCAGCTGAATGAAGAGGGACAGGAAAAGCTGCTTGACTACGCGGCCGACCTGGTAGCCGGTGGCCGATATATAAAAACTTGTGCGCCTGGACTGGATCAGGCGCAGGCGTGACGGGCGGACCCCATGAAAAAGCGCATGATTCCCATGGCGGTCAGCTCCGCCGACTTCGACCCCTCCATGAACATGGTCGACCCCATGGAGGCCTCCGCCTTCGGTGTGATTTATGCCCGGTACAGCTCCCACAGTCAGCGCGACGTGTCCATCGAACAGCAGGTGAAGGACTGCATGGCCTACGCCGCCCGGAATAATATCTATATCGTGGCCTGCTATGCCGACCGGCACATGACCGGCCGCACCGACCGCCGCCCGGAATTCCACCGCATGCTGCGGGACGCAGAGGCCGGCAGCTGGTCCTTCGTCCTCACCTGGAAGAACGACCGCTTCGCCCGGAACAGGTACGACGCCGCCATCTACAAGGCGAAGCTGAAGAAGTGCGGCGTGCGCTGCCTGTTCAGCCAGGAATACATTCCCGCCGGCCCGGAAGGTATCCTGCTGGAGGCCATGCTGGAGGGCGACGCAGAATTTCGCAGCGCCCAGATGGCCGTGGACATCAAGCGGGGCCTGGCCTACAATGCGGAACACTGTATGGTCACGGGCGCGATCCCCTTCGGCTACCGGCGGACGAAGGACTACACCCTGGAGCTGGACCCCGACCGGGCGCCCCTGGTGAAGGAAATATACGACCGTTTCCTGGCCGGCTGGAAGATCATCGACATAGCCAACGACCTGAACAGGCGCGGGATCACCACCGCAAGCGGGAAGCCCTGGGGCCGGAACAGCTTCCACTCCATGCTCTCGAACGAACGGTACACCGGCGTCTACATTTACGGCGACATACGCACCCCCGGCGGCCTGCCGGCCATCATCGACCGGGACACGTGGCTGGCCGTCCAGCGGCGCCTGCACACGAAGAAAAATCCCGTGGGCAGGTCGCGGTCATACGGCGACTATCTGCTCACGGGGAAGCTGTTCTGCGGCCACTGTCAGCGGCCCATGGTGGGCGTGTCCGGGAAGACGCGCCCAGGGAAGCCCCTGTATTATTATTACGTCTGCCAGGGGCGGCGGCTCTCCCACGACTGCCAGAAGCAGAACGTCCGGCGGGACTGGCTGGAGGAAAAGGTCTGTGCCATGGTGGCCGGCCTGGTCATGCAGGACAATGTGGTGGAATGGATGGCCGACTGTGTGGTGGACTACCAGCGCCGGCACAAAGAGGACGGCACCCTTCAGGCCCTGGCCTCGCAGCTGAAGCAGACGCGGGCCGCCATCGGGAACGTGATGGCCGCTATTGAGGCCGGAATCATCACCGCCACCACGAAGGACCGGCTGCTGGAGCTGGAGGCCCAGGAACAGAAGCTGGCCCAGGCCCTGGAGACGGAGAAGGCGCTGCGGCCCACCTACACCCGGGAGCGCGTCATCTTCTGGCTGGAACAGTTCCGCGCCGGGGATCTTACCGACCTGGCCTTCCGGCTCCGGCTCGTGACCACCTTCGTGAACGCCATCTATCTGTATGACGACCACCTGAAGGTGGTTCTGAACTACACCGGCCGGAACAGCTCCGTGGACTTTCCCCTGGTGGAGGACGCCCTGGACTCCGGCGCCGTCGATGGTGGTCCGTATAGCGTCGAAACTGGTCCACCAAAAATAAGGCCATCTGCCTTTGGCAGATGGCCTTATTTTTGGGCTTCGCTCGCGCGGCTCGCGTGACCCTGCTTTACTCGATGGCGTGCAGGAAGTCCTCCCAGGCGTTGTCCACGGCGTTACCCATGTGCTGCATGGTGCGGCCCACGCAGGTCTTCATGGACCTTTGCCGGGGTGAGACGGCCATGCCCACCGCTGCGCCGAGCACCATGCCGGCGCCGATACCGCACCAGAACGCGGTATTTTCCATTTCACTCACACTCCTTTTCGCACAGCGACAGTATGCCCCGTGCGCGGCAAAAAAGTCGGAAATCGCATTGCTAAAATCCGCCATTGCCGTTATAATATTCTTAAAATCAGACAAAAAGCGAGGAAGTCTCATGACCACCATCTATTTGATCCGGCACGCCGAGGCGGACGGCAATCTCTACCGCCGCGCGCACGGCTGGTACGACAGCGTGATCACCGACCGCGGCTACCGCCAGATCGCTGCGCTTGCAAAGCGCTTTGCCTCAACACGTTTTGACGCGGTGTATTCGAGCGACCGCCGCCGCACGATGACGACGGCGCTTTCCGTTTACAAAACACACGGCCTGCCGCTCGTGACCACGCCGCGCGTGCGTGAGATCGGCATCGGCGTGTGGGAGGATCATCCGTGGGCGGAGCTGGAGCGCACGGACGGCGAACAGCTGGAGCGCTTCAATACGGACGCCGCGCACTGGCACGTTGCGGGCGGCGAGTATCTGCCCGACGTGCGCGAGCGCATGATCGGCGCGCTGCGCGAGATCGCCGAGGCGCACCCGAACGGAACGGCCGCCGTCTTTTCGCACGGCATGGCCATCCGACTGACGGTCGGCACGCTGCAGGGACTTTCGCTTCACGAGATCGACGGCACGGGCCACGCGGAGAACACCGCGGTGAGCCGCCTCGAATACGAGAACGGCGCGTTCCGCGTGGCGTACCGCGACGACGCGAGCCATCTGGAGAACGGGCTGCAGACGCTCAAGCGGCAGGCGTGGCTGAAGAACGCGCGCGGCTTTGAGGGCGGCATCTACTATGTGCCTTCCGGCGCAGAGGGACATTTTGATGTCTGCCGCGCGGGAGAGACCGTCGGCGCGGTGAGCGTGGACAAGTGTGAGAACGGCCTTGCGACCATTGGTGAATTCTGGCTGGAGAACGATGTGCAGGGGCTTGGCTTCGGGCAGCAGCTCGTCGGGCAGGCGCTTTCCTACGCCCGCGCGCACGGGTGCGAGCGGCTTTCGACCGGACGCATTGCCAAGGGCAACGCGCTCGGCCTGCGCTGCGCGCAGGAATGGGGCTTTACGCAGACCGGCGAGGGGGCGGACTGGCTCGAATTTCAGAAGAATTTTGAATACGATGAGGAATCCTGCTGGAAAAAATTGCAGGAAGTGATCGAAAAAGAGAAATAAAAAGGAAGGAGGAGAAAAGATGAACTGTCCATACTGCGGCGGCACGCTGGAAAAGGGGACGCTTCACAGCCGAGGGGGCGAGTATTTTCTGCCGGACGGCGCAAAGCTCCCGGCGTGGTTCACGCGCGAGAGCATGGAAAAGGTCGGCGCGGTCGGGCTGGCGTGGAACCCGGCTCTGACGCGGCGGGAATGGCCGGAGGCATACTGCTGCCGCCCGTGCCGCAGGCTCATTGTTCCCTTTCCGGAGGAAGAATAAAACGGGAAAAGCCCCCGCCTTGCAGAAGGCGGGAGCTTTTCGTTTGCCGAGGAAGCCATGCACCGCATGGCTTCCTTTTTCTCTCAGAACGAAACGACCTCCTGCGCGGGCTTGGCGCAGGTGGTGATCTTGTCCACATACAGCACGGGGCCTTCGCCCTGATACGCCTCGATATACTCCTTGCGGACGGTGGCGGTGACCTCCACCCAGTCGCGGTTCTTGTACGCCTTGAGGTCCTTGCCCTTGGCGACTACGCCGACGAACTGGATGTCGTTTTCGCAGCAGGTCATCACGAAGCGGCCCGGGCAGTGGACGCCGGGAAACTTTTTGGAGTGGCACATGAGGAGCTTCATGTGAACACGCTTGCCATCCCAGCGGTCGAGGTGGTCCATCACGTCCACATACCACACGCCGTAATCGTCGTCAGGAATGTCGATGAGGTCGGGCGTCATATCGAACGGGCACTCGTTGCCGGTAAGGTAATCCTCGCTGTTGCCGTCGTTGTCCTCCAGATAGATGTCCGCGCGGCGGTTGACCATGCGGAGATTGCGGGCGCGAAGCGCCTCCTTCAGCTCGGGCGTGCAGCGGTTGAAGACCAACATATCCGCGTTGGTGATCTTCTCCATCATGAGCTGGCCCATGTTCTTCACGAATAGCTCGAACGTCGGCGCCTGCACGAAGGTCATGATCTGGTAGAGCACCCAGTTGGCGGGCAGCACGTCGCGATAGAGCTTTTCCATCTGCCACATGCCGTTGTACTCGATGAGCACCTGTTTGGGACGGTACTTCTTCTCCAGCTCGCGGCAGAAGTCGGCGGTCAGCTCGTCCTCGTCGTCCACGGTGACGACGGTGACGTTGTCGAGCGCCTTCTTCTCGTACTCCTCCTCGCCCTCCTCGCAGCAGAGCAGGAGGGTCTTATCCTCGCGGGCGAAGCCGTCCTCCAAGATGCCGTTGATAAAATTGGTCTTGCCGGCGTCGAGAAAGCCGGCGACCAGATAGACAGGAATATCCATGAATGTCCTTCCTTACAGACCGAAAAGCTCGGCGAGCTTGTCTTCCTTGAGCTCCGCGCCGATGACGCACAGGCGGCCCGTGTAGTCGGGATGGCCCGCGCGGACCTCGTGCTCCTCGGGAACGTAGTCAAATTCGAGCCAGCCGCCCTCGCCGTTCACGATGCCCTTGGCGCGCAGAATGTGACCGTAGTCGCCGCTGTCGAGCTTCGCGAGGATGTCGTCAAGCGCTGCCTTGGAGTAGAGCTTGGGCGTTTCCTTGCCCCAGGAGGAGAACACGTCGTCGGCGTGGTGATGATGGTGATGGCACTCGCACGCGGGATCGTCGCACTCCTCGCCGTCGTGGTGATGGTGATGGTGCTCGTGGTCGTCGTGGTCATGCTCGTGATGATGCTCATGCTCGTCGTGGTCATCATCCTCGTCGTGGTCGTGATGATGCTCGTGCTCATGGTCGTGCTCGTCATGCTCATCATGGTCATGGTGATGATCATACTCGTGCTCGGCCTCCTCAAGCTCGTGCTCGCGGCGCATCTTCTCGAGCAGCTCGTCGCTGAGCGACACCTTCTCGATGGCGGAGAGGATGGTCTTGCCGTCCAGTTCGTCCCACGGAGTCGTGAGGATGGCGGCGTCGGGGTTCTTCTCGCGCAGCATCGCGGCGGCGGCCTCTAACTTCTCCTGCGAGAGCTTCTGCGTGCGGGAGAGAATGATGGTGCCGGCAGCCTCAATCTGGTTGTTGTAGAACTCGCCGAAGTTCTTCATATAGACCTTGACTTTGCTGGCGTCGGCGACGGTGACGTAGCTGTTGAGCTTCAGCTCCGGGCACTCGCCCACGGTGCGCTCGACCGCCACGATGACGTCGGAGAGCTTGCCCACGCCGCTCGGCTCGATGAGGATGCGGTCGGGGTGGAACTGCTCCACTACCTCGCGCAGCGCCTTGTTGAAATCGCCCACGAGCGAGCAGCAGATGCAGCCAGCGGACATCTCGGAGATCTCGATGCCGGACTCCTTGAGGAAGCCGCCGTCGATGTTGATCTCACCGAATTCGTTTTCGATCAGCACGAGCTTTTCGCCCGCGTAGGCTTCGGCAATGAGCTTTTTGATGAGCGTCGTTTTGCCGGCGCCGAGAAAACCGGAGAAAATGTCAATTTTTGTCATGGTGGGATACGCTTCCTTTTTCTTGATTTTACTGAACTGCTATTATATGCCCGAGTTGTGAACGATTCAAGTCCCTCGCGGGCAAAAAGCTCATTTTTTGCGCAAAAAATGAGCGATGCTACAGCTGCGGGACCGCGAGGCGGTGCGGCAGCATCACGCGGCCGAAGCAGGCGAGGCTGCGCGTACCGGTGGAGGTGAGCACGACGTCGGCGTCGGCGCGGGCGCGGTTGAGGGAGAAAAGGTAGGTCATGCCCAGCGCATCGCGGTGGTACTGCTTGCAGAGCATTGCGCCGTCCACGCAGAAGATGCCTACGTCGCCGTCTGCGAGCGGGTCGCGGTTGACGTAGACCACGCTCTCGTCGTGAATGTACGGCTCCATGGAGTCGCCCTGAATGCGCACGGCGAAGTCCGCGCCGCGCGGCACGCTCTCGTCCGCGGGGATATAGGTAAAGTCCTCGTCAAGCACCGGCGCGGCATAGCCCGCGGCGGCGGGGGAGTTGTAGAGCGGGATCAGGCGCGGCTCGCGCTTGCTGCCGCGCTCCTCCGTCAGCTCGTCGCGGTAGTCGCACAGCGCGTCGGTCACGCTGCGCACGGTGTCGCGTCCGATGGGAGAGAGCGAGCGGTATTTTTCCAGCAGCGTGCGCTCGGCCCCGGAGAGATCGAAGCCGCCGCTGTGGTAGCTGCCGCAGAAGAGCTGGTTGGGGTCAGTGCGCAGCGCGTCGAACAACCGCAGCAGCACGTCCTCCTTAGGGAAGCTGACGCCGGTCTCATAGTTGCCGACGGCGCTGGCGGAAACGCCGAGCTGCTCGGCCAGCGCCGCGCGCGTCAGGCCGCAGGCCTCGCGGCGCGCCTTGAGTTGATCACGGAAGCTCATGGAAAGCACCTCCTATAAAGGGTTCGAGCAATTTCGACACCATCATAACGCAAAAACTTGGTTCTGTCAAATATTTTAACAAGAAACTTGTAAATTTATTCTTGACATAACAAGTTTCTTGTGATATGGTAAGGATGCTCACAAGAAACTTGACAAAACAAAGCGGCAATTTCCATTAACTTGTGATCGAGATGCTTTTCGGTATGCTGTTCGACGGGAAAGGATGGATGCGGAAAACCGCCGGGGGCTTCGGCAGGGAAGGCGAATCCGCCCGCCTTTCAAAAAGAAAAATCGTCACGCCATAAGGCGTAACGATTTTCTTGGTGGGGGAAGGTGGATTCGAACCACCGAAGTCACTGACAACAGATTTACAGTCTGCCCCCTTTGGCCACTCGGGAATTCCCCCATATTCACTTGTGCGCTGAAGCGGAAGCTTGGAGCTGGTAGACGGACTCGAACCCCCGACCTGCTGATTACAAATCAGCTGCTCTACCAACTGAGCTATACCAGCATTTCAGCAACAGAATGGATTCTAGCAGATGCCGCGCCGTTTGTCAAGCCTAAATTTTTCATTTTTCGGGAGGAAGGGCTTTTGCACTTTAAAATCTGTTCGCCTGCGGAAAAACGCAGGCCCTACGGCCGTCCCTGCGGCCGATGCTCGCTGTGTGGGTGCGAGCTGCTGCGCGGGGAGCGCGGCTGGTATCTCAACGGGCAGAGCGTCTGTGCGGATTGCTTTCCGGCCTTCGCTCGCGCGGAGCTTGCGCCCTGTGAGACCGTGTTCGGAATGGAGGGGGAAGCGTGACACTATACCAGATATCCTTTACATACCGCGCGGACGCGGCGGTGCTGCGCACGCGCATTTCGGAGCTGCGCGCCGCGGCCCGGGCAGCGCAGGACCGCGAGGAGGCCGGGCGGCTCAAGCGGCGCATTGCCGAGCTTCAGGTGCTGCGCCGTCAGTCGAGCGAGCTGGCCGAGCTGACGAAACGCTATTACGAAAGGAACTATCACCGCGATGAAAGGTACACCCTATAGCATCCGCAACAATGAGTTCTACGGCGACATGGCGGCGTGGCTGCGCGCCAACGCGCAGGACAACGACGGTGAGCTGCTTCGGCTCAAGCGCAACCTGCGCCTGGCGCGGCAGGAGGCGCTGACCGCGCGGCAGCGGCAGCTGCTCCGGATGAATTTTGAGCAGAATAAGACCGTGACCGAGATCGCGCAGGAGCTGGGCGTCAACAAGTCCACGGTGTCCCGCACACTGCTGCGCGCCAAGCGGCGGCTCTATCAATGCCTGCGCTACGCGCTGTAGTCCGCGCTTGACTTCGGCATGCGGTGCGCATACAATAAAAAGCACAGGGAAAACGGGAGCGGAGGGAATGTCTATGCTGCACAAAGCGATACAGAACCGGTGGTGTCGTCTGGCTCTGGCCGTGGCCGCGACGCTGCTCTACGCCATCGGCGTGAACTGGTTCATTGTCCCGATGGGACTTTACACCGGCGGCCTGCTGGGCTTCTGCCAGGTCGCCCGCACGCTGATCGTGGAGGCGCTGGGGCTGTCGCCGAACGTGGACTTTTCGGGCGTTTTATATCTGGCGGCGAACGTGCCCATCCTGCTGCTGGCGTGGCAGGCGCTGGGAAGGGGCTTCCTTGTGCGCACCGCGGTGTGTACCGTCACCTCGTCGCTGTTTCTGAGCCTTGTGCCGCCGCCGGCGGCGCCGCTGGTGGAGGAGACGCTGACGAACTGCGTGCTCGGCGGCATCCTCGTCGGCTTCTCGCTCGGCATCGTGCTCACCTGCGGCTGCTCGACCGGCGGGCTGGACATCCTCGGACTATGGCTCGCCAAGAAGGGCAAGGGCTTCAGCGTGGGGCGCTTCAGCCTGAGCTTCAACGCGCTGCTCTACACGCTCTGCGCGGTCCTCTTCGGTCTGCGCGCGGCGATCTATTCTATCATTTATACGGTGTTCTGCGCGCTCTTCATCGACCGTGGGCACCAGCAGAACATCACCGAGCAGGTGCTCATCTTCACCAAGGACGAGGACCCCGAGCTGCCGAGGAACATCATGGCACGGCTCGGGCGCGGCGTGACCTACTGGGAGGGCAAGGGCGCCTACACCGGCGAGGACCTGCGCGTGCTGTGCGTGTGCGTCTCCAAATTTGAGGAGGCCGACCTCTACGGCGTGGTCCACGAGCTGGACCCGAACGCCTTTTTCATCACGCAGGAGGGAGTGACCATCCACGGAAACTTCATCCGCAAGCTGTCCTGAAGCAAGGGAGATGCCGTACGGCATCTCCCTTTTGCATGATTTCCTGCAAAAAGTCGGAAAAACGACAGAATTTGTGCATATCAGATAATTTGATGGAGTGATTCGGAATAATTTTATTGCATTTTTGGGAAAAGTGTGATAATGTACGACCTAATCTTTTATTTTTGAAGGAGGCGGCTTGCTGCATGTATACCGACAACTATTTCAACCGATTTGAGCTTGCGCCCGAGGTGGCGGCGGCGCTGAAGAAGTGCAAGTGCATCGCCTACGCCGAGACGAAGGAGGAGCTGCAGGAAATGGCCTACGGCCCCACGCACACCTCCCGCTACGACGTGGTGTATCCCATCGAAGGGCTCGGCACGGTCAAGGAGGCCGAGGTGGTGCGCTGCAAGAACGGCTGCGTGGTCAACTTCATGGAGGACTATATGCGCCGCCGCGATCCGAACAGCATGGCCATCGGCGACGAGCTGCCGACCGACAAGCCCCGCTTCAAGGACCGCTTTGGCTATGAGTTCTCCAAGCTCCGGCAGGAGACGCTCGACTGGCTGAGCAATCAGCAGATTGTGATGCTGCCGTTCTACGCGGGTCCCAACGGCCACGGCTACCCGAGCCTGATGATCTGCCCGATGAACGCGGCGTTCTTCGCGCTCTCGCTCGCCAATATGCAGGGCTTCGTGAGCATCGCGGACGTGCCCGAGCACTATAAGCCGCGCGCCATCATCTATGTCGCGCCCCCGTTCCGCCATACGCACTTCGACGGCAAGCAGGTCGTCGTCCACAACCGCAGCGCGGAGCTGCACGAGGTCTGGGCCTACAACCTCTACCCGGGCCCGAGCGCCAAGAAGGGCGTGTTTTCGCTGCTGCTCGACATCGGCGAGCACGAGGGCTGGGTTTGCTGCCACACGAGCGCCGCGATGGTCGAGACGCCGTATGAAAACGAGATCGTGTTCATGCACGAGGGCGCGTCCGGCGGCGGCAAGAGCGAGATGCTCGAGGACTTCCACCGCGAGGACGACGACCGTCTGCTCATCGGCACGCATACGGTCACGGGCGAAAAATATTATATGACGCTCGGCGAGAGCTGCAAGATCCACCCCATCGCCGACGACATGGCCTGCGCACTCAAGTCCATCCAGGACCCCACGAGCGGCAAGCTGCGCATCCTCGACGCCGAGAACGGCTGGTTTTTGCGCATGGACGGCATGAACGCCTACGGCAACAACCCGCTCTACGAGCGCATCTGCATCCATCCGAGCGAGCCGCTGGTGTTCTTCAACATGGACGGCATCCCCGGATCGACCTGCCTGATCTGGGAGCACGTCATCGAGTCGAACGGCAAGCCCTGCTCGAACCCGCGCGTCATCCTGCCGCGCAAGATGCTCGACAACATCGTGCCCGACACCGAGCCGGTGGAGGTCGATGTGCGCAGCTTCGGCGTGCGGATGCCGCCGAGCACCGCGAAGAACCCGAACTACGGCGTGATGGGTATGCTGCAGGTCGTGCCGCAGAGCATTGCGTGGCTGTGGCGTCTGGTCTCGCCGCGCGGCTTCAAGAACCCGTCCATCGCGGACACGAACGCCGGCAGCGGTCTGAAGGCCGAGGGCGTTGGCTCCTACTGGCCGTTCGCCACGGGGCTCAAGGTCACGCAGGCGAACCTGCTGCTCGAGCAGATCATGGCAAGCCCCAACACGACGAACGTGCTCATCCCGAACCAGCACATCGGCGCTTACCACGTCGGCTTCATGGGCGAATGGCTCAGCCGTGAGTACCTTGCCCGCCACCTCGGCACGGTGCGCGCGAAGCATCTGGTGCCCGCGCGCTGCGCGCTGTTCGGCTACGCGCTCGACGAGATGAAGCTCGACGGCCAGTTCGTCCGTCAGACCTTCCTGCGCCCCGAGACGCAGTCCAAGCTCGGCACCGAGGGCTACGACGCCGGCGCGAAGATCCTCGCCGATTTCATCAAGGAGCAGGTCGCGCAGTTCGTCTGCGACGATCTCGACCCGCTGGGGAAGGAGATCATCGACTGCTGCCTGCACGACGGCACGCTGGACGATTACCTCGCCCTCACCCCGATGAAGCTGAAATAAAATTGCAAAAGGCCGCTGCGGCTGATACAATAGCCGCAGCGAGCCTTTTTATTTCACCGCGCCCACGGGCGCGGTCACCGACGAGGTAGGTCCTATGGAACAGCATAGCATCAAAGTCATCGCGCACATCCGCAGCGATTTCAAAACGAAGTTCGGCGTGCCGCGCCAGAGCGGGCTGGTGGAGGCCCTGCGTGCGCGCATCGTGTTCGAGCCGGAATACCGCAATGCCGACGCTCTGCGCGGCATCGAGGGCTTTTCCCATCTGTGGCTCATCTGGCAGTTCTCCGAGGCCGTGCGCGAGGACTGGTCGCCCACCGTGCGTCCGCCCCGGCTCGGCGGCAACGAGCGCATGGGCGTGTTCGCCACGCGCTCGCCGTTCCGCCCGAACGCCATCGGCCTTTCCTGCGTGCGGCTCGAGGGCGTGGAGCAGACGGCGGAGGGGAGCGTGCTGCTCGTTTCCGGCGCGGACCTGATGGACGGCACGCCCATCTATGACATCAAGCCGTACCTCCCCTACGCCGACTGCAAGCCGGAGGCGAGCGGCGGCTTTGCGCCGCAGCGCGGCGAGGCGCTGGCGGTGGACTTCCCGGCGGAGCTTCTATCGCGCGTGCCGGAGGACAAGCGCGATGCCCTCACAGGCGTTCTCGCGCAGGATCCGCGGCCGCACTACCAGAGCGATCCGCAGCGCGTTTACGGCATGGCGTTTGCCGGGCTTGAGGTGCGCTTCCGCGTCGCGGACGGCGCTGTGTATGTGGTGGAGGTGACGGAGGAGCGGGACGGTTAACCGCGCGTTAAGAGAAAAGTTTATAGCGTAAAGGCGGCGTGAAGAGAGCGGCAAAGCCCTTGTGCAGGAAAACTTGCAACCTTATAATGGGAACACCAAGAGAAAAGAGGAGCGTGTTTCCCAATGAATGAAGTTTCCAATCTGTTTGTGTGTCTGATGGGTATGGGCACCACCTTCGTGGGCCTCATCTGCATCATCTTCCTGACCATGCTGATGGGCAAGGTCATGCAGAAGCTCGAAAAGCCCGAGCCGCCCAAGGCGGCGCCGGCCCCCGCCGCGCCCGCTGTTCCTGCGGACGGCCTGACCGCCGAGGTCAGGATCGCCATTCTCGCGGCGCTGCAGCAGGAGCCCGGCTTCGATCTGGCCCGCGTGAGCTCGATCGACATCCGCAGGATCTGAGCGGAAGGACACACCCTTACATAACTCCGACATAGATTCTCACTTCTCCCTTTAAGCATCAGGG
>OLSX01000156.1_pt1 | contig 64852 bp, 59 predicted proteins | sample 1673141 | NCBI WGS metagenome assembly OLSX01 (sample SAMEA3136759, study PRJEB25190) | human gut metagenome | biome: human gut; feature: human-associated habitat; material: faeces | place: Austria | collected 2013 | reverse complement strand
AAATTGGCAAGCAGTGTAAACCTGTACAGGTTCACTCATTTTCTCGATTTTCCCTCCGGTGCAATCTTCACAAATCTGCTCGTTGGGGCAAGCGTCCCCAATCCCCTTTGAACGGTATCTGCGATACCGGCTGCTCGTTCATTCTGAACGTTTTCTTGAGAAAGAAAAAACCTGGACTGCCATTTGGCATCCAGGTTAAAATCTTAATTCCATTTGATTATTCTTTCTTCTCAATCCAGCCAATAAAGGTACTGACCTTTTCGAGATCTTCCTCATTCATGGTTCTCAGCTTCTCGCATAATTCACGATACGGAGTTTTCGCATCGTCCAGTGGAGCGAAAAATTCTGCCGGTGTCATATCAAAATACGAGATGATATTGAACAGTTCCCTGAGAGACGGCAAGGCCGCTCCGCTGGTTATACCGCGAATGTATGAGCCACTCTTGTCCAAATCCAAACTCATCTTGTGTTCAGAAATATTCTTTGCTATTCTCAGTTCAGTAATCCTGATACGAATAAATTCATCATACTGCGTGTTGGCCATTTCTGTCCCTCCTTCCTCAATTATTGTAGTATGAATTGGAAGGCAGTGTTGGTAGCAAGAAAATGAATTTTCGCTTTATCCTTTCTTGTATTGGTGATATAATTACCAATATCGGATTTTGATTGGCGATACCAGTATGAAGTATCTCCAAAGGAGAGATTTTTATGAATTTATTCGCTGTCAGCTTCTTTGGACACAGAGAAGTTGATGATCCGTTTGTGATTGAACAGCAGTTGGAAGCAATCATCCGTGAGCTGCTTCATACCAAAGAATACGTCGAGTTCCTTGTAGGGCGAGACGGAGAATTTGATCAGCTTGTTTCATCAACGGTTCGCAGATGCAAGCGAACCATCCGGGATGACAACAGTTCTCTCGTTCTTGTACTGCCATATATGACGGCAGAATACCGGAACAATGAGCAGTCATTTCATGAGTATTATGATGAAATTGAAATCTGTCTCGAATCCGCAGAAAAGCATTTCAAGTCCGCCCATCAAGTCAGAAATCGGTCCATGGTTGACCGTTCGGATTTGGTTATTTTCTGTGTCGAACACGATTCTGGCGGAGCTTATCAGACCATGCGATATGCAAAAAAGGCAGGTGCAAAGATCATGAATCTGCCAGATGTACCTCGTTGACTTTCGCATTATTTTTCTCGGAAAGGAAGAACATGAATAAAAAGAAACGAATAGCCATTCTATTTGCCGTCATTATTATTTTGGCAGTTGGAATCATAATTGCGGTGGCTTCACATCAGAAAAAGGAAATGGACTTCGATGAATTTGCTGACCGTTTTGAAAAGAGCGCAGAAGAAGTTCTTGGAGAAGATGTAAAGAAGGTCTCCAAAACAGAACTCGCAGCCACACTTACCTACGGAGATCAAAACGACAAGGATAACAACATTTACTACCGTATCCTTAAAACCACATTTTACGAAGGAGACCCAGCAGAAATCCACGGATTACATACCGAAGCTCTGAAAGTTCTTTTTCCGGTGGATAGCATGGACAGCTGTGAGGAAATGATGATTCAGGACTGGCCTGGAGCTCTATATAAGAAGGACGACACGGCATTTCTGTGCTGGAGGTATTCTCCAGAAGTTACTTATGTTCTGGAATACACTCCAAGCAAAATTGATGATTCTGAGATTATCAAAATGGCAGAAAGCGCAGAACCTGTAAAATAAAAAAGCCGCCACGATCTACACTCCATACCGGAGCATAGACCGTGGCATTTTGATTTACCGGAGAGGTTTCTTTTCCTCTTTTTTCTGTTCTTTTTTCTTGTCGATATTCAGAATCGTTTCAACCGTCTGCTTGGCAATCAGATATTCCTGCATCTCTTTCTTGACCTGACGGTACTCCGCATAGGCTTGTTTTTTCTCAACAAGGAGCCGGTTAAACTCCTCATGCAAAATCTGACGGGAAGGAACCTTTTTCCCCTCCAGCTGGTCAAAGGCTTGCTTTGCCGCCTTATGAAGCATCAGCTCGTCACGATGTTCTTCAAAGAATTTTTTGCTGTACCCAGACTTGCGATACGATTCGTAGGTCTTTCTGGTTTTTGAGTAATTGTTGATATGCGTCTGCAATGCCCCAATCTCAACCATTCTCTTTTCAGCGGCTTTGATCGAATCCGAAAGTTCCGAAAAGCGAATGGTCAGCTTGTCTGTGAGAGCGACCAAGTCCTCATAGCTGTCCACACCTTTTTCTTTCAGAAGGCAGACTGTCCTGGCAGCTTCTTTACGGTTGTATTTCTTTGCCCAGCGTTCATACCCAACCGTTTTTCCCTCTGCCATCTTAGACTGAATATCAATGAGAAGGTGGAACTGCTTCTGTTCAGGAGCCTGCCGGAAACCACCCTTAGACTTGTGCAGGCTTTTCCCGGAGATAACGGCACGGAGTTCTTCTTCGCTATATCCCTCGCCAAGAGAACGCAGACGAATAAACCGCTTCTGTTCCTTTCCCCGAAACGCCGGCTGCTTTCCATCCTTATACTCGAATCCCATATCAGCAAGAGCCTGAACAAAATCTTCAAAACTCTTGGGCTTCTCTTTGAGTACCGAGTCGATAGCTTCGCAAAGCTCGTCACGCTGGGTTCGCTTTTTCGGGAAAACCGTCCGTTTCTGACGCTCCCGGTAGGGCTTCGGCGTGATAATGGACAGTCCATGCTCCGCACAAACACGGTCACTCAGTTTCTGTACTGCCAGCCCGGAAAGGAAGAAGTTATTGAACTTCCGGGAGCAATCAACGGAAGTAGAATTATAAATGATATGATTGTGTATATGGGCTTTGTCGATGTGGGTTGCCACAATAAAAGCATGTTTACCCTTCGTCCATCGCATCGCCGTTTCATAGCCAACCTGATTTGCTTCTTCCGGTGTTATTTCTCCGGGCTTAAAAGACTGGCGAATCTGATAAGCGATGATATTGTTCTTCTGCTGTCTGCCCGTGATGTGCTGATATTGCCGTTTGGAAAGCAGAAATTCTTCATCAGCTGTCTTGGGATCACACTCATAGGAACTGATAAATTCACCGTCATTGGTCTTTGACGCATTTTGTGAATAATCGGTGCGGTCAGCCAGACACTGGGCAACCGTTTTTCCTTTGTTTACATGGAGTGCAATCAGTCTTGTTGCCGCCACTCACATCACATCCTTTCCAAAAGAAAAAGCCACCCATAGGTGACTTCCTCAAAATTATCTAAGCATCTTTTCCCGATCTTCCGCACCACGCAGATATGCCAGTTTTACCAGATGCAGCTGAAGGGTATACAGGCTGTTTATGGTGTGTTCGCATTGTTCCCAAAGGGCTGTATTCGATTTTCCCACGATACCAGCCAAAGTATGAACAGCTTCATCTGCCACACTTTGCAGTTCTGCATACTGTTCATCATTTCCGGCAATCTCTCCGATAGCATCATTAAAAGTAACATCAAAGTAATGCTCCATAAATCCTCTGTCCATCCGTTTCTCCCATCTTAATAACAAATAAATTCCTTGATATGATTTCCCAAAGTTTCAAGTTTTACAACTGCCCATACCAACAGGAAGATTATAAGGATCGCCGTTAATCCCATACCGGCAAGGATAGCCAGGGAAGTCCACAGTGCCTTTACAATGCAGTAGATGGAGCAGCCTGCAATCACCAGGAGCAACAGAGCGATCACATAAGAGGAAATGTTGGTGATCAAATTTCCGAGGATACAAGCAATCGTTACAATAAACAACAACGGCAGTGCCAATACTTTCAATACTATCTTCATAGGAACAACCCCTTTCTTTTGACCATATTGTACATTGAGAAGTGACGAACTGCAATGATGTCACCACCTATGTAACGGCCAAAGGGCGTTGAGCATAAAAAAGGGCGCACTGGCTATTTGTGAACCAATGCGTCCCGTTCAATCTGTTTTCAGTTCGACAAACTGGAATTTTCTCTCCGTTTCACTCTCTTTGTAAGACTGGAATCTGTATACTTAAAATTCTCCTTATTTCCCTTCCTTTGCTTGTTTATAAAGCAGAACACCTTTGACAAGTAATAATAGAAAAGCAACTGTTATCGCATATGGTTCTTTTGCCATAGACAAGAGCAAAACAGCAATAACACTGAGTCCTATAGACAATGAATCAACAGCCTTTTTTGCCTTTTCAAATTTAAAATAGGCCATTAATATTTTCACAATTCCGACAATTGTTAAGGAAACAAACAGCACCCAATAAGTTGTAATAATATTGGCATCATTATCTACATATCCAAAGAGATTTACCGCATAGATATATCCATTGGAGGGTTTTGGATATAGCGGTAGAAAAATAAGCAACAAAGAAAACAAGTCAACAAACCCCAACAATAAATCACATACACTATTGAGGTTTGATTTGTTTTCTTTTTCTGCTATCATAATCAACTGGTCTCCAGATAATAAAACATCAATAGACACAGAGAAATATCTGGATATCTCCTTTAATGAATCGATGCTTGGATATCCTCTTCCAGATTCCCATTTTGATATTGCAGTTCTGGAAACAAATAATGCCTCTGCCAGTTCTTCCTGTGTCAAACCTCGGCTCTTTCTTAATTCCTGAAGCTTTTCATTGAATTCCACCCCCTGCACCTCCTTTTTTATTTCACTTTTTTATTGTCAGCATAACTACTGCCTTATAAACAGTAAATAATCCGGCACTTAACAATACACCACCCACAATATCCGTAAACCAATGTACTCCTGAAATCAATCTGCCGATAACCATGAATGCAGAAAAAGCGATTGCCAGAATCGTTATAATTCTTTTCAACGCAGAACATGACATTCTTCGTTGAATCTGTTCAACCAAAGTCGGCATCACACACAATACCAGTAATGTCGTTGAAGAAGGATAAGAAGCCTCCATAATTCCATTGATTAAAATTGGTCTGTAATTGATTGGAATAATCTCAAAAATGAAGTATGACAGTATCACAACAACATAATAAACTCCCAGGACAATGATATCCGGATCCACCTTGAAGAGACTTTTTCTCTTTATCAGCTGAATCAGTCCAACTCCCGCAAAAATCAAACATACGACCAACGGCACAAGTCCTAACCAGTCAGTAATCGTATAAATCGTCATATGAACATCGGTCAAACGATGAAACCAGTAATTAAATGTTGCAAATCCAATATTAGTTCCATTCTGACCCAGAGGATGCACATCCACCATCTGAATCAACGCTGTCCATAGTAGAAACGTTGCAATGAGTATGCCTCCAAATAATAAATTCTTTTTTCCTTTCTTCTTCATCATTCTACGTCCTTTCTGTATTGGTTTGTCTTTTCGACACTTTCACCTTATCAAAAAACGTAAAATGACGATAGAATCACTCTTTCACATCAGCGACACAATTCGTATCATCCCCATAAATGCTCGATTTTCTCTATGTTTCCTTGACTCACTATCCACCAAATCAGAATTTACCAAATCGACAAATTCAAATTTGTCGAACTATCAGGTTCTCTACTTGTCATGATTATAGCACATGGATATGAATAATTCTACCAGCTAAACACGGTCGTATTTCCCTATGTAAAGCCGCAGCCGAAACTGCGACTTCCCGACAAATTGTCGGATTACTGAATGGAGGACAACCTGACAAGGACTTCTTTCATGTCCGTCCAGATTTCTTCCAGACGTTCCTGCAAGTCCTTAATGTCAGCTTCGTAGATGCTACCGGTTTCATTGGCTCGTTTTGTGTACTGGTTCAGGTTGTTGGAGCAGATTCGTAGAAGCGAAACCAGTGCTTTCACATCCTGCAAATCCAGATTGATACAGTAGCCGTCCAGAGCCATTTTTCTCAGATATGCCCCCATACTGCGGATACCAAGTTCGTCCATCTTCTGATGGATTCGCTCGACTTCCTCCTTGGATGCCAGGAAATGAACATCCTGGTCTCGCTTTGCCATTACAACACCTCCTCGTAACCCTCAGAGCGTTTTGCAGGCGGGATATGCTCGGACTTGGATTTCAGATCAGCCAGAACAGAGGGGCGTTCCGCTTTGCTTTTTTCGGCTCGGTTTTCCACCGTATCTTCCATATTCAGCGCCGCATCCAGCTCCGCAAGCCGCTGACTTTTTGCTGCAAGCTCCGCTTCCTGGGGGAATGGTTTTCCAAGTTCTGCTTTTGCCGCTTCCTGCTGATTGTAGAGATTGGTCAGCTGTTCATTGGCTCTTTCCAACCGCTCAGGAATGCCAGAAAGTGCGTTATCCAATCGGGTGATATTTCCTCTTGCATCCGTACCAAGGGCTACACGATGGCTCATAGCCCCTTTCAGAACGATGTCAAACTCACTTCTGAAGCTGTCATAGGAAAGCTCCATCTGGAATCCCCGGTAACTGCCCAGCGGAACTGGATCAGCACTTTTTGTCTCCTTGCAGGCGGCAAGAATGATTTCACCGGCATCGGCTTTTTCCTCATAGTGCTTGCCCATGATTTCCATACCACAGAATCCTTCGGAGATCTGCGGATGTGCCTCCACGGTATTGATGTCCGCTTCAAAGCCATGGATATAGCCAGTCTGCTTTTCAATCTCAGCCGGGAAGTATTTCAGGAGCTTATCCTCCATGCGGTACTGCTGGCTCTGGTGGTCAGCTTTCAGCACTTTCAGCCTTGCTACATCAATATCCAAGTCCATCTTTTCCTTGATGAGCGGATTACCGGCGCACAGTGCTTTGATCTCCGCATAGGAGAGTGCCTGCTCATCCACATCGTCACAGGAACGAACCGGAGATTTGGAGGTCATAATCTGGGAGATAAATTTCTGCTTATTCTCCAGGGTCTGGTACAAATATGCGTCGAAGGTTCCCTCGGTCACATACTGATAGACCTGAACCTCTTTGTTCTGGTTGCCCTGACGGATGATACGACCGTTTCTCTGGGTCATATCGGACGGACGCCAGCCTACATCCAGATGGTGAACCGCTACCAGTTTGTCCTGTACATTGGTTCCTGCGCCCATTTTCTGCGTACTGCCAAGCAGCACACGCACCTGTCCGGTACGAACCTTGGCAAAGAGTTCTTTCTTCTTTGCTTCGGTATCTGCATCATGAATAAAGGCAACTTCCTCGGCAGGTACACCGTTTGCGATTAGCTTGGTTTTGATGTCGTCATAGACATTGAATGTGCCATCGTTTTTTGGTGTCGAAAGGTCGCAGAACAATAACTGTGTCAGCTTGTCTGCCTGACCTTCCTGCCAGATACGGAGGACATTTCCCACACAGGCATTGAGCTTGCTGTTTGGGTCATCCGGCAACAGCGGGTTCATCAGCCGCTGATCCAGTCCCAGTTTCCGTCCATCGCTGGTAATCTTCAGCATATTGTCCACAGACGGGTCAATCATACCGGCATGAACATCCGCAGCTCTTTCGGAAAGAGATGCAACCATATCCTTCTGATACTCAGAGGGCTGCACCACAACTGTCTCAAACTTTGCTTCAGGAACAGGGAGATTCAACTGGTCAGAGGTCTTGATGTCTGCCACTTCCTTGAACATATTCATCAGTTCAGGAAGGTTGAAGAACTTGGCGAATCGGGTTCTGGCACGATAGCCGGTTCCTTCAGGAGCCAGCTCAATGGCCGTCGTTGTCTCGCCAAAGGTGGATGCCCAGGAATCGAAGTGGGTCAGGTTTTTCTTCTGGAGCGTACCGTACTGGAGATAGCGCATGACGGTGTAAAGCTCGGTCATGGAGTTGCTGACCGGAGTGCCGGTGGCGAAGATAACGCCACGACCGCCGGTGATCTCGTCCATATAGCGGCATTTCATAAACATATCCGAAGATTTCTGCGCTTCGGAGGTGGAGAGACCTGCCACATTCCTCATTTTGGTGTAGAGGAACAAATTTTTGAACGCATGGCTCTCGTCCACAAACAGCCGGTCAACGCCCAGCTGTTCAAATGTGATGACATCATCCTTTCTGTCGGCGGCAAGGAGCTTTTCCAGTCTGGCTTCCAGAGATTTTCTGGTTTTCTCCATTTGCTTGATGGTAAAATTCTCGCCACGCTGATATTTCAGTTCTGCGATTGCACCCTCGATCTCATCAATCTGTTCCTGCAACTGCCGTTCCTGCCGCTCGGCAGACAGCGGAATCTTCTCAAACTGGCTGTGACCGATGATAACGGCATCATAGTCGCCGGTTGCAATACGGGCGCAGAACTTCTTTCGGTTTGCGGTTTCAAAATCTTTCTTCGTGGCAACAAGGAGCTTGGCGCTCGGATAGAGGTGGAGGAACTCATTTGCCCACTGCAAGGTAAGGTGGTTCGGAACCACAAACATGGACTTCTGGCTCAGGCCAAGTCGTTTGCTCTCCATAGCCGATGCTGCCATTTCAAAGGTTTTGCCCGCACCAACTTCGTGTGCGAGCAGGGTATTTCCACCGTAAAGCACATGGGCGATGGCATTTCTCTGATGTTCCCGGAGGGTAATGTCCGGGTTCATACCGCCAAAACGGATATGGCTGCCATCATACTCACGGGGTCTGGTGGAGTTAAAAAGCTCATTGTACTTCGTAACCAGTGCTTCCCGACGGCGGGGGTCTTTCCATACCCAATCCTGAAACGCATCCTTGATTGCCTGCTGTTTCTGCTGGGCGAGGGTTGTCTCCTTTTTATTCAGGACACGCTTCTGCTTGCCATCTGCATCTTCAATGGTGTCATAGATACGAATATCTTTCAGGTTCAGCGTTTCTTCCAGAATCCGATAGGCATTGGCACGGTCTGTACCGTAGGTCACATACGCCGCTACATCATTGTAGCTGGGAGAGCTTTTTCCGTTGATACGCCACTCTGCGGTCATTTCGGAGAATTTCACCTCAATGGAACGGCGCAGGTAGTATGGGGTCTCAAAGGTTTCCTCCATGAACTGCTGAATATAGTCTGCATCAATCCATGTGGCACCCAGACGGACATCAATCTCAGACGCATCCAAATCCTTCGGCTGTGCCTTTTGCAGTGCCTCCACATTGGTATTGAAAGCGGAATCACGGTTCGCCGCCATCTGTGCGATACGCAGCTTGCTTCTCACATCACCAGAAAGGTATTCGTCCGCAGTCTGCCAACCAGCTTCCACATCATCAGGAGCCATCGGGTCTTTGAAAATAACCCCACGCAGCTCTGTTTGAATGGCTTCATAGTCCTCCGGGGTTCCCAGGAGCTGTGCCATGAAAGGAAGATCAACTTTACCACGCTCACCAATAGAGATTGCCAGAGCTTCGGAAGGAGTATCCACGCTGGTCACTCTGCGTTCCGGCTTGATGGTACGCTTGGTGAACATATCCGCCTTGCTCTTTAAGTTGCCGTCCTCGTCCACATTTTCCAGAGAACACAGGAGGTAATAGGAGGAATCGTCAGAGAAAGCCTGCCCATTTGCACGGTTGTTGATGAGACCATGCTTTACGGTAAAGGCATCATAGGCTTCATTCAGCTCTGCCTGCTTCTGAGAAATCATCTCATCCGGGTAATCCTCCAACTGATATTCGATCAGCTCATTGACGATACCACGGAGTTCCACCATGCCTTTCACACGGTCTCTTGCTTTTTCGTTCAGCTCCACATGGCGCATGATGGAGTTTTCACGGAAGTACACTTCGCCGTCCACCACAGCATAGGAGAAGTTCTTTACATCGGGTGTTGCAGGAATTGTCTCGGCTTCTTTCCCCTTATCAGCTTCAGGAAGCTCCACGGCCTGATAGGTTCCCTGAATGCGAGAAACCGCTTCGTTCAGAAGGTCGGACAGTTCCGCACCCAGAATCGGACGGACGGTAATATCATCCTTGCCGTAAGGGGTGCTTTCCAGAACCGTATCGCCCAGAACCATTTCCGGGTGATCGACAAAGTAGCTGTTCATGGTGTGTCCTTCTTCGGTGCGGTTCAGATGCACCCAATCAGGAACAATGTCGATCGGATGGTCACGCTTTTGCAGGAAGATGATGTCGGACACAACTTCCGTGCCTGCGTTCTTCTTAAAGGCATCGTTTGGCAGACGAATAGCACCAAGCAGTTCTGCTCTCTGTGCCATATAGCGTCTTGCATCAGAGTTCTTGGAGTCCATGGTATAACGGCTTGTCACAAAAGCGACCACGCCGCCGGGACGAACCTGATCCAGAGCTTTGGCGAAGAAATAGTTGTGGATGGAGAATCCCAACTTATCATAAGGCTTATCGGATACCTTGTAGTTACCGAAAGGTACATTGCCCACAGCCAAATCGTAGAAGTCTCTGCGGTCTGTCGTTTCAAAACCGGCGACTTTGATTTCTGCGTTGGGATAGAGCTTCTGAGCGATTCTTCCGGTGATGGAATCCAGCTCCACACCATACAGACGGCTGCTCTGCATCTCAGGGGGCAGCATACCGAAGAAGTTACCGATACCCATGGCAGGTTCCAGAATGTTGCCGGTCTCAAAGCCCATCTGTCCGACTGCATCGTAGATGGAGCGAATGACCGTAGGACTGGTATAGTGGGCATTCAGGGTGGAAGCCCTTGCCGCAGCATATTCATCCTCGGACAGCAGATTTTTCAGCGTGGTGTACTCCTGCGCCCAATTTCCCTTATCAGGGTCAAAGGCATCTGCCAGACCGCCCCAGCCGACATAGTTCGACAAAATTTCCTGTTCTTCAGGAGTAGCGTTTCGGTTCTCGCTCTCCAGCTGGAACAGGGTCTTGATGGCTTCCATATTTCTTGCAAATTTTTGTTTCGGTCCACCTTCACCGATGTGGTCATCTGTGATGTGGAAGTTCACCGCAGGAACAGGAGGGACTTCTCTGGTTGCGAGGGACTGCTCAATCTGAGCGATGATGTCCATGACCTCAGGATTCTGCCAGCCGTCCACCTTTGTATAGTCCTGAATGATGGTATCTTTCCCATCCACACACTGAACAAAGTCCAGACTGCCCGGTAAAGGCTCTCTGGTATTCATCGCACCCAGAGCTTTTCGCTGTGTGTCAGGGAGTTCGTGATAGGCTCTCAGGGCATCTTCAAAGGAACTGTATTCCTTAATGTCCAGCGCACCACGCTTCTGGATGTCCTCTGCTACATAGAAGTGGTCAATGAAGTGTTCCGGCTGTACCGCTTCGGCAATGCCATAGACCTGTGCGTGTGCCTTTTCATCAGGATAGTCGCCATAGATACGGATGCACTTATGCTCCTGCTGATCGTAAACGGCTGCACCGTCATACTTGAACCCGTCATCCTCCATAGTTCCGTCTACATAGCCCTGGGCAGCTTTTTCGGCTTCCTCCAGAGCGTAGTAATCCAGTTTATCATCAAAGCCGTTTTCAAAGTGATGATAAGCGGCAACCAGATAACGACGTTCCGGCTGTGCTGTTTCGGCGCTGATTTCGCCCTGAATTTCCTCTGTAACGGAGCTTTCTTCGGTATAGGCATCACCCCTTACCGCATGGTTTCTTTCGTCCTGAGAAAGCATTTCCTCGAATCTGGAACGGTTCTCTGCACGGAAGATCGGATAAAGCAGAGAGGGGTCTCTCAGCTGCACTTCCCGGTCGGTGATCTGCTCCACAAGAAAAGCGGTGTCGTCCAGATAGACCGTATCGCCAACCTGATAATTCCACACCGGTGTTTCCTCAACCGGCTCTGCAATACTTTCTGCGGATTCTTCAGGCTGTACTGCTTCCATCGCCGCCACAGACTGACGGACTTCCTCAAGGTAGTCATTGGCAAGCCACTCATCGTCGAAGTATTCCGTAATGCCCTCATGGTCTACATAGTAGGTTCCGGTCTGTTCGTCCCAGATGGCATACTCGCCATCCTCGGTATCAACCACAGCGAAACGCTCATAGACATCTTCCAGAGGATTTGTTTTGGCATCTTCGATTGCCTGCCGCTCGGCTTCTTCCTCAGGGGTAAGAAAGCGACCTTTTTTCATCAGAGCGTCGATTCTCTGTGCCACCTGTGTCCAGGACATCTGCACCTTATCGCAGCCGCTTTTGGTGTAGCGAACGCCCTTGGCATCGTGATCCTGACCGCTGTGGGTTGCACCGGAACATGCATGGGAATGACCGCCGGTTCCATATTCATGCTTCAGAAACTCGGCTTTGTCCTTAACAGAATGATTTTCCTGCCAGTATTCATAGATACGACCCTTTCCACCGGCGAAGCCGCTGCCACGGATCAGGTCTGCATTGACCTCATCATCCGTAATAAACTGACGGACAATGGGCATCTGCATCATATCGCTCTGATATTCCCTGAGAGGAGCATCCAGTTCATTCAACCGCTTTTCAATGCCATCCAGCTTGTGATAGTGGAAACGAAGCAGAGAACGATCGGCATCATGGGCAATCATAAACCCACGATACTCCTCTTTCATTGCCGCTACAAATTCAGGCTGCCTGAGCTGTTCTGCCAGCCATGCGGTTTCTTCCGGAAAACCATTGCTGCGGATTTCCGACAAAGTAGGGAAGAATCCCATTGCCTTTGCTTCATCAGAAAGGTCATGGTAGAGATACCAAATGGACTGAGCGATTTTTTCACGCTCAAAGCCGGGGGCTTCCACCAGTTCCACATTGGTAGCGTACCGCCCGTTTTCCAGCAGCTCTCCAATCCGCTTTGCGGCATCCTCCCATGGAATGATCTGCGCCCTGGGGCTGTCAATGGCAGAGGAACCTTTGGCAAGATGAATCCCGTCCCCGGCATACCATGCGGAAATATTGCCGCTGTCCTCTTTCAGACCGAAACCGCCGTGATAAACCCGCTTCAGAGCCGGGACAATTTCTTCCACAGGTTTTTGCTTCATATACTCCAGAGCAACGATTTTCCGGGCATCATCGGTATTGCTGCCAAGCAGGAGAAAGTGGTCGATTTCTTCCTGAGAAAAAGAAAAAGCAGAGGGCTTTCGGCTCTCTGCTTCGTCGATAAAACTGATTTGTTCGTGTTCGGAGAGGAACAGGTTCAGACTCAGCTGTTGATAAGCTCCGTCATCACGATTTCCTCCGCCTGCGCTTTCAGGCTGCTCATGTGTCTTGCCCAGCCCCGCTGATCCGTCTCTTTCTCCGGTGCCGGGTTGTTCTTCAGGTACTGGTTCATCAAAAGTTCCACTCTGGCTTTCGCCGTCTCCTCGATCTCCCACAGGTGGGGGAACAGGGTCTCCGTCAGAATCATGTCGTTCAGGAGCATCGGATTGTTCTGCTCCAGAAACGCTCTGCGCATCCTGCCATATTTGCCCAAAGGTCTCGTTTCCTCGTTCTCCAACCTGATGTTCGGGATTCTGTAATCCCCGGCCTGTCTGTAAGTCATTTCGCTCATAATCTGCGCTCCTTTCAGCAGCTCTGTTCTGCTCGTATTCACCAATCGCTTTCTCGATCTCCTGAAACATCCGTGAACTGATTGCATTGACTGCCGTGCCGAGGGTGTTTACCGTCTGGCGGGTGTTAAAATCAAAGACATTCAGGAAGTCCTCATGCTCGAAGTAGTTGTCAGGGTTCTCAACCAGTCGGCAGTACATCGCATAGGATACGCTGTTTGCAACCGCTCTCTTGAAAGCCACTTCGATGTTAAGTTCATCATACTCCTCAAGGAAGCTATTGGCAACGATGTCGAGGATCGGCTTCTTGTAATCCTCCCAATACTCCGCAGAAAGAGACAGCGCAATCTCCTCCAGCTGCGCCTCCAACAGTCCATCTGCGGCGACACCAAAGGAACGCTCCATAGCTTCCATCACATACGCACGGTTTTCCTCTGTGACTTCCCAAGGTTTCAGTTCAGGGGATGAACGGCGGACACCAGTATCAGCCACATCGAATACATACCGCAGATAGGGCTTATCCCTGTTGGTCACAAACAGTGCGATGCCGGTGGAACCTCGTCTGACATATCTGCGGTACTTCTCGTCGTTCCACTCGTCATAAGGCTTGCAGAAGGTGGCATTGGGGCGCTGGGCATAAATCATCACCTGTTCCGGATAAGTGAACTCATAGTTTCGGGACACCGTTACCAGAAAGGAAGTCCAGCTATCCTTGTTCGATGTGATCTTTCCGATGGTCTCTCTTGCCAACCCGGAATAAAATCGCTCTTTTGCGTTCATCATTTCCCTCCAATCCTTAAAAATCAGGATAAAGATTCAGCCTATCAAAAGTCTCGTCATCCATACCGGACAACTTATTGAGAACAGAATCAGCCAAGGCACAAAGCTCGGCTTCCTCCTCGGAAAGCTGCTCCTTCATCTGCAAGAGAGCTTCACACAGCCCCGACCTTGTGCCGGGGCTGTAAAGCATCATCAAGTTCCGTTCATCTCGTGTGAAATTCATCATTCCATATCCCTTTCCGGGTGGCTTCTGGGCGGTTTATGGGGTGTATCGAAAACCGACATTTCTTTCAGCTGTTCCAACACAGAAGGGCGTTCTTCCGCAGCGGGAGCTTTCCCATTGTTAATGATGCCATCCAACATCCCATAGTCGTCCTCCATAGCCATCTCTGCGTTTTTCAGATAGTTTTCGGGTTTCATAAAGTTCTGAAGCTCCACGAAACCGAAGGCATCAACGTAATAACAGGATACTTCACCGGCGACCTTGAGCGCCACGATGTCGCTGACCGACATACTGTGACCACGGAAGTCCTCCGGGTGGTCAATATTGAACCTGGTATAAAGAGCTTCCAGCTGCTCTGCAGCACCGGCGGACTGCTCAATCGGACCATTGTAAACCACCTCATAATGGTCAATGGTCGGCTGGTTTTCCAGTTTCTGAATGTGCCAATACGGCATGAAGCGAAACTCGTCGGTCTCGTCAATGCGCTTCAGCTGAAGGACTGCGTAAGAGTCCGTGGAGCTTTCCAGAAACGCTACCATTCTGTCATCGGAAGTGGTATTTCCATGAATATCATCCCATTTTTCAATTTTCATAGGCGACCTCCTTATCGTTGCGGTTCCTTGTACTTATGCGAGGGCGTTGCAGGGGCAGTCTTTTCTGCCGCCTGTGCCAGCTTTTCCATGACCGACTCACGCTTGGGCGGGTCGATCTTATCCAGCTGACTTCTCAGCACCTTGGCAACCTCTACGGCAGTTTCCTCACGGGACTCCGCAATAGCCGTATCCAGAAACTCACGGTATAGTGCAGTATTGCCGGCGGCAAGGTCTGTCTTGATTTTCTGGATATGCGCCTGCACATCATCGACCTGATCCATATATTCATAGGGGTCGAAGTTCTCGGCAAAACGGTCGAGCTTTAACGCAAGCTCTACAATAGGGTCGTTCACCACAACCGCCTGCCTGCCAACCTCAAAAGCCTGCTCCATCACATCCTCATAGACCATGACACGAAGCTCCCTGCGTTCCAGGCCAAAGGATTCCAGAATTTCTTTTCTGGCTTCGATCATAGTTAAATCCGGGTTATCCAGCTGACCACCATCTATCTCGTTGTAGTTCTCATCCAACAGAGTGTAATCGTAGCCATCCTCACAGGTCTGCACCGCCAGGATTCTGTCACGCCCAACTTTCCATGCCGCTTCATCACCCATGATTTCAGGCTCTGCCATATAGGTTGCGCCGTTACGCTCCATGATTTCTGCGAACTGGCAGATGTGGAACACATTGTAACCAACCTGGGTATGGTACTCGTCGATGAATTTGCAGGGTTTCACGACAGTTTCATCGGGATAGTGAATCTGGACACAGCCACCGTCAGGAATACGAAACAAGTCCTTATAGTGGCTGTCAATAAATCGGATGTCCTTGCCGTCCGGGTTATACTCATTCCTCATTTGCGTTTTCCTCCGTTATCAAATTCCATGTTAAACCTGGTCTTTCCGTCCTCGAATACCTCCATATAGACCGTGGCATCAAAGGTGTTTCCGGTCTTAGCTGATTTACAGCCTTTCAGTTTGATTTTCCCAGAGCCAAGCAGTTTCTGTGCCGTGGCACTGGTCATGCTCTTGCCGATACTCTCAAAATAACGGTTGTTTTTCCAGAGGGCGAACTTGCAGCTTCGGTTAGAACAGAAAAATGCTTTCGCCTTTTCTTCTACAGAACTGCCGCAGACAGGGCATTTCCCCACGGCATTGCTTTCCTTTGACATCAGAACTTCAGAGTCCTGAATGACCTCGTAATTCCGAATCAGACCAGCAATCACATCTTTGATCTCGTCCATAAAATCCTCGCTGGCATATTTGCCCTTCTCGATGAGCAACAGCTTTTCCTCCCAATCCGCTGTCATAGACGGGGACTGAATCTGTTCGGGCATGACTGTTACCAGAGCCGTACCCTTGTGGGTAGGAATCAGATGCTTGGTTTTCTTATCGCCTTTCCGTTCCAGAAAACCGATACGCACCAGTTTTTCGATGATACCGGCACGGGTCGCAGGGGTTCCCAGACCTTTACGCTCCACCTCATCGGGCATCTCGTCCGCCCCGGCAGTTTCCATGCTCTGCAGGAGCGTATCTTCGGTGTAGTGCTTCGGAGGAGAGGTTTTTCCCTCCTTAATCTCCGTGCTGATCACAGCCATCTCATCGCCAACGGAAACGGAAGGAAGTGCCTGTTCCTTCTCGTCAGATTTTGTCGAATCACTTTTTCTGGCAAGTGCTTTCCATCCGTCATGCAGGATGGTTTTTCCCTTGGCAGAGAACGCTGTTCCACCGCAGTCCAGTTCAATGACTGTCTCTGCGTATCGGTGCGGATCTCCCACAGCCACGAAAAGGCGGGTGGAAATCAACTGCAAAATTGCAAGCTCGCCCTTAGGAAGCTCATTCAGATTGCATTTTTGCAATTCTCTGGTAGGGATAATGGCATGGTGGTCTGTGACCTTTTTGTTATTCACAACCTGCTCTGCATAAACGGGTACATTATCCACACCATCTACGGGGAATGTGTGGAAAGCCAGATTTACGAGATCTGGCAGATTGTGTGCCATATCGTCTGTCAGGTATCTGCTGTCGGTTCGGGGATAAGTGACCAGTTTCTTTTCATAGAGATTCTGGGTGTAATCCAAGGTCTGCTGTGCCGTATAGCCCAGCACACGGTTGGCATCTCTCTGCAAACTGGTCAGATCATAGAGCGCAGGCGGCTTTTCACTTTTCTCCTTGCGTTCGGCCTTTGTGACCACAGCGGCAGAGCAATCTCTGCTGACTGCTTCGGCATCCGACTTCTTTTTGAAGCGTTCACTTACTGCCGTAAATCCACCCAGATCAATCTGAACCGTGTAAAAGGGTTCCGGTTTGAAACCGGCAATGGCAGCTTCACGCATGACTGCCATTGCAAGGGTGGGAGTCATGACTCGACCAACATTCAGGGTCTGCCCACAAAGGGTCGAAAAAAGTCGAGTAGCGTTAATACCAACAATCTAGTCGGCTCGCTCTCGACACAGGGCTGCTTCATACAAAGCATCGTATTCAGTTCCGGGCTTGAGATTTTCAAAGCCCTCCATGATTGCGGAATCCTCCATTGAGGAGATCCACAGGCGTTCAAAGGGTTTCTTGCAGTGGCACTGATGATAGACCAGACGGAAGATCAATTCACCCTCACGACCGGCATCCGTTGCACACACAAGGCTTACAACATCATCTCTGGCCATGAGCTTTTTTAGAATACCGAACTGCTTTCGGGTTCCTGCGGACACTTCATACTTCCAGTCATCGGGAAGAATAGGCAGGTCGCCATACGTCCACTTTCCATATCGTTCATCATAGGCTTCAGGCTGTGCCAGTTCTACCAGATGACCGACACACCAGCTGACGATGTAACCGTTACCCTCCAGGTATCCGTCCTGACGGTTGGTTACGCCCAGTACTTTTGCAAGGCTCTGAGCGACTGAGGGTTTCTCAGCCAATACTAATTTCATTTGCATCTGCTCCTTTCTCAAAAAAATAAGCAGCCACACACCGTAGTGCATGACTGCTATGTATTGAACCTTTATTCTTTTGGTAAATAACTCTTGTCGATTGAAAGATTAACGCAAGTTGCCGCCGCAATATATATCGCCAAAATAATAACCTCTAAAACTAAAACATTATACGGACGAGGGTAGAATCTTGCTGCAACACTTACAATAAATCTAATCGGGAAATAAAGCCCCAACCATGCAGAAATTTTATAGAACTTTTTGCGGAAGTTCTTTGTTTTCTCCGTGGCACTGGATGCTTTCTTTTGATACGCATATTCAAAGCCACCGATTGCTGCGACAAAAGGCAAGAAACTCAAAAATCCAAAAAACACATTTTGAAGAATCACAGTCGTCATAAACTGTATCAGCAACACCATCACTTCAAGTGTCACTAAATAAACCATGATTTGTCCAAGGTTATCATTCTGTACCTCTTTCACTTTAGGCAAATCATTGTCACTCTGATAATCATCGTTCAACAAGTAGTCGGTTGTAACACCAAACAACTTGCTAAGTTGAAGAATATTATTGGCATCGGGCATTGCAGTTCCCGACTCCCAACGAGAGATAGCCTGTCTTGAAACATCCAACTTTTCAGCCAGATCTTCCTGAGACATTCCATTGGACTTTCTCAGCCCGATAATCTTATCTGAAAGTTTCATATGAAATCCTCCTTTGCTTTGGTGATTTCATTGTATCTAAAATCACGATATTCCACCACCACATTGGCTTTACATATCCGCAACAAGAGTTTACATTGCTGATTTTCTTTGTTTTGGATTACCGCTTGATGATATTAACACGATTATATCATATATCTTATCCTTTGTTGTAACAGATTTATGACTTTGCTATGTAAAGGCAATCCGAAGATTGCCCCAGGCATCATGCCTGTTCGCTATTATACAGGTTCATTATCCTCATCATCTACGATGAAGTCAGCGTCATCGTCATCTTCCTCGACATAGCCGTAGTCCTCGTCATCGTCAACGTAGTCCGCATCAGGGTCAGGCTTCGCAGCTTCTTTTTCCTTTTTCTTGCCCTGCATCTTCTTAAAGACGAAGAAACCACCGCCGCCGATCAGAGCCACAACAAGCAGAACCACAGGAAGCATATTGGTCTTAGGCTTCTCCTCAGGCGCAGGCTCTGTGACCTTAGGCTCCGGTTCCGTCTCGGTCGGTTCTGGAGTGGTCTCAACCACAGGCTCGGTGTACTTGGCAGCTTCTTCCTCGCTCATCAGCATCAGAAGGTCGGCTTCGTCCACCTGATTCAAGAAGTGAACCGTCTCGTTTCCTTCATCGTCACGGTCGATGATGATATAAAAGTAATTGCCGTTCTTTGTGACCGCAGTAATGAATTGTTTGCCGGTTTTGTCAGGCGAGCCGACATCATCAACCAAAGTCAGGTTGCCATCAGGAGTAAGGGCGGATTCACTGGCATCTGCGCCGGTGTCCATATTCTGCATGAACATATTCATGAACATCATAAGCAGCGCCATATCCATTTCGCTGTTCTGCTCGGCTTCCTCAATCAGCTCCAGATAGTCGCTGTGGACATAGCCATTCTTTTCAGGAACTGTGATCTGATACCAGTCGCCATCAACTCCGATCACCTTTACTTCCTCGCCGGGGCGAAGCTGGTCGATGATCTCATAATTCATGCCTGCACCGGTACGCACATTCAGCCGGGAACCGTTCGTGACCACCTTGCCGGTTCCCATGCCATCGTCCTCGGTTTTCTCGGCATCATACTTCCAGTCCTCGCCATTGAAGGAGAACACCACCGTACCATCTTCATCCACAGATACGCTGTACGGTACTTCTTCCGTTTCCTGCTCCGTGGTTTCCGCAGGGGCAGTTTCCACGGTTTCGATACCGGAAGCCGCTGTCTCATCCGTATAGGCGAGAGCGGTTGTCGAAAACACGCTCATGCAAAGCACAGCCGCCAGAAAAGCGGCACACAGTCTTTTAATCTTCATTCTGCATCTCCTCCTCGTTCATAGCGTTGATTGTCTCAGGCTTCGGAGCCATATCCGCAGCAAACATACGGAGCAGCTCAGAAAGCTGGTCAGGGGTCAGGTTCGCAGCGTGAACCATCTCATGGATTTCGGAGTTTTCCTCCTCACGGTATCTGCGTTCCAGGTCTTTTACTCTGGCATCCCATTCAGCCCGTTTCCTGCGGGCTTTCTCAAGGTCTGCACCGATTCTGTCTAATTTGGCACCCAATAGAATGTCCTCCTTAATTTCGGATTCTGCCGAAGCAGTAAAAATGCTGTTGCCAGTAACTTGTTTCAATCGAAGCATAAGAGATCGGGTTTCCACAGTGAATCATCATCCCATTGCCGACATAAATACCAACATGCGATGCACCGGAGGTATCATAGGTGCCTTGGAAGAAGATAAGGTCTCCCGGCTTTGCAGAGCTTCGGGGGATAATGTCACATACACCCATCAGACCGTTTGCGGTCAATCTGCCAACGCTCCAGCCGTTGCCGCAGTTATTGATGACCCACGAAACAAAACCGGAGCAGTCAAAGGAAGTGGAGGGGCTGCTTCCACCCCAGACATACGGGTATCCCAGATACTTCTCAGCTTCCCGGATCATGTTGGCAAATCGGGTATCCGTCAGAGCTTCGCCCGGAATGTCGTAGTCGGTGTATTCGCCGGTGACTGCATAGATGTCGTCCCCGAAGATGTCCGGGCGGTTCCCGCTTGTCTGGAGGAGAATACGGTATCGCTCCATTTCATCCTCTGTCAGACCGGAGCTTCCGATTACACGGTTCAAGCCCTTGTTTACCAGCTTCACATTCAGGATATAATACTCATACTCAACCTCAACTTCGTACTCATATTCCTCTGTCGTAGTCTCGCCGGTTTCCGGATCTGTGGATGTCGAGGTGCCGGTACGGGTCTCTGTGCGGGTTCGGATTTCCACTTCTTCTGTCAAAATCAGCTCATACTGCTGATCGAACAGCCACCGCAGAGTGCTTTGCACTTCCTCACGGGTGTAATCCTCAAACTTCACCGTCAGATATGCCGCCAGCTCATAGGGATTGTGGTTGATCTCATCAAGGTCATAACGGTATTCATCGTAACCGCTGTGAGTGCGCTCGATGTTGTTGATCTGATTTCTCAGGGCAGCTTCCAGCGCCTTATAATCATTGTCCGCCTCGATGATGTCCTCGTCCTCGGCAGTAAAGGAAGTCCCCAGAATCACCTGCGTCCCGCCCTGAAACAGGGCAGCACAAGAGGAAAACATACTGGAGATAACCATAAAAAGCAGTCCCGCCACCAGAACAAGCAGAATGACTTTGGAGTGCGTGGTGCAAAACTCCGTGACTCTTTCTGCGATTGTCTTGGCTCCCTGGGCTGCTTTTTCCGCACCCTTGGCAGCTGTTGTCTTTGCCGTGCTGTTACCGGCTTTGGCAGCTGCATATTCTTTCTTGATTGCCTGTTTCTGCCGCCAGCGGGAAAACGGGTTGGAACCGGCATCGGGATTGTCCTTCTTGAACTTCTCATAAAGGGCATCCACATTGGCTTTATCTGACTTTTGCACCAGCTTATCAGCCTTATCATGGGCTTTCAGTTTGTGGCTGTAGATGGCGTGATCGACGGTGTAGGCAGTGGATTCCACTGCTTTTGTCGTTTCCTGTGCGGACTGAATACCGACATTATCATCTTCATACTCCGATACCGCCCGATGCACCTTGGATGTGAGTGTCACAGCCGTACCGCGGGTGGCAAGCTGTTTTGCCGAAGATGGGCGATCCACAGCCACGCTGTTGTCCGCCTTGCCGAAACGGAGCTTTGCCTTCCGGGAACCGGCAGCATCCGTTTCCTGACGTAGTTTGGTTGCCTTCTTTTTGGAAGCCAGCTTATCTACCGCTTTTTCTGCTTTATCAGCCGCCTTATCCGCACGGTCAGCAGCCTTCTTCACTTTAGAATCCGCAAGGTCATCTTCGGTGAAACGGAGTCGTGTCGGTTTCTTCGCCATGCCTTACGCCTCCTTTGTTGCCACCACCTCATTCAGCTTCGTGGTCATAATGCGGTAGAGTTCCGTATCGGTCGGGAACCGGTCAATAAACGGCAGGATTACATTGCCATAGAACAGGAGTCCTTCGCCCTCACCGGAATTGGTCACATAGGACAGCTGGTGGGGAGAGATATTCAGACGCTTCGCCAGAATCCCTCTGTCCTCGCTTGCCTGATTCAGCATATAAATGAAGTCAGAGTTTTCGAGGATATTGGCAATCTCAGGGGAACGAAGCAGGTCTTTGACATTCTGCGTAATGCCGGTGGGCAGGCCGCCCCATTTACGGAATCGCTTCCAGATTTCTACGGAATAGGTTGCTGTCTGCTCCTCCTTCAGAAGCAGATGGAACTCGTCAATGTAGTATCTGGTGGATTTACCGGCACTTCGGTTGGCTGTCACACGCCCCCAAACCTGATCCTGAACAATCAGCATACCGATTTTCTTCAGCTGATTGCCCAGCTCCTTGATGTCATAGCAGACCAGACGGTTATTGATGTCCACATTGGTTCGATTGTTGAACAGCTTCAAAGAACCCTTCACATAGATTTCCAGTGCAGTCGCCACATGATGGGCTTCTTTCTCGTCCTGTTTGAGAAGTGCGTTATACAAGTCCTCAAGGACAGGCATATTTTCAGGAACCGGATTGTCAAAATATCTCTGGTAAATCTGATGCACACAACGGTCAATAACTGTCTTTTCAATGGGCTGCAAGCCGTCCTTACTTCCCATGATCAACTCGCAGAGGGAAAGAATGAAGTCTGCTTTCAGGGCAACAGGGTTATCATCCTCAGAGTAGTTGATATTGATGTCCATGGGATTGATATAGTTGATACTGGAAGAACTGATCTTGATTACCTGACCTTCAAACTTGTGAACCAGCGCCGCATATTCTGCTTCCGGGTCGCAGATGATAATGTCATCATCCGTCACGAGGAACGCATTGGTGATCTCACGCTTTGCGGAAAAGGACTTACCGGAACCAGGCGTACCAAGGATAAGCCCATTGGGATTCTTCAGCTTCTTTCTGTCCACCATAATCAGGTTGTTGGACAAGGCATTCAGACCGTAATACAGACTTTCGGCACCATTCTGGAACAGTTCCTGTGTGGTGAACGGCACAAAAATAGCCGTGGAACTGGTCGTCAGGCCACGACGAATCTCGATCAGATTCTGTGCCAGCGGCAGACTGCTCATCAATCCCTGTTCCTGCTGAAAATCCAGTCGGCGCAGGTTGCAGTTGTGCTTCTGGGCGATACTCTGTGCCTGGAACACATTGTTTTCCAGCTCCTGTTCGGTGCGGCCGGTGTTCATCACAAGAAATGTCACCATGAACATTCGCTCGTTCTGGCTCTGCAATTCTTTCAGAAGTGCTTTTGCATCTTTGCCGTAAGTGGCAAGGTCAGAAGGAATAATGTCCATGTCATAACCGGAACGGACTGCTTTTTTCTGCTCCTCGATCTTGGAACGGTCAAGCTCCGTGATGGTTCGCTTGATGGTCTTGATGGCCGCCGTCTGGTCTACCGACTGGATGTGCATGGTCACGATCTGGCTGGACTCCATATCCAGAAAATCAGCCAGCATCCGGTCGGAAAGGTCAGAAGCGATAATTTGCAGATAGGACATTGAACCGTAGATGCTGCCCATCTGGAAGGTACGGCTGTTCTTAAAGGCAAACGCTGTCGGCGCAATAAAGTCCTTTACGGACAGCCCGGACTCCACAAGATACTTCCAGTCAAAGAAGAACTTATCATTGTCACCCATGTGGAACATGGAGTGCATCAGACGAAGCCGTTCCTTGCCATTCATCGTGGATGCCATCACACCCAAACGGCGGAAGTTGTTGAGCAGGTCATTTTCGATATGGTTCAGTCTCGGTTTTGCCTGACGCATGGACTCTGCTTCGATGCCGAAGGTCAGGTATTTGGTCTTGGTCAGACCGTTATTGCCCTGAGAAAGCTGCTTTTTCAGGATCTGACTGTACTCGGCACGGGAAGCATTGAAGCTGTCCTTTCGGAACGGGATACGGATGCTCTTTTCAAAGCTCTCCGCATCGGTACTCATGTTCATAAAGGACAGCTCAAACTGAACAGAGCTGTCGAAGAAATTCAGGAAACTGCACCACTCATCGAAAATGGCGGTTTTATCCTCCTGCTGTGCCAGCTGATAGTTGATGTCCTGAAACTGAATGGTCTTGGTGTAGTAGCTGTCTGTGACCCGGCAGATACCGTCCGGGAACATCCTCTGAAAGGGAATGGACTGCTGGGCGGTCTGGGGAATCCCATTGTCTTTCTTTGCCCGTTCTACAACAGCCTTAATTTCTCTCTGCTGCTTTCGATTCAGATTTGCAGGCATTTTTATTTCCCTTGCCTGCGGTTTCTTCTTGAAAAACAATTCGCTCAACCTCCTTTTCAAGTTGATATTGACGCACCAGAGCGTCGTAATAGTTGTTCGTCTGATAAGGTCGAACCTTGGGACGAATAAATTTTGCCTGAATGAAATGTCCTGCAATGACTTCCAGCGGCTGACCGTCCTTTTCGTACATAGCCAGAAAGAACAGGGGAAGCATGACAATCATCATGGTCAGTGCCGCAAGGCTTACATTTCCTGTTCCTTTGACCAAAAAGAAAATCGGCACCCCAATGAGTGCCGCAGAGCCGAAACAGATCAGCTGTCGTTTTGTCAGATTGAAGAACACCTTTGTTTTTACCCTCGTCAGGTCACGGGGTACGGGGATATATGCTGCCACGAAAAACCTCCTTCCTTAGTGGGCAGAGAACACGCCCTTTGCAAGAGAACCGGTCTTAAAGAGGGTGAAGCACAGAAGAACCGTGTATCCCATGACACCCCAGATAGAAGCGATAATGTCCTCGCTGAAAGCGACCGACTGCACCAGCACCGCATAGATGCCGACACAGATCATAATCAGGAACCCCTGGAACCCGATTGCAAAAAGTGACCTCAGATAGTTCTGTCCAACGCTGCTCTGTTCTCTGTTCCCGAAGGTAGCAAAAGGAATCGGAGCAAGGCTGACCATGAGATAAATCTCAATCATTCGTCCGTAAACAATAACGAAGATCACGATTGCCAATGCCGACATTGTGACCTGAACAATCAGGGATTGCAGGAACAGCCCTAATAGCGGACCGAGATCCATTGCCATCAGCGTATCTTCCATCGTTTCCAGCGCTACCGCATCTATGGCTGTGTCTCCCGCAATGATACCGGCGCTGGCATTGATAACGTGCTGTGCCACATCGAACACAGCCATTGTGATATTGAATGTGTTTGTGATTAACATGACCGCAACGAAGGTCTTGAACACCCACTTGAAAAAAATCCATGTCTCAAAATTCGCCAGATTGTTGTGGTCAATAATCATTTGAATCAGCTCGTAACAGGCGATAAATGTCAGTATCAAGCCTGCTATCGGGATAATCACTGACTCGGAGATGTTGCGTACCATGGCAAAGACACCCGGCGAGAAATTCGCCGGGGTCATGCCAACGGAGGTTGCTATCTCGCCAACCTGGTTGTTGACGGACTCAAACATCCCCGACAGATTTCCCATGATGCCTGAAACGAGCATTTCTTTCAGCCAGTCTGTTATCTGTTGGAGTATGCTGTCCAAAGGCGATTACCTCCTTTTTTACGGATTAACCAAAGAGACCGGAAAGCAAGGGTACAAGAGTAGTTCCGATGAGGGCGACACCGCCGCCTGCCATGAGCTGCTTCATACCCTGAGACTTTGCGCCGGGGTTGTCGTTGCCGTAGCCTTCGAGCAGGTTGATGGCTCCCCAGATGCCGAGACCTGCGCCGAGAGCGATAACGAGGGTCTGAAGAACGGTTACTGCACTGTTGAAAAATGCCATATATTTTTCCTCCTTGATAGAAAATAGGGTTGGGAGCTTCTATCCCAACCCGTGATTGATTGGTTCTTGAGCTTCCAGCGGCTGATTAGCCGAAGAGACCGGAGAGCAGAGGTACAAGGGTAGTACCGATGAGAGCGACACCGCCACCAGCCATGAGCTGCTTCATGCCCTGGGACTTTGCGCCGGGGTTGTCGTTGCCGTAGCCTTCAAGCAGGTTGATTGCACCCCAGATGCCGAGACCTGCGCCAAGAGCAATCACGAGGGTCTGAAGAACGGTTACTGCGCTGTTGAAAAATGCCATATACGTTTCCTCCTGATATTTGAAATGGATTTTGAAATAAAAAAAGCCCTCCACAATACCGGAGAACCGGTCGGAGGGCAGAGACAACGAGACTATTCAACTGCAATCATATCTATCACCACCACCTTTCAAGGGAAATAGGGTCAATCATCTTTGCCGGTGCGATTCACCAAGCCATCCCTTGCTTTCGCAATCTTCTGGATACGGCTTGTCAGTTGGGCAATCGTTGCACTGATTTCATGCTGATTATCCGCATAGAAGTAGCCATCATAATTGCTGCAAATAGGTTCACCTTTGCTTCGCAGGGAATTGACGATTCTTCTGATTTCTGACCCTTTTACATGAAAAACGGCTTCAAGCGTTTTACTTGAAACCGGATTGTTGGAACCTCTTTAATACTTGGACAGGTATTCACAGAATGTTTCCTCAATATTGAATTGGGGAGTTTTTTCCATTAAGACCCTCCTTTAATCGGCATCGACTACTACAAATTCATCACCTGCCTTTAATTTCAATCTACGACTCAGAAACTGTTCGATGTTGAACTCATTCTTTTTGTCGTAGTCTGATGTGTACTTATAGTTCGGATGCTGTGTCAGATCGTACTTGTCAGACAGAAACGGTCTCACACCACGCAGCTGCAAGATGCACTTACCACCATCCAGAACTGCCAGCTCATCCACAGTAGCAAGGTCTTTCCCCAGCTTCTGATAATTCATGCCGTAGGATGGGCTGTTGCCTCTGGTATTTGAAGTGTTGTAGGTGTCGATGGTCTCTTTTCCAAGTGCCTGATTCAACTCTTTCAGCGTGGTCGGCTCAGAACCGCCGAGGAAAATACGGGAATCCATGTTGCCAATGATGGTGTCTGAATTGTCCTTATAAATGGCTTTCAGCTGAGACTGTGCCTGAAGGACGAGACAGGCAGATATTTCACGACTCCGGATGGTCGCAACCAGCTTTTCCAGATTGGGAATCTGACCGATATTTGCCGCTTCGTCAATCAGACAGCGCACATGAACCGGAAGTCTGCCGCCGTACACATCATCTGCTTTCTCACAAAGCAGATTGAACAGCTGGGTATAAATCATGGAGATCAGGAAATTAAAAGTCGCATCCGTATCCGACATAATCAGGAACAGTGCTGTTTTCTTGTCTCCGAGGGTATCTAACTGCAATTCGTCATAGGCTGTAATGTCCCGGACTTCCTGAATATCGAAGGGAGCAAGTCTCGCACCGCAGGAAATCAGAATACTCTTTGCCGTTTTACCGGCAGCCAGCTTGTACTTCTTGTACTGACGAACCGCAAAATGATTTGGCTTTTTCTTTTCCAGAGCTTCAAACATCAGGTCAACCGGATTCTGGAACTCCTCATCGTCCTCACGCACCTCCATTGCGTTTAAGAACTCAATCAGAGTGGAGAAGTTCTGTTCCTCTACCGGTGCTTCATAGTGGATATAGCCAATCAGAGCGCAATACAGAAGGGTTTCTGCTTTCGTCCAGAACTCGTCACCGGCTTTCCCGTCGCCTTTGGTATTGGCAATCAATGTCGTCACCAGCTTCAGGATGTCTTTTTCTGAATGGATATAGGCGAATGGATTGTAGTGCATCGACTTTCTAAAGTTGATGGTGTTGAAAATCTTGATGTTATAGCCATGCTTCAACAAAGCATTGCCGCACTCGATGACAATGCTGCCTTTCGGGACTGTTCTGTCAAGACAGAAGAAAGAAAAGTCACAACGAATTTACAATTAAAAATTCGCCGTTTTCACATCATCACGCATCAGTCGTTTCATCTTGTCCTCCAGAGTGTCACGGCTCGTTTTGCTGAAATGAACGCCGATGACATAGGTGGTGTTGCCCATTCTCATATTGAATGTTCCTGCCGGAGCTGCCTTGGGTGTCTTTGCGGTGCTTGTGTTCTGGTTCATGCGATACCTCCTTGAAATGCAAAAAGCCAGACAAGGTGTGTGTTGACAACGAAGTCCGACAACGGGCTTCAAAAAACCTGCAAAACACCTTATCTGGCTCTTTATACTATTCTTTATTTCTTTTTGATTTTCTCCGTTGCTTTCGTTGTCAGAGAGAAGAAAGACAATTCAAGAAACGGATAATGAGGGTTTTGCCCGACAACGGGGTTGACAACGGGATGACAACCAGCCCGACAACGAGGGGCGATTTTTCAGAATGGAAGCTCCATCTGACTAAGTTCTTCTTCGGTCAGTTCACGAAAACCGTCCAAAGAATTTGAGCCGGTTGCCAGTAGCCCGTTGTCAGGCGGTGGGATTCGTTCCCATCCTCGCTGTCTGCCGTACTTGGCAAAGTAACGGGGATTGGAGAACGGTGTCCATCCGTCAATGCTGCTGTTCATAATGTCGTTTATCTCTCGGATTTCCCATTGCTTCGGCTCGTCAAAGGCGTGGTTCAGAGCTTCGGCATAAATCTGCTTGGAGCAGATCTGATTGCCGTTGTAGTTGTCAAGGAAAGACTGTATCAGTCCTGCCTTGGTGTCCTCCGGCATGAATTGCTTTTGCATTTCTCGCAGTTCCTTTTCCATAGCCTTTGATAGTGTCAGCTTTAACGGGAAGTTGTGATAGATGAACATAGCTTCTGCCCACATCTTGTCGATGAAGTCCCTCGATGCAGCTTCATCTTCCAGAATGTGAACCTCGGCTCGTTCCGGGTGTACCATGATGGGCATAAACCTACGGTTGCCGCTTCGGTCAAGGGGCAGAAAGTCCAGAGTGTTGGAGCTGCCACCGAACACACATTGACGGAGCCTGTCTGCCGGGTGGGTCTCATACGGCACTTTGTAGGTCTCTTTCGGTCTGCTGATAAAGGACTTGATTTCCTCAATGCTCTTGGCGTTGGCTGTGGCAATCATTTCCGACATTTCGATAATCCAATGTCCTTGCATCTTGCGATAAACATTTTCATCGTCAATCTTACGGAGGTCATCGGAAAACCATTCGTCTTTGACTGCCAACAGTCGGAAGAAAGTGGACTTGCCTGCACCTTGCCCACCGACAAGACAGAGCATCACTTCAAACTTGCAGCCGGGTTTGAACACTCGATGAATTGCTCCCAACATGAACAGTCGCAGACATTCATAGACATACTCGCTGTCATCTGCACCGAGGTATCGGGTCAGAGCCTTGCGGATGCGTTCCGTTCCGTCCCATTCCAGACTGTTCAGATAGTCTTGGATAGGGTGGTACTTGTTGCAGTCGGCTACGATGGCGATTGCTTTCTGGATTTTCTTTTCGCTTGTCAGAGCGTAGTTATCTTCCAGATAGAGCATGAGATAATTCAAATCCGTGTCCGTCAGCGTTGCGGTCTGCTTCTTCCACCATAGCGGTTTTACAATGTCCACTCGCTCAGTCAGAAGATTGTAGCTGATAGCTCCTTGCAGAAGTGGGTCTTTCATAAAGACAGTCATACAGTTTCGGATGCTGTTCTTGATAGCTCCGTTATCGGTCAAGTCCAGACTTCCTCGGACTTCTGCAATGGCTTGGCTCAGTTCTGCTTTCTGTAATTCGCTGTTCAAGTTTCCTCACCTCGTTTCTTTGCTCCGCTACAAGAGCCTGTCTTTCTTCCAGAGACCCATCAATCAGAATATCAAGGAGATATTCGATGTAGCTCATTCTTTGCAGGGCTTCCACGAACAGCGGATGCCATTCGTCATCCGGCGTGTGCGGTGCGTGTTGGGTCTCCCATCTTCGCAGAAGATGAAAATAATCGGTAAGCACTCGGTAGGTGTGTGCTTCCTCTTTCTGATAAAGCTGCTCGGCAGTAGGCTCACGGATGTGGGGCTTGACTGTCGGCTTCTGTTTGCTGTCGTAGCTGATAACAAAATCATCAGCCAGTTTCATAGCTGCTTCCTTGCAGGGCAGTCCGAACAGACGGGAAACAAAATCTACTGCATCACCGTCAGCTTGACAGGCAAAGCAATGAAAACGCTTATCGACTTTCATGCTTGGGTTCTTGTCATTGTGAAACGGGCAGACAGCCATGCCGTGACGGTTGACCTTGATGCCGTACATCTCAGCCGCCTGTCGGGTGGTAACATTGGGTTTTACTGCTTCAAATACATTCATTGCATCATCCTTTCGGGGAATAAAAAAAGGCACTCGTCATTTCAAAATTGAAAATGGCAAGTGCCTGTTAGAGTTCCATATTCTGTTTTCGTTGGGGCTTCTGTTCCTGCTTGGTCTGCTTTTCGGAATTGTCAGCCAGTCGCTCGTGGATGGATTGCTTCTGCGGAGCTTCCTTGCTTTCTTCCGTACCGGGCGTTGCCTTGCGTACCCAATAGCGAATATCTTTGAGCCTTTGCAAATCCGCCTGGACTGCTTCAAGGGGAACACGAAGCTCTGTGATTTCATCAAGCAGCTTGGCACTCTCTTTTTTGAGTTCCTTTGCTGTGGTGGTCTTTGCTTCGGGGTGTTTATTCAGAACAGCCCTTGCTCGTTCAAACTTGGCAACTTCGGGATGCTCCTGTTTGAATTTCTCCTTGGATTTCTTGAAGTGGATTTTCTGATACTGCTCGTAAATCGGCTTGCACTCCTTGTAGGTTTCAAGGCTCAACAGGATGGTGTCAATCGTCTTTACTCGCTTTTCTTTGGTTCGCATCTGCCCACGGAGATCTGCGGCTTCCTTGCCGGAGTTCTCAATGTGGACTTCCAAATCATCCACGGTATGAAGTCCTTGGCGTTTCAGATAGCCGATGGCTTCCGTCACTTTTTTCAAATCCTGCGAAGCTGCCTTGCTTCGTCCATGGGGTGTCCAGTCCTTTCGTTCATCCTTGCGGATGTCCAGATACTTCATCAGCAGAGCCGGAAGCATACTGGCTTCGTATGCAGCTTGCTCCGCAGCCAGTTCCTTGCGGCACTCGTTCAGTTCCACGAGCCATTCACGGAGATTAGCGATAATCTTCTTGATGGACTGCATGATGCTGTTGGTCTTTCGGATTTCTCGGTTGAGATTTCCGATGTCCGTTTGAATCCCTCGGCGTTCCATTGCGGTAACAGCCGGACCCATGTGGACGGTGGGGATTTGGTCAATGCCCTGTGCTTCATAGGAGCGAAGATCAACACGCTCCGGGCGATTGTTCGCTTCCAGATACTTGTTCTGAATGTCCTGCCAGCCCATACGCCAGACCATTCCGTATTTGCGTTCATTCCAGTCCACGGTGTTTTCTTTGTGGCTTTTCCAGTTGCCGGACGGAAGACGGATGCGTTCTCCGTTCTCGTCAAGGTCGTAAACCTTTCTTGCTTTCGGCAGCCACTTACCGTGTTCGTCCATCGCTCGCATTGTTACCAAAACATGAGCGTGGGGATTATGACCGGGAGGGTCTGGGTCGTGAACGGCAATGTCGGCTATCATCCCTTTGGAAACGAAAAACTCGTCGCAGTATTCTTTGACGAGCTTCACATATTGGTCGGGTGGTATCTCTCTGGGAATGATAAGATGAAATCTTCGGGCAAGCTGTGAATTCCATTGATTTTCGATTTTCTCAACAGCGTTCCAGAGCGTGTTGCGGTCTGCATACTCTCGTGGGGCATTGGGAGGGAGCATAATTTCTGTATGCGTGATACCCTCCTTTGCATCGTAGCTTTTTGTTTCCTTGTCGTACTGGCTGTATAGCTTCTCGCCGCTTTGGTATGCGGCGGCAGCAACAGCAGATTGTCCCTCGCTTCGTTGGACAACCGAAATATCAAAATGCGGACAAGGCATAGGCATGACCTCCTTTCTTGGTCGGGATAGATGTGGTTGGACAAAAGAAAAACTTGCTGTCTGTGAATGATTGCGGTGCAATCGTTCATAGGCGGCAAGTCCACAAAGGGGTAGCTGACAAAGTCAGCGCAGGGGAAGTGCAGCTTCCCCTGTAATGCTTGGGAGTTGGCAGTAGCAACGGAAAAGCATTGGCTTCCTGCAAGGAGCTTTCGGCAGAACGCAACACATCGTCTCAGACGGTGTATAGTTGCGCCCTTACTCCGTAAGGGTCATTCTCGCTTCGCTCTCCGTTGCCAGTTTTTCCAATACCGGCTTCATTGCTGGCTGATGAAAAGCAATCTTTAGGACTGCCATCACTTCATCATCCGTCAGTAATTCGGGGTTCGGCAGGAAGCTCTCCAACATACCGGCTCTCGTACAAAGACGGTGCGTTCTTGCGTTGCGTGTCAGCTTCGTAAGCTGATGCCGCAGCATCTTTTCCTTTTGCTTGGCTTTCTTCAATTCCTCCTCGGCTTCTTCCTTGGCGGCGTAAAGTTCCGGCAAGGTCTGCGGTTTCTTTTTTCTGCCCATCGGCTGTTCCTCCTTTCGCAAAATGAGCAAAACAAAAGCGACCAACTTTTTACGGTTGATCGCCTTTGGCTTGGTCATTTATTTAGTTCCATTTGCATTCGATGTTGAGGATAGATACAGGCATTCCGATAAACTGAACATCAAATTTCAAGCTCGGTTCAACTTTTGTGCTTGCATTATGAATACGGAAGCTGAGCTGCCATCCGTTATTCAAATACATCTCAACGGTATTGTTGCTTCCTGTTTTGAATTTAATCGCTACCAGTTCGGTCGGCAATTCAACAATGGGTACGCTAATTGCAGATACTTTGATTTTGCTTGGCTTATTCAAAGTGTCGTGCATATTGAATGTATGGATTAAAGTCATACGCTTCTTGTCGTGACTTACTACTTTGTAATAGTCACTTGTTCCGATAAGATACTCGACCATCTTTTCCGGCATAGAAGCATCTGCGTTGTATGCACGCTGTACCTCATTCATAAATGCGTTGAGCAGAGGAATATATACTCCATCTTCTTTATCGGGAAGTTCAGACCATTTTTTGCCCTTAGCCTTTTCTGCCTTGAGTCTGTCAAATATAGGTTTCACATCTGCCCAATACTGTGCAGAACAAGGAATGCCAAACCATTCCTTACCGAAATCCAAACCATGACTAAGGCGGCTATGCTTAACAGCTTCATGGTTGTGCTTGATGCTTAAACCAACTTCCCACGCAATATTGTTTCGCTTGATAACAATGTCACGGACATCGCCTTGGGTGCCTGCACCATCCTTTTGAAATTCAAGCAACAATTCGCAACCATCATCCTCGCTCATGCGTGGTTCCAATTCAAGAATTGTATCGACAGCAGAATTTGCCGAAATCTCAAACAGCTCTTGCATATCATCATCCATAACACTCCATGCACGCTTGTTCGCATCAAGGCTGGAATTGTTTACAATTCTTGTTTTTCTGATAGCGGACAAAGCTCTGTATAGGGTGTTTATCCAAGCGTACTCGTATGCTCGTCCTTGGTCGTTACTGTTTGTACTCATTATTTAGCCCTCGCTTTCTTCTTAGCAGAGGAAGCATCATTCTCGTCAATACCAACAACCTTGTCACCCTCACCATTTAAGTGCATCATAATAGCGACAGCGATTTCATACGCCAGATTAACAGGGACTGCGTTTCCAATCATTTTATAGGCATTATTGGTTTCAGTATAAATAAACTGGAAGTCATCAGGGAAACCTTGCACACGAGCGACTTCTCGAATCGTCATTCTTCTATAAAGATGTTCCTGTCCCTCAACGAAACGACAGTCGTTTTTATCAAACTTTACCATCTTCGGAGCAGAGGGGTGGAGCTGGCACTGACGGCCAGATGCTTGAACAGTAAACCCTTGCTCGTCCCAAGACTTAACTCTGTTTCTGCTCATGAAAATCGGAGAAAAAGCCCCGGTAAAATATTCATTGTTATTTACTGCAGCAGGGTTATGGTGGTTTCTCGGGCCGGCAGGAACTGCGGTTTCTTGAAGATCCCAGATAATATCTCGCAAAGTGAGCTTCTTATCATCATCTTCGGTAGAGCCTTTCGGAAACTTAAACTGAATATTCAAGTCCTTTCGGAAACCGATGTAAAATACTCTTTTTCTTTCTTCGGCAACGCCGTAATCTTTTGCGTTTACAAGCGTCAAAGTCACATCGTATCCGGCATCTTCAAACATGGCCAAAATATTCTGAACAGCTTCATTATGACGATTTGCAAGCATACCACTTACATTTTCGGCAAGGAAAAACTTAGGTCTAAATTCTTTAAGTATTCTGATATAGTCAAAGAAAAGCTGTCCTCGTGCATCTTCAATACCTCGCAAAGCACCAGCTTCAGACCAAGACTGGCAAGGCGGGCCTCCGATAATACCATCCACCTCTCCGTCGATGTACGGAGCAATATCATCTTTGGTAACTTGACGAACATCGCCCTCAATCAAATGTGTTTTGGGATGGTTTACTTTGAATGTTTCATAGATAGTAGGGTCGAACTCATTGGCAACAGGAACATGGAAACCTGCTCTTTCAAATCCGAGGTCGAGACCGCCGCATCCAGAAAACAAAGAAATTACATTCATAACTTTTTACTCCTTGTCAGTAGATTCTTCGCTGAACCATTCAGCTTCAATTTCTTCGTATGAAAGACCATGTGTTAAACAAAAGGCTTTCATTTCTTTCATCGCAGTAAGGTTTGGTTTGCTTTTACCTGTCTCCCAACGGTTTATGGTCGAAACAGATACTTTTAATTCCTTGGCAAAGGCTTCCTGCGACATAAAAGCCTTTTGTCTGGTTTTCTTAATTATGATTGGAAGTTGCATCAACCTATCATCCTCCTGTCGCAAAACTCGTATTATTATAGCACAAACCTTTCATTTTTTCAATGGGTGCGACGATAGTTCTGTGAAAAGAAGCAAAAAGTTTACATTTATGTACTTGCGGTCAGATCATCGGGTGCAAGCCCGACTTTCTGACCGCAGTTGCCATCTTACTTCATAGCTCGTCTGGAACGGAGTTTCTGTTCTTTCAAACGGTCTTTCATTCGCTTGTGGTAGTCTCGGACGGAAAGCTCAACAGGAACAGGGGCATCGTCCGGCAGATACTTGTGGTGTGGTACTCGCTCAACCTCCAATCTCATATTGTAGAAGAAGTTGCGATACCCGTCATCGGTGGCTTCCTCGTTCAGCTTGATTGCAAGAGTGAAGAAGTCTTTCTTGACAGTCGGGTCAACTGCCAGAGCTGCGGCGTGTCGCAGTCTCTCAACAGTCAAGCCACGGTTCGGACATCCGAAAGCGAACAGGATTTTCTTTTCATTCATACTCATCATCATAGTGTAGTCCTCCTTAGTGTTTAGGTGTTTTGTTCTGAAAGCCATTCTGTTTGGCATACTCGCTTGCTTTTCGTCTGCGTTCTTCGGTGTAGGGTGCTGTCAGACGGATGGAGAAACGCCGCTTGTCAATCTCAAAGGATTTACAGCCAATGTCGGCATCGTCCTCGGTCATTCGGCAGAGGTCGGGGTACTGCTCGGCAAAGGCGGTCAAGCGGTTCTTTAGGTCTGTGTTGTGGGTGCGGATATTAACGGTCTTTGAGCTTTCATCAAAGGAAATATCCGTGGTCTTTTCCACTTTGGTCAGTCCAGTTCTCAAAATTGCGCCTTTCTGCCCGACTGTAACGAAGTAGGGCTTTTTTGGGGTCTTTTTCTCGGCTCATAAGCTGTAAAAATCAGCGATTTTCAAATAGAAAATGCTCCGGCGATACATTCCTCGTCCAGAGCATTTCTATCGGCTATTTTTGATTTTTTACGGCTCTTGACCGTCAAGGTCATAGGTGCTGATTTCAGCCAGTTTCATGGTCAGCTCGGCATCGTAATAGCCCTCCATTTCCTGTCGGAGAGTGCGGAAAAAGCACTGATACCAATGCTCGGTGCCGTCCACGGAGAGCTTGACTGCCAGATTGAAAAGCAGCTTCTTGGTCTCGTAGTCGGGAGCAAGGGCGGCAATCAGATGGAGACGGTCAACGGTTGCATGGTAGTTGGGGCATCCGAAAGAGTACAGAGCTTTCTTCTCAAAAATGGTCATCTTCATAGTGTTGTTCCTCCTTGATTTTGATAAATGAAAAGCGACAGAGACTTCACAAGGAAATTCCTGTCGCTTTGTTGACGGTATGAAAATGTTGGATTAGGACTTGATGAAATCTCGCAGTCCGTAATTGAGTACGGCAACTCTGACAATCAGCCATTCAGCGATATGGGGGATGATAAATACCACAAAACTTACTGTCAGCATCTTTACTGCATCAGCTCCGGCAGTTACGCCGAACACAAAACCGATAACCGTAATGAGGAATATCAGCCCTGCAAGCAGATTGAAGATGATTGCAGAAAAGCTCGTGAAGAAAATACCCACCCATTGAATGATGGTTACTGCCAGCATCACCGGCAGAGCCAACAGCTTGAAAAACATCTTTATCAGAGCCATAGTGTTCTCCTTACTCGGTCTTTGGGAAGTATGGACTGCAAAAGACTTCGCACATCAGCAATGCTCCCATTGTAAAACCGTACTTAAATTGTTCCTCGTTGGTCATGTTGCCCTCGTCACAATGACGGTTGCAAAGCTGTTCCAGTCTGTCGTAGTCCTCCGGGCTGAGCTTCTGCTCAAAGTAGTTCATCAGCTCGGTCATTTCCATGCCGTTTTGTCGAAACTTGTCGGATTTTGGCACGACATTCTCGCTTGGGTAAATCTCCCCGTGGAATAATGCTTCTAAAATCACGGTGTCCTCCTTTCTCAACAGTAAATAAGCTCGCCCTTGATGGCTTCTTCTGCCTGTGCAACGCAAGCATTCATCTGGCGTACCCATTCGATTTGGTTTTCAGCTTTAAGTTGCTCCGTCACGCCGTAATATTTCATGAGCTGCGGCAGGATCACATCCATACGCCTCTTGGCAGTAGCTTCGATTTCCGCACAATGCTCATAGAGCGTTTCGGTCAGCACCATATCGGTGAAAGTAATGGGGTGTGCCAGTCGCAGATACTCTCTACGCATCCGTCCCCACTTGCCGAGACGGATATTCGGGTTCTTCAGCTTGATGTCGGGGATGTAGTAATCGCCGGATTTGATAAAATTCAGTTCCATAGTGACCTCCTTGGTGGGTTCATTGATGATTTCGATTTTCTCATATAATCCAGAGTCATCATTCAGAAACAAATCTCTGTGGTACTCTGCTTTGGCAAGGGAGTGATAGTAGTATTCTTCATCCGGCTTGCCGTCCTTGCGGACAAATCTAACTATCCAAAGTTCGTTCATGCGGGTATATCCTCCTGTTCTTTCTTTTTGTGGTAGTCATCCCTGCGTTTGGCAAGGTGGGCTTCGTATCTGGCGATTGCATCGGGGTCTCCAGCTTCTGCATCGGCTCTCATTTTCTGATAGCTTCTAACAGTAGCTTCACTCTGATACTTTCTCATTTCAGCCAGTTTCTCAGCGGCTTCGGGGTCGGTCTTGGCAAGCTCCACAAGGGCTTCACGCTCTGCCTTACGCTTGGCTGTGTGTCTGCGGTTGTATTCAGCCCTGCGTTCTACCATCAAAGCGGTATATTCGGGGTCATTTGCCATTCGCTCTTTCTGACGCTCGTTGCTTCGTTTAGAGGAAGCATTTTCTCTCGCTTTCAGAGCTTCAAACTCCTTGGCGGCTTCGGGGTCGGTCTTGGCTCTTTCTTTTAGCTCGGCTCGTGTCTCCTTTCTCTTTTTATCCTGTCGCTCGATACGCTTACGCTCGGCTTCAAGGAGCTTTTCTTGTTTGATACGCTCTTTCTCGTCCATCTGCCGGATGTACTCCGGGTCGGCTTCTCTGGCTTCCTTGATTTTCTGCTGTCTGCGTTGATTTCGTTCACGCTGCATGGCAAGCTGGCGTTCACGCTCTGCAATCGCATCGGGGTCTCCGGCTTCGGCAGCTTTCTTCAATTCAGCCATTTTCTTCTTTTTGATTTCATAAGCTCGCTTGCCTTTCTCTTGCTTCCTTTGCTGTTGCTCGGCATCAATAGCGGCAATGCGTTCTTCCTCAGAAATAGTCTCCGCAGGGGGATAGAATTGCCCGATGAAGTTAAAGTGAATATCAAGGACTTGCTGACGGTAAACGGTTCGTCCGCCCGTAGCTTCGTGAACCTCAATCCTGTCAATAAAGGCGTAGAGCATGGTGTCGGTCAGTTCGGTGCAGTCCTTGTATTTCTTGACAAGGGCGATAAATCGTCCTGTCTCGGCTTCCTTGACTTCATCGTACTGGATTTGGCTTTTCAGTTCCTCAACACGCCTTTCAAGGAGGATTTGTTCCTCGTCGTACTGCTGTATCATCCTCTGAGCCTGTCGCTCCGGCAGAGTGCCTTTCACAGAGCTTTCATAGAGGTTTTGTATCAGCTTATCAAGCTCTGCCATTCTCTTTACAGCCTGTTCAAGCTCCTGCTGTCCCACATCCGTATGCTTGGCTTTGTTATCGTCCCAGACTGTTTTGAGTTGGGCAATAAACTCAGCTTCGTTTTCAAGGACATATTTGCTGACTGCTTGGATGGAGTGCAGAATAGCGGCTTCCAGTACCGATGCTTTTACAAAGTGAGATACGCACTCATTGCCTTTACTGCGATAGTTGCCGCATTGAAAAGCGGAATCTGAATCGTAGTGCTTTTCTCTGTGTCCTGCATCGGGGCTGATGAAGCCCATCCTTGAACCGCAGTCGGCACAATACACCAGACCGGAAAGACGGTGAGAGTATGTTCCGTTGGCGGCTCTTGGTTTCTTTTTGGAACGCATCTTCTGAGCAATATCCCAAGTGTCTTGGTCAATGATGGCTTCGTGGGTGTCGGGGAATATCATCAGCTCGTCAGCGGTGGCAGGTCTGCGTTGCTTCGTTTTGAAGTTCTCGCAGATGGATTTGCCCAACACGGTATGACCGAGATATTCCTGCCTGTCAAGGATATAGCCAACGGTGGTAGCACTCCATCGGTATGGATCTGCAACCTCCTTGTGTCGGCAGTTCTCCGGCGAGTTCTTGGCAGCATAGGCAGACGGTATCAGTATCTTTTCCGCTGTCAGCATTTCGGCAATGGTGGTAGTTCCGATTCCTTGGCAAGCCAGACGGAATATCTTTCTGACAACCTCTGCGGCAGGCTCGTCAATGATTAGCTGCTGCTTATCATCCTTGCTTCGCTTGTATCCATAAGGGATAGAGCCGCTGCATCTCATGCCTTTCTGCATCCTGGACTTGAATACAGCCTTGATTTTGTTGCTTGTATCTTTGGCATACCACTCGTTCATAATGTTCAAGAACGGGGTAAGGTCATTTTCGGTAGGATTGGCACTATCAACGCTGTTGTTGATAGCGATAAAACGCACACCCTTTTTCGGGAACACGATTTCGGTGTAGTAACCGACTTGCAGATAATTACGACCAAAACGAGATAGGTCTTTTACAACAAGGGTCTCTACATGACCTGCTTCGATTTCTTCAAGCAGGGCGGCAAATCCGGGACGGTTGAAGTTCGTGCCGGAGTAGCCATCATCAGAAAAGTGCCTTATATTGCGTAGCCCTTTCTGTCGGGCATATTCTTCCAAGTACATTTTCTGATTCTGTATGGAGTTCGACTCGCCAGCCTGTTCATCGTCTCTGGACAGTCGCTCATACAAAGCTGTGATTTTGATTTCTTCTTTCTTCGCCACGGTTTCAACCTCCCTTCGTTATGTAATTTTGGTATTTAAGTGCTATGTAACACGCTGCGGTTGTCTATCCTCTTATATTGTAACCATTCGGGTCTGTAACCACATAGCTGGAGTGCATCTGGAGAAGATTCGGTTTCAGCCAGAACCTTGTTTTTCCTGAACCTGAACCTCCGATAATCAAAACATTTTTGTTTCTGGCATTGGCAGGATTCTTCGGTCGGTTGGACATCATCAGCCGTTCCGTTTTCGTCAGGATGATGTTGTCCTCAAACTTCGGAGCGGTGAACGGCTCAATGTCTTTGGCTGTACCCCAACGGGCAGAACCATACTCCACATTGTGCCGGTACTTCTTGGCGTTTTTGCTTTTCAGATAAACCGCAAGCCGAAGCCCTGCGCCACAGGCAATTCCCACCAGCAAATCCAGCGGGTAAAAGCTGGGAAGTGGATTGCCCAGAGCAACCGGAAGGACATAAAAAAAGCTGAGGATTTTTGCAGAAGAATCTGCACCCTCAGCCAACCGCCATGCTTCTCCAAGATTCGTTGCAAACAATCCCACCAGAATATACGGGATGTTCAGAATCAGGAGCTTTTTCAAATTGATTCTGTTCATCACAAATCACGCTCCTGTTTCTTTTCCCGAACCTTCCTGGGGATAGCTGCTACCATCTCTTTGAACTTCTTCAGCTGTGCCAGAACGCTCGGTTTCTTATCCTTCGTCAATGACCTTGCCTGATGTTCCTTACAGATAGCATCCAGGGCATCTGCGTCCTTGGAACGGACAAAGACAAGATAACGGGGAGGATCAACAGACTTGTCTTTTCTTACGGCAAAGTCCACACCGTATTTCCTGGCGAGCCTTTCAAAATCCCGGATGCCATCCTTATCAATTTCCACATTGGTGGCACCCTGATTCTGTCCCAGCAGCTGTTTCACGGACTGTTTTCCGTGAACCGCCGTATCTCTGGTTCCTTTTCTCGCCTTGACCTTTTCCCGGTGCTGCAAATATTTGCGAATACCGGCAATGATACTTCGAGCAGTCAGCCTTGTCGTGCTGATTGCCAGATTTATCGTCCTGTTTTCAACTTCTTCCTGCATGAATCATCACCTCCTGCAAGCAGTAGAGTGAATATCATCGTGCCATATCTCTGCGGTCGTAATACAGATTTCCTCTGGCAACATTGGCATGACTGATAATCTTGATGTTACCGGCTTTCTGGTTGTCCAGAGCTTTCTGATACCCGGCTTCGCTCAGATACAGACGGTTTCTCTCGCCTTTCCAGCCAACAGGGGATTCATTGGTCAGCACATCAAAGATAATCATATGCTTTGTGGCTTCATCGAATCTTGCCAGGTCCATATAGGTATGTCCCTGATACTCCTTGGCTCCTGCCTGTATCCTGCGGCGTTCCATCAGCTCTGCAATCGTTGAGCTTCTTTCCATGATGCCTCCTTACAGCGCATCTCGATCAGGGCTGCTCTTGCGTGGGGCAGAGTCAGCCTTGATAGGCGCATCTTCTTTTTTGACCATATCATCGGGCAACGGCAAAGCCATGATACTGCGCCCCATGCGGACGAAGGTTTCAGGCTGATGGAAATGTTCTTCAAACTGCTTCATCAGCTCCGGGGAAAGGGAGGAAAAATCCTCCTCGCCCAAACCGACAACCAGAAAGTCACCGGCGATGATGTCGTAGATCTCGCCGTCTCCGTCCCGCAACGCACGATTCAGGTCTTTCCCCATGATTTTTCCCTCATCGTGCATCACCAATGCGACAGGCTCATTAAAAGGATAAACAGCTTCAATGTCGCCACCGACAGCTTTCTGCAAATCCTCCAAATCGCAGCCGATCTGAACCTGCTGGGGATACATATAGGGCTTTACCAGAAGCACCGTCATGGTTTCTGCCTGTTCCTGCTGAATCTCACGTTCCTCCGTAGTGCCAAACTCAACGCCGGTAAAGTTCTCGGAGTCCAGAATGTACTCGGAATTGTAGTAGGCTGTTCTGACCTGTTCTTCTGCATCAGCACGGGACTTAGCTTCCACCGTTACCGTCTTTTCCAGCGTCTCCGTGATTTTTACATCGTATTCCTTCAAACTTCATTACCTCCATTTCCTCAGATATAAGAAAAGCGGCTATCCATGAACCTGTTACAGTTCATAAATAGTCGCTTCATGTTCCCACTGGGGGACACACATAGATTCCAGTTCCTCGATCAGTTCCTCCGGGGAAAAGAACAAATCCTCCGCATTTTTCAAAATCTTTTTGAAAGCCCGGTACTCCGTCACATAACCGGTATCATCAGACCCGATCAGCATTGACACACAGCGGACAATGGCAAAGTTCATATCCTCCATAAGCCACAGTTCGGTTTCATAGGTGGTTTTGATTTCATCCAAAACCGCCTGTTCCACATCGGAAATAATGAGACAGGCACGCTGGTCAAACAGTTCCATGCCACGGTAATTGAAGCATTTCTCATAGCCACCGGCTACGGAATACTGATATACCGTCTGTGCCGCACCTCTCAATGCGGTGCAAACCTCCGGCAGACACAAACCACCGGCATAGCCGATCTCATCTTCATCATACCCCTCATAATCTTCGGGAGAAAACAGCTCAAACAGCCAGTCGATTGCTTTACTCATTTCTCTTTCGTTAAACATCGGATTCACCTTACCTTTCCATAGATTTCTCTCGTTTCTTCTGCCATTGCTCCAGCAGCTGAATGATTTTATCCTCCATCTGCTTGCTGGTATAGGACTTCGGGAAGTATTTCCGCAGGGAGTCTGTTTTGAATGTCACCCTGTCCAGCTCGCCCTTTTTGACCTCATTCATAATCTCGCACATAGCGTCCAGCGTACACTCGCCCTCCTGTGCGAGTTTTTTGATTCTCTGTGCCTGTGAAAGTGAAGGCGCAGCCTGGGCAAAGTCCATAGCAGAAAGAAAATCCTGCTGTTCTTCTCTTGCCAGATAAGAAAGTTCCACCGCCGGATTAAATTTAATCTGACCGTTATCCACCATATCCAGAAGTTCGGGGATAAGCTCGGTTAAACGAATATAGCGTTGCACTTGTACACGACTATCGCCGCTCTGTTCAGCAACTTGATTTACTGCCCACGACTTCTGCCCAAGTTGGGCAGAAGTTAAATCACTTCTTGCACCTTGATGTTTCAGGGCATCTAACTTCATTTTATAAGCATAGGCTCTTTCACTCGGCAGAATGGTTTCTCTCTGCAAATTCGCATCGACCATCAAAATAATGGCGGCATCATCATCCATATCACGGACGATAACGGGCATGGTTTCTTTCCCGGCAAGCTCTGATGCACGGTGCCGCCTGTGACCGGAGATGATCTCATAACCGCCATCCGGGTCGGGACGGACAATCGCCGGGGTGAGAACACCGAAGTCACGGACGCTTTCAACCGTTTTCATCATATCTTCATCGTCTACCACCCGGAAGGGATGTCCCTCAAAGGGGTGCAATTCAGAAAGCGGAATTTCCTGCACCCGCTCCTGCTGGGCTTCGGCTCGTGACTGGTCGGTAGAGAAAATATCATCGTACCCCTTCAAGCTGATGTTTGCGCCTTTTTTCTGCATTTTTTAACACCTCCTTTGTCAGAACCCGGTAGGCATCAGCGACTTTTCCTTTGGGATCGTGCTTAAAGATACTGGCTCCTTCGGCACTGATTTCCTCTGCACGAACAGAACGGGGAATGTCTGTCTTGTAGACTTTCAGCTTTCCTCCATAACTTTCCCGGATCAGATTGCTGATGTCCTTGGAATAATTGGTTCTGCTGTCCACCATCGTCAGAAGAATACCCTCGATTTTCAATTTTGGGTTGATTTGTCGTCTGACCTTGTTGATGGTTTCCAGCAGCTGTTCCAAGCCCTTTGCCGGAAGATATGCCGCCTGAACAGGGATCAGCACATTGTCGGCAGCTGCCAAAGCATTGACTGTCAGCATACCCAAAGAGGGCATACAGTCCAGAAGAATGTAGTCATAATTCTGCTTGACCGTATCCAGGTACTGACGGAGAATGGTCTCCCGGCTCATGGCATTGACCAGGGAAACCTCTAAGCCTGACAGTTCAATATTGGCGGGCATCAAGTCCACACCTTCCGGGTGATGAAGAATGCCTTCGCCGGGGGCAATCGGCTTTTCCATCATAATCTTTCCCATCATGTCGGAAAGGGTGGGAGATAAGGTATCCGGGTACGGATTTCCCAGACTGACTGTTAAAGAAGCCTGCGGGTCTGTGTCTACCAGCAGAACCTTTTTGCCCTCCATCGCCAGTCCCACACCCAAATTTTCCGTGGTTGTGGTCTTGCCCGTGCCGCCTTTCTGGTTGACTACGGCAATGACGGTTGCTTTTTTCGACAAATATCTTTACCTCGCTTTCTATTCTGTGTATACTGCATTGATTACCACCTCCCTCCAAGTTTCCCCGAAGCCATATCATGCCTGACCTTTGCGTCATAGTGGGCGCTTATGGTGTAGGGGGCATTGTATATCGAAGCAAGTAAATACTGCTTGATATTGCGAACATCGGTTGTGTTCTCTTTGAAAGAACTCATTACAAATCTGATGTGTTCAGAATCCAGCTTCATAAAACTGCTTTTGACAATTTCAATGGGCTTATCATCACTGGCAATTCGTATTTGCTTCCGATTACTGCACATGACTTCAATAATCAAATGCAGAATTAGATCGAGTATCTCATGGTCATACGGATAATCCTGTTTCAGATAGTCCATAGAAAGCTGTTCATAAAAATACTGATAATATCGGGTAAATTCGTCAGTCTCATCGACTTCCTTTCCACAAAAACCGGAAGGAAAGAAAGGATCAGTATCACTAAAATCAATATAATTAGTATCAGTATTATTACCTTGTGCTTTTGACAGTTCTTGAATTGTGTTTTTGACAACTCCAGAATTGTCCTTTTGACAATTCAAGAATTGTCTTTCCACAGAACCGGAAATGAAGTTCTTTACATAGATCAGGTTCGGTTTCCCAAGTCCCTGTCGCTTGCGTTCTATCAGACCGCATTTCTTTTCCAGCTCATCCAGCAGCTTCACCGCTTTCTTTTCAGCACAGCCTAACGCACCTTTGATTTCTTCAATCGTGAAGATGATATAGACACGGCCTTCCTCGTCCAGCCAACCGTTCCGGGCTGAGAGGTTCATGCGGTCAAGCAGAATACCGTAAAGCAGCTTGGCATCGGTTGATACATTCCAGAAGCAATCCTCGGTGAATAGCACCTTCGGAACACGGTAGAATGCGAACATCTCCGCTTGCTGCCCATAGAAATAATCATACGTCACTCATCCTCACCACCTCTTTCTGCGGGAAATACTCTTTTTTCAGAGGGGTTCTGCGGAAAGTCGTATCCTTCAGTTTATACGGACATCTGACAAAATAGCAGAAGCGGTACTTCCATCGGGGTTGATAATACTCGCAGTCTTTGCAACATTTCGGCTTGTCACGGCGATTGCGTTCATACTCATACATATCAACGCACCCCCACTTCCTTCATAATCTTCCTGGTACACCAGCCGATGCAGGGATGATCCCGCCCATAAGGACAACCTTCACATTCCGACTTCGGCTTTGGGGATACGGAGATTAAGTAGTAACAATTTTCTTCGCCCAGACAGCAGCCCGTTTTATTGTTTTTCCAAAAATGACAGTAGCGGCAGTCGTTTGGCTTGTCTGGGGAATAGACGATTTTACTCAAAAATCAAACCTCCAATCTTTCAGATTTACCCATGAATTTTGGGCATAAAAAAAGAGCGTCTATCCATCCCCGATACAGGGGCAAATAGACGCTCTATGTACATGGTAGTATTCAATTTTATTTCTTATAACGGCTTAGCACTCGGAACATCCGCCTTTTGAATTAGCAAGGTTTTTAGCACGTTTTTTCGCCTAATTAGCTGGAAGCGCATTTTCATTAGCAAAAACGGCCCTTTTTCTGCTAATGATTAGCAGAAATTTTTGTCTTATCACAGCAGTTCGATTTTTTAGGGCTTGTCAAAAATCAGAATTTGAAGTAAAATTTGAAAACATTATTTCGTCTCAGCAATCACACTGGAATTTGTTAAAAAAAGCCGAAAACCCTTGAAAACAAAGGCTTTCGGCGTTGTTAGCTGGCGTCCCAAAGAGGACTTGAACCTCCGACCCCACGCTTAGGAGGCGTGTGCTCTATCCAACTGAGCTATTGGGACGTATTTAATTTTTTTGTCAGCCTCCGTAATTATCGGACTCAGCTCCCAACTAAGGTTTTTCCAAGGTGAGCGTTGTAACGTAACCTTAGGAGGCGGACGCTCTATCCTGCTGAGCTACGGAGACATTTACCAACAATTATTCTATCTTATTTTTGAAAAAGAGTCAATCACTTTATGCGGGCGGGATGAAATATATCTTGGAGACGGCGCCGGGTACTGATGTTTTTTCGGACGGCGGTGAAGGAGACGGCAGCCCGGGGTGCAATTTTCTGCTTTTGAGGGAAAAAGCGGGTTCCTCTTGAAAATAGAAAAAGAAATGGTAGAATATTGGACAAAGGACACAAAAGTGTTTAAGGAGGTGCAAAACATGCCGGCGAGGACAAAAATCATTGCGGCGTACCCATCGCTTTCGCCTGCGGAGCGGCAGGCGGCGGACTTTATCCTTTCCGATCCGGATGCGGTTCCGCATCTTTCGATAAAGCAGATTGCGGCGCGGGCGGGGGTCAGTATGCCGACCGTGACGCGGCTTGTACGGCGGGCGGGCTACAGCGGTTTTACGGAGCTGCGAATTGCGCTTGCCGGAAGTTTTACCAAAAACAAACCGGTTGCATCGGGCGATGATGACGGCGAGTTTTTCAGCAAATTGATGCTCGGCCAGATGCGTTCGGTCGAGGCAGCGCTTAAGGCTGCGGATGAGGAAAGAATTTGCGCACTTGCCAAACGGCTTGTGACGAGCACGGGGTGTGTGCTGCTGTGCGGTGCGGGAGCAGCGGCGGGGATTGCCGAAAGTACGGGCAGCGCACTTGTTGAACTCGGAATCCGTGCGGTTTGCCCGCAAAAACCCGAAACCCGGGCGGCATATTCCGCGCTGCTCGGTGAAGGAGACACTCTGTTCTGCATCCGTTCCGAAGGAAGCAGGGAAAGCGCGCAGCAACTGACGGAATGCATTCGAACGGCAAAAAAGGGTGGTGCGTACACTGTTTTTGTTTGCAATGAGCCTTGCATTTCGGCGGAGAGTGAAGCGGATTGCAGCATTTGCACAACATGCGAAAGCGATATTCGCAGACTTTTGGGCTATGCAACATCGGCATCGCTTGTTGCGTTTACGGAAGCTTTACTCGCGCTCACGGCGCGATATGCGGGAAAAATTCCGGAGAACGCATATCGGGGAAGAATGCAGTGAACAGCTGAAAGGGAATATAAACAAAATGAGAATCATTGAGGATTTGCATACACATACATATTACAGCCACGGCAAAAACGGCCCGCGCGACAATGTGCTTCGGGCGTTGGAGCTCGGACTTGAGGCGGTTGCGGTCAGCGAACATGCGGGCGGCAACATGTATTACGGTGTCCGCAGGAAAAAACTGGAGCGGCTGAACGCGGAGCTTGCGGAACTGCGTCGGGAGTTTGACGGACGTATCCGCGTGCTGCGCGGCTTGGAATGCAACGTAATGAATTTCGGTGAAAGCGATATCCCGAAGGACCGCAGCGAATATGATGTCATTATTCTTGGGTACCACAAGGGAATTCCGCCGGTGAACAGATTTGCGCGGCATATCCTTTTCGAAAGTTTCGGCGGGAAATCGACTCCGCGGCGCAACACCGAATCGCTCATGGCGGCGGCGGAAAAGGGTCATGCAGATATTATTTCGCACCCGAACCTTTATTTGACTCTGGACATTCCGTATCTTGCGGACTGTGCAAGGCAGCTTGGCATTTTGCTGGAAATAAACTCCTCGCATGTAAGCCTGACCCCGGAGGAGATAAAAACGATACACGAACACGGGGCGGGGCTTATCATCGGCAGTGACGCTCATGTCAGCTCCCGTGTCGGTGATTTTGCAAACGGAATCGAATTCGCAAAACAGGCGGGAGTTTTGAATTCGGTTGTTAATATTGAATTATAATGCAGAATGCACGGTGCATCGACCGATGTCCGAAAGTACGGAGGCTCAGGTTCGGAAGAACCGCCTGCAAAGCTCCGAAAGCGCGGCCTCGAGCTGCGCACAGCTGCGCCAGCCGCTTCCGATAGGTGCGTTCGGACGGCTTTTTCCGTGAAAATCGCTTCCGCAGGTTGCAAACAGTCCGAATTCACGGGAAAGGGAAGAGAAAAGCCGCGTTTCACCTTCCGTTGCGGCACCGTAAAAAGCTTCAATACCCCATATTCCCTTGTCGGCAAGGTCGCGGACAAGCTCATGCGGATCGCATTTTTTCATCAGCATCGGGTGGGCAAGTATTGCAGCTCCGCCCGCGCCCGTAACGGCATCGATGACAGCCTGCGGAGAGGGGTGTTTTTGCTTTATATCCGCAAGAGCGTCTCTGTTCAGTATGCGGCGGAAGGCATCGGCTGTGTTTTCGGCGTGGCCTGCTGCGGCGAGCGCGGCAGCATAGTTTGCGCGGGTCGTGGATTCGCTGCGGATAAGATAATCCGAAACATCCATGCCCATTTTGCGCAGCTTGATTTCAAGCAGACGGTTGCGCTCCTCGCGAAGAGCGGTTTGTTCCGCAAGCAGTTTTTGAAAACACGGCGCGTCGATATCCTGCCCGATGCCGAGAATGTGAAGCTTGTCGGCATAGTCCGCTTCGGCCTCAACTCCGGGAAGCATCCGAAGCCCAAGCTGTGCGGCACGGAACAGCGCGGCGGGAACTCCGCGCACACAATCGTGGTCAGTCAGCGCGAGCAGCTCAATTCCGGCGGCTTTTGCAAGCTCAGCAACATGTTCCGGGGATTCGCTTCCGTCGGAACAGCGGGAGTGTGTGTGCAAATCATACATTGTGTTTTCCTCCGTGTACACGGCGAAGCCCGTGCGGGTGATTCGGCCGTGCTTTAGTCTGTCGGAATGCCGACTGCGTTTGAAATAATTATACATGAGACCGCGGAGAAATGCAACGGCGGAACAAAAACAATATATCTGCCGGAGATGATTGTCGGAAAAGCGCGTATATTGTATAATGAAAGGATGCGGGAGTTTACGCATGAAGGGCGGGAAACTCAAAAAATATCGAGGCGAAAACCGATATGATAAACGTGAAAGAAAAGAAAACCGAACGAACCGAAAAAATCGGGAAAGGACAAACAGCACCGAAAAGAAAGAAAACGGCGACGGTCGAGCGCATTGCGCAGGCGATAGGCTCAAAACGTTTTCTTGCAATTGTGCTGTGCTGCTGTGCTTGGGCGGTGTTCCATGCAGTGAACATGTATGCCGTTTATTCCGATTTGCTTAAGCGCGTTCGGGATGCGCTTCCGATTTATTCCGGAGAGGAAATGCAGCGATTTGCGGAGCTGACTTCCGACCTGATATATACTTTCAGAGTCACGGCGGGAATTTACTGCATACTTGAATGCATTTTGCCGATTGCGGCGGCGGCGGCATTTGCGGCGGTGCATTGCGATGCACGGCGGGGACAGCTTGCGGAGGGTTCGGGAATTCCGCTGCTTCGAATGACGCTTGCGGTGCAGGTTGTCATCGGAATTGCCGCAGCCGTGACGCTGTGCCTGCTTGTCGTCTGTGCGGCGGAACTGGAGCAAGATATAATCGTTTTTCGCAAAACCGTACTTAACATCATTGCAACGCCTCCGCCCGTGTTTACTCCGATGCGCATTGCGGCGATAATAATTACTGCGGGCGGGATAAATGCTGCGCTGTGCACACTTGAATGCTTTTTGTTCCGCATGTTCGGAAACGTTCGAAGTCAGCTTTCTGCGGAGCCGAACGGCGGCAGGGCGGAAATACGGCTGCAGCGGGCGGAATATCTGCTGTTCGGTCTCGGGCTTGCTTCGGCGGCGTGCGCGATTGTTCTGCTTACGGCGATTGTGGCAATGGGGCAGCGGCATCCGTCCGTTTACAAAAGCGGAATCATCAATGCGTTCAATCCGCCGGCATTTGCCGCCGCGGCGTGTGCGCTTTTCACCGGTATGAAGCTGTGCAGAAGCTGTGAACAACATGAAGCTGTGAACAATAAGAAAAAAACTGCTGCGGAAGATGCAGGCAGCTAAAATGGGATACAAATCCGTTTATAACGAAAAAAAGCAGAGCCGCTGCGGCGAACTCTGCTTTTTGTTGTTCTTGCGGGAAGAGTCTCGGAAAGTCGCTTTTGCGAAAACGGTTTGTTTAACCATCTTTTTCACAAAAACACGAAACACTAACTCAACCGACGGCTGAAGGAACCGTTATTTTTCGTCCTTTGAATCGTCGCACTCGGAGAACACAGCCCTGAGCCTGTCAAGAATATCAATTATATATTCTTTGTTGAGCGTGTAATAGGTTTTTGCGGTGCGCAGATCGCATTCCACAAGGTTTGCCGCAACAAGGCGCGCCATATGATGGGAAATGGTGGTGGGGTGCAGCGCGGTCTTTTCGGAAAGCTCCTGTCCGTAGGCGGGGCTTTCGCGAAGCAGATTGATAATGTCCAAACGGCTCGGCTCGGAAAGGGCTTTGAACAGCATTGCGAGTTCCTCGGGGGAAGAGATAATGTCGCGAACGCTTGAAACAAGGTCATAACCGATGCCCATGAGAACCATGCCGCTGTCCTTTCCGGTATCGTCCTGATACTGCTTGACGAAAGCAGCAATATGGTCATACATGAAGATGGAGCAGTAGGGAGTCATTTCGATATCGTCGGGAAGTCCCATTCCGTAGCAGTCGTTAACCTTTTTGAGGACGCCGCTGCCTTCGGGATAGCGTTTGGAAAATGCGGAGCAGATTGATGCAACGTTTTCGCGTTCACGGCGCATTGCATTGAGGAACCCGTCAACAAGCAGGGATACGCGTTCGGAATAGCTCTTGTATTTGAACAGGAGCTTCATTACGCCGAGTCGGGCCTGCTCATCAAGGCCGGTGTTTTCAAGCCGCTCATAGAAGACATCGGAAGTGATCTCCTCGGTCACGGTTGCGGTGCCGGGGGATTCAAGAACGCTCAGAATGTCAACCATGATGTCTTCATCGGTTTTTGAATAAATATATTCAGTGAAATTCTCCGGATCAATACCGTCGCGAATTGCGGGGAAGACCATCATGTACATAATGCTGTTGCTGCATGCGAAGGGTGTGGGACTGCTGCAAACAGGAGTCAACAGCTGACTAAGCTCGCGTTTACCCACACGAACAAGGTAGTCAAGGCGATCCTGAAGGTCTGCAACCGGAGAGAGGAGCCTTAAGAATTCGTTTGTTTTTGAAGGAAATCTTGTGCACAATCTGTCGAGTTCGATGCGAACGAGACGACCTTCGGCTCTGCGGTGGAAGTATTGAAGAGCTTCAAAGAGGGGATTGATGTTTATCATACGGGAGACCAACCTTTCGTATTTTTGTTTTATACTCTTTTATTCTAATGCATTTAAAAAAATATGTCAAGTACAGAATTTCCTGTTGACAAGATATTGTTGGGCATTGTACAATGCATAGGATACCAATCCTATAACTGTGGTTGGAGAAGGAGGATAAACATGAAACTCAAACGTTTGGCGGCACTTGTGCTCGCGGTTATGATGACATTGGCCGCAGCTTCCGTGACGGGGCTTTCGAAGCTTGCGGCGGAAGGAACACAAAAGCCCGAAAAGTCCGTTGTTGATGCGGCGGGCGCAACATGGTACCACGCCGATGCAGGCGAGGAACTGCGTTTTGATGACGACTCAAGCTATTGCTTTGAAAGCGAAAGCTGGATTATGCGTCAGAAGAGCGGGAACACGATTGACGAAGCTGTTTTCGACGGCATCACGCCCGATAATGTTCAGACATTGACCGATGAAAACGGCGAGACCTACACCGTTTCAATGTATTCCCAGGCAACGGTTGTTGCAGCACTCAACCGCATGCTCGGCAAAGAAACGAAAAAACCCGAACGAACCCTTGTTGAAAGGTACAAAATTGATGATGAAGGCATGATTGACGTCATTATCAAACTTTCCGGCGATGCCGTGCTCGAAAACGGCGGCGCGGTTCTCGGCGAAGGACTTACCAAACAGCAGTCCGCCGCACGCGAAAAGCTTGCAGCGGAACACGAAATCATTAAAAAGCGCATTGAGTGCGCCGCTTCGGCAATCTCTTTTGAATATGATTTCACCCTGCTCTGCAACGGCTTTGCGGCAAGCGTACCTTTCAACGAGGTTTCGCGCATTGCGGCGGTTGCGGGCGTTGAAAGCGTTGAATACATGCCCGTGTTCGAAATTCCCACGGAAAGCTATGAAATCGTTCGTCCCGACGACACAAAGATGACGATTGCGAACGATGTTATTGAATCCCGCTACGCGTGGGATCTCGGCATTGACGGCAGCGGCATGGTTATTGCAATTATCGATACAGGCATCGATACCGATAACGAATGCTTTGCTCCCGGGCTTGAAACAGTCAAACTGACGCAGGAGGACATCAGCCGCATAATCGCCGAAAATCCGGATATGAACATGCTTGCGCTTCGTCCCGGAACGACTGCGGAACAGGTTTATATCAACGATAAGATTCCGTTCGCATTTGACTATGCGGATAAGGACTGCGATGTTAACCACGGCGGACAGGCTTCCGCACACGGCACGCATGTTGCCGGCATCGCAGCGGGGCAGGCGGTCGAAAGCGCGGGCACAAGCTTCGGACTGACCTCACTCGGCGTTGCACCCAAGGCGCAGATCCTGCCGCTCAAGGTGTTCAGCAATCGCGATGCTTCCGCAACTCTCGGCAGCGTTGCGGCCGCAATGGAGGATGCGATCGTTCTCGGTGCGGATGCGATAAACCTCAGCCTCGGTGCTGTCGGCGGTCCCGTGTATTACGAGGACTATACAGAAGTTTTTGATGCGGCACTTGCCAACGGCATCAATGTTGTTGCTTCTGCGGGCAACTCCGCTTCTTCCACTTACCACAGCCTTTGGGAAGCGGATCTCGGCCTTACGGATAATCCCGATATCGGCATGGTCGGCATGCCCGGAAGCTTCAATTCCGTTTTGACGGTTGCAAGCCTTAACAACCCCGAATACTTCGTTGCGATTCAGACTCAGGATGCGCTGCTGTTCGATGATGCATATCCCGAATACGGCGGCTCATGGAAATCCCGCTACGACGACAAGGCGGATTATGAGTACAAAGTTGCAACCCGCATCGGCGGACACAGCTACGAGTACAGCATTTTTCATACCACCATCGACAATGCGGATCTTTCCGATGTTTCCGGCAAGCTTCTGTTTGTTGATTATAACTCCGAACTGACGATCGATGAACATGCGGCGTTTGCACGCGAGGCGGGTGCGGCTGCACTGTTTATCTTTGACTCTTCAAGAGAAACCACCTTTGTTGACACAACGAGAGAGGATTGGACCTATCCCGTTGCGGCATACAAATACGATTCGCTGACCAAAGCTCTTGAACCGTCCCACCCGGCGACGATTCATATCAACCCCTATTGGGATATTGACGATCAGGGCGGTTACATGTCCTCATTCTCAAGCTGGGGCACAACCGGCGGACTGACCATCAAGCCCGAGATAACGGCCATCGGCGGCAATGTTTTCTCCGCATATAACGGCAGCGGTGCATACGCACTTTCAAGCGGCACGTCAATGTCCGCTCCGATGACGGCGGGCAGCGCACTGCTTGTTCGTCAGTACCTGATGAACAATTTCGATATTCCTGCGGCGGAACTTCCGGAAATTGTGAACAACCTGCTCATGAGCGCCGCAACTCCGGTGCTCAATCCCGACGGACTTACCTATTCCCCCCGTTATCAGGGCGCGGGATTTGAGAACATCCGTGCAGCAATGACCGCCGGTGCCTACATCACCACCGAATGCGGCAGGGCAAAGCTTGAACTCGGCGATGACCCGCAGAAAACAGGTGTTTACAACCTCAATTTCACCGTTGTGAACATGACCGATGCGGACAAAACCTATACTGTTGATGCTTCCGTTCAGACGGAAAGTGCGGAGACGGGCCGAATCAATGCGGACGGCACCCGCCGTTATCTCATGACCCAGACCCCGCACATGCTGAATTCCGAAATTGCGGGCAACGGCGCGATTACGGTTCCCGCGGGCGGTTCAACCGAAGTTTCCGTAACGATTACGCTCACCGAGGAAGATATCGCTTATATCGAAAAGTACTTCCCGAACGGCATATATGTCGAAGGTTTCGTGACTCTCACCGCAGGTGAGGAGAACGGCGTTGATCTTTCCGCCCCGTTCCTTGCATTTTACGGCGACTGGCTTGCCCTGCCCGCAATTGAGCAGAGCAGCTACTATGATTTCACCGAAATTGAAACCGGTGAATGCGATGCAACCCATGTTGTCAACGGCGTATACACCTATGATGCAAATTACGATGAGTATATCGGCCTCGGAACAAGCATGGCTTGGCCGAACAACAGCGTTTACCCCACGGAGGAACTCGGCACGATGCGCTATGTTGCAAACCGCAACGCGATCTCTCCCAACGGGGACAGCATCCGCGATGCGATCGATGCGATCGCAATCGGATTGAACCGCAATGTTGAGAATTTTTATTACAGCGTTGCAAATGCAGAAACGGGCGTTGAATACTACCGCAAGGATCTCGGTTTTGTGCCGAAGACGTATTATAATGACAATGCGGGTCAGGCACTTTACGTCGGAGCCTATGATAACGAGGAGTTTGACTGGGATTATACCGACCTTGAAGGCAACCCCCTGCCCAACAACACAAAACTTACTGTTGCATTTTGTGCGGAACTGGCTTATAATGGCAGGGAGCGCACCGAAAAGTGGGAGATGCCGCTCACGATTGACACCGAAAGCCCAATCAAGAATGTTTCCATGGTCAGCTATGAATGGGAATATGAAGAATGGAGCGATGAGGAAGACGACTATGTCGGCACGGGTGAATACTACCACGTTCCCACTATCGTCATTGACTACAGCGAGAATCAGTACATGGACTGGAACTGCGGCAGGGCTGCATATGTTAGCGGTGCCAGCACAAGCAAAGTGTTCCACAATTCCGTTGAACCCGGTACCGTGAACGGAACGACAAGGCTCGGTCTCGGTCCGGACGATCTGAGCGACATCAACAGTTTCCTCTTCCTTGAATGCATGATAAGCGACTATGCGGGCAACGGCTTGTTTATTCGCATCGAGCGCGATGATCGCCCCGGAATCTACAACTCCGGCGAGCTTTCCGACAGTGTTGTAAATCTCCGCCCCGGCGAGACTTACACCGTCAGCGCACATTCCGATATCTGGGATTTGTTCACGGATTTCGACTTTACATGGAGTGTTGAGGATGAATCAGTCGCATCGGTTGCCCCGAATGATGGTGATGTTTTCTCCGCAACGATAACCGCAAACGAAATCGGCAGCACCACACTGAAGCTTACGAACGGCTTCCTTAAGGAGATGACCTGCACGATTAACGTTGTTGCCGAAAACTACGACATCTCCGCTTCGGCAGGACTCGGCGGAACAATATCGCCCGACGGAACAACCACTGTTGATTCTCTCGGTTCTGCATCGTACACGATTACTCCGAATGAGGGCTGGCATGTTGCGGATATCATTGTTGACGGCGAATCAGTCGGTGCCGCAAATGAATACACCTTCGACTGCGTTATTGCAAACCACACGATCGAGGCTGTGTTCGCAAGCGATAACTACTTTAATGTTTATTTCGTTGACTGGGACGGCACAACGATCAGTGTTCAGACAGTCGGCTACGGCATGGATGCGGAAGCACCTGCCGACCCCGTGCGTGAAGGCTATGATTTCATCGGCTGGAGCGGAAGCTTCACCGGAATCACGGCAAACACCGTCCTTGTTGCACAATATGAACCCGCAAGCGGAATCCTTGCGGGCGATGTTGACGGCGACGGCATTGTGACCGCCGCAGATGCTCTGCTCGTTATGCGTTATTGCAGCGACCTTGCGGAGCTGACCCCCGAACAGCTTGAGGCTGCCGACTTTAACGGCAACGGCGTTGTTGAGCTTATCGACGCGCTGCTTATCCTCCGCGCTGTTATCTGATTTGCTGCTGACGGCCGTTATCATGGCACGAACGGTAACAGCCTTTCAGCAACCCTGCATCGATTTCCGAACAAAAGACTGTCATCATCCTTTCTGTCCTTTGCATCCTGACTCCATTTTTGCAAAGTCGTTCGGAAAATCGGTGCAGGGCATAGAGCCTGCATTGCCGCAATCGTTGACCGGTTGCGGCAATGTTTTTTACCCCTGCATCAATTTAACGGACGCAGAGCCGCCGAAGGAAAACAGTGAATCAAATTTTTAATATAATGTGATTCTCCCTCTTGAATCCGTTTAAAAAATGTGTTAAACTGATATATGTACAAAATTTGAACATATTCGCCGGTGTGATGGAATTGGCAGACGTGACGGACTCAAAATCCGTTGGTAGCAATACCGTGTGGGTTCGAGTCCCACCACCGGCACCAAACACAGAGGCACCCGTTGGGTGCCTCTGTGTTTGGTTAAGTCGAACGGGACTCGAAGCCGGGGGAACAAAACGGTCCTGTGGAGCGTTTTGCCCGGCCGGGGAGCGAAAGCAGTCCGGGCGCGCAGCACGGAGTGCAGGCAGCGGTATGCAGCTCTTTGTTCAACACACTTTATATGCTATATACTAAGACAGTAAATAAGCCGAAAGCTCCTTTTTTGCCGTTGTCGGTTGATCAGCTCATCCGACAAAGCCCGAAGTATGCCATACAAATCACCCCCGGTATTTAGGGATTTTCCCCCTGTTTACCTATCAGACTGCGGAAAAGGCGGAACCTTACAGAAAAAATGCGAAAAAGAAAAGATATTTTCGATGACGATTGATTTGCCTCCTGTCGCTGCCCGTACTGTTGAACGAATAAGACTTCCCCTTACAAAGAAAGAGTAACGAAAGTCTCACTTGCAAACGAATAATATATAATTCAAACTGCATAACTATTAATTCGCGTGTATTGACTTCGAGCACCCAAATCGTGTATTGTATATACAAACAGCTGGAAGATTTATCTGAATATCTTGTATTATGCTTATAACATGAGCTGTGTGCAGACTATCCTTATTGCACGAACGCCTCATGCAGCCGAGCGAAATAATATACGCTCTGCGACCGCATATGAGCCTGCCGATGGTTCTTACAAGAGGAAAGAAGAAGTTCGTTGCTTGAAAACAGCCGATTTTACAAAAACACCGGATTTCTTACATCTGCGGACAGCGATAGCTTGCAGCAGAGAAGAAAATGCACAGGATAAAAAAGTGTAGGGTTTTGGGCAATATCTGCGGCTCATCAGCAATTTTATCAATGCGTAGTGTCTGCGGGAGAGGAGCACGCTGTTCTTGGAAACGCACCCTCCTCCAATATCCATAGCTCTGATCCCGTTACGCTGTCCGTCCCTAACGTCCGTTTCGACAAAGAACTCTTTCGACCGGTCGAAGAGCATATTTGTCGGAACGAGGGACGGATAACGCTTTGAAATACGCAGCTGCATTCCGGTAAATGAATCCTCTTCTTTTCAAAATGCGAAGAGGTTTTGGCTGCAATATGCAATATGTGTAATATGAAGGAAGAACGACTGCCGCTTTCCCGTCAGGCGAGAAACGGGAACCCTTTGAGAAGAATCCGTTGAATCAAACGCCCTCGTTAAATTAAGCGGAGAAGTCACCGATATGTCGGGACTTTGAAGCATTAGGATAAAAAAGAATACCCCAGGAGGACGACCGATGAAAAGAATTATCTCAGTGATTTTGGCAGCGATGATGCTGCTCATGATCGCCCCAACCGCCGCACACGGCAAACGTGCGGAAAGCCGTGCACCCTACGGATATGTGGAGCACGAATACGATCAGCTCCTTGCTTTTATGGAGCAGACCAACTCAGCCGGCGTAAAGAACGGCACGCAGCTGAGCTCCGCATACGATCCCAACGACCCGGAAACATGGGGAGGCATCTTTTGGTACATAGCACCGACGGGATTCATACATGCCGAATACATCTTCTTCAGCACTTATGATTTCCCCAACAGAAATCTTGTCGGAACCTTGAATCTTTCCGGCTTCTCAAAGCTGCGTGCGTTTGGCTGTGCGGGAAACTCCATCACAGCCGTCAGCATAAGTGACTGTCCGCTGCTCGATGAGTTGAATGTTGCGCAGAATCTGCTGACAAATTTCAGCGTAAGCAACTGTGCAGAGCTGCGTCTTGTCTGGTGTGAAGAAAACATGCTGCCAAGTGTTTCAATGTCTAATCTCCCGAAACTGCGCCAGTTCCACTGTTATCAAAACCCCATTACCGAACTGGACGTTTCACCCTTTGAAAATCTCTGGTATCTTTTCTGCGGAAATACCGGGATATCGCAGATTGATGTCAGTCGAAATCCGCAGCTGCGGGAACTTCGCTGTGAAAACACGCATCTGACTTCAATTGACGTAAGCAAATGCGAGAACCTTACGGATCTGTTCTGCAACAATACCGACATAAGCGAGCTGGATATTTCCAACAACCCTGCATTGGTAAGGCTGTTCTGCAACAATACCGACATAAGCGTATTGGATCTTTCACAGAACACGAACATAGACAAGCTTCGCTGTTATGATGCGAAACTGATGTCGCTCGAATGGAAGTGCATTATACCGGGGCTCTCCCTTGACATAACCCTCCTTTCCGAAGGCGACGGCTATGTGGGCGTGGACTGGGAGCGTGTATATGTGAGCGACAACTATTGGGAAAACAGGATAACCGCCGTGGCCACCCCCAACGGAACGTTCAGAGGCTGGTATATGGGTGAATCCCTTGTTTCTTCGAGTCTGCGGCTCCCCCTCGGCGCGGACATCGATATCCCCGCTACCATGCTTACGGCTAAGTTTGACGGTACAACTCCCATTCCGCCCACGCCTACGCCGCCGGTTTCTCCCGAACCGCCCACGCCCACGCCGCCCCCTGCACAGGAGGACGAGCCTACCATATACGGCTTCTGGGTTTCGGAGCGCATACCGAACGATCCGGAATTCCATACAAACTGGTATACCTGGTCGAGCTTTAACGCCGATTCTCCGGAAGAAGTCACTATGCACTGCGGTATGCCCGCCGAAACGGGGAGCGGATATTCAAGCCTCGTTGCTGCTGCTGCCTATCATGACGGATACATTTACGGGTATACGGGGCATAATAACTTTTTCAGGGTGCGATTTGACGATATGGTCGCCGGGGAAACAACGCAGCAGTACTTTCTCGATACCAATTTCGCACAGAACGGTGGATTCAATGTTCTCGATATGGAATATGACTACAGTCGGAACAAAATGTTCGCCATCCTGCAAAACAGCAGCGATGGGACGCAGTGCATATGCGAAGTCGATCTTGAAACCGGCAATATGCTGAATCTTGAGAGCGGAGGAATCCCGCTTCCTTACATGAACAACGAGGAGGGCATCCCATACACAATGCAGACACTTGCAATAGACCTGCAAGGCAACGCTTACTGCATGGCGATGGGCTTCTCCGTATCGGAACTTTGCAGTCTTGATCTCGACACGGGAACGTACGAGACAATCATGACCGTTCCTGCAAAGAGCTACGACTATCAGTCCATGACTATGGATCATTCCACCGGGCATATATACTGGGCGCAGTATGCAACATTTTCGGAAACATGGAATCCGTCCAACCTGCTTTTCAAGATTGATTTGCAGACGATGCAGGCAGAATCCAAGGGAACGATAGGTCACGGCAGTCAATGGACGGGAATGTTCATCCCCTACGACAGCGGTCAGCCCCCGTAACCGGCATCCTCGGAGATGTTGACGGCAACGGAATTGTACAGATCGCGGATGCGATCCTTGCCGCCCGTCATGCGTTGGGTGTATATTTGCTTGAAGGGGAAAGCCTCATTCTCGCAGACGTGGACATGAACGGAGAAATAACGATCGCAGACGCAGTTCTCATAATGCGCATTGCAATGGGACTGTATGAACCGTAAAACCCCTTGCCTCGTAAAAGCTGCCTTTGAATCGTGAAAAACACGGTGCGTGTACTCAAAGGCGGCTTCCGGGAAAACAAAAAGTGATTTCGCTTCTCCCATACTCAGCCGGGCAATGGTGATCGGTTCTTGCCGAATTGACCGTTGCCCGGCTGTTCATATAACGAAAAACAAAGAAAGGAGAATCAAGATTATGACATGGAGCAAAGATTTAATCGAAAACATTACCGACATAGGAGAGCTTGAAGCGAAGCTCCGGTTTGATCGCAGACTGACACAGCAGATGCGGGCGCTGTGTGAAAAATTCCCGATGTCCGTCACAAGATACTATTTGTCACTTATTGATTGGAGCGACACGGACGACCCAATCCGCAGAATGAGCATCCCCACGTTCCTTGAAACGGACATGAGCGGAGAGTTTGATACGAGCGATGAGGAGTCTAACACTGTGTGTCAGGGTGTCCAGCACAAATACACAGAGAGTGCCCTTATACTGACAACAAATCGTTGCTTCATGTACTGTCGGCATTGCTTCCGCAAGCGGCTTGTAGGGCGTTCGGATGAGGAGATAGCCGGAAATCTTGAATCCGTTGTAAATTATATCCGCGAGCACACCGAGCTGACCAACGTTATCCTCAGCGGCGGCGATGCGTTTACCCTTCCCACATGTATCATCAAGCACTATCTTGATGTTCTTTCAAGGATGAAGCATCTCGATCTCATCAGAATAGCAACGAGATCGCCGGCAGTGTACCCCATGCGGATTTATATGGATGAAGATCTGCTTGCCTGTCTGAAAAAATACAGCGGAAAGAAGCAGCTGTATGTTGTTACCCAATTCAATCATCCGAGAGAAATAACGCCGGAAGCCACCGCTGCCATACGCGCCCTTCTTGATTGCGGGGTTGTTGTAAAGAATCAGACAGTGCTTTTGAAAGGCGTAAACGATTCTCCCGGCGTACTGGGCACGCTGTTGAGAAAATTGACCGCTTGCGGAGTAGTCCCGTATTACATATTCCAGTGCCGCCCGGTGAGCGGCGTCAAGAACATCTTCCAAGTGCCGTTTTCCGAAGGATATGACATAGTTGAGGGAGCGAAAGCGATGCAGAGCGGTCAGGGAAAGTGCTTCAAGTACTGCATGTCGCATCCGAAAGGAAAGATAGAGATTATCGGAAAACTGAACGATGAGTCGATGGTTTTTAAGTTCCATCAGGCGAAAAACAACCGGGATTGCGGACGGGCATTCATTAAAAAACTCTCAAAGGATGCTGCATGGCTTCCGGATGAGTTATAAGGGGGGGATTCATATGTATGACCGGAACTCCGTTACAAGCTTTCAGAATGTGTTCCTCAATCGGCCAATGAACGGAATCCGTATGTACGACAGGTATCTGATTACAGGTGCAACCGGATTCCTCGGCAGAGCTGTATCTCAGAAACTGGCTTCCTGCAGCATCCCGGTTCGGGCGTTGGTTTTATCCAACGACCCGTATGCGGAGCAGCTTCCAAAGAGGGTTCAACGCGTCACCGGCGATGTTCTCGATAAAGAATCGCTTGAGGCCTTTTTTGACGGCGCGGGAATACACACCTGCGTGATTCATTGTGCCGGTATCGTTTCCGTTGCTTCCAATCCCGATCCGATTATCTATACGGTCAATGTGGAAGGGACAAACAACATCATTTGCAAGTGCAGAGAACACAATGTCGGCAGACTGATTTATGTCAGTTCCGTTCATGTAATGCCGGATATCCCGAAGGATCATGTTATCACGGAGGGCTGGTATTTCTCTTCCGATCTTGTTGACGGGGCATACGCCAAGAGTAAAGCCATTGCCACAAATCTGGTTTTTGACGCAGCATGTCACGGGCTGAACGCCTGCGTTGTATTCCCCTCCGGGATAATCGGACCGGGAGATTTCCAAGGCGGGAGTTTCACAGCGATGGCGAAAGCCTTTCTCAAGGGAAAGCTGCCCCTTGCCGTTCGCGGCGGATATGACTTCGTTGATGTAAGAGACGTTGCAAGCGGCATCCTTGGCTGTGCAATGAACGGGAAGTCCGGAGAGGGATATATCTTGTCCGGGCGTTATATCACGATCAAGGAAATGCTTGATATAATAGGCAAAGCAGCGGGGCTGCATCGCCGGCCTCTCTGCTTGCCGCTCGGGCTTGCCAAATTAGCAGCTCCATATTACGAAAAGAGGTGTATTCGCAAGAAGAAACCGCTGTTCTTTACGCCGTATTCGATTGCCGTTCTCGGATCAAACGGATACTTCAGCCATAAGAAAGCATCCGGAGTGCTTTCTTACAAACCTCGTCCCATGGAGGAAACCCTGCGGGATATGACCGAGTGGCTCAGGCAGCAGGAAGAAAGCTGATTTCTTCCGGAAACAAGCCAATCTGATTTTTGAGGAGACAGTCTGAAAAATAAGATATATGTATGTTGCGATGTTTGTGCTTGCAGCCTTTATGGCTTTTGCAGCATACATACTTTAGACCTTCATGTCAGACAGCGGCTGTTCGGATTCCTGAAAAAATCTTTATTATCAGCGGGCGATGAGGCAAATATAAACGAAACTCAAACGAGAGGAGGCGATATATGTGAAAAAGAAAATAACTGCGGGAATCCTGTTGCTCCTGCTGCTGGCAGGAGGTTGTGCACAGCCGGCCTATGCCAATTCCGCCCAGCGGCACTGGAGCGGCACGGACGTTACAGGCGCGGTCGTGACGGGAGAGGATTGCCCCATCGTGGTGGAGAGAGAACTTCTGACCTTCGATGTGCAGGAATTCCCGGAACAGTATTATCCGGATACGGACAGCTTCCTTGCCTATACCGGGAAAGTCACGGCGGAATACACCTTCCGTAATCCCGCCGACTATACGGTCACGGCCACGCTGGTTTTCCCGTTTGGTAATCCTCCACATTACGGAGAATACATCTATGACCAAGCAACGGGTCGGCCGTTCGATGTTTCCGACGCCCTGAAATACGGCGTAACGCTGGATGGAAAGCCGACAGAGGCGGCTGTCCGACACACATTGAAGGCACGGCACACTTCTTTCTCCCTTGATGAGGATCTGCCGAAGCTGGCAGACAGCTATATCTGCGACAGTTTTTTCGTCCCCGATATGCCGGTCCGGGTGCAGAGGTATTCCGTCACGGGCATAGATGAAGAATACGGCGCAGCCACCGCCGCATTTGTCATAAATGCGGACAGCGCAAAAACGCGGGTATTGTGTGAGAAGCAAACCGGCGGAGCGCGGCTGAAGAAGGGGAGTCAAGCCTCCTGCTGGGTACAAAACGGCGATACAATCACTGTATATATCTTCGGCGAGCTGCCGAAGGAGGAGCTTATATGGACACTGTATGAAAACGGCGCCTGCGAAAAGGTTATCGAAGGAACAGTGTCGTCGGAGTTTTCGGAGATGACATTCAAGGACTATGCTCTGCGCGGCTATGACGAAAACTCCGGCATTTTGGAGTCTGACTGGTACAATGCTCAGGTCGAGCTTCTGCGGCTCGGTTCCGAAATATGGGGGAATGGTCTGGTTCAGATTGAAGCCGGGGTATTTTCGCTGATGCGGTGGTATGAGTACACCATCACGCTGGAGCCGGGGCAGACGCTGAAAAATGCGGTGACAGCGCCGCTGTATCCCGCCATTGATGCGGACTATACACCGAGCATCTATGCGTATACCTATCTGCTTTCCCCGGCAAAAACATGGACACAGTTCGGGAAATTGGATATCACGGTGAATACGCCCTATTACATGACGGAATGCGGCATTGACGGCTTTACAAGGACAGACAGCGGATATGCGCTGACACTGCCGGGTCTGCCGGAGGGCGAACTGACATTTACGCTTTCAGAGGCAGAGAGGCCGCAGCCGCCGAAGCGGTCGATCTTGCACCTTATGCCGACAGAGCTTATCATTGTACCGGCGGCGGTGCTTGTCGCCGCCGCGGTCGTGTTTCTGCCGGCTCGCAGGAAGCGAAGAACAAAAAGATAAAGATAGAGAGAATTGGACTTTGAAAAACCGTATCTCTTCGGTTCTGCCGTCAGCATTGATGTCGTTTTTATCATATTTTCACCTCGCAGTCTTATTACGCGCAGCTATTCGGTGAAAATCCGGTGATTTCAAAAAACAGTGCGAAAACTCCACTCTCACTTTACGCACTTCCCGTGGATGTTACACACTCGAACGGACGGCTTTCGTAAAGAGAAAAGCAGACCACATCTATTTAACATTTTAGCGGGTACAAGTATTTTTGCCCGACAGTGAGACAGTGCAGACAAGCGAAGCATCACCGTCTGTTTCCCAAAATCAATTTTTTTCGATTTTGGGAAACAGAATCGCGGAAGCAGCCGACATTACAGATATTTAACCTGTGGTTTTATTCGCTGCCATACTGTATCGGAAACTCTGCCGCAATGACAGTGCCGTTTTTTGAGCTCTCCTCCACGCGGACGGAGCCGCCATGGATGTCGGCGATCTCCCACACCAGTGAGAGACCCAGCCCCGCGCCGCCGTATTCCCGGCTGCGAGACTTGTCTACGCGGAAAAAAGGCTGGAAGATGCTTTGCTGATACTCCTCCGGGATGCCGCAGCCGTTGTCGGAGACGCGGATCAGGAGCTTTTCCGGCTCCTGTGCGACGGAAACCCGCACCGAGCCGCCCGGTCGGTTGTACTTGACGGCGTTCTCCGTCAGGTTGAAGATCAGGCGGTAGATCAGCGCGTCGCTGCCGGTCATAATGCCGTCGCCCTCTGCCGTCAGCGTAACGCCGCACTTATCCGAGAGCGGTGCGAGATCCGTAAAGATCTCCTCGATCATTGGAGCAAGCCGGATCCGCTCGTTACGCGCCACCTGCCGCAGATTACTCATTTCCAGCAGGGTCTTGGTCAGCCGGGTAAGCCGCTCCGTCTGCTCCCGCAGAAGGGAGAGAAACTCCGCCGTCTCCGGCTGCATATCAGGATGTTCCGCTGAAAACAGCTCCAGCTGCGCCTGCAGCAGCGCCAGCGGCGTGCGCAGCTCGTGGGCGGCGTTGCCGGTGAACTGCCGCTGG